>Ga0126381_100001340_pt1 | contig 26509 bp, 16 predicted proteins | sample PanSoiMetPlot_28_FD_96465 | JGI IMG/M metagenome (GOLD analysis project Ga0126381, IMG submission 96465) | Tropical forest soil microbial communities from Panama - MetaG Plot_28 | ecosystem: Environmental > Terrestrial > Soil > Tropical forest > Bulk soil | place: Panama | collected 2016-02-17
GAGTTTCTCGAAGCGCAGACGAAACAGCAGCAGTCACTGGCGACCAAGGTGCGGAGAGAGGTGGAGTGGCTGCGGCGAGGACCGAAAGCTCGGACGGGCAAGTCGCGCGCGCGAATCGATGCCGCGGGCCAGCTTATCGAGGAACTCGCTGCCTTCACCACGCGCAACCGCACCTTGACCGCAAAAATCGACTTCACGGAGACCGATCGTAAGACCAAGCGCCTAATTGAGGCTGAGGGCATTGGGAAAACCCTCGGCGGCCGCACGCTGTTTCAGAATTTGAACCTGACTCTTTCCCCTGGTATACGGGTCGGCTTGATGGGAGCCAACGGGAGCGGCAAGACCACCTTGTTGAAAATCCTCGCCGGACAGTTGGCGCCTGACGAAGGAACGATCCGGTGGGCCGACCGGCTGCAAATTGTGAGCTTCGCGCAGGATCGGGGTGCTCATTTGGATCCCGACCTCAGTCTGCGCCGGACGTTGTGCCCGGAGGGCGATTCCGTAATTTTTCGGGGGCGTCCGATCCATGTAGCCGGTTGGGCTAAACGATTCCTTTTTCGGGATGACCAGATGGAAACACCGATCGCGCGCCTTTCGGGCGGCGAGCGCGCACGGGTGATGATCGCCCGCCTGATGCTGGCCCCGGCGGACGTCCTGCTGCTCGACGAACCGACAAACGACCTGGATATCCCGACTTTGGAGGTGCTCGAAGACAGCTTGTTGGACTTTGCCGGAGCCATGGTGGTGGTCAGTCATGACCGGTATCTGTTGGACCGTGTGTCGACCATCGTTATCGGCCTCGACCAAGGCCAAGGAGGAGTCTTCGCGGATTATTCCCAGTGGGAGGCTTCGCGAGGTGCTCTGGCTCCCGCGAAACCAGCGGTGACCGAAACGCCGGCGCCGCTGCGGGACGCGCCCAAAAGGAAGCTCTCGTACTTGGAACAGCGCGAGTGGGACGGCATGGAAGCCAGAATTCTGCAAGCGGAACAGCAGTTATCCGCTCGGCAGCGCGAGTTGCAGGAAGCGGCGTTGGCGGGCAAAGGACTGGCTGAGGCTTACGAGAAAGTACAGGAGGCCCAGGGCCTCATCGAGGATCTGTACGCGCGCTGGGCTGAATTGGAAATCAAGATCGCCCGCTAAAACGCTCACCGCTGCGCTCGTTCTCGTTCATTCCATCGTCACCGCCGTCCCGCTTATAGAACCGGGTGGCCTTCGTCTCCGTGAAGCCCGTGAGGCCGATATTCCGGCGTTGGCGGCTTTGCACGTGACCTCAACGAGACGCATCGAGACGGTCGGCCTGGAGGTCCTTCGTACCAACTTCGGGAACGACAGTGGCGGGAAGCGTTCGAACGGCTGGATGGTAGCTGGTTTTGTTACGTCATCGACGACGATCGAGGCGAGTTGGTGCGTTTTGCTCAGGGGACGCCCCATGATGGTGGAGTGCCAGGATACGCTGGCGAACTTGATTTACTTCCTCCGGAGAGTCCGACGTCCAGGTCTCGGGAGGCTCCTTCTCTGCGCGGCCGCGCGGCGGTGCGTGGCACGGGACGTGACTTCGATGCTGCTGTTTGGCGATGCCAAGAACCCGTCCAACGGCTTCTACGAGGCTTTTGGCGCGGAACGGCTTTATAGCCAACACGGCAGTTTTCATGGCGGCTACGGCAGGCCCGATCTACCCAGGCTGCTTACTCGATATGGTGACTGACGGAAACTGAACCATCCCGCCCCGGGTAGGTGCTGGCTCCGCCGCAGCTGTGAAGTTTCAGGACATTACCCGCCCGGAATTGGTCGGAGCTAAATCAGCGGGGCCCAGGACGCTTCGGATCTTCTCGACTAGAGCATGCATGGTGTACGGCTTCTGAATGAAGCCTGCGATATCGGCGCCGGCGAACCGCCGCATCGCGGTCTCCTCGGTGAAACCGGTGGAGACGAGCACCGGCACCTCGGGGCGTATCGCCTTCAGCAGACGGATTGTTTGCGGTCCTCCCATTACCGGCATGGTGAGATCGAGCAAGACCAGCGCAAAGCGGCCGTCCCGCTCGCGGAACAAGTCCACTGCCTGTCGACCGTTCTCCGCCAGGGCCACCTCGTAGCCGGTATTGCGCAACATGGCCGACGCCGTCTGTAGGACAACCTCCTCGTCGTCCACGATCAAAATCGGATTTTGCACCTTCCACCCGCTCTCCCTAGCTTCCGCGGCGCGCTCTATGGGCAGCAAAACCTGGAACGTCGCGCCGTGCCCCGGCTCGCTCTCCACGCTGATGGCGCCGTGCAGCAGCCGCACAATGCCCGCGGTGGAGGCGAGCCCCAGACCGCGCCCGGTGAACTTGGTCGTGAAAAAAGGATCGAAAATCTTCGACCGGATGGACGGGTCGATTCCCTGGCCCGTGTCCCGGACCTCCAGGACGCCATACTGCCCGGGCGCGAGCTGCCCCACATCGTACCGAAGCTCGTCCTCGGCCGAATCGACGTCGCGAGTGGTCAGACGCACTACGACCTCGCCCCCTTGTTCTCCGACTGCTTCGACGGCATTCAGAATCAGATTCATGGCGACCTGCTGGAGCTGGGTCGGGTCTGCGCGGATGCGGCACACGTCCCGGCGGAAATCGAATTCCACCTGAACAGAATCTGGGATGGAGCCGCGCACCAGGCGGAACGCCTCGCGGACCGGCGCAGCCAAGTCAACGGACTGCACCACGAACTGGCCCTTTCCCACGTACGCCAGCATCTGGCTCGTCAGGTACGCCGCCTTTTCGCTGGCGTGGAGCGCGTTTATCAGGATGTGGGAAACGTCGGCTCCCGATTTCCAGCGGTCGATTGCCAGACTGACGTTCCCCATGATTCCGGTGAGGAGATTGTTGAAATCGTGTGCGACTCCGCCGGCAAGGACGCCAAGGCTTTCCAGCTTGTGCGTTTCCCGCAGCTGCTCTTCGAAGCGCCGCATCTCTGTCACATCGCGGGTGATTTCCAGCCAGCCGGCGGGCTTGCCGTTCTTCGTCCGTAGCACCCAACTGGTGAGAACGTTCAGAACTTCGCCGTTGCGGGTGTAGTGTTTGCATTCGCCGGACCATTGACCGGTCTGCACGACAGCGTTGCGAATCTCCTCCAGCGGTAGGGGGCATTCGGCGCGCAGCAACTCGTGGATGTTACCGCCCACCGCCTCCTGTTTCCCCCATCCATACATTTTCTCGGCTCCCCGATTCCAGTAGGTGATTGTGCCGTCCATCCTCAGGGCAAAGATGGCATCCTGCGCCAGATCCAGCAGCGCGGCCTGTTCTGCTAGCGTCGACGCCTGCGTTTGCGCGACCTCTTCGGCGCGCTGGCGTTCGCGGATCTCGACGGCGAGCCGTTCGCCCTCGGCCTGCAATTCGGCGTTGACGCGCTCCAGTTCAGCCCGCGCCTGATGCTCTCGCTCCATCTGTGCTTCCCGACTGAGCTCGGCGACCTTCTTCGTGGTCACCTCGCGGGCGAGCTTGACAAACCCTGTGACCTCGCCGGTGTCGTCCCGCAGCGCGCGGACAGTGCCGGTCACCCAGATGCGGTTGCCGCCCTTCCGCGTGTGCCAGCGTTCATCCTCCGCTCTGCCTTGGCGGACCGCCGTGGCGAGTTCCTCAGCCGGCGCACCTTGCGCCTGGTCCTCCGGTGTGAAGAGCATGGCTAGCGGGCAGCCGGCGATCTCGGAGGCTGTATACCCGAAGATGATCTCCGCGCCCTCGCTCCAGCTCTGAACCGTCCCATCCGCGGCAGTGATGATCACTGCGTAGTCCTGCAAGGCCGCGCAGAGCGCCGGGTCGAGCCGTGTATCCCCGCGCGGCACGCTCACAGTAAGATCGTCGATGTTATGCACAGGTCACACTCCCTCTCTGCTGAAGTTGCACCTCAGTGACCATTTCGCGATCCCGCGGCGCGATCAGAGACAGGTGTCGCCCCTGCCCGAGAACTGTCCGCCGGTCCCACGAGCACGCCCGTGGCGCGCTGGAGGTCGGCGGGTGGTCGCAAAAACCGGCGGGGTGCCAACATTCACTACGCCGCCCGGAGGAGTTGCTCTAAATGGGTTTAGTGCCGGCGGCGCAACAGCATCAGAGCGCAGCGCCGTGAATCACTTGTTCAGAGACTCCTACTGTTTAAAGATGCGGACACGGGCAACAGCCGATCTACTTTTTGGCGCGGCACGTAAGAAGCGTCTACCAGGTAAGAAGCGTCTACCGCGACAAGGACAGGATTCATGATCAATACACGAAGCGGTCTCGCCGGATGTTATGCGGTCTGGAAGACGGCCGTATCCGCAAAGATCATTTTGTTTGCCGTCGCGCGCCAACAGCACGTTTACGCGACGCCGCATCCAGCCGACAAGGGTCACTGAAAGAGCGATTCGATGAGAGGGTTTGAATCCCGATGATTTGCCAAACGTGGTCGGTGAAACGCTGTTCGCGCTCGCAACCGATGCCAGACGAATTGGATCAAACCGTCTCGGTCCGGGCATACCCACGCCAGTAACTGCGAGCAGTTTGGTCAGCCGCCAAATCTTGATCGCGTTCCGAGTGCCATCACGGGCTGCCCGTCGAGACGACCGCAGCCGCCTGGGACACGTGCAAGAGGTGGGGCGGGATGCCCGATGAAAATACGGGATTGCAAAAAATCTGATTCGGTGTACACTGATTCCAATCTGTCGGCCGGTCATGTTACCGGTGTTACGACTATTCTGCTCAGCGGGGGATTCCCTATATGACGCGCGCGTTTACCTTTGCCGCGGTTTTCATTTGTTTCTCCTTGGCGCCGGCCGGTCGGGCACAAACCTCCAACGCCGGAAAAGTAGTCGGGACAGTCGCCGATGAGTCGGGCGCCATGGTCCCGAAGGCTCAAGTGCAGCTTGAGAACTCCGATACGGGAACCGTCCTCACGGCCACTGCCAACGAGGGGGGAGAGTTCACCTTTCCCGTGGTGAATGCCGGAAAGTACCGGATCACCGTGAAGATGGCTGGATTCCGCACCGCCGTGATCAACGACATCACGGTGGATGTGGAGAAGACCGTGACACAGCCGGTGAGGTTGGAGGTAGGCGGCGATCGTGAGGTGGTCGAGGTCCATGCTACCGCCGCGGCGCAGTTGCAGACCAGCGACGCACAGATCGGCAACGTGCTTTCCACCGACGAAATCCTGAAGCTACCGGCGCTGCAGCGGAATGCCATTGAGTTGATGAACCTGCAGCCGGGTGTGGTGGCCGGCGGGTCGAACCTGACGATGCGCGTGAGCGGCGCGATAGACGATCAGAACACGGTCACCGTGGACGGGATCGACATTACACAAAACGTCGTCGCGACCAATACAACGATTCCGACTCCGGATGATAGCGTCGAAGAATTCCGCGTGAACGTGGCCAACCCGAGCGCTACGCTCATGCGCGCGTCGGGAGGGCAGATCACGCTCATTGGCCGCCGCGGGTCGAATGACTACCATGGGGCATTGTACGAGTACCTGCAGAACAACGACCTGAATGCCAATACCTGGGACAACAACCGAGCCGGCCTTGCTAAGGCGATTATCCACGACAACCGGTTCGGTGGGCGCGTCGGCGGCGCCATCAAGAAGAACAAAACCTTTTTCTTCGCCAACTATGAAGGCCGGCGATTCAACAGTGTGTCGCAAGTTACGCGGACGGTTCCCACCGCTCTCTTGCGGCAGGGCGTTATCCAGTTCCAGGGACCTTCCGGCCTCGAGCAGTTCAACGTGAAGACCGCGACTATCTGCAACGCCTCGTCCGCGTCGGTCGGGACTACCGCCTGTGACCCGCGCGGTTTGGGCGTCAGTCCTTCGGTCGCTGCGCAGTTCGCGGATATGCCGCTTCCGAACCTGGCCGGCGGCGACGGGTTGAATACGGGAAGCTTCTTCGCGAATATTCCAACCCCCACATCCACGGACTATGGCGTAATGCGGCTCGACCATACGGTCAATGAGAAGCTTACTCTGAACGCTACCTTCACTTATTTCCGCACCGATTCTCTCGCGTCGAACGACATTTCAATTCTGAACGGCAATGCCACTTCGGCAATCACAAACCCGCAACGCGGCATCGTGCCAAGCCTGCAGGGTACCTGGCAAATCAGCCCCACGCTGGTGAACGTTGCGCGCGTTGGCTGGGTCCGCGATACCAACCAGGGCAATGCCACTTCCCCATCAAAAGCCGCTGGAATTCTGAATATTCCGGGATCGCAGACCTCAGCGGGTCCGATCGCTCTTACCATCGGCAGCGGCGTGAGCAGCTTCCTCGATTCCCCCATCGACATGGACACGCAGCGGGCGCGATTTCAGGCCGCCTGGAGCCAGTTCGGACAACTTTACGACGACATGACCAAGATGTGGGGCAAGCACCAGATCCAGTTCGGGGTGCAATTGAATAAGATCAATTTCACCCACGCCCGCGCCGACAAGGTAGTGGGGTCGATTACATCGCTGGTGGCGCAGATCGACGGCGACCAAACTTATCTGACGATTCCTTCCGTCAACGAGCCCGCGGTTTGCGGCGGCAGCATCAGTTCGAATTGCGTTCCCTCCAGCCAATTGACTAACTGGGACCGTTATTACGCGTCTCTTCTCGGCCTGGTGGACAACGTGGGAGTTCTGGCCACTCGCAACGCCAACCTGCAGCCGCAGCCCATTGGCAATTTCCTTCGGGACGTGACCCAGCAGTGGGCCACTTACTTTTATGTGCAGGATTCCTTCCGCATTAAGCCGTCATTGACGCTCTACTACGGACTGTCCTACGGCTGGCAAACGCCTCCCACGGAGGCTAACAATCTACAGACCATCATGATCAACGCGTCGGACGGATCGTTGGTCTCGGCGAACTCGTTTTTGCAACAGAAGCAGCAGGCTGCGCTGGCAGGCCAGATCTATAATCCGACCTTCGGCTTCGAGACGGTTGGCGCGGCTCACCGTTCGGTGTATGACACCGACTGGGGAGACGTTGCTCCGCGGCTTTCGCTGGCGTGGAATCCATCGGCCCAGAATGGCCTTCTGGGTAAGCTCTTGGGCGACCGAAAGACGGTAATCCGCGGCGGATTTGCCATGGTCTACGACCGGTCCAACACGGTCCAGAGCGTGGAAATCCCGATGCTCGGCATTGGATTTGACCAGAACATTTTTGTGGCTGCGCCATCGTGCACAGCGACAGGCCCAGGTGGGGTGGGCTGCAACGCCGCGGCTGGAGTGGCGGCCAATCCCGGCCTCGCCAGCTTCCGCGTGGGCGTGGACGGCACGATACCGTTGCCCACAGCCACCGCGGCGACATCACCCGTCATCCCCGGCGTCGGGCAGGAGACCCTCTCGTTCCAGGTAGACCCAAACACCAAAGTCGGACGCAGCTACAATTTCGATCTCAGCCTTCAGCGCTCCCTGCCTGGCGGCATGATCCTCGAAGCCGCCTACATCAGCCGCGAATCGCGCCATCTGCCGCAGGCGGTCAATGTGAATTCAGTGCCATATATGTTCGTGGACTCGGCCTCGAACCAGTCGTTTGCCCAAGCCTACGATCTGGTGGCGAATGCCCTGCGCGCGGGGCAGGCTGCGCCGGCCGAACCGTGGTTCGAAAACCAGTTCCCCGGTCTGGCAAAGCTGAAGGGTACGGCTACCGCGACCGCCTATATCGTCAGCGCTAACAAGTCATCGTTCACCGCGGGCAACGTGGGCAGCCTGTTTCTCAACCTGGACAGCTACCGGCGCCAGTTGGGCCTTCAGGCTTACGACAGCGACCAGGCGCAGGTCGAGTTCATGCGAACCTACATCGGGTACGCCAACTACAATGCAGGAGTTCTCACACTAAGCAAAAATATGTCGCACGGCCTCTCCCTAAGCGCCAACTACACTTACGCCAAGGCTCTGGACGATGGTCTATCCAATCAGAACAACGCGGGATTCTACTCCAACAGCTTTAACCCCAGCGTGCAGTATGGCCCTTCGAGCTACGACCGCCGGCACGTCTTCAATGCGTACTACCAATACAATCTTCCGGCAGGCAAGAACCACTTGGTGCACGGTGGCGCGGTAGTCGACAAGGTTATCGGCGGCTGGTACACTTCCGGCATCTTCACAAAGTGGACCGGCGTGCCGGTGAAGGTCACCGAAAGCAGCCAGGTATGGGGCGGCGGCACTGCGACCATCGGCGCCACCGAGTATATGGTTCCGACCGGGCCCCTGCCTTCTACCGGCGTCAATCATAACGTTTCGAACACCACCGCCTGTTCGAACAACATCTTCAGCGGGACCGTGGGAGGCAACGTCGGAGGCTCTTCGGGGACCAACATGGACCTGTTTAGCAATCCGGGTGCGGCTCTCTGCGACTTCAATTACGTGCAGCTTTCCAGCAACGGGCGGACCGGAAACGCCAATCCGATGTATGGATTACCGTTCTGGAATTTCGACATGCGGCTGGCCAAGGACACCAAAGCGGGCGAGCACGCGAATGTGGCCTTCTCAGCGGATTTCTTCAACGTCTTCAATCACGAGAATTTCGCCAATCCGTCGCTGAGTATCAGCAGCCCAGCCAACTTCGGCGTGATCACCAGCACCTACACGCCGCCCAATCGCACCAATAGCGCGCGCTGGATCGAATTCGGGCTTCGCCTGGAATTCTGATCCGTCCGCGCAGGGCTCGAATGCTGGCCGGTACGCTCACGGCGTTAAGGGTGCGGGTCTAGCGAGCTGTTAATCGAAGATCCTCTTCAGATCCATTTCCAGCGGTGGGTTTGCCGTCTGGAGGATTTCGCCTTTGAACTCGCGGAGGCCGTCGGTTTTGGTGACGGTGTAGGCGCGCTTGAATTTGGGGTCCAAAAGCCAGACCGCGGTAACGCCTTCAGCAATGTAATCTTCGCATCGTTCATGAACCTCGGAGAAACGTTGGTCATGAATAATATCGATGCACAAGATCGGAATTCGCGGCGGTGGTTCTTCCAGATTAAACTCCTGGCGCAGCGAGCGCAGATTCTCGCGCTCTTTCCGCTCTTCCTCCGAATAGAAGCGCGCTTTGTCAAAGTCATGATTGGCGATGGCGCGCTCCATCTGTCCGACGATGAAATCGATCCGCTTCTGAATCTCCAAAGCCTTTTCCTCGGGAGCCAGATTCTCGCCCTCTTCGTGGTCATTCGGTGGATCGTCTGCGTAAACGCAGATGTGGATTGTTCTGTTGGCGACGCGCCTTTGGTTGACGGCGGAGGTGCCGCCAGGCGCTTCACGCTCGGTAAGCCACTGGTCGAGACGGGCGAAGAAGTCGGATCCACCCTCGGCACGCGGGGATTCCGACTGCTGCACCTGCTCCCGCACCGAGGCCAGGGTGAGGTCCCGTTCGCCTAGCAGTTGGGCGGCGAAACAGGCCTTCTCCCGCAACAGAGCCAGCAGCAGGTGCTCGGTTCCGATATGCTCGTGGTCGAGCCGCTGGGCCTCCTCGGCCGCATATGCCAGTACACGTTTGGCCTCGTGGCTGAGCGGCAGATCCACCGAGGTCGACACTTTCGCCCCTGGCGCCCTGTGCCCCTCGATCTGTTTGCGGATGGACTCCATGGCCGCGTGTGAGCGAAGGAGCCGGTCCAGCAGAGCCTTGTCCTGGCGCAGCAACCCCAGCAGCAAATGTTCGGTCTCGATGTAAGGACTGCCGAACTGGCTGGCCTCATAGCGGGCGAAGAAAATGGTTCGCCGGGCGTTTTCGGTGTAACGCTCGAACATATCCGTACTCTACTCCAAAATTATGATGTGGGGCAGGCCTTCCGCCTGCGCCGGACCTTAAGTCCCGCCTGCAATAAGGGCGGACTGAAGTTTGCCGTAGACTAGAGGTCTGCCCTACGGGAGACGGCCGTTGGGCCGTGGAATTCTCTGGGCATTTTTTTCCGCTCTAGCCGACCTTCGCCCCATTCCGCCGCCCTGCTGCCACCGAATTTTGCAAACTTCTGAGGGCCATCGGCGTATGAAGCGTTGTGGGATCCTACAGCCATCAACTCCGATACGTGTGCCGCACCCTGCTGCGTTCCCCGATGTTCACGATCGTGACGGTGCTCACCATCGCGATCGGCATCGGCGCCAACGCGGCGATCTTCAGCATCGTCAACGGTGTTCTCCTGAAGCCTCTCCAGTACCCCGAACCGGATCGCCTTGTCTCCGTGCGGGAGGCCAGTCCTGTCCTCGATATGAAAGACATGGAGCTCTCGCCGGCCGACTATTTCACGTTCCGCGAGGAGAACCGGACGTTTGAGCACTTCGGGGTCTGGAACAGCGACCGGGTCAGCATCACCGGGCTCGATGTGCCGGAACAGGTTCCAGCCATCAGCCTTACCGCGGATACGCTTGCCGCGCTGGGTGTCCCCCCGGTCCTCGGCCGCTGGTTTAGCGATCGTGATGACGCGCCCGGCGCCGCCGAAACCGTGATATTGAGCTACGGCTACTGGCAGCGGAAGTTCGGAGGCGCCTCCTCCGCCATAAGCCGCAGGATCGAGATCGATGGCCATCTCTGCGAGATCATCGGCGTGATGCCTGCCGGCTTCCGTCTGCTCGACCAGAAGGCGGACCTCATCCGGCCGTTTCGGTTCGATCGCGCCAAGACCAAGCTCGGCAACTACAGCTACCCCGGTATCGCCCGCCTGAAGTCTGCCGTCACCTTGCAGCAGGCGAATGCCGACGTGGGCCGGATGCTCCCCGTGGAGTTCAGCAAGTTCCAGCCGCCCCCCGGATTCAGTGTGAAGCTTTTTGAGCAGGCCCACATCCAGCCCGACATCCGGCCTCTCAAACACGAAGTGATTGGCAGCCTCGGCAAAGTCCTCTGGGTGCTCATGGGCAGCATCGGTGTGGTGCTGCTCATTGCCTGTGCGAATGTGGCCAACCTCCTCCTGGTAAGGGCTGAAGGCCGGCAGCAGGAAATGGCCGTGCGCATCGCGCTCGGCGCGACTTGGAGCCGCATCGTCGGGGTCCTGCTCACCGAAAGCGTTCTGCTGGGCCTGCTCGGCGGCGCGCTGGGACTCGGCATCGCTCGTGGCGCCCTGGCGCTTCTCCTGAAACTGGCCCCGCAGTATCTACCGCGCGTCGATAGCATTGCCATCGATCCCATCGTGCTTCTGTTCACCCTCGCGCTCTCGCTCGGAGCCGGTCTGCTGTTTGGCGCCATGCCGGCACTGAAATACGCGGCGCCGCGCGTGACTCTGGCTTTGCGCGCCGGGGGGCGAACATTGAGCCAGAGCCGCGAAACGCATCGCGCCCGCAATACCCTGGTGGTCTTGCAGACCGCGCTCGCGGTTGTGCTCCTGATCGGCTCCGGCCTGATGATTCGGACGTTTCAGGTCCTCCGCCACGTCCAACCCGGTTTCCGGGAGCCGGCCCAGGTCCAGACACTACGCCTCTACATTCCCGATACACAGGTGAAAGAGCCGGTGCGGGTCATACGCATGCAGCAGGAGATTCAGGACAAGCTCGCTGCCATTCCCGGTGTTGCTTCGGTCGCGTTCGCGAACTCCGTGCCCACGGATGGGAACAACAGCACAGATGTGCTCTATGCCGAAGATCGCGTGTATTCGGAAGGCCAGCTCCCGCCTTTGCGGCGCTTCAAGTTCGTCGCGCCAGGTTTCTTCCAGACGATCGGCACTCAACTGGTCGCCGGGCGCGACTACACCTGGACCGACGTCTACGACGAGAGAGCGTATGTCATCGTCTCGGAGAACCTGGCGCGCGAGCTGTGGCATAGCCCCGCCGCCGCGCTCGGCAAGCGCATCCGCGAAGGCATGAAGGATGACTGGCGCGAGATCATTGGGGTGGTCGGCGATGTTCACCACGATGGGGCCGACCAGAAGCCGCCGACGGCAGTGTATTGGCCGGTCCTGCTGAAGCAGTTCTGGGGCAACGACAGCTTTGTGCAACGCAGCGTGGTATACGTGATCCGCAGCTCCAGGGCCGGTTCTCAGATTTTCCTCGATCAAGCGAGGCAGGCGGTCTGGTCCATCAACTCAAATCTGCCGCTGGCGCGCGTCGAGACCCTGGAACAGATCTACCGCGGCTCTATGGCGCGCAGTGCCTTCAGCTTGGTGATGCTCGCCATCGCGGGAGCGATGGCGATATTGCTCGGGTTGATTGGTATCTACGGCGTCATCTCGTATTCCGTCTCCCAGCGCACCCGTGAACTCGGCATTCGCCTTGCACTTGGCGCCCCGCAGTTCCGTCTCAAGACCATGGTGGTTCGCAACGGAATCTGGCTGGCCGCGATCGGCGCGGCCGTGGGATTGGCCGTTTCCGCCGGTCTGACCCGTATCATGGCGTCGTGGCTCTACGGCATCAGCCCGCTTGACCCCTTTACCTATGCTGCGGTGGCGCTCGGCGTGATTAGCGCTGCGGCGGCCGCCAGCTACCTGCCGGCACGCCGGGCGGCCGCGCTGAATCCCGTCGAAGCACTCCGGGCCGAATAAATAGGCAATCGGCCCGAGCCCTTGCCATCGACACACGGCCGTGACCCCGTTCACTAGAAACTTCCGGTAAACCCAGCATCATCCTAGCAGCGCCGCTCAGGATGCAAGCATCTGAAATAACCGCGATATGTCATTTTTTTACGGATTTGTCGAGTGTTAAGCTTTTAGCTATTCACGGCGAACATGGAAGCAGAAGTTTCAAAACGCTTGTACCGCAAACTGGATAATGCCAGACAGTCATACCAGCGCGCGATAGCTGAGTATCGGGACCTGATGGCCATTTCGGCTCAAACCGCGGACGCCAAGGATCCTGGCCTGGTAGACGGGAATCATGCGATGCGGCGGGCGATGCAGGTGCATCGACTGGCGCGACTGCAGTACGAAAATGCACTTCGGGAATTCACGGATTGCGTCCTAAACGGGAAGGTCCCGCCCTCTCAGTAGCCAACGGAAATGCGGTTTGAGGCGACACCGTTCTGCCGCTCTTCGCAGCGGATGCTCTCCAGGCGTCCCATCCGGATCGTTCGAAGCTTCGTAATGAAGAGAACGTGCACCGATATCGGAGACCTAACCTAAGGGAGCCGCGGCCCGCCATGGTAGAGAGACTTGCCAGTCATGATGCAAGCGTAATGGGTCCGGATTCGCTTGAAGGATCCGCCACGATGCGTCTAGGGATCTAAGGGATCTTGCGGATCCATCCTCAGCGACTCAATCAGCGGCAGAAATTCGACATCAAATGCCGACGTCCGGCGGATCAGCTTGTAGGGACGGTAGCCCAGTTCTTCCAGGCACCGCTTCTCGAGCGTCGGGCTCTCAATGTACTGGCTCTGGTTGGGATCGGTGGTCACCAGCGCCGTCTTGCCAAACGGCATTCCGTAGCGGTAAAGCAGGCGCGCGGCGTTGCGCATGTTGGTGGTGGTGTGACGTGCGTGCGGATCCACCAAAATCGCGTCCGGCGGGACGCCGAATCTCGTCGTCAAATCCCGCTTCATTTCGATAGCTTCCGAGAATTCCGTCTGTGCCGGATGCACGAAACCGCCTGAAACAATCACGAACGGCGCCTTCCCCTCGCGGAATCGCCTGGCCGCAATCTCGTCGCGAAGCATGCCGCTTGGTGAGAGCCGCACTCCTGGCCGGTCGTTGCCGGCCCCCGGCACGACGATGGCTGAGTATGAGTATCGCTTCCAGTCCATCGTGTGGATGCGCGCATACGCCGCGCTGTTCTCACCTGCTTCCATCGGCTCATACCGGGCTGCTTCATCGCGGTGATTCAGCAGCAGCAGTTCGAGCCCGAAGCGCAAGGAAGGCTCGAAAAATAAATCGAGGCGCTCTCCACCCTCCGCCAGGATCGCCGCTGCATTGTGCAGCACGCGGCGGTAGCCTTCCGACTTCGGATCGTAGGTGAGGGAATCGATCGCGGGGTATCGTGGCGGCTTTCCCAGGCCATACACGTCGATGACGTGATTGACGCCGCGGATGCAGGCCGTCCATGCGTGTTCCAGCAGTTCCGGACCGCTGCCGTCTGCGAGGTACGCCCCGCTCGCCGCCAGTTCGCCGTCCGTCCACGCGCGCACGTCTGGCGATTCGCGATACAACCCAGCCAGCGCCTGCGCTACCTCGGCGATCTGCTCGTCGTTCCACAGGAACCCGCCCGAGCAATCCAGCTCGATTTGGCAGGACGCGGCGGCCTGTTTGAGTGCCGCGATTCGGCCTGTGGCGACGCGTGCCAACACGGCGCTCTTCTTGAGCGCCGCGCGCACCGCTGGCGACCGTTCCATGAGCGAGAGCAAGTAGAAGTTCTTGTCTTGCAGCGGCGCTTGCAACTTAAGGGGAGCTGGCGCGGGTCGTTGGAATTGAGCCAGTGCCGCTCCCGCGGTGATCAGCACCAGCCCGATACGCAGACGCAGCCTCATCGATCACCACCGCGCTTGCCGGGCATAGAGTTCCTCACAGCCGGTCCGGGCGGCGCGGTTCCAGTCTCCGGGCGGTAGCGCGGATTTTGCGCATTGATGGGATTCGAGAGTGCATCGCCGCGCACTGGCTCCTTGGCGCTTTCGATCCACGCCGTATAGGTCAGATCGCGTAAAAGCGAAGCCGCCTTGGCGAGTTGCTTTCGCACCAGCGTGGCTGCCCGCTCATTGGACTTGTCCGAGAACGCGCCGGACTGGTCGAGCTGATACACCTCCTCCACGTGCAAATAGGCTTCGTCCAGGTGACCAACAATGGCGGCGAACGGATCCTCCAATATCTTGGGCTTCCCCATGACCGGTATCAGGTCGGCGTCGCTCAATTGTATGAGCTCCACAAAGCTCGATTCGAATCGGCCGTGAATGCGCGGATCGGTTGTGTAGTGTTTCGGGTTCGGCCCCTGCCAGCCATCGTGGTGGACGGAATCGTGCAGCGGCTGCGCTCCATCGGCGGTGTAGTGTCCCAGCCAGCCCACATAGAAGGCGATATCCTGTGCCACGTATCGCGCCTTGATCTCCGATTCCGCGGCCGTGGCCGGAGATTGGTCCGCCGTCAGACCGCGATAGACCCGCATCGCGGATTGGATGCGATCATAGTTCTCCATTGCGGCGTAAGGAAGAGTGCCGGTCCAGCGTACGTTGGTGCGGGCGGCCCTTTCCGGGTCCTTGTCCCTGATCTTCAAGTACTCGTCGTAAAGCCGCAGCACGAACTCATAGCGCGATCGTGGAATCAGGTCCATGAAGGCAAACTGCTCCTTGAACCAGCCATGGTTCGGATCTTCGAAGATCTTGGAATAGGGCTCGGACGTTCCGCGCCAGGAGTCCGGAACCGGACCCGTTCTCGCGATCCAATCCTCGTACTGCCGCAGGAAGACCGGACCGTCCTCGGGCAGCGACTTGATGGCGGCCCGGTTGGCGGATTCATGTCCCCTGACGCCCCATCCGCCGGCCGCAACAGCGACGAAGCCAACCAACAACGACCGTTTCAGCATAGTTATCAGAATAGAACCTTGAACCCGAACTGCACGTTGCGAGCCGTGCGGGCGCTGATCATGCGGCCGAAGTCGGCGGCGCCTGCTGTGTTGATCACCGCGCCGCTACATCCGCCGGCGGTGCTGCAACTCGCATTCGTGTGGTTGAGAGCGTTCTCCGCTTCGAGCAGCCCGACAGCCCGATACCGCTCCCGGACGATAAACGTGCGCTGCACCCGCGCATCCACCTGGACGAGGCCCGGCCCCGTCACGTCATTGCGCCCGCGAAACAGCGGCCTGTCGTTCAGGATGCCGTCATTGTTCAGGTCGACGCCGGCGACCGCGTTGACGGGATAGCCGCTGTTGTAGAAAAACATCGACGACAATTCGAATCCATTGATCCACTTCACCGATGGGCTCTTGAAATGCGGCTCGTACAGCCAGTCAGCGACCAGGTAGTGCCGCAGATCGTTGTCCGCATTGCCCCAGTCGCGGCGAAGATTGGTGGGGTCGCTGATGGAGCCTCCTTCGCCCAGATTATCTGACAACGCGTGCGACCAGGTATAGGAGAGTTGCAGCATAAGCCCGGCGCTCATCCGTTTCTGAATATTGACGAACAGTGCGTTGTAGTTGGTGTTCGCGCCCGATTGAATCAGGTTGATCTGATTGAATGACTGGTTGGGGCGCAGCGCCGCGCCGCCGAATACCGGTCTCCCATCCGCGAGATAACTCACCGGTGCGCCCAGGTTGATGTTCTGCGAATAAATCCCATGTCGCTGCGCATCGTAGTTATAGCCCGCGGTGACGATCAGGTTGCGAACGATCTCGCGCTGCACCTGCAGATTCGTCTGCATCTGATACGTGTTCTTATAACCCGGTGCGAATGCATTGATATTGGGCTTCACAATGTAGGCGGCGCTGCTGAGCGTGGGCACAGCGGGAAAGAGGGGGGCATTCGGGTCGGTGCCGGCAATCTGGTAGCTCAGAAAGCGGTCGCCGTTCACCTGCCCCGCCGTGTAGAAGATTGCCAGGCTCGGCACGTCATAGAAGGTTCCGAAAGCGCCTCGCACCACCGTCTTCGCGTCCTTGGTGGCTAGCCAGTTGAAGGATACTCGCGGCGCGAAATCTTTCAGGTCGTCGTTGATCTGGCGCGATAGCGGATAGGGAGCATTCGGATCGAAGGTGGGAAACAGGATGGCCTCATATCTGAGCCCCGCATTGACGGTGAAGCGCGAATTCAGGCGGATCTCGTCCTGCACGAACCAGTTCATGAAATTGAACGAGATGTTGAGTTTCGGATTGCCGCCGTCTTCCGCGAAGTTGGTGTAGGTGTATGGCTTGCCCGTAGCCGGGTCGCTCAGTCCCTGCACCGTGTACAAGTATTGGTTTAACGCACTCACCGCGCCGCGAGCGCCGGCCACGGCGGAAAGCCCGCCGAAGGTATAAGCCAGATTCTCCGATTTGAAAATATCGAAGTTTGTGTGCTGGAAATCGACCCCCGCCTTCCACGTGTGGCGGCCGTGGGTCCACGTCAGGTTATCGATGATCTCGTTTGAAAGCTCGGTGGTCGAGGTCGCAGCGAGCGGATTGTAGCCGATGTTCGCGACGCCCGTGATGTTCACTGCCACGTCGTAAGGAGTGGCGCTGCCAACCGGTGCGTTGGCTTGCGTGCGCTCGATGGCGCCATAGCGAAATTCGTTCAGCAGGGCCGGCGTAAACGCGGTTGCGAGTTGGACCCCACCGCCATTCATGTGGTCGTCGAAGTTGACACCGCGGTTGGGCGTCGTCAGGCCGCTGGCACTGTTGGGCTGATGATTCGTAAAGCGGGCATACCGGACATAGCCCGTGTTGCGGTCGTTGAGCTGAAAGTTAATCTTCCCTACGTAGGTATCGTAGGTTTCCCCGAAGGGCGCCGTGCCCTGCTGGTCAGCGGGAAGATTCAATGCCGCGGCGTTTGTGGGCAGAATCGTCAGCGCGTTGGGACGCGTGTAGGGGTTGTGTTCGAATTGGGTAAAGAAGAAAATCTTGTCCTTCTTGATCGGCCCGCCGAGAGTGACCGCTTCGTCGTACCACGATTCGCTTGGATTGGTGGCGGCCAAGGAAGGCCGCGCCTGCCAGCTCTGCGGCCGAAATAGGAACAGCTCGGAACCGTGAAACTGGTTGGTCCCGGATTTCAAGATTACATTCACCTGGCCCCCGGCGGCCCTGCCAAACTCCGCCGAATATCCGTTTGAAAGAACCTGGACCTCCTCGACGGCTTCGGGTGTGGTGATCACCATCCTGATCTGCCGCGATCCCGCGCGTTGGGTGTTGTCCAAACCGTCCAGATTCCAGCTCGACCGCTCGTTCCCGCCGAAGGCAAACTGCGTCGTGCCGAACGTCGGGCTCGATAGTCCCTGCACTCCCGGAGCGAGCAACTGGTAGTTATAAATGTTGCGCGACACGATGGGGAGATCCTCGACTTCCTTCGTGCTCACTACACCGCCGACGGCCGACGATCCCGTGTCGGCCGGCGCGACGGTTGCGTCCGCAGTCACTTCCACCGAATCGGTGCGTGTGCCAACCGGCATCTCCAGGTCGAGATGAACCTTCTGTCCCGCAGCCAGCAGAATCCCAGGTTTCGTCACCGACTTGAAGCCGTTTGCCTCAGCCGTGAGGTCGTACGCGCCGACCTGCAGCAGCGGAAACCTGAAATAACCCTCGCTGTTGGTGTCGGCCTCCGTGCGCACGTTGGTCGCGGTGTTGCGAACCATAACGTGAGCGTTGGACATGGCGGCGCCGGTGCCATCCCGGACATATCCTTCAATGGCGGCGTCGATCGCGTTCGACTGCGCCTCGCTCGAACGCGTGCAGCCGGCGATGAAGACGACTGCCGCCAGGGCGCAGCGAATCCCCGAAGAATTCCGATCTCGAGTAAACATGATGTCCGAACATAACGGCAAGGGGCCGGCTGCGGAAGTAAGTTTGGAGTAAGCAACCGCCGCGCTCGGTTCAGACCCGCCTGCTGAGGCATTTATCAGCTCATCCGGGATGCCTTGACGGGAGGTAAAATGCGGGGTAAACTGGTCGCTAACCCCTTCCCCTCCAGTGACTTACGTTACAACGAGATGACGAACTCATGAGTCGCGAAAGAACTGTAATCGCCGCCACACAAGAGGCGGAGGCCGCTGCCAGACCATCTCCGGAGCAGGTCTCGGCAACGCTGGGGCGAATCCTCGCGAGCGAAGAGTTTATTGGGTCGGCACAACTGTCGCGCTTCCTTCGTCACGTTGTGGAAAACGGGCTTGCTTCGGACTGGACGGCGCTGAAGGAGAGCGTCATTGGCGTAGCGGCCTTCAATCGCGGGCCGGGCTACGATCCCAAGACCGACCCGATCGTACGCGTGGAAGCTCGCCGTCTGCGTGAGCGGCTGGAGACGTACTACGGGAAACACAGTGCGCGCGAAGAGGTCCGCATCGCGCTGCCGAAGGGAGGCTATTGCCCTTCCTTTGAACTGCTTCCGCATGCGCTTGCCGTCGTTGAACCGCCTAAAGTCCGTTTGCGCCCCATAGTCGGAATTCTCCTTATGGTGTGCGCGGCGGCCTCGATCGCGATTCCTGTCTGTCGGTCGCTTTTAGCCGCCAATCTGGTCGCGAAGTTCTGGTCGCCGATCCTCGACGGGGGCCGGCCGGTCCTTGTGATCCCCGCCGACAGCGCCCTGGTTATGCTGCAGGATCTCGCCCATCAGCCGGCTCAACTCCCGGAGTATCTGAACGGCGAATATCGCAGACGCCTAGCCTCGCAGAGTCAAGTCAGTCCAGATATCGCATTTAATCTGGCGGGCCGCAGGTACACCTCCATCGCCGATCTGGAATTCGCGAACCGTTTGTCTCACCGGCGCGAATCGGCGCGGCTCGGAGTGTTCACGCGATATGCTCGCGACGTTCGGGTGGAGGATCTCAAACGGAATAACCTGATCCTGCTGGGGGCCCGCCACAGCAATCCTTGGGTGGAGTTGTATGAGCAGGACACCACCATTCGATTGCAGCACGACGAGCGTACTGGCGTTTTTACGGTGCTGAACACAACCCCCGGCCCGTCAGAGACGCGCGAGATCGTGATTTCACCGGCAGACCTGGAGCACGAAATCTACGGCATTATCACCTATCACCAAAAGGGCGGCGACCTAACGAAGGTTCTGATCATCGCCGGGACATCTGTCGCCGGAACCGAAGCCGCGGCGGACTTTCTTCTGGATGATGCCCGTCTTCTCACCTGGCTTCAGAAGGCGACAGTGCATGGAGAAGTGCGTGGATTCGACATCCTCCTGCACGCTCGGAATCTCTCCGGCAGCGCTCCCCGGGCCGAAGTGGTCGCCTTCCACGCAGATCGCTAGTGCTCCTGTGTTACAAACTGTGGCGAGGGCGAGGTCACGGTCATACTCGCGGGCCAGTGCGGCGCGTTCTCCGGGATCTTCGCCGGGAATCACAAGCGATTTGGCGTGAATGCCGAATTGAAGGGCATGGCGGCTGGAGGCGACCTCGCCTTCGACGGAACGCGGGCCTGTGGAGAACTGGGCGTTGGCGCGGTCAGCAATTCCTTGTGCGGCTGTTCTCATAACTCCACATCGCAGACATGAGGAGCTGGAGTCTGAAATTGATACGCACAAGTAGCTGAGAGGATTCAGATTAAAAAATCTGTTGGGATGAACCGAAGTTGCGTCGGCCATCTCCTGGGACTCCCGCTTCTGCCACGAGCAGCACCATCGAGATCCACAATAGGTCCGCCAGCAGCAGGTGTGCCAATTGAATCCAGACTGGCGCCAGCAGCAAGAGATTGAGCCCGCCCACCGCCATCTGCAGCGCCAGAATCGCCAGCATCGCGTATCCCAGCCGCCTCCTCTCGCCTTCTGCCGATGCCGCGTCGAGCCCGTAAAACAGGAGCCACACTCCCACCGCGCCCGCTATCGCCGGATGCCAGATGCGCAGCCTTAGGAAAACGCTCGCTGCCGGGTTGAAATCCTGCGCGAACCCTTCCGCCACCGACTTTGCGGGGAAAAGTGTGTCGCCCAGCGCCGCAATCACGCCGCTCACGCCCAACAGCGCGAACGACGCCAGCGCGATCCAGCCCATCCACCCCGGTCTCCCGCGCGGACGCTTCGCCTCATGGCCGCTCGCCCACCACGCCGTTAGCGCAAGCCACGCCACCAAACACAGCGTATTCAGCAGGTGAGCGGAATTCCACCACGCATCTGCGTTCTGCGCCACCTTTTTCAGCAGCACTAACCCCGCGCCCAGCAGCGCTTCGGTAACGAGAAACACGCCCGCGAGCGCCGCGCCCAACCGCGCCGCATGGCCCTTGGGTAACGCGCGGAATGCCCAAACCACCAGGAGCGCCACCAGCGCCACATCCAGTCCGCTCATCATGCGATGCGTGAACTCGATCGCCGTGTGGACGCTTCCGAGGTTGGGACTTGCGCTGCCGTTGCAAAGCGGCCAGTGATCGCCGCAGCCCGCTCCCGATCCCGTGGCGCGCACCACCGCCCCCCACAAGATCACCACGAGGTTGTACGCTACAAGGCCCCAGCAGTACCTTGCAAACCGCCCGGTCCGCACCGCCGCCGGCGCGGGCGCCGCCGCTATCTCAAGATTCGCCATAATGCCCGGTTTTTTTATTGTAGACCCCTTGACGCCGGCAGATGTGTATGCTATTTTTGCACCAGTATGCTGCATTTGCAGCATCGGCTATGCGGAAAGACGCCCATCGCAACCTCAGCCGCCGCGAACGGCAGATCATGGATATCCTCTACCAGCGCGGCCGTGCCAGCGCTTCGGAAATCCACCAGGCCCTCCCCGATGCCCCCACGTACTCCGCGGTCCGCGCGAAGCTCCGCGTGCTCGAGGAAAAGGGCCACGTCCGCCACGAAGAGGAATCCCTGCGCTACGTGTATCTGCCCACCATGGCCCGCGACACTGCCCGCCGTTCGGCGCTGCGCCATCTCGTGTCGACGTTCTTCGAAGGCTCCGCCGAAGAGGCGATCGCCGCCCTCCTCGATCTTTCCTCGGCCGATCTCACCGCGGCCGACCTCGACCGTATTCAGAGCATCGTCGACCAGGCGCGGAAAGAGGCCGGCCGATGACACGCGCGCTCCTCTCGGCACTTTTCGCCACTGCGGCCGCACTGGCCCAGACCGCGCCGCCGCACGTCTCTTACGTCGCCTCCATCAAGGTCAACAACTCCGTCGATGCTCGCGGCTTTTCCGAGTATTCTCCCGGCGGACGCCTCGCCGCCACCGCCATCACAGTGGCCCAACTCATCCGCAACGCGTATCGCATCCAACCCTATCAGCTCCTGGGAGCGCCCGCCTGGCTTTCCACCCGCCGTTACGATATCGCTGCCAAAGCCGACGGTCCTCCGTACCCCACCCAGCAGGCCCTCGTGCGCGCGCTGCTCGAAGACCGCTTCCATCTCGCGGCCCGCAACGAGCCCCGCGACATGCCTATCTTCGCCCTCGTCCTCGCCCGTCGTGAAGCCAAGCCCGAAGGCAAGCTCGGTCCGCAATTGACCGGCTCCTCCTTCGATTGCGCGGCGTTGCTGGCCAGCCCGCACGCTCCGCCGGAGCCCGGACGCACGCCCAACTGCGCTACCCGGATCGGCCCCGGCACGCTGTCCGGTAAAGCCATCTCCATGGCCCAACTCGCCGCCGGCCTTTCGCCGTTCGCCGGCCGCTTCACCGTCGATCAGACCGGCCTCTCCGGCGTCTTCGATGTCGAGCTCACCTGGACGCCGGAACAAACGCCCTCTCCCGATGCTTCCCAAGCTCCTTCGGGCGCATCCATTTTCACTGCACTGCAAGAGCAGCTCGGCTTAAAGTTGACCAACGACCGTGGCTCGGTGCCGGTGCTCGTGATAGACCACATTGAGGAACCAAAGGAGTCGGACCAATGACACAGATTTCGTTTCTGGGCGAACTCGCCTGGAAGGGTACCGCGATTCTTGCAGCGGCATTCGTCGCCGCCGCTCTGCTGCGCCGCGCCTCCGCGGCGGCGCGCCACTTTCTCTGGGCCGAATCCCTTTGCGCCCTGTTGCTGCTGCCCCTTGTAATCTGGATCACTCCTCACTGGCAGGTCCAGGTGGGACAGGTCGTTTCGCCTGTCCCTGTCTCAGTCACGCCGTCCACCACCCTGATCGTTCGCGGCCAGTCAACCTCCTTCACTCCGCCATGGCTTCTCCTCTGGGCTCTGGGCGGCGCCATCGTCGGCGCGCGTTTCGCCGTGGGCGCGATATACACCCGCCGTCTCATCCGCCGCTCCCGGTCCGCCGGCTACGCCGCGCCGGCCGCTGCCGAGCTCGCGCGCTCTCTCAGCATCCGGCGAGAGGTCGCCGTGCTCGAATCCGCGGACGCGCCCGTCCCGCTCGCGTGCGGCCTGCTGCATCCGGCGGTAGTTCTGCCGCGCGGCGCTTCCGAGTGGACCGCCGCGCGCCTCGTCACCGTGCTGCGCCACGAGCTCGTCCACATCCGCCGTTGGGACCTCGCCGCGCAGGCACTCGGTCAGCTGGTCTGCTGCCTCTATTGGTTTCATCCCCTCGCCTGGTTGGCATCGAGAAAGCTCCGCCAGGAACGCGAGCGCGCCTGCGATGACGCCGTTCTCGCCGCGGGCATCGCGCCGCACGATTACGCCGCCGAGTTGGTCGATCTCGCCCGCGGCATGGCCGCTCGCCGCCGTTCCTGGGCCAACGCTTCCGCCATGGCCGAAACCAGCGACCTCGAATCGCGCGTCCGCGCTTTGTTCGACCGCCGCAATCGCCGCCCGCTTGGCATCAAAGGGGCCATCGCCATCGAGCTCGCCGTGCTCGCTCTGCTTCTGCCGGTAGCCGCGCTCAAGATTCATGCCCAGGCAACCGGTGGAGGCCTCGCCGGCGTCATCGTCGATCCCAGTGGCGCCCGCGTCCCCACTGCCAAGGTCTCCGTCCAGAGCCAGGATGGAACCATGCAGCAGACCATGACGTCCGACATGGCCGGCGAATACGGCTTCAACGGGCTGCCCGCGGGCAACTACACGCTGCAAATCGACATGCGTGGCTTCAAGCGGACGCGGATCAACGCTATGGTCGTCGCCGGCCAGGTCTCACGCATCGATGGCAACCTCGCTGTCGGTGATGTTTCCGAATCCATTACGGTCACAGGCGTGAAGCCGCCCACCGTCACCCCCAACGTCATGGGTACCCACGACCGTATCCGCATCGGCGGCAACGTGCAGTCGGCCATGCTGGTCAAGCAAACCCCGCCCGATTATCCCGCCGAGCTGCAGCAGGCCGGTGTGCAGGGCACCGTGACCATCCAGGCCGTCATTTCGAAGGATGGTAGCGTACTGGCCCCTCGCGTCCTCAGCACCAACGTCGATCCGCGCCTCGTCCAACTCGCGCTCAACGCTTTCCAGCAATGGCAATACCGGCCCGCCCTGCTCAACGGCGAGCCCGTCGAGATCGTGACCAAAATCGACATCGACTTCACCCTGAACTGAGAGCCTGTTTTGGTGGGACAGGCATTCAGCCGGTCCGGGAGGCCGAAAGGCCGCCTGCGGCGGCTCGACAGGCTGAAGCCTATCCCACCTGCTCACCTGTATTGGCCCCTCACTCCATTCCACCGCACCTTGAGCGGATCCAGGAACGCCGTCACGCCGCGCCACATGCTCACCTTGGTGCCGGCCACGTCGTTCCATTGCACCGGCTCTTCGATCACGCGATAGCCGAGGCGGCACGCGATGTACAGTACCTCCACGTCGAAGCCGAAACCGTCCAGCCGCTGCCGGCGGAAGATCTCCCATGCGGCGCTCGTCTCGAACAGCTTGAAGCCGCACTGTGTGTCGCGAAACGGCAGGCCGGTCTCGATCCGCATCAGAAGATTGAACAGCCGCCCCATGCTCTCGCGGAACACGGATTGATGTACTCCCACCAATGACCGGTCCACCGCGCGCGACCCGAACACGACTTGCGCCTTTTCATGCGCAGCCGTGCTCCAGAGCTTCTCCAGTTCCGCAATCGGCGTCGACTGGTCGGCGTCCATAAAAAGCGACCACTCGCCTTTGGACTCGCTCATGCCGTGGCGCACCGTGTAGCCTTTGCCCCGGTTCTCCGGATTCAGGATCACGCGCGCTCCAGCGCGCTCCGCCACCTTCACCGTGGCGTCGATCGAGCCGTCATCCACCACCACGATCTCCGAAAACTCCCAATCGGCCGTGCCCAGATACTCCCGTACCGCGTCCAGGGTGGAAGGCAGCCGTTTTTCTTCGTTGTAGGCGGGAATAATAATAGAAATGGATCGTCGCAAATGAAGCCTTATAATAGCAAGTAGCAAAGAGCAGGTCCCCGGAAAACGAACGGCGAACGGCGTCCGGCCTCCCGGCTCCTTTGCTCCTTGGCTCCCGCTCGCGGGCGTTTGTGCTGTATCCAACTTTAGCGCGACCCCAATCTTAGGAGAACTCTCTGTCCCTCGAAGACGATTTGCTCAAGCAGCGCCTGACGCGCATTCAAGAGATTGCGGCCCTCGACTACCGGCCCTATGGGCGGCGTTTCGAGTTCACCGCTACCATCCCCGAGATCCTCGCGTCCTTTAGCTCCAAGACTGCGGACGAGCTTACTCCCGAAAACCGTGTGCGTATCGCCGGCCGCCTGATGACCATCCGTCACATGGGCAAGGCCGGGTTCGCGCACCTTCAGCAGAACGGCGAGAGGCTCCAGATCTACGTCAAGAAGGACGCCGTCGGCGAGCGCGACTTCGCTCTGTTTAAGATGCTCGACATCGGCGACATCGTCGGCGTCGAAGGCTACCTCTTCCGCACCCGCACCGGCGAGCTCAGCGTGCACGCCGAGAAGATCGAGTTCCTCTCTAAGACGCTGCTCTCCATGCCGGAGAAATGGCACGGCCTGGAAGATGTGGAAACGCGCTACCGGCAGCGCTACCTCGACCTCATCGCGAATCCTGAAGTCCGCAAGGTGTTCGTCGCGCGCGCCCGCCTCATCTCATCCCTGCGCCGCCAGCTCGAATCGCGCGGCTTCATCGAAGTCGAAACGCCCATGATGCAGCCGCTCTACGGCGGCGCGGCCGCCCGGCCGTTCATCACGCACCACAACACGCTCGATATCGACCTCTACCTGCGCATCGCGCCTGAGCTCTACCTCAAGCGCCTCATCGTCGGCGGCCTCGATCGCGTTTACGAGATCAACCGCAACTTCCGCAACGAGGGCCTCTCCACGCATCACAACCCCGAGTTCACGATGCTCGAGTTCTATCAGGCCTACACCGACTATCGCGGCCTCATGGATCTCTCGGCGGAGCTGCTGTCGCAGGCCGCGCTCGATGCCGCCGGCACCACCACCGTCGAGTACGAAGGCCAGAAACTCGACTTCAGCCGCCTCGAACGGTTCACGATGCGCGAGGCCGTGGTGCAGTTCTGGGAAGGCGACGGCCGTCCCACCCCCGAAAATGTAGCCGATCCCGAATGGCTCGAGCGTCATTCCGGCAAAGCCACGGCCGGCGGCGCGCTCACCGATATCTTCGAGCGCACGGTGGAAACCAGGCTCATCCAGCCCACCATTATTTACGACTATCCGGTGGAAACCTCGCCGCTCTCTAAGAACAAGCCCGAGGACCCCGCCTTGGTCGAGCGCTTTGAAATCTATGCCGCCGGTATGGAGATCGGCAATGCCTACACCGAGCTGAACGATCCGCAGGAGCAGCGCCGCCGCTTCGAAATGCAGCTCGCCATGCGCGAGCGCGGCGATGAAGAGGCGCACCAGATGGATGAAGACTACATCCGCGCCCTGGCCTACGGCATGCCGCCCACCGGCGGCGAAGGCATCGGCATCGACCGCCTCACGATGATCTTCACCGGCTCGCGCTCCATCCGCGACGTCATCCTCTTCCCCCTGCTGCGCCCCGAAGGCCCCATCGACCTCGTGCGCACGCTGCGGGAGTTGGAACCGTGATGTGGGGCAGGGTGGAATCCTGCGCGACGGTTGCTAACCGCCCCCCGCGGCAGGCGGGTTGCGAACCCGCCGCAGGTTATCAACCTGCCCCATGGGCAATGCCATGACCACCTTCGAGCTCTTTGTCGCCGTCCGCTACCTGCGCGCCCACCGCAAGGAAGCGGCCATCTCC
>Ga0126381_100001342_pt1 | contig 26501 bp, 23 predicted proteins | sample PanSoiMetPlot_28_FD_96465 | JGI IMG/M metagenome (GOLD analysis project Ga0126381, IMG submission 96465) | Tropical forest soil microbial communities from Panama - MetaG Plot_28 | ecosystem: Environmental > Terrestrial > Soil > Tropical forest > Bulk soil | place: Panama | collected 2016-02-17
CTCAGTTGTGAATAGTTACGCTTACGATTCCTACGGCAACCTCACGAACTACACTGGGACAACTACGAATCAGATCCGATACACAGGTCGAGATTTTGACCCGGAAACAGGCCTGTACTACGACCGGGCCCGCTATTACGACCCTTCGGCGGGTCGCTTTCTGAGCGAAGATCCGATTCGCTTCTTGGGCGGCAACAATTTCTACCCCTATGTCGGAAATAGCCCCACAAACTTCTTTGACCCGCTCGGACTCCAAACAACCGCCCCTCCCGTTGACCCGTCTACCGCAGAGGTAGACGAAGCTCTTCAGTCGATTGAAAGCGCTACCGCAGCCGAGGAAGCTGCCGCAGGGGGCGGCGCAGGTCTTGGCCTCGCAACAGCGGGTTTGGCAGGTCTCGACGTTGGCCTTGGAGTTTATGACTACAACCAGTTCAAAAAGCTGTGCGGAGCATACGGTTGGGGTTGGTGTAGCGCCAAGCCGAATCGAGACCAAAATCGAGAGTTTGAGGAGGCAGTGAGACGTATCGAAAAGCACTGCGGTTTCCCTCTGACGAAGGATCAAAGACGCTGGCTGCATGATGAAATCACAGGTGGCAACTACACGATCGATGACATCGTCCAGATCGGAATCGGCTGGTTCTGCCCGGAACACGCGGTTTGTAAGGTTCCAAAAACCAAATGACTCGAGAAATCTCCGAACAACTGACGGCATTTCAACGCTTGATAGGGTTAGCTCCTTGGGGCGTTAAGCTTGGGCACGGCTCTTTCCTCACACTAGAGTTCGGGAAGAAGATAACCCAGGAGTTTCGTGGCAAATCGCACACGCATGGAGAATGGCATCTATGGCTTCGTTCGTGTGCATGGCGAATACAACGAGAGGGCCGAGTCTTAATCGCGTCTGGAGACGATCGAGAAGTCATTGAGCGGGCGATTAGCCGTCTAGAGTGGGGGGCTTTAAGGAAAGCTGTGGTCGATAGTCTGGCCCTCGACGTACGTCTGGAGTTTGCCGATCATTTGGAGTTGCTCGCCTTTACGAATCATCGCTACAGGTACGAACAGTGGGAACTCTTCAAGCCCGAAGGTCGAGTGCTGACAGCAAACGCAGGGGGAGTTCTCGCCGAGGAAGCTGCTGGGGGTTTGGAGCGCGGAGCGGATGCCCCTCGGTAGCCTGACACCTTGCGAGGACCATTCTTTTCGAATCGGTTCAGAAGTCCAACGGCGCACGCGCTCGCTCGAACGCGCTCAGGGCGGCCCCAAATTCCCAAAATACAGGTCCAAAAAGCCAGGGGAGGGAGCATTTTGCCGTCTATATACACCATCCCACGCGCTAATTGACACTCCCTTTCGCCGAGCCCTAGACTGAAGGGCTGTAGGCGGGGTACGAGGACGCATGAGCTGGTTACAGAACAAGTTCGAAAAGAATTTCCTGATCACCACAGTCGACTACGTTTTTAATTGGGCGCGGAAGTCGGCAGTGTGGCCGATGACGTTCGGTCTTGCCTGTTGCGCGATTGAGATGATCGCGTCATCGACGGCACGGTTCGATATCGCGCGCTTCGGGTCGGAGGTGTTCCGGCCGAGCCCGCGGCAGGCGGACCTGATGATCGTCTCAGGCACCGTGACGCTGAAGATGGCTCCGGTGGTGAAGCGGATTTACGACCAAATGCCTGAGCCCAAGTGGGTGATTTCCATGGGTGCGTGCTCGTCGGTGGGCGGGCCGTTTAATACGTATGCGGTGCTGCAGGGCGTCGACAAGATCGTGCCGGTGGATGTTTATGTGATCGGGTGCCCGCCGCGTCCGGAGAACTTGTTCTATGCGCTGCTCAAGCTGCAGGACAAGATCGACACCATGACGCTGGCGAAGAAGCCGACGGAAGTGCGGCTGGAAGAAAACATGGTGGAGAACTTCAAGAAGCAAGTGATGATCGCGCAGACGTTGCAGCCGAAATAGCTGCGAGCTCTCAGCCATCAGCTTCCAGTTGAAGCGTCGTGGTCCTATCTATACGGACTTGGGTTTTCTTCACCTGGCTTGGCGTCAACGCTGTTACGGTCCTTAGCGGAGGAATGAATCCGCTGTAACCCTTCCTGAGAGCTGATCGCTGACAGCTGAGAGCCATGTTTGTCAAACTCACGTCACAGTCCGATCTTCCCCTGAACAACGAAGCCAAGGAGTTTCCCTGCGGCGACAAGGTGATTTGCGTCGCCAATGTGAAGGGCGTGTTTTCCGCGATGGATAACGTCTGTCTGCATCGTGGTGGACCGCTGGGGCAGGGAGTGGTGGAGAAGGGAAAGGTTGTGTGTCCGTGGCACGGGTGGGCATGGGATCCGAAGACGGGGCAGGCCGCGCAGAATCCAGCGATAAGGATTGCGCTATATCCATTGAGAATTGAGAACGGGGAAGTGTGGTTGGAGATCGAGGCTGGCAAGGATTGTGGAGAGACGGGCGTCCCGCCGGTCGTCGAATAGGTAGCGCCAGCATCTGCCGGGTGTCGCCAAGGGAGTTCTCGCCTCGCAATGGGGCGGGCAGGATGCCCGCTGGACAGCCGCCGGGACGGCGGCGCCAGAAAGTTCACTGCCGCGCTACAAGATCTCTTCGACGGGCGAGGACGTCCCGTCGCTCGCATCGATTCCAAGATCTCGTGCCATCGAAAAATTCGAGCGCCTGCGGTGGACCGTTTTATCCCAGGTACTTCACAAATTTTCCCTGCGAGTTGTCGAATTCTGGAAACACCTGCGCCAGATTGCCGTTGCCTAAATGCCGGGCGACGGCTTCGCCGATTACGCGGCGGAAGTCGGTGGTGAGCGCGAGATCGCGTCCTTCGTAAAGCTGCGACTGATCGAGGCCGGGCCACTGGCCGTAGACTTTGCCGCCCTTCACGGGGCCTCCCATGACGAACATCACGTTGGCGTGGCCGTGGTCGGTGCCGCGATTGCCGTTCTCTCGCGCGGTACGGCCGAACTCAGACATGGTGACGATGACGGTGTCATCGGCGAGATCGCCGAGATCGATCCAGAACGCAGAGAGCGACTGCGAGAATTCGCGGAGCACATTCGCTATCTGCCCTTGCGTGCTGCCTTCATTGACGTGATGATCCCAGCCACCGATGTCGGCGAAGGCGACCTGCACGCCGAGGTTGGCTTTGATGAGCTGCGCGAGTTGGCGGAGGCTGTCACCGAAGCGTCCGCGGGGATAATCGGCGCCGGGCGCGGGTTTGTACTTCGCGGGGTCGGCGGATTTGAGCATTTTCACGGCATCGAACGTTTCCTGGCCGGTGCCGTGGAGCACCGAGTCGGAAGAATGGTCGTACATCGCCTCGAAGGTGTTGGCGATGGGAGTTGCGTTTGGATTGCGCCCTCCCACTCCGAAGTCGTTAATGTTGTTGACCGCCACTGCGCGTTCCTGACCCGTGAGAATGCGGGGCAGAGCTGGGCCCAGCGAGATGGCGCGGAACGCGGACTTGTCGTCAGGGGCGGGAGCGGAGCGCAGCGCACGATTCAGCCAGCCGTCTTGCGTGGCCTTCAGTCCCGGGGTGCCGGACTCCATGAAGTCCTGCGCATCGAAATGCGAGCGCGTCGGATCGGGCGAACCGGCCGCGTGCACGATCGCGAGGTGGCGCTGATCCCAGAGCGGCTGAAACGATGCAAGTGAAGGATGCAGGCCGAAGAAGCTGTCGAGGTCGAGGACGTCCTTGCGCGGGATGTTGATGCTGGGCCGCATCGCGTAGTACGCGCGCTCGCCGTGAGGCACGACGATGTTGAGGCCGTCGGCCGCACCACGCTGAAAGATGACGACCAGCCGCTTGGTACGCGTGCTGGGTTCGACTGCTCCGAGGGCGGCGCGCGTCAGGAAAGTCGGGACGGCGGTTGTGCCGACGACGGCCAAAGCGCTATTGCGAAGAAATACGCGGCGAGTGATGGGCATGGTGAACCTCAACGGCGCTATCAGCTCTCAGCTTTCGGCTGTCAGCTTGAGGATGATACTCACAGCTGATAGCTGATGGCTGACAGCGGTTCTTGTCATCTCCTCTGAAACTCCGGTGACCCTAAAATCAATCCTGCGATCGTGCTCACGTTCGACGCCGGTGGTGGAGGCGCGGGCTTATCGTTCTTGCGCGCCGCTGGCTTCACTAGCGCCTTTGTGTTCGACGACCCTGCGGCCTGGTTCTGTAACTCGCTGACGATGGCGTCGTGCGTTTGCTTTGATACGGTGCCTGCGAGCAGGGAATTCTCAAGTGCCGCAAGTGCTTGTCCCGAGTCTGGTGTCGCGCCGGGCGGATTTGCGAGAAGGCGATTCGTGTCGACTTCCACTCCGCGAATCTTTCCCGACATCAGGGCAAGCGAGAAATTCATGCGCCCGAGCAGAGCCGACGAATTCACCCACGTCTCTTCTTTCATCGAATAGCCGGTGGGCGGCTGCATGCCATAGAGCGGCATACCGAGTTGGTTCAGTTGACGGGCAAGCGGAAGGGCGTCGCTGACATCGGCGCCGGTGGCGCGGATCGATGACACCACGAATTCCAGCGGTGTTTTTACCTTCGTGCGATAGATGCTTTCGCTCCAGAATTCCGGCGACTTTAGCATGGTTTCGAGCACCTCGCGGATGTCACCATTTTTCTTCAGGAACGTCTCGGCCATGCGGTCGACCAGCGCGGGCGGAGGATCGTCAGAGACGAAGCGCATCGCTAGCTTGGTGGAGATGAAGTGCGCGGTGGAAGGATGGTGCGCGAGAATGTGCAACACTTCCATTCCTTCTTTTTCGCCGTGGTCTTTGATCTTGTGGCCGAGAACGATCTTTGTGCCCGGTTCGTGCATGCGCTCTTCGTACTTGAAGCCGCCGCCTTTTTGCAGCTGATCGATCGTCCAGCCGGTGAGTACTTTCGCTATTTCCGTGACGTCCTGCTGGGTGTAGCCGCCGTTCACGCCGAGCGTGTGTAGCTCCATCAGCTCGCGGCCGTAATTCTCGTTGAGGCCGCCATTGCGTTTCTTGCCTTTTGCCTGATTCGGGTTCCGCGGAGGCGGTGGCGGGAAGCGGCGCGGATGCGGGCGGTTCGGATATCGACGGATTCCGCGCGCGATGTCGGAGTCGGGGCCGACGCTCAGCCAGTTATCGAGATAGAAAAGCATCGCCGGGCTCTTCGCGGTGGCGACAAGCAGGTCTTCAAACTTGCCGAGAACATGCGGGCGAATAACTTCGCGTTCATAGGTAGTGACGAGATAGCGATCGGCACCTTTGCCGATGAAGACGTTGAAGTGGTTGAACCAGAAGTCGGTCATCACTTCGTCGAGTTGGCGTTCGCTGTAGATGGCACGCAGCAGCTTGGCCTGCATGAGTTCGTCGCCAACAACCTGTTCGGGATTGTTGAGGGCGAGCAGAGCTTCTTTCTGCTTCGGATTCATGCCCTCAAGAAACTCGTCACCCTTCTGTCCGCGCAGTGAATTCGAAAGCGCGCGCTGCTCTTCCGGGGACATCTGCAGGACTTCTTTCATGCGCTCGTCGGGAGGCTTGTCGAGAAGTTCCTCGGCTCTCATATCGGCGTACATGCGATCTTCGCGTCGCTGGGCCTTGCGCTCGTCGGCTGCGGAGTGATCGGTCGAGGCTGCCGGCGCAGGAGTTGTCGAAGCGGAGTTCGCCGAAGCTTCGGTGCTATTTGCAGGACGCGTCGAGTTGTCGCTGGCTGAATTGGCGGCTGGTTGCGAAGTCGTTCCCGGCGCAGGTGGTGTATTTGCCGCTTCTTGTTTGCGTTCTTCTTTCTCGCGGATGCGATCGATCTGCGCCTGGTAGATGGCGCGTTTCACTGGATCGGATGGCATCGGCTTCTTGCCTTCCACCACGGCGCGAATCACCTGATTCGGCGGAAAATTCTCCACCAACTCACGTGTGTCCATGGGAAGGGTACGGAAGGGAGCGAGGCGAGCGTCGAGAGCGCTGTCGTCGATGTGCTCGGGATGCAGTTGTTGGTCTATCCACTTGTCGAGTCCGATGGCCGTAAGGTGCTCGATGTCACCAGGCCGCGGACCGAACGTTAGACGCTGCAATGCGTGCAGCGCTTGGGTGTGCGCATCCATCTGCGTGGCAGCGGCAATCTTCTTGTCTTTCCTCCAAGCCGCTGCGGTGATGGAAATGCTGCCAACGGCGAACACCAGCACAGCCGGGATGAGCAGAAAACGTCGGCGCTCGTAGACCATGCAGGGGCCACTCCGGAGTGGAATGCAGTCCTTAGATTATGAACCCGAACACACGGAAAAGTTGCTCGGTTTGAGACCGCTTAGAACCTTAAGAATCAATGCGTTGCGAGGGTGGCAGGGTCATGATTCGCCCGCGGGTCAGCTTGTGTTGCAGCGCGGAGGCGAGTTGGTCGACGTCAGTCGGGGCGATGTTCACAGCCATGCGCTCGTCAAGCATGCGCGTGCGATGGCCGCCCACCGCGTCACGACGAATCTGGATGAGAAGCCCTTGCACAGCGGCGGGGTCGTACTTGAGCGGTGCGAGGCGAACGATCTCGCTGACTGTGCTGCCGACAGAGAGTGGCTCGCGATAGGGACGCTCGCTGGTCATGGCGTCGAAGGAGTCGGCAAGCCCGATGATGCGCGCGGCCATGGGCAGTTCGTCCATGTGCAGGCCGTCGGGATAGCCGGTGCCATCGCCGCGTTCGTGATGCCAGCGAACGATCTCGGGAATTTTCGGCCAGGGAAATTGAATGCCGCTGACGATCTGATGGCCGACGACGGTGTGATCGGCCATCGCGCGGAATTCGTCGGGATCGAGCGCGGCTGGCTTGCCGAACAGAGCTTTGTCGACCGCGACTTTGCCGATGTCGTGCAGATATCCCGCGGAACGAATGGCGGCGACTTCGGTGGCATCGATGCCCATAGCCTCAGCAATGCCCGCGGCGTAGCGGGCGACGCGCAACGAGTGGCCGTGAATGTTGACGTGCTTTACGTCGATGGCGGCGGCGAAGGCTTCGAGGGCGTTGTCGTAGAAGCCATGCAGCGAGGCGAGGAGCTTGAGATTTTCTGAGACGCGCTGCGTCAGCGTCTGCGTGAGATTGTGATTCTGGACAGCAAGCGCAACGTAGCTGCAAAGCAGGCTGAGCGAGTCGAGTTCCTCGTCTTCGTAGAGCGCGTCGCCTTCACGGCGTCCGAGAGCGAGCAGGCCGGCGAGCTTGCCGCCGGCTTTCAGCGGTGCAATGCACTTGAAGAGCTCGGGAGCGACGTTGCCGTTAGAACTGAAGAAGACATCGTAGGTTGTTTCGTTTAGGACTACGGGGCCGCGGGCAGCGGTAAGCGCGTGAACGTGGCGAGGAAGAAGAGGAATAACCGCGGGGTCGGGAATGAGAGCGAAGCCCCGCGAGGCAGCCGAGGTCAGCAGCGACGGCTTGTCGCTGAAGGTGAACAGAGCGCCTTCGCGCGCAACGGCGGCCTCCATCAGCGCCGCGAGCATGAGCTGGGCCGACTGCGCAAAATCGCGTTCAGCCGTCAGCTCGGGACCGAGGTCCGACAGCGCCTCTACCGTGCGCAACAGACGACGGAAATTGTTTTTTGGCACTGCCAATCGGAAGGCAGCGAAAAACCAGAGCAGATTGAGAGTAACATGCGCCAAAAATGACGAGATATACCGTTGTTGGTTAGTTTGGTGCAGGAAAAGTTCGCATCATCTGTTCAGACGAGAGCGGATGCTCCTGTGACAGCAAGCGAGACGCCGGCGCTTCGGAATTGGTCGGGCGGGGACGCCCGACGCTCCATCGGGCACTACGGAATTTGGTCACTCAAAGCCGCCCGACGCTCCATGAGTTGATTGCTAGAAATGGTCGCGAAGCTGGCTGAATTTCTCGATCGTTAGAAGTCGGGTCGGGGGTGTTGGCGGGGTGACTTCGTCGTGCTCGAGAACCCAGGTATTGCCGTGAGGAATGAAGACAGCGTTGAGCCCGATCGCCAACGCGGGATTGATGTCGGATTTGGGGCTGTTTCCGATCATCCACGTGGTGTCGCTGGCCAAATCGTATTTTGCGACGACGGAGCGGTAGGTCGATTCGTCCTTTTCGGCGACGATCTCGATCGCGGCGAAGTAGTCTTTGAGGCCCGATCGCTCAACTTTCCCGGTCTGCTCGGCGATGGCACCTTTGGTCATCATGATCAGGTGATGACGAGACGAGAGCTCCTGTAAGGTTGCGGGAACATCCGGCAAGAACTCCACAGGATGATCGGCGATCGTGTGGGCGATAGCATGAATGCGTTCATGCATTTCAGGCGTGACCGGGTCCACCGAAAGCCGCTCGAAGGTTGCCACCAGCGCGTGCGCGAAACTATGCAGCCCATATCCGTGTGTGACGATGTTTTCGCGCTCGACCTCATTCAGGATCTCGCGAACCTGCTCGGAGTTGTAAGTCCGATGATTCAGGAACGAGATAAAGTTCGCGATTGCGCGCTCGAAGTAGATGTTGTTTTCCCAGAGCGTGTCATCGGCATCGATGAGCAGCGTCTGCGCGCCATTGGCTTGTAGTGTCCCCGCCATCCTGTTTTCATGATAACGGTTCACGCTGTGGATTCGCGAGCGGAACGGATGCTGCTGTCGTTGCATGAGCTCTGCTAGAATCGAAAATTTCATGGGGACCCGAATCTTTTCTCGCATTCTTCCTGTTGTCATCCTGTTCATGTCCATCGCAAGCACAGGCCAGAAAAAATCGCGAAGCATGGTGGGTTCGGCGGCCAAGCCGACAGATCCTGCAGCCGTGAAGGTCGCTCCCGATTTGGCGAAGAGGGTCGCGAAGTATCGATCCGTACAAATGCCGTTCACGGACGCCGGGCTGACCGCCAATGAACGAAAGATGGTTGGCAAACTGGTCGACGCGTGCCAGGCCCTCGAGAGCATCTTCTGGCGGCAAATGGATCCTGAGGGGCTGCATCTCTATCAGTCTCTTGCCGGAAGCCAGAACTCGCGCAACGTACTGCTGCGACGATATCTATGGATCAACGCCTCGCGCTTCGATCTGATCGACAACAACAAGCCGTTCGTGGGCGTTGACCCGATGCCACCCGGGCGCGGATTTTATCCGCAGGGACTCACGCGCGAGCAAGTCGAGAAATTCGTGACGGAGCACTCGGAGAAGAAAGCTGACATCTACAGTGCGACGACGTTAGTTCGGTGGCATGGCGATCAGTTGGAGGCATTGCCGTATCACATTGCTTACCGCTCGTTTCTTGAAGCTGCGGCGAAAAACTTGCGCGAGGCGGCGGATCTCAGCGCAGATCCGGCCTTCGCGAATTTTCTCCGGCTGCGTGCTGACGCACTGTTGAATGACGATTACTTCAAAAGCGATCTGGCGTGGCTCGATCTGAAGAATCCGAAGTTCGACATTATCTTCGCGCCCTACGAGACCTACTCCGATGACTTGCTCGGCGTGAAGGGAACGTATGGCGCCGCGGTGCTCATCCGCAACGAGAAGGAGAGCAAAAAACTGGAGATATTCCAACAATACGTTCCGCAGATACAGGACGCGTTGCCGTTGCCTGCCGAGGATCGACCGTCGAAGCAGGGACTTGAGACACCGATGGAAGTGATGGACGCACCTTTCCGCGCGGGTGATCTGACGCATGGATACCAGGCCGTTGCCGACAACTTGCCTAACGATCCTCGCGTTCATGAGCAGCGGGGAAGCAAGAAGCTGTTTTTCAAGAATTTTATGGACGCGCGAGTGAACTACGTGATCATCCCGGTCGCTCGGAAGATGTTGAGGTCGGAGCAAGCAGCCAGGGTTTCGGGCGAAGGATATCTGCTGGGAACAATCATGCATGAAATCGCGCACGGCCTCGGTCCTGCGTACGCTCGGACGGCAACGGGCAAGGTTGCGATTCGCGAATCGATCGGGCCGATGTTCAGTGGACTCGAGGAAGCGAAGGCGGACGTAGTTGGTATGTTCGGGTTGAAGTGGCTGATGGATCATGACGCACTTCCCAAGGACAAGCGAGAAGAGTTCTACGCGTCGTATGTAGGAGGCATGTTCCGGACCGTTCGCTTTGGAGTCGCCGAAGCTCATGGGCAGGCCGAGATGATGGAACTGAATTACCTGATCGAGCGCGGCGCGGTAACGCGCGAAGCCACCGGGCGCTATGCAATCGATTACGACAAGATGGCGGTCGCGATGAATGACCTTGCGAAAGAGTTGCTGGAGATGGAAGCGACCGGTGATCGTCAGCGTGTCGAGAACTGGTTCGCGAAGTACGACAAGATGTCCGACGAAATGAAGACAGGGTTGCAAAAAAAGACGGCCGACATCCCTGTGGATGTCGATCCCGTGTATTCGTTTAAGAAAGTTGTGAGATAACGCGGATCGGCGGGCGGGACGCCCGTCGCTCGACAGACGGGCTTGGGCAAGTCAAGACGAGACGCCCGCCGCTCCAAGACGCCTACCCTACAAATTCCACCTTGGCAGCAATTGGAATGATGCCGGCTTTGTGTCCCATGTCGAGCAGGCGGCGGACTGCTTCGCGGCCGTCGGAGCCGTAGTCCAGAGTCCGCTCGTTGACGTACATCCCGACAAATTTATCGGCAAGTTGCGAATCGAGATCGCGCGCAAACTGCATGGCGTATGCAAGCGCCTCATCGCGATGATCGAGAGCGTACTGGATGCTGTCGCGCAATGCCTTGCCGACACTCACCATGAGTTCAGGCCCGAGAGCGCGGCGAATCGCATTCCCACCGAGAGGCAAGGGAAGTCCCGTCACCTTCTGCCACCATTTGCCGAGATCCACGATGCGATGCAGGCCGGCTTTCGAGTAGGTGAGCTGCCCTTCGTGAATGATCAGTCCAGCTTCGTACTTGCCCTCGAGCACCTGCGGGATGATCTGATCGAAGGGAACAACCTCGACGTCGATTCCGGGCGAGAAGAGTTTTAGTGCGAGATATGCGGTTGTGAGCTTTCCCGGGACCGCGATACGTTTCTTTTTGATTTCTGTCTGCGTAAAAGCGCGCGTGGCCACGATCATTGGGCCGTAACCGTCGCCGACGCTGCCGCCACTCGGCAGTAGAGCGTAGTGATCCTGAATATAAGGATAGGCGTGAAACGAGATCGCCGTGACGTCGTAGACGCCTTCCTGGGCTTTGCGATTCAGCGTTTCGATGTCACATAACGTGTGCGTGAAGCGGAGGCCAGGCACGCGAACCTTATTGGTGGCGAGCCCGTAGAACATAAATGCGTCGTCGGAATCGGGACTGTGAGCGACGGTGATCTCGCGGGTCGAGGCATCCGATAATTGCGACGTGAGTTTTTCAGTGGCGCTGGCTGGGCTCATGCCTGCACCCGCGGGGTGCGCTTCATACGCACGGCGACTCCAGCCGCCAGCAACACCTTAATGATTTCCGCGAAAACGAACCAGTACAGGCCAAAGAAAATCGCTTTCTTGAAAGAGCCTGTCCCGATCGCGAGCCAGCTCAGTCCAATCGCGAATAGAAGAACTTCGGCAACGAATCCGGAGACAGAGGCTCGGGCGAAGGTCTTGCGGCCACGCTCGAAGAGAAATCCGGCGAGACTCGCAACGAAGGGATATGCCATCAAGTAGCCGCCCGTCGGTCCAAACAACTGCGCAATTCCTCCTGGACCAGCGGGGTTGAACACTGGCAAACCAGATGCCCCCTCAGCCAAATACACAATCATGGCCGCGAATGCGCGGCGAGGACCGAGCAAGAGGCCGACCAGCAGCACTCCGAAATTCTGAAGTGTAAGCGGGACCGGAGTTCCGGGAATTGGTATGGTGACGCGGGCACACAGCGCGACGAACAAGCTCGCGCCGATGACGAGTGCGGCCTGTTTGCCCCATTCCGCGAGGCGGTCTTGCGCAGGAAGCAGTGATTGAACTGCGATCTTATCCATAAAACCATCCTTATGAATGACAACGGGACGAGCTAAAGATGATCCGCGCGTTCGTGGTCCAGCGGATCGCTACCTTCTTTGGCAGCGGCTCCAGCAATTCGCCAATGAGTGCGGATGCGCAAAAAAATAGCGATCGCAACGCCTACAACCAGAAGGCTGCTGAAACCGAGGACGACAAACCACCAGATCATCCGCACGATAAACTAGGATATCAAACTCCGGGCGGCGATCGTCCACAGTATGTGTGCCAGGATATGCCTTACTTCCCTTTGGCCGACTTGGAGGATTCCTGGAAAGCGGCGACGTTGCTCTTGTCGATCAGTACCGAGCCGGTATCAACGAAGGCCGGAATCGGAGAAAAACTGTCGCGCGACCAGTCGATATCGAGATGCGAGAGCTTGTTGTGGTAGAGATCGTCGAGCATATGCAGGCCGACGTAGGCCATGGTGTATGGCTTCTGGGAAATGGTGGCCGCGATCACGCCTTTCTGCACCCAATCGAGCGTAGCTGCATCCGTATCCATGGCAATGACGACTTTGTCGTGGACGTTGTAATTGTTGAGCACCGTCGCGACCTCAGGTCCTGACTGGGCTTCGAGGCAAACAAAAGCCTGGACCTTGTCTTTTTCCTTTCCGAGAACTTCAGTGGTGGTGTCGAAAGCGACACGCGGATCGCCCTTGATATCGACCACTCGATCGATCTTGACGCCCGGCGAGTTTTCGAGTGCGTCACGATAGCCCTGTAGTCGTTCGGCGAGATTGGTTTGCTCGGGCATGGTATAGACGACCACGTTGCCTTTCCCTTTTAGCTCCTGGGCAAGCCGCTTGCCGCCCATGAATCCCGCCTGGTGATTGTTAGTGCCGATGAAGAACAGACGCTTGCTCTTGGGCGCATCTGAGTCGACAGTCACCACTGGAATGCCGGCGGCGATGGCGCGATCGATAGAGTCTCTCAGAAGCTCGGGATCGGTCACGGAGACAAGTATTCCGGCCGGTTTCTTGGCAATCAGATCATCCAGAGTCTGCTTCTCGCCTTTTGCGTCGTAGGTGTCGGGTCCGACGAAGGCGGCCCTCACCTGCAGTTGCGTCGCGGCTGCTGAGAGTCCGGCGCCAGCGTTTTCCCAATAGGGAAGTTTGATGTTGGCGCCTACCAGGTAGTAGTTCTCGTCACTGTCGTGGCGTCCGCCGCATGTGATGGTGACCAGGGTGAGAAAAAGAACAAGAAGCAGAGAAGAGATCTTATACGCGCGGAACATGGGAGCCTCCTGTCGTGCGGTGAGACGCCTGCGCTGACAATGGCCTGGAAGCGGGACGGATTTTAAACCACCCAAATCCGAAATGAAAGGCCGCGCTGAAGGGCAAAGACATCCGTTGCGAGTACAATGCCGCGGGGCGATTAGCGCCATTGGAGGATGAAGATGGCATCAGTACTGATCACTGGGACCAGCAGAGGGATCGGCCTGGAGGCAGCACTGGCCTTTGGGCGTGCAGGGCACAAAGTCAGCGCGACCATGCGCAACCCTTCGCAGGCTCCGCTACTGGCAGAGACGGCCATGCGCGAAAAGTTGCCGATTGTGGTCTCGACGATGGATGTGGACTCGGACGATTCCGTGCGTGAGTGCATTGCAGAAATCCTTAAAGATCGCGGTCCGATCGACGTGCTGGTCAACAACGCCGGTGTGGAGAGGTCCGGCTCGATCGAAGAACTTCCGATGAAAGACTTCCGCGCCGTGATGGAGACGAACTATTTCGGCGTTCTTCGTTGCATCCAGGCCTTGGCGCCGCACATGCGAAAGCGCCGGAGCGGATGCATCGTCAATGTTTCGTCCGTAGCCGGACGCATCGCCAGCCCACCACTGACGCCGTATATGGCTTCAAAGTTTGCCTTGGAAGCGCTGAGCGAGGCGTTAGCGGCCGAGATGAAGACGTTCAACGTTCGCGTGATCATCATCGAGCCCGGGATCATCGATACCGCGATGGCCCGTCGTATTGAAGAGCAAGGCAAAGATTCGCCGTACCCGCAGCGGAAGCGGTTCGCTGATCTCTTTGTAGCGACGCTGAAAAACCCGGTTCCACCCTCTCTGGTTGGACAGAAGATGGTGGAGATCGTGGAGAGCGGTACCTGGCAACTTCGCCATCCCGTGGGTCCTGACGCTGTGCCGTTTTTGCAATGGCGTGGTCAAATGACGGACGAACAATGGGTGGATCTGCATTCTGGGGACGACGAGACCTGGTACCGCCGAATCGAGAGCGACTTTGGTATGGATACGCGGCCGAGAAAACAGCCCGCGTAACTGCTCGTCGTCAGTACGGAATTAGCCAACGCTACACGCCGACAGGGAATGGTTTGGTATGCGTTTCCGCGCTGAGCGCGAGGCCCGTAAAGCGTCCTTGTAGCAGAGACATCAACCCGGTGTACCAATAGCCGATAACGAAGAGAAGAAGGAATGGCACGGTGATGTAGTTTTCGTTTTCGAGTGCGTAATAGACCGTCATGGCGAAGTACGTGCCGATCAGCAGTTCGGCCCACGGGATCCAACCGAGACGGCGACGGTACTTGGTTGCGCCGACTTTATCTTTCTTGTTTTCGACGCGATATTTCGGCGTGCGCGCAAACGCGCTCTTCTTTCCGATCAGCGCTTCAAGCACGGCCTTCGTGTTCGTGATCGTGAGGCCGATGCCGAGCGCCATCAGAAAGGGCAGGTACAGGAGCGCGCGCGGCCAGCTTCGCGGAAACAGTTCCCGCTGCGAGACCAGATAGAAGCTCGAAATCGAAAAGGTCGACGCCATGAACAGTGGCAGATCGATGTACAGCATCTGGAACCATCCCTGATAAAAGCGGATGATCATCGCTGGCAACAGAAGCACCGAGAGCACGATCATGAGCGGATAGCTCAGGTTCGCGGTGAGGTGGTACCAGGCTTCGATCTTGGTGTGGAGCGGGATATCGGATTTGAGAACCCGCGGCAAAATCTTCTTGCCGGTCTGGATCAGCCCCTTGGCCCAGCGAGCCTGCTGCGTCTTGAACGCGGTCATCTCGACCGGCAGTTCGGCGGGGCACTCGACATCTTGCAGATAAATGAATTTCCAGCCCTGAAGCTGTGCGCGGTAGGAGAGATCGGTATCTTCGGTGAGCGTATCGTGCTGCCAGCCACCAGCGTCTTCGATCGCTTTCGCGCGCCATACACCCGCGGTTCCATTGAAATTGAAGAAGACTCCGCTCTGGGCGCGTCCGGAATGCTCGAGCACAAAATGTCCGTCGAGCAGGATCGCCTCAACTTCCGTCAGGAACGAGTAATTCCGGTTGATGTGCGTCCAGCGCGTCTGGACCATGGCGATCTTCGGATCGGTGAAGTAGTGGATCGTCTTGAGCAGGAAGTCTTCGGGCGGCGTGAAGTCGGCGTCGAAGATCGCGATGAATTCGCCTTTGGCGGTTTTCATGCCTTCCTGCAGCGCGCCCGCCTTGAATCCTTCGCGATTGGTCCGGTGGTGATAGGTGATCGGATGGCCGAGCGCTGCGTAGCGCTCCACGAGGTTGCGCACGACTTCGACGGTCTCGTCGGTTGAGTCGTCGAGGACCTGGATGTCGAGCTTATCTTTCGGGTACTGCAGGCGGCAGATGCAATCGATCAGCCGATCGGCGACGTACTGCTCGTTGAACATCGGCAGCTGCACCGTGACCCGAGGCAAGTCGTCGAAGTGAGCGGCAGGGGCGGTCGTGCGTCGGTCGCGATGCCTGTAATAAAGGTAGACGAGGATGTAGCGGTGCACACCGTACGACGCGAGCAGAATCAGAACAATGAAGTACGGGATCAGGAGCGCGATATCGAAGGCGTTCGCATGGTACAGGCCCTGGAATGTGCGATCGAGGAAATGCTGGCGGATGTAGGGCCCGATGCCTTTGGGGGCAGAGTAGGCGACCATCAACGCCAACTGCGGTGTGCAAGACGCGCTAAGCAAACTGTTCCTGTACGGCAGGTCTTACTACAGGGCCGGTGACTGATCATTCTACCTGAAGCGGAAAAAACGACGGAGTTGGGTTGTGTGAATCAACGATCAGGGTTGGTCGGGCGCGGGAATAATTTTCAGCGCGAGGGTTTTGTGTCCACCCTTGTCGATCTTCACGGAGGTAGCCTGCCCTTCCAGCGGCTTTAGAAAATCTGGATCAAGATAGTCGTCGCCCTCAAGAACTTCCCAGGCGAGAACGGAATATTCACCGGGACGCACTCCGCGCATAGTGAAGTGTCCGGTCTGATCCGTGGTGGCACGCGTGTAGCGGTCGAGCTGCTTGCGAAATTGCGGAGCTGGAATCCCAACGACGATCACGTTTGCCACAGGTTGGCCCTTGTCATTCGTTGCTGTTCCGTCGAGAACGCCAGACTCGGTGCTTACCGTTACGCTGACGAACATAGTTCCGCCCGAAACATGCAGGCCGGTATCGACGACTTCCTTCATACCATCCACGACGGATTCGATGAACGAATCCGCGAGCACTTTGGAATCCGAATTCACGTCGATTGCGTAGATTCCTGGCGGGACGTTTTTCAAGTCGAAGCTTCCACCTGGCTTGATTTTCCCCGCGCCGTGAATGCCTGAGGTTTCGTCAGTCGCAAACGCCAGATCGTCAAAGGAATCGTCTTCTTTGTCGAACGGACGCAAGGAGATCATGTTAACCGCGGAATCCGGGCGGAATGATTTTGGAAAACGGACCTGGCCGCGGATGTCGGATAGAGGCTGAGGCGTCAGCCGCAGATCATCAATGTTCGCTTCGCCTACGTCGACGGTGCGGTGCACAATCTTTGGCGCGTCACCTAAGACACTCGTCGCTACCATCACAACATACGAGCCCGGCGCGACATGGGGTATCTCGAACTTTCCGTCCTTGCCGATCTCGACAGCGTTCTGCATTGAGTTCGAATCCTTGCCGCGCAGGACTACAGCACCCCTTGCACCGGTCGACAGTCCTTCTATCGTTCCCCGGATGCGTGCGGTGTGCATGCGCGTCAACGAAAAATCGATCGGCATGTCGTCACCCGCATGTAGGTCAATCGGAGCGGCCTGTGTGCGATCGATCGTGTTTGGGTAAAACGTCGCCACGTATGCCAGATCTGCTGGTGGTGCAGGGGAGTCTCCTGTATTTTTCGCGGGAGTGAGGCTCTGAAAATTCGGCAGCGGCGTGGCCGAGACGTAATACTTGCCGGGGAACAGGCCTCCGATGCGGAACTCTCCGACGTCGTTCGTTTGTGCGGATCCGCTCGGTTCGAATTTCATGCGGCCGACGGAGCGTTTCCGCCGGAGAACAGCGATCATCACCTCGGGCATGGGATCACCGTCTTCGTCGACCACGCGCCCGGTAATGATGGCGGCGGACTCCATCCGCAGAACCTGATCTTTGATCTCCTGTCCGGCCTCGAACGAGAGCACGATGCCGCTCGACTGTCTCCGCTTGTCATCGACGGCGAGATAGCCGGAGCGTTCCACGAACAGATGATAGCGGCCGGGCTCGACGCCGCTGATTTTGAATTTGCCATCCTGATCAGAGGTGGCGGTGTAGTTGCCGCTTTGGTCTTGGTTCTCGCCGATCAACTCGATGATGGCCTTTTTCAGCGGTTCGCCGCCGGGTTCTTTGATAACGCTACCTTCAAGGGATGCTTTAGGTTTTTCAACGGGGAGTGCAGGACTCTGGGCCGGCGCGCGCAACGCGAACGCAGCGACGCACACAACCAGTGCCAGAGTCATTCGCATGAAAATCGCCGCGGGGAGGTTTAGTTCAGGAAGTAGGTGCGATACAGAGTGTCGCGCTGCGCGGGCCGGAAGCCAGCGTCGCGAATGATCCGGCGTAACTCCTCTTCGGTGGTGCAATTGGTAACGCCCGCCGCCCGGACCACGTTCTCTTCCAGCATCACCGAGCCTACATCATTTCCACCGAAGCGCAAGCCCATCTGGCAAACCTTCAATCCCTGGGTAACCCAACTCGACTGAACATTAAGAAAATTCGAGAGATAGAGGCGGGAGATGGCGAGGACTTTTAAGTACTCGACGGCGGTGGCTTCGTCCCAGTGGCGGCCCCCAAGAGCGGTGTTCGCCGGCTGAAAACTCCATGGGATGAAGGCCGTGAAACCACCGGTTTCCTCCTGAAGGTCGTAGAGCCGTTGGAAATGGTTGATGCGATGCTCGAACTTTTCGCCGACACCGAACATCATGGTCGCCGTGGTCCGCATGCCGAGTTGGTGGGCTGTGCGATGAACGCTGATCCAGTCTTCGGTGAGGCACTTGAGGCGGGCGATCTTGTAGCGGACTTCGTCGTCGAGGATCTCGGCGCCGCCGCCCGGGATCGAGTCGAGACCCGCATCGCGCAAACGCGAGATCGTATCGTGCAGGGTCAGGCTGCTGTACTCGGCGATGGCAAGAATCTCGGAAGCGGAATAGCAGTGCAGGTGAACTTTCGGAAAGCGCTGGCGGATCTGACGGAGCATCTGTTCGTGCCACTCGATCTTGAGATCAGGATGAAGCCCTCCCTGCATCAGAACGCCGGTGCCGCCGAGCTCGACAGTCTCACGAATCTTGTCGTAGATCGTCTCCAAATCGAGGATATAGCCTTCCTTTGCGGCGGGTCCTTTCAGTGGACGATAAAACGCGCAGAATGTGCAATATTCGGTGCAAAAGTTCGTGTAATTGATATTGCGGTCGATGATGTAGGTGACCACGCCCTCGGGATGCAAGCGGCGGCGGACCGAGTCGGCTTCCATACCGATACCGATCAGGTCGTCGGACTGGAACATCTCAAGAGCTTGTTGCTTGGTCAGGGTCATAGGCTTCAACGCAACCTAATATTTTAGCGTTGTGTGAGGGATTCACCAAGTGACGGCATAACACGAATCGTGCATGTAAGGACCGCGCTGGCGCGGTCCAACAAAATAGCGCCGGCAGCTTGTTGGCTGTGGCGAAGGTGTCCCGCCCTCGAAATGCGGCGGGCAAGAATGCCCGCCGGACAGCCGCCGGGACGGCGGCGCTACAAATGCTTGACGGGCGAGGACGCCCGTCGCTCCAGCGAAGTAAATCATCTGCAACAAGTCATCGCTCTTGCGCCGTAGCGCGGTTCGACGAACGAAGTGCCGTCAGTGCCGCAAGCGCGACAACGATTACGTTCGCGACGATCACCGGCGTGGCGTGAAGCACCACTCCGTACATGATCCAGCAGACGGCGGCAAGCGCTTGCACCCAACGCATGCTCGCGGGGTTTCGCACGAAATACGAGATGGCGAAAATCGACGTTGCCAGCCAACCAATGAGATCAGGCACGGGCGCCCTCGACTCGAACTGCAGCACTCGCGAGATTCGCGGCGCTGCTGTCGCGGATCGTGACCACGTCGGTGGCGACTTTGTCCCACTCCTGAATCACAAATCCTTGGGTTTCCAGAAATGCACGAATCTGCGCGCGGTCCCATCCGACGATGTCCTCGAGAATCGGGATTAAGACTCCGAGAGAGTTCTGACTGAGAACCGTGCGCTTTGCAATGGGCGCGAGGTGCTTGTTCTCCGAGACGGCGATCGTGAAGCCGTCGCGCCGGTTGACGTGCAGCATGACGTGCACGTCGGAGCTGCCATCGCCTACATACACGATGCGATCGGAGCTGACCTGCGTTAGCTCCTGGATGCGATCGAGAGCAATGACTTTGCCGTAGCCGGCTGTGACTCTCTCGATCGCGGCGATCTCGCCGGAGGGGTGATAGCGGAACTGCGTGCCGAATATGTGATCGGCCGGGACGATGTTTTCGAGCGCCGACTGAATCACCTCTACCGGCGCCGCTGAAGTTACATAGAACTCAAAGCGATATCCGGCGATGCCGGTTTCGAGCACGCGGTGAAGGAATTCGATGTTCTCTTTCAGGCGGATGCGCTTGCCGGCCTCGCGAAGATGCTCAGGACGCACGCGATCGTGAAACTCGGGGTCGTGCAGCAGAAGATAGGCGAGTTCTCCGCCTTGCTGAACGAGGTTCAGCTTGGCCATGCCCTCGGCCTTGCGCTCGAACTCTGTGGTCGGAATTCCAAGCAACTCGGCGAGTACGTATCCCGAGTCGTTGTAACTCAAGGTCTGATCAAAATCACTTGCAAATATGTAGTGCTTATTGGAACGGTGTTTTTCCATAATTTATTAGATCGAAGGGAAGGCGAAAAGGCTAGTAAAAATGTAGTGAATTGCCGCTAAGTGATTGTATTCATAGGTTCTGCGGAAAAACTGCTATGAACGATCAGTTTGCATGCTGCTTCGACGCAGTGAGGGGAACGTTTTCTGTCTGCTTGCCTTCGTTGCGATAACGCAGATAGCTCACGAGCGCAAGCACTCCCGCGATCACCGAGAAAGCAATAAGCACGTACAGCGTCGGCTTCGTGTACTTGTTGAAGAAGCGCAGGAAGTGACGCCCGTACAAGACGCCGAGATATGCGAGGAGAAAGTAGCGCAGGCTTCGCCCCAGTGACAGCGCCGCGAGAAACTTTTGCCGTGAGTACTGCAGGGCGCCTGCCGCCAACAAGAACGGCACAAACGGAAACGGCGGAGGCAACAGCGCCGGAACAAAGATCGCCCAGAATCCCCAGCGCTCGAAATTGCTATAGATCGCCTTGGTTCGTTTTGAGCCAAGACGGTGTTCGAGCGTCGCTTTGCCACCTTTGCGCGCGATCCTGTATGTGATGTACCCGCCTAGGATTGCTCCCGCGGTCGCCATCAACGCGTAGTACCACCAGTCCTTGTGATGGTGGACGGCGAAATAAATCGTGAGTACATCCATGCTGCCCGGCAGTGGGATGATCGAATTATCCGCGAGTCCGAGCAGTACGAGCCCGGGCCCGCCTTGATGGCGAATCCAGATCCACAGCTTCGAAGCGAGGAATAAACCGGCAGGCGTCATGTGGGGCGGTTTGTGGGCGTCGGGAGGTGACGGCTGCGCGGACTAAGTGGTCGCAAATTTTGCGGCCTCGACGAATTGGAGTGGCGGCGACGGAGGCAACGCTCCGCACTCCGCCGCGTACTGATAGAAAAGCTGCAAGCCTTCCAGACACCCGCGATCCAGATGATAGTGGATGTTCCCGGTGAGATAGGCGCGGACTTCGGCTTCGGTGATTCCCAGGCGTTTCGACCAATCGCGAGCGATGCGGTCGATGTTGCTGGGCTCGATGCCGTGATCGCGGGAAGCCTGAAAAATAGCTGCCAGATCGGAAGGGGCGTTCGACAATGCGGAGCGACGCACGGCCCAGAATGCAAAGACGAACGGTTTGCCCGTGAATCGAATCCACTCTTCAGCGAGATCGAGTGTGAGGTAGCGAGTGCGATCCACTTGCAGAGCCGTGTCACCAATCACGAGGCCCGCGTCGTGGTCGCGCAACATAGCGTCGAGGTCTGGCGGCATGGGTGTGAAAATTCGCCCTGTGCCGAGCCAGCGTTCGAACAGCACCTTCGTCAGCGCGACTGAAGTCATGGAGGAGGTGTCGAGCGCGATCGTGTGAATCTTCTCGATCGGAACCTTGCTTACCAGCAGGATCGAACGCACCGGACGCCGGGCGGCGATCGTGACGCCGGGCAGAATGGCCAGATCGGGAATCTGCGTGTAGGCGGCTGCCGGGATAATGCCGATGTCGGCAGTGCCAGCGGAGAGTTCGGCCGCACAAGTTGACGGCAAAGTATAGGAAATATCGAAGGCTGCGCCTGCGGAACCGTGCTCAAAATCCCACATTAACGGCACAGTGTTTAAAAAAGAGATAGCTGAAATACGGAGACGGCCCATAGCAATATGTTTGATTCTAACAGGCCCATGTGCGCACCTACCTTGACAGCATTTTTTCGCGGCGTGTAGACCGAGGTCAGGAGGCTTCTGTGTCTACAACACTTCCGGTAGCGGATCGTTCGATCGACGAGTAAGCGTTGCAGTGGCTGGCTCTCGCATTAACGCCCAGGTTGGGGCCAACGCGTGTGCGTCATCTCGTGGACCGCTTCGGCAACGTGGGTGCAATTTTCCGTGCCTCCCTCACAGAACTGGAAGCCACAGGGCTGCTGGCCGTCTCGGCGCAGTCGATCGGAACAGGGAAGTCGCTCGAACTCGCGCAGGAGGAACTGGAGAAAGCGAAGGCCGCGGGCGCGCAGATCGTCTCGCTCGATGATTCCCGTTATCCAAGCCGTGTGCGAGAAGTCTACGATCCCCCGGTCATCCTTTATGTACGCGGAGTCGTGGGGGTGCTTTCGCAGCCGGGACTCGCAGTTGTCGGGACGCGCCATCCAACGCCGTACGGTTCCGGGATGGCCGAGCGGTTGGCGATCGATCTTTCCGCGCCGGACTGGTGATCATCAGCGGCATGTCGATTGGCGTGCTGGTGGTGGAGGCGGCCGAGTACAGCGGCACGCGTATCACGGCGCGCTGCGCGCTCGAGCAGAATCGTAATGTCTTTGCCGTGCCAGGAAATGTCACGAATAAAAATTCATGGGGGCCCCAATACTCTGATCAAGCAAGGCGCGAAGCTGGTGGCCACATGGGAGGACGTATGGGAGGAACTCCCTGAAAACATTCGACTTTCGCTGACGCCTGCCAAGGGCGATGAATCCCGGGGCGCCGAAACCGCATCTCTATTCCCGAACGACGATCAGCTTTCTCCTCACGAACGCAGGATCTTTGCGCTGCTGAAAGCAGACGAAGCCACCCACATCGATGAAATCGTGGAACGGCCGGAGCCGGAGATGTCGTCGTCCGAAATTTTCGCAGCCTTGTTCGAACTGGAGCTGAACGGGCTGGAGCTGAACGGGAAGGTGCGGCAGTTGCCTGGGAAGAATTTTGTGAAGAGCTTCTGAAACGCTATCAGCCGTCAGCTTTCAGCTATCAGCTAAGAACGAGGTTGTGTGCAGGACTTTAGGAATCTGCGAGTTTGGGAGAGGCTCATCCGCTGGTCCTGGATGTTTACAAATCGAGTTCTATGTTTCCGCGGGAAGAGATTTACGGGTTAACCAGTCAGATGCGGAGAGCTTCGGTTTCGATCGGAGCCAATATTGCCGAAGGCTGCTGCCGGCAGGGCGCCGCGGAATTGCGACGATTCCTGCAAATCGCGATGGGATCAGCCAGCGAACTTGAGTATGAGTTGCTCCTTGCGCGCGATTTAACTCTTCTGAAATCACCTGAATATGAACATCTTCCTAAGGAAGTGACAGAGGTGAAGCAAAGGTTGGTTGTTTTAATTCGCAAGCTGATAGCCGATCGCTGAGAGCTGACAGCAGGGGCGCGGTAACTTGTCGCCGTCGCCAGCTTCGTGCTAGTTTCAACCGCAGACACAAAAAAACAAGAGGAAACATTGGCAAAAGGTTTAGTCATCGTCGAATCGCCCGCCAAGGCGAAAACCATACAAAAATATCTGGGCAAGGGATACACGGTTGAGGCCTCGCTCGGCCACGTGAAGGACCTGCCCAAGAGCACGCTGGGCGTCGATATCGATAACGAATTCGACACGGAATACATCGTCATTCCGGGCAAAGAAAAAGTTCTCGTCAAGCTGAAGAAGCTGGCCGAGTCCGCCGACCACATCTATCTCGCGCCTGACCCGGACCGCGAAGGCGAAGCCATCGCAGCGCACTTGGCGGACGAGCTCGACACCAACGGCGCCAAAAAGAAAAAGAAAACTGTAAAGAAGAGTAAAGATAAGGATGGCGACGGCCTGCGCATCCAGCGCGTGACCTTCAATGAAATCACGCAGCGCGCCGTGCGCGAGGCTTTCGAGCATCCACGCGAGATAGATCAGAACCTGGTCGACGCGCAGCAGGCCCGCCGCGTCCTCGATCGCCTGGTCGGCTATCAGGTTTCGCCGCTGCTCTGGGATAAGGTACGCCGCGGCTTATCCGCGGGACGCGTCCAGACTGTAGCGCTGCGTTTGATCGTCGAGCGTGAGCGCGAGATAAAGGCGTTCGAGAAGAAGGAATACTGGACGATCGATGCGAATCTCGCCGCTGCGAAGCCTCCCGCATTCGACGCGCGCTTTTTGGGGAAGGGTGAAGAGAAGATTGAAGTCCCGAATGGCGAAGAGGCCGAGAAGATTCGCGGCTTCCTCGAAAAAGCGGACTGGCTGGTGCGGTCCGTTGATAAGAAAGAACGCCGTCGAAATGCGACACCGCCCTTCACCACAAGTAAGCTTCAACAGGATTCTGCGCGCAAGCTGCGTTTCAGTGTGAAGCGCACGATGATGATCGCCCAGCGTCTGTATGAAGGCGTGGAACTCGGCGATGAAGGCCTGGTCGGCCTCATTACTTATATGCGTACCGATTCGACGCGCGTTGCGCCCGAAGCGCTAGCCGAAGTGCGCGAGACCATCGCTAAGGACTACGGCCCGCAGTACCTGCCTGAGCAGCCCAACACCTTCAAGTCGAAAAAGGGAGCGCAGGAAGCGCACGAAGCGATCCGACCTACGTCGGCGCTCCGCAATCCTGACTCGGTAAAGCAGTATTTGAAAGAAGACGAGTTCAAGGTCTACAAACTGATCTGGCAGCGCTTTGTGGCGTCCCAGATCATGCCCGCAGTTTTCGATCAGACCACGGTCGACATCGACGCGAAGCAGGCGAACGATAGCTACTGGTTCCGCGTGACAGGATCGGTTTTGAAATTCGACGGCTTCCTGAAAGTTTACGAAGAGTCGAAAGACGCGAAGGACGAAGAAGACGAGGAACTGAAACACAAGCTGCCACCGCTCGAACCCGGTCAGAAACTGACACTGAAGGCTCTGAAACCAGAGCAGCACTTCACCGAGCCGCCGCCACGCTACAACGAGGCGTCGCTAGTGAAAGAACTGGAAGAGCGCGGGATCGGACGTCCGTCGACGTACGCCACGATTCTCGGAACCATCCAGGAGCGGCAGTACGTCACCAAGAGCGGCGGCAAATTTGCGCCGACTGAGATTGGCCTGGTCGTTACCGATCTGCTCATCGAGAATTTTCGCGACATCTTCGATGTGGCTTACACGGCGCGTCTCGAAGAAGAACTTGACGAGATCGAAGAGGGCAAAGAGAAGTGGACCGACGCGATGTCGGAGTTCTACAAGCGCTTCGCCAAGGACCTCAAATACGCTGAGAAGCACATGGAAAACATCAAGCGTATGGAGAAGCCCACGGACGAAAAGTGCGAGCGCTGCGGCTCACCTCTGGTGATCAAGTGGGGCAAGCACGGGTCTTTCTACGCTTGCAGCTCTTACGACAAGGAAAATCCGGAAAGCTGCACCTTCACGAAAGAAAATCCGATCAACCTGCCCGATCTCGACTCCGCCGATATGCAGGAGACGGCGCAAGAGGAGTACTGCGAGAACTGCGGGCGCGTGATGGTCCTTAAGCGCGGGCGCTTCGGACAGTTCATGGCTTGCACGGGTTATCCGGATTGCAAGACGACACGCAGGCTCGATCAGGGCAAACGCGTTCCTGATATCCCGCTCGACGAGCCGTGTCCGAAGTGCGGACGCAATCTGATGATCCGCCATGGACGTTACGGCGAATTCACGGCGTGCTCCGGATATCCCGATTGCAAATTCGTGAAGCAGAACTTCATCGGCATGAAATGCCCGCTGTGTGAAGACGGCGAGCTGGTCGAGAAGAAGGCGCGCAAGGGCAACACGTTCTACGGCTGCTCGAATTATCCGAAGTGCAAATTCACTTCGGCCAACAAGCCGATGGCGGAGAAATGTCCGAGCTGCGGACATGAGTTCCTGGTGGAGAAGAACCTGAAAGCCGGCCCGGTGATCGCGTGCCCGAACAAGGAATGCGACTACGAGCGACCGGCGCCCCCTCCGGCGGAGGGAACTCCAGCCCAGGGGAATGCGGCGGAGGGTGCTGCAGGTCACTAAGGCGCCCCGCCTGTCCTGCGTGCCGTTGTGGCCTGGGCGCTTTTCCCCTCGTTCGTTCCCGGTCGCGAAGGCACTCTTTTGCATCGCTTGTGCATCCCGATCATCTAAAATGCCGCACTTCAACCTTTGTCTTGAGGGGATTACTCGATGGGTAAGCCGACGCACGCTGATGCCGAACTGATCCTGAAACTCTACGAAGCCCGCCGCGAGACCGAGATCCGCAAGGCGCGCCAGTGGTGGACCACCACCTTCTGGCCCGAGAGCGCCGACGATGTGGTAAAGGTTATGCGCGCAGCCGGTACACAGGAGAATGCATGGTTCCGGCAGGTCCTAGGATATTGGGGTGTCGCGGGATCGTTCGTCTCGCACGGTGTGTTGAGCGAAGATCTTTTCTTCGAAGCCAGCTTCTGCGGGGAAATGTTCGTCGTATTTGCAAAGCTGGAGCCGTTTCTCGCGGAAGTTCGCGAGAAGACGCAGAACCCAGCACTGCTCGGGAATATCGAAAAGCTTGTCCGCTCTGACGCGGGAAAAGAGCGCTACACCATAATCACGCGCAACGTGGCGAACATGCGGAAGGCAAGAGCCGAAAAAGCCAAAGCCAGCGCAAACTAGAAAGCTTGTCTACACAGAAGCCTTGACGCGCGCGATTGTCTTTCACAGCCTTCCCGCGCCAAGGCGCTCTTGCACCTCCATCTCGACCGAGAATACTGATTTCGGGTCTCGGCTAAATCGTTCTTCAAGTTCGTACGCCTGCCGTTCGAGCGGGATGCCTTCATAC
>Ga0126381_100001343_pt1 | contig 26499 bp, 19 predicted proteins | sample PanSoiMetPlot_28_FD_96465 | JGI IMG/M metagenome (GOLD analysis project Ga0126381, IMG submission 96465) | Tropical forest soil microbial communities from Panama - MetaG Plot_28 | ecosystem: Environmental > Terrestrial > Soil > Tropical forest > Bulk soil | place: Panama | collected 2016-02-17
CCGGCGCCGGATCCGGATTCCGCACAAACCGTATCGTCGGCTGCTGCGCCAACGCCGCTCCCGCCAAAGTGCACAGGATCACCAAACTCACGCAATGTGCTTTTCGCATGCTCATGCTGTCTTTATCTAGGAGAGCATAACGAGCCAAGGAAACCAAGTAAGATGGCGCGAAGCAATCCTCATTTTTCTGGCCTGAAATGAAGAATCGGGCTTTTTGCAATTTTCGGCGGATTTCGTGCCCTCGCCAATCCGGTACTTCCAGTACTGCAAATTTTCACCGCGCCAGAAAGTATTGCCGCTCTTCCGTAGCGGAACAAAACTATCCGTTTCATTTTCAACTGCTTACAGGTGCTGCTCCCGGACGGCACGGTGCCTCTAATCCACCTGGAGGTGCTAATGCTTCTAAACAAACGGCACTACCTGTTCATCGGGGGAACGCTTCTTCTGGCCGTGGCTCCGGCAGTCGGAGCGGCCGCCATTTGGGGCTCCGACCCCGTCACTGTTCCCGAGCACACTACGATTCATGTGACTCTGGACCAGACTGTAGCGACCAGCGAGAAACCGGGGCACCATTTCCGCGCCACGGTTTCCAAGCCCGTGGTGATCGAAGGCAAAACGGTCATCCCCAAAGGCACTCGCGCCGAGGGAGTGATCGTACAGGCTAAGGAAGCCGGGCGCATCAAGGGCCGGGCCCAGTTGCAGCTCGCACTGCAATCGGTGACGGTAGACGGGCAGAACTATCCCGTTCATACCTTCTCGTCCCATGAAGAAGGCCGCGGCCACATGAAGCACCACCTACTGTGGATCGGTGGTGGGGCGGGCACCGGCGTCTTGGTTGGCGCCCTGGCCGCAGGCGGAACTGGCGCAGCCATCGGCGGGCCTGTCGGCGCAGCCGCGGGAACCACGGTGGCGCTCGTGACGGCGAAGCGGGATATAAAGCTTCGTCCCGAGACGCCGCTCACTTTCCATCTCGCCAAGCCAGCCACGATTAACGCGAAGAGCTGACGCGCTGGGCTGTGCTCCCCTGTCATGGTGGCGCACCAACCGGCGCGTCACGCGCGAAGGACGCCAGTAGCGGCATCAGCTTCACTCAACCTGTTCACTAACATGGGGCGGGCCACTCGGAGCGATTGCTCCGCGTGCCCGCCCTTCCTTCGTTTTCTCCGCTTCCTATGTATCCGGAGAAGCCCTCTTTCCGCCGCGGCTTCTCCGGGAAATTGAAGGGAGCGCCGCCGGCTTCAGCGCGGCATCCTTCCCCACGTTTTAGAACGTTGTTGCTTAGGAGTGCGGTGGCTTTCTGATCTCCCGTCTCCGTCCTTGGTTCTCTATCTTCTGCCTCTACACGTTCGCACCAAAGGCCAGCAAACGCCCATCACAATCCTTCACCACGAACTCGCGGCAGTGCCAAGGCATGTTGCCAAGCCCCCGAACGAACTCCACCCCTCGGCTTGCATACTCGGCATGAAGCGCGTCGGCATCTTCAACGAACAAGTACGCATCGAGCAATTCGTCCGCGTATTTGTCCGGATTGGCTTTGGGCGGCTCGGCGCAGCGGAAATGAATGGCCTGCCGGTCGCGCGCGACAATCGCGTACACCGGCGGATCTTTTGGCGACAGAGCACCGGGCCACGTCCCCAGGCACTCGAACCCCAGCTTGCCCGTGTAGTAGGCGAGCGTAGCGGGAATGTCCACGGTAAAGAACACCGGCACAATCTGACGCAGCATCGGTCAAGTCTACTGCAAATCCCCGCCGCGACCTGAATTTCTCTCCTTGCGGGCGTTTGCGTCAGGCGCGCGGGACAACGCCCTCCACCGCCGAGCAAAACTGATCAATCTCTTCCGGCGAAGTATACACGTTGGCACTCACGCGAATTCCGTCGAGCTCGGGTCCTTTGATGGGTACGACAAAAATATTGTATTTGCTCAGCAGCGCCTCACTCAGCTTGCCTGGGTCCACGCCATCGAAATGAATCGTGCCGAACGCGCCGGACTGGCTGGGGCCCAGCTCGACCAGCATTTTTGCGCCAGGAACCTTGCCCAAACGCTCGGCCCAGCGATTCTTCAAGTACCGCAGCCGCGCATATTTCCGCTCCGCGCCCATTTGTTCATGGAACTCGAGCGCTTGCAGCGTCGCATTGTGCATCGCCGCCGGATGCGTCCCGATTTCTTCGAACTTGCGGATATTTTTATCCATCGAGGGCGGCGCAGCCATCAGCGCCCAGTGTTTTTCGATGCGCTCCTTGCGCACGTACAACATGCCTGTGCCGATCGGCGCCGAGAGCCACTTGTGGAGACTTGCACCATAGAAATCGCAGTCCAAATCGGAGAATTGGAACGGCACGTGCGCAAACGCGTGCGCTCCATCCACGATGCTGGTGATGCCCCGCGCTCGCGCCAGCGCGCAAATCTCCTTGACGGGCATGATCTGCCCTGTCATGAACACGACTTGCGACACATGAATCACGCGAGTGCGCGGCGTGATGCCCTGCTCGAACATCCGCACCAAATCCGCTGAGTTGCGCACGGGCACGGCAAAGTTCAACTGCTTAAGCGCGATTTTTTCGCGGCGTTCGCGCTGCTGCCACGTGGTAATCATCCGGGGATAGTCCTGGCTGGTGGTCAGGACCTCGTCGCCGGGTTGCAGGTCCAGGCCAAACTGCGCGATCTGCAGCGATTCGCTGGCGTTGCGCGTAATGGCAATGCACTCGGGATCGGCATTCCATATTTGGGCGAGTTTTTTGCGGACTTCTTCGATTCCCGGCTCCAGGTCGTGCCACATGCGGTACGCCGGAAGCTGATTGCTGTAGCGAATCGCTTCAATCTCGGCCTCCAGAACGCTGGTGGGCGCGGGGGCCACCCCGCCATTGTTGAGATTGATGAGCTTGGGATCGCGCGCGTAAGCGCTACGAATTCTTTTCCAATATTCTTCGTCCCCCGCTAAATCCTCGGGGCCGAGATGCGCGTACGCGCGGTTCAGCGTCGCGGCCAACACTACCGCCTCCGCTCCATAAAGAAAGTCACGCCGGCTCACTTCTGCGCTCATGTTCGTAAACCTCCACCACAGGCTGTGTAGCCAAGCATACCGCAATCGGTCCGCCCGCCGGCAACCGGATTGTCGTGCCCGCATCCGCGAATTGGCCGTAGCCGCGGATTTTCTCCAAGCGATTATTCGGGGCGGATGCCAAACGCCGGATAAAGTTCAGCTGGCTTGTAAACCACCCCGTTTTTGATAACGGTGTCAACATGACGGATGTCGATTATTTGTTTTGTAGGATCGCCTTGGACCAGAATCATGTCCGCATACTTGCCGGCAGTGACAGAACCAAAATCCTTATCCAAGTGCATCACTTGAGCGGCTTCGATGGTGGCGATGCGCAGAACTTCAGGTGCGGGAATTCCAGCTTCGGCGTAAATCTCCAGCTCACGATCCAAGGCATAGCCGTCGCTCTCATCGGTCCCAGCGACGATTTGAATGCCATTGTCGTAAAGCTTTTTGACCATGCGAACCATGTTGGCGTAAGCAGCGCGGTACTGTTTGTCGGCGACGGGATCCGATGCGTCAAGTGCTTCTGAAGCCGTCCGGGAATCGCGCTGCACCTGAACTGGCAGCCGGTTAAAGATAGCGGCATCGGTCACACTGGGCCGGCCGGGGCGGTCCAGGTACGTGGCTTCCCAGATGGCCATGGTGGGGTCGATGACCGTGTGATGCTGTTTAAGAAAGGCCATGAAGTCGTTTACCGGCTGAGAATTCAGGTCCAGATCGCCGCCACGTTTGCCGGGCTCGATAAAACGCGCGGGTGTGCGCGTTTCCTTCACATCAGGCATAAAGTTCAAGAAGATAAAATTCATGTGTTGGATTTCGTCGGCTCCATCGCGGACGAATTGTTCGGCGATCATTCCCGAAGGGACATGGCCGCTCACGCGCAACCCGCGCTTGTGAGCCTCCTCGGCGATGATGGGCACCAGTTCGGGTTTCACAGAACTGTAGATCTTGATTTGCACGTAGCCCAGGTCCGCGTAACGATCCACCTGCTGGCGGGCCTCCTCCGGCGTGGCCGCGAGAACTTTAACCGGGCCTTCGAACGGGCCCGGCCCGTCGATGAAGCCGGCGAGCACGACCCGCGGGCCGATTTGCGTTCCCTCCTGAATCTGCTGGCGCAACTTCGCCAATTCTTCAATGGAGTTTGCCAGGTCACGGACGGTGGTGACGCCAGCCGCGATGTCTAGAAACGCGTAGGTGGGAAACATATGCGCGTGCATGTCCCACAAGCCCGGAAGAAGCATTTTTCCTCGGCCGTCGATGGCCTGCGACCCAGCGGGAGCGGGGCGCCCGTCATCAGGCTCAACCGAAGCAATACGCTCGCCGTGAACCGTGACCCGCTGGTTTGAAAGGAGTTTGCCGGTGGTCGAGTCGAACAAAGTCACGCTGCGAATCACCAAGTCGCCGGAAGGCTTGTGGCTCAGAGCCTTCGCAAGTTCGGCGGCGCGTGCGATTTCCGCTTGACGCTGCGACTCCCGCAATTGCGAAACGGAAGATTCAAAGCCATGACGCACGACAGCGCCCCACCCGCCGGTGGATGCAAGAAATTGCCGGTCTTCATCGAGCCACACGTAGCTGGGAGTGAAGCCGAGCCCGCTAATCTCGTAGAGGGTGGCGGTGCTTTTCTGGCCGGAGGCCTCGACGGGAACCGACTGTAGTTTGCGAATGGCGGCTTGGCCGCTGGGGAGCAAGGGTAGTTTTCCTGCGTTCTCGGACGACAAAAGAGCGCGCGCAAGAATGACTCCTGATTCCGGCCCGCCGCTCAGGTCTATAAAGAATCTGCCGGAGGCGTTGGACTGCTTTTCGTCTTCCGATTTGTTCTTCCACACCGCCTCGCCACCAACCAAAGAGAAGCGCTCCTCAACAGGCGCCTTCATATAATCGACGCCTTTGGATTGTTCGAAAACAATCAGGCCATGCGAGTCAAGGCGATAGCTCGTGTAAATCTTTGGGCCACGGCCGCGATCGTTAAACTGGAAGAATTCATGGATCGTGCCGTCAGGCGACTTCCACACGGCATCCTGGCCTGAGGGAGTCTTATCTGTAAGCATCATGCGCACGACAGCATCTTTGGGAATGTCTGCGGGAAGCTCCGGAAGCGGCGATTGTTGCTGCGCCAAAACAGCCGAGGGAAAACAGAGCAAGGCGATCATGCGTATGGGGATTCGTGCCATTGAGAAACCTCCCTGACGCGACGATAGAGTCATTGCACTTTAACTTCCGCTAGCCCGCTTCGCTTCTCTCGCTTGCCCGACCACGTTCCGAACGGCATCGACCACGGCTTCGGGCTTGTCGATTTGTTTGTCGTGGCTACTCCCTTTGACGACGATGTGCGAGCCGTTTGACGACAGGTGCGCCAACTCCTCTTGCATCTTGCCCCACTCGCGATTCACGGGTTCCGTCAACTTCCCTGGGAACTGCACCTTGTCCGGATCATGGGAAAGCACGACCAGCGGCAAGTTGCCCAACGTTCCGAGAGCTCGAACCTCCGCGCCATTTTCGTCCTGAGCCTCCGCCTCCGCGCGCACGGCCGCAATGAACTGCGGACGGCAAAATACCGCGGCATACTCGGCTCGAACCTCCGGCGGGGCCGCTTTAGACGCCAGGATTCGAGGCAAGCCGAAGGGCAACGCAATCTGCATTGCGCGAATCACGTAACTCCCGCGTGCGGCCATCTTCTTGGCCTCGGGCGGAAACCGCTCGTTCTGGTCGGGGTGCGAAGCGTCCACCAGCACCATGCCCACGACCTCCGAGCGGTACTTGTCCTGGAACATTCGCGCGTACATTCCGCCTAGCGAATGCCCAACCATCACATACGGACCGGCGACGCCTCCTTTTTGCAGCAGCGTATGCATTTCTTCGGCAATCTCTCTCGCCGTTGGCGGCTTCGGGCTCGCGTCGCTCCATCCAAGTCCCGCGCGGTCGTACGAACAGACCATGGCAAATTGTGCTGCTTGGGGCTGCACCTTGTACCAGGAGAGCCACGGATTTCCTCCGCCGGCTTCCAGAATCACCGTGGGAGAGCCCTGCCCGGTGCAATAGAGGTGCAGGCGATGACCGCCAACATCAATGAGCCGTCCAGGGGGATGAAACTGTTTCCGGTCGCGACGGCTTTCAATCGCTTCATAGATGGCTCCGGCACAAGTCAAGGCGAGGAGAAGGCACACGCCGGCGGACACCAAGTACGAGATCCAGCGGAGGAAGCGCGGTTTGCGTGGAGGAGTTTGCGCCGCATTTTCCATGGCTGCAATCTATCACGGATTCATCGGCAGCTGACAAACGCTTCGATAGGCCACTCGCTGTCTCGTCGAGCTGGCAGCTATCGTACCGCTCCTGGCCACCCCGGACTGAGCACCAGAGGCCTTTCTGTGTTGCGCCCCTGATGTTGCTCGGTCGATCCCTGCCTGATAAATTATGGGAAACCTGGGTAGTACCCCAGCCGACCGAACCCAACACCAACAAGCCTATTTCGGTCACGTTCTCGCCAAACAGCCACGGGGCGCACCGTCGCGCTAGACTCACAATGGCGGGTTCAAACTGTTTGCCACCTCTACGGTCCCCCTTTCTTGGCGCTTCCGTGCCCAACCAGTTAGAATAGATTGTTTGCACGTGAGGTAAGAAAGCGGCCCTCGCGGACGTACCTCTGAAAGAGCCGGTCGGAGACCGGCGATCCCTGAAAGAACGTCAGGAGAAGGCAAAACCTGCCTGCGGCAGCAGGCCCATTTATGGACGCGGCAAGATACCTCGACACGGTCATTGCTTGGTTTATTGGCACCAGGCATGAGCGCGACATCAAGAAACTGCAGCCCACCATCGCGGCCATCAACGCCCGCGACGCGGAAATGCGCGCGCTCAGCGACGAAGCCCTCAAGGAACGCTACGCGGAGCTGCGCAAGCAGGTCCAGGAGCGCTTGAAGACCGCCGATCCCGAGGACAAGTCCTACAAAGAAGAATTGCAGGCGGCGATCGCGCCGGCCATCGTTCCTACGTTTGCCCTGACGCGCGAAGCGGGCCGCCGCTTCCTGAACATGCGCCACTTCGATGTGCAGCTCATCGGCGGCATCGTGCTGCATGAAGGCAAAATTGCGGAAATGAAGACGGGCGAAGGCAAAACGCTGGTCGCCACGCTTCCCGCGGTTCTGAACGCGCTGGCGGCCAAGGGCGTGCACATCGTCACCGTCAACGATTATCTGGCGCGGCGCGACGCGGAATGGATGAGCCCGCTCTACAAAGCGCTCGGACTGACCGTCGGCGTCATCGTGCATGACCTCGACGACGACCAGCGCCGCGCGGCCTATGGCGCGGACATCACCTACGGCACCAACAACGAGTTCGGGTTCGACTACCTGCGCGACAACATGAAGTATGACCTCGCGCAATGCGTCCAGCGCGGCCATCATTTTTCCATCGTGGACGAAGTCGACTCCATCTTGATTGACGAAGCGCGAACGCCGCTGATTATTTCCGGCCCGTCGGAAGAATCCACGGACAAGTACGCCAAAATCGACAAGATCATCCCCAAGCTGATTCAGGAAATCGATTACACCATTGACGAAAAACACCGCACCGCCACGCTGACCGAAGAAGGCGTGAGCAAGTGCGAGCGCATCCTCGGCCTCGGCAATCTGTATGACCCCACGCACATGGAGACCATTCACCACGTCTACCAGGCATTGCGCGCGCACACGCTGTACAAAAAAGATGTGGATTACGTGGTGAAAGACGGCGAAGTCATCATCGTTGACGAATTTACCGGCCGCCAGATGCCCGGACGCCGCTGGTCGGACGGCCTGCACCAGGCCGTGGAAGCCAAGGAAAACGTGAAAATCGAGCGCGAGAATCAGACGCTCGCGACCATCACCTTTCAAAATTATTTCCGCATGTACAAAAAACTTTCCGGCATGACCGGAACCGCGGAAACGGAAGCGGCCGAATTCGGCAAGATTTACAACCTGGAAGTGACGGTGGTTCCCACGAACCGCACGCTGATTCGCATCGAAGCTCCCGACGTGATTTACCGCACGGAAAAAGAAAAGCTCGAAGCGGTGGTCAAAGGTATTTTGCAGGAAGACAATTCGTATGCGAACGGCATCCGGCATTATCACGAGCGCGGACAGCCCGTGCTGGTGGGAACCATTTCCATCGAAAAATCCGAAAAAGTTGCGGAACTGCTGAAAAAAGCGGGCATCCCGCACCAGGTTTTGAATGCCAAGCAGCACGAGCGCGAATCGCGCGTCGTGGCACAGGCCGGACGCAAAGGCGCGGTCACCGTGGCGACGAACATGGCCGGCCGCGGCACGGACATTTTGCTTGGCGGCAATCCCGAGCAGATGACGCGCGATCACTGTTTGCGAGAAAAATTGGCGATGCCTTACGCCGCCGCGCCGGCCGTGATTGGCGCGGATGCGAACCACGGCAACGGTTCGCATCCCGGCGTGCAAATGGTTCTGTTCCAGCACGAAGGCAAAATCTTTCAGGTTCCGTCCGACCAGTGGAAACCGGTCTACGACCAGTTCGCCGAACAATGCAAATCCGAACACGACGAGGTGGTTGCGCTCGGCGGATTGCACATTCTCGGCACCGAACGCCATGAAGCGCGGCGCATTGACAATCAGCTGCGCGGACGCGCCGGCCGCCAGGGCGATCCGGGTTCGTCAAGATTCTTTATTTCACTCGAAGACGATTTGGCGAGAATTTTCGGCGGCGAACGCGTGAAGCAACTGATGTTCCGCCTGGGAATGACCGAAGGCGTTCCCATCGAATCCCGGATGGTTTCGAAACGCATCGAAGAAGCGCAAAAAGGAGTGGAAGCCCAGCATTTCGACTCCCGCAAACATCTGTTGGAGTACGACGATGTGATGAATAAGCAGCGGGAGACGATTTACGCGATTCGCCGGTCGGCGCTGGAAGGAAAAGATCAGCGGGATTACGTTTTGGGAATTGCGGAAGACGTGGCGCGCGAAATGGTGGAAACGTATTGTCCGCGCGAGCAGCATCCGGATCAGTGGAATACGACGCAGTTTTTGGCGGAAACGAATGCGCAGTTTGGCGTGGACATGAAAACCGTGGGCGCCGATCCGGGATCACTTGGACATGATCAGCTTGTCGATGCGACTGTAAGTGCTGTTTCGAAGCGCTACGAGGAAAAAGAAAAACAGTTTGGTGCGGAGCTGATGCGGTGGCTCGAGCGGCGAATCATTTTGGATGTCGTGGATTCGCAGTGGAAAGACCATTTGCTCTCGCTCGACCATTTGAAAGAAGGCATCGGACTGCGCGGGTATGGGCAGAAGGATCCGCTGGTGGAGTTCAAGAAAGAAGCGTTCGTGCTGTTTGAAGACATGATGGCGCGGATTGACAACGAAACGATCCGCTATCTGTTTCACATTCAGATGCAGCAGGGCGAACCGCCGCAAGCGCGCGAGCCGCGGCGAGAGCCGCCGCGAAATCCGCCGACTGCCGCAGCAGCGGCAGCAGCGAGCGCGGCTGCGAGAGCCAGCGAGGAGCCGCCGGCGAATTTGCCAGACTTTGCTCGCGAAATGGAACGCCGACACCAGCGCGAGCAGCAGAATCTGCAGTATCAGACGGGTCCGGCGCAGGCGGAAGCGCCAAAGCCAGTGCGCGCGGGAGCGAAGGTTGGGCGGAATGATCCTTGTCCGTGCGGGTCGGGGAAAAAGTACAAAAAATGCCACGGGGCATGAAAACATCGGTGGCCCGTCGCGAGTGGGCGGGGTGGCGAGAAGCAATTACGGAGAAGCGCTGCGGGCTTGGCGGAGTGATAAGCCTTATCGTAAATCGAGGAGACCGTCGCGCGAAAAACGCGCGATGCCGGGGAGGACCTCACTGCGCGAGCCGAGCGATTCGCAGGAAAAGCGTCGGCTCGCTCCGCTCAGAATGACCGTTTTGTGGTTGGGCGCTTCATAAGGGTTTCTTCATGCTCACCCACGGAGGGGAGCGTGGCAGAAAAGAAGAGTGGCAGCCCTTCGAGGAGAAACAAGCAGGGTAACCAGCTGCCGCACTCCAAAGGGATTCGTTTTGCGAGACTGAGAAGTCAGGAGAAGTGTGAAATATGCCGCCAGGCCCAGCGCAGCAGCAGATGCCGGAACGCCATCCGATTCCGGGTGTGAAAAATCTTGTGGCGATCGCCAGCGGAAAAGGCGGCGTGGGGAAAACCACCGTTGCGGTGAATCTGGCGCTGGCGCTCGCGAAACTTGGACACAAAGTTGGTTTGCTGGACGCGGACGTTTACGGGCCGAATGTGCCGATCATGCTGGGCACGTCGAAGGAACCGCAGGCCACTGCCGACCGGCATATCATTCCCGTAGAAGCGCAAGGCGTGAAAATGATTTCGATGGGGCTGCTGAATCCCGGCGACAAGCCCATGATTTGGCGCGGGCCGATGCTGCACAGCGTGATCACGCAGTTTTTGCGCAGCGTGGAGTGGGGCGAGCTGGATTACCTGATTATTGATTTGCCGCCGGGAACGGGCGACGTGCAGTTGACACTGATTCAGACGGTGGCGGTGACGGGCGCGGTGGTGGTCACGACGCCTTCGACAGTGGCGCTGGCCGATGTGCGCAAGGCGATTGAAATGTTTCGCCAGGTGAACGTGGAAGTGCTGGGCGTGGTCGAGAACATGAGCACGTTCGCGTGTCCGCATTGCGGAAAGCCGCTGGATATTTTTGGCCACGGCGAAGGCGCGAAGACCGCGATTGCTTATGGCGTGCCCGTGCTGGGAGAGATCGAAATTGATCCGCGCATTCGCGTTGGCGGGGACACTGGCAAACCTGTCGCTGCGCTGGGAGAAGATGGGGCCGGAGCAAAGAGCCTCTACACGGTGGCGCGCGCCGTTACGAATCGGCTACAAGAAGTTGCCGGAAGCATCGGCGGGCCCTCTTTCCAGATCGATTAGAGTTTATCCCCATCAATCGACTCGCAGCATGGAAGCTGGGTCGATTCGCACGGCGCGAATCAGAGCGGGAAGCGCAGCTACCACGATAGTGCCAGCGATGACCAGAATTGGAGTGATCGTCATGCTGGGATCGGTGGGCTTCACTTCGTACAGCAAACTGGCGATGAAGCGCACCGTAGCGAATCCAACAGCAAGTCCGGCTCCCATGCCGATTGCCGCCATAAAGGACATTTCAACAGTGACCTGTCTTGCGATGTCGAAAGGTCTTGCGCCCAGTGCGATACGCACGCCAATTTCTTTCTGCCGTTGCAGCACGGAATAGTGAAGGACGCCATAGACACCGACGGCGGCCAGCAACAATCCCACTGCGGCGAAAAAACCGGCGAGCATGGCCAGCAGGCGTTCACGCACGGTATGCGCCTCATTGATTTCAACTTGAGTGCGAATGCTGCTCACGCGCAGTTCCGGTCGCGCATGGGAAACCTCGGAACGCAAGATCCCCATCAGGGCCGCGGGGCTGCCTTTTCTCATCCGAACGATAAAGGAGCCGCCATCCTTGGGTTCTGGTTCACTTAGACCGGCAGGATTAGTACGGAAGAACGGAACGTACGCGGTCGGCGTCATGGGTTCCCGCATATTTCGGTAGCGCGCGTTTCGGACAACACCAACGACCTCGAAACGCCAGCGAGTTACACCGTCGCCGGTTTCCTTCTCGAACCACTGCCCGAGGGGGTTTCGGCCGCCAAAGCATTGCTGCACGAACGCCTCATTAACGATCGCTTTCCCCGGAAAGACTTCGTCCGGCCGGAAATCGCGGCCCTGGATAAGGGGAATTCGCATCGTATCCATGAAGCCAGGCGAAACGGAAAGGAAATACGCCAACACTTCTGTCGACTGACTGTTGACCCAGATGAAGCCGTTCCATCCATTCCCATCGAGGAGCGGCCAGCCGGCCATCGCCACGCTTTCAACGCCCGGAACGTAGCGCAACCGTCCCGACGCCTCGTCCCATACCGGCGGCGGCTGGGGCTGGTGGGCGGACGCCGTGAGAATTACAAGATTCTCCGAAGAATAACCGGTGGGTTGATGAGCGAGCCGTTCGAAGGTCGTTACAAACAGTCCCGCGGCAAAGTAAGTCACAAAGCAGAACGCAACCTGAGTGGCCACGAGCGTCAACATCAGACGCCCGCGAGATTGCCGCTCTTCTCCCTTAAGCGCCTGGGCGGGCTCGACCTCCGATACGCGCAAGGAGGGCGCGAAAGCACAGACAAAAGCAACCGCGAAAGTCAGAAGTGCGGCGAAGAGGGTTACCCGCCAATCCAAAGGCAAGGCCAATTGCGCCGGGCTATTCGAAGGATTGATGCGCGCCACGACAAACGGCGCGGCCCACCAGGCAAAGACGCCGCCGACTGCGGAGGCCGCCGCGGCGATCCATGCGCTTTCCATTAGCAACAACTGGACCAGCCTTAGCCGGCCAGCTCCGATCGAAATACGCAATGCCATCTCGCGATGACGAGCTGCAGCCTGAGCGGTCATCAGGTTCGCTACGTTCGCGCAAGCAATCACAAGAACCATAGCGATCAGCAGTCCCAGCACGACGAGGGGGCGCCGGTACTCTGCTTGCATGCCGGAGAGGCCGCTGGAAGCAGGCTCCAGGAGCAGTTTTTGACTGAGAAAGCGATCGAGGAAGGACTTGGGCTCTGTTTTGAAGCCCTTGGCGCGTTCTTCATGAAACGCCTGCATGACCGGCTGCAGTTTTTCTCGAACTGTGTCAACACTAACACCCGGCTGCAAAATCGCGAGTGTCCGGAACCAGCTCCAGTCGGAGTGTGTGACGCCTTCGTGCATCATGGTTGGCACAAAAACGTCGATCATCGTGCCCGGTTCAGTGCCTGTGAAGCCTTTTGGCGAAACTCCGATCACGGTGAAGATTCGGTTGTCCATTCGGAAGGTTCTGCCAACAGCGCTCGGGTCGCGACCAAATCGGCGCGTCCAGTATTCGTAGGAAAGGACTACATAGGCAGGCTCGCCCGGGGTACGATCGTCATCCTCGGTAAATAGCCGCCCTGCTGCCGGCAGCAGTTCGAAAGCAGGGAACATCCAACCGGAGACATATTGGCGCTCCACCTTCTCGATTTCGTCATCGGTTTTGAAAGTGAGTTCGGCGCGGTTCGAGTAGGAGACGGCGACGAGCTCCGCTTCGCCACACACGGCCGCCCGTTCGCGAACGAACAGCGGATATTCGTTGGCCTCACTGACACGGAAGTCTCCGCTCGGTCCTAAGCCCTGGCGGGCAACCGCAAATAGCTGTTCGGCGTGGGCAACGGGCAGCGGACGCCACAGGAAGGCATCGAGCAGACGGAAACCCGCGACGGCCAAACCCATGCCGAGCGCCAAGGAGAGAATCGCAGCGGCTGAAGTGATTTTGTTTTTTCGAAGTTGGCGCAGACCGAAGACCGCGTCAGCACGCAGGGAATCGAGCCAGACAATAAGACGTTCGTCGCGGCTCGCTTCACGATGGCGCAAAAGAGAACCGAGGGCGCGGCGTGCTTCTTCGGGATCGCGCCCCCTGGCGACCGCTTCCTCGAGATGGGACTGCAGCTCCTCGTCGATTTCGCGATTGAGTTGTTTGGTGCGAAAGAGATTCGCGACTCTGCGCAAGATCGACACGTTAGGCCTCCCGGAGCACGCGATTTACGGCAGCGGCCACGGCCTTCCAGCGCGATTCTTCGATGCCAAGCTGCTTCTTGCCGCCGATGGTCAACTCGTAGACACGGGCCCGCCGGCCGTTTTCCTTCGTGATCCATTGGGCGCGAATCCAGCCAGACTCTTCCATGCGGTGGAGAGCGGGATAGAGGGAGCCCTCCTCCACCCGAAGGGTGTCGGCCGAAATATCCTGAATGGCGGACATGATGGCGTAGCCGTGGAGGGGGGAACGGCGAGAGAGGATTTTGAGGACGAGCAAGTCGAGCGAGCCCTGCAGGGTATCGGGTTTCGGTGCCATACACAGACCTCCATGTATATAGACGTCTAAGTAGGGGAAAAGTTCCGTGGGAAAATCAACCAAAGGCTGGCTTCGGCTAGGAGCCTCAGCCTAAAAACAGACGGGCTAAAGCGCGCCTCTACAGTCGAATCCGCAGCCTTCCCGGAGCAGCGGTTCCAAAGATGCCGCGCGGAGGGCCGCGGCGCTACATTTAAATCTCACGGTCTTCGGCGAGCGGTGATCGAAGTTCTGCTATCCTCGTCGAGGGGCATTCCGGATTCAACTGTGTTTCCTGATTTGAGGTCCTCTCAGTAGAAGCGGCAAACTGCGGATCGCTTGAGATCCTTCGGCCGCGAAAAGCGCGGCCTCCGGATGACAAGAAAACAGCGGAGGACTTTGTGGAGACTCTACCGACAGGGGGCCAGACGCGCCGGGAGGATTGGTGGCTTCTTGCCGGGCTTTCGCTGGCTCTGACCTTGCTGCATATGCTGGTCGATGGCCGCTACGGGTATTTTGTGGACGAGTTGTATTACCTCGCTTGCAGCCATCATTTGGCCTGGGGCTACGTGGACCAGGCGCCGCTGATCGCGGCGGTTACATGGTTTGAACGCGTGACGCTGGGCGACTCACTGCACGCGCTGCGATTTTTGCCGGCCGTTGCCGCCGGGCTGAAGGTGCTGCTGACCGGCTTGATCGCGAAGGAACTTGGCGCGCGGCGATACGCCACTGCTCTCGCGTGCGTGGCCGTGATTGTGGCTCCGCTCTATCTGGGGCTTGACAGCCTGATGACCATGAACGTGTTCGAGCCGTGCTTCTGGATGGGGGCGGCTCTGATTGTCTTGAAAATATTCAACGGCGCGAGTCCGAAGCTTTGGCTGTTGTTTGGCGTTGTTGCGGGCGTGGGCTTGCAGAACAAGCATTCCACGCTGTTCTTCGGATTCGGACTGTTCGTCGGGCTGCTGCTCACAAAGCAGCGGCGGCATTTCGCACAGCCATGGATCTGGCTTGGTGGATTGATTGCTTTCCTGATTTTTTCGCCCAACCTCGTTTGGGAAATTCACCGGCACTTCCCCACGATCGAGCTACTGCGAAACGTGCAGGCCGAAGGGCGCAACACGGAACTGAGCTGGCTCGGTTTTGCTCTGCAGCAAGCACTCGTCATGCATCCGCTGTCCGCGCCGCTTTGGCTTGCGGGATTGTGGTACCTGATGCGCGATCGCGAAGGAAAAGGCATTCGTGCTCTTGGCTGGACTTTTCTCGTGATTTTGCTGTGCATGCTGGTGCTGCACGGGCGCATCTATTACATGGCGCCGGCATATCCGATGCTGTTTGCCGCCGGGGCCGTGGGGTTCCAGAATTGGGCGGAGCGGCATTCGTGGACCTGGCTCAAGCCCGCTTATGTTGCGGCACTGCTGGTCACCGGGGCGATGTTCGCGCCCTTCGCGTACTTTCCGGTGCTGACGGTGGACCAGTACATCGCGTATTCCAAATTCATGCACTTGGCTCCGCCGAAGATTGAGAACAGCCGGCAAGGGCCGCTGCCGCAGCTTTATGCCGACCAGTTTGGATGGCAAGAGATGGCCCAGGTTGTGGCCAATGCTTACTTCAAGCTGCCGCCGGAAGAGCGGAAGAGTTGCGCAATCTTCGGGCAGAATTATGGACAGGCCGGGGCGATTGATTTCTTTGGCGCGAAGACCGGACTGCCGGGGGCGATTTCCGGGCATCAGAGTTATTACTATTGGGGTCCGCGCGGTTACACGGGCGAATGCATGATCGTGATGGGCGACGATTACGAGACGCTGTCGAAGGAATTCGAGAGCGTGGAAAAGGCCGGAACCGTGGATCATCCGTTGTCGATGCCTTACCAGCACTTTGAGGTGTTTGTTGTCCGGCGGCCGAAGTTTGGGACTCTGCAGCAAGTTTGGCCGAAGCTGAAGAGGTGGGGTTAGAAGCGCCCGTCGACGACAGTTCCGACTTCTGGGAGGCGATCGAGAATGCCTGGAATGAATCAGAAGCAAAGGAAATCCTACTCGCGTTGGGGATCACACTTGTTGCATGTTGCGGATGGTCTGCTGGTGTAGGCGCGGCAATGCTGCTGGGCATGGGCATTTCGTCAAATCTGCCTCCCTGGCTTGTCATCGTCGCGCCGATTGGCTCGCTTGCTGCCACACGAATATTCGGTGCGATCTGCTTGAGATCTCAAAAGAGCTAATTCCAGGTTCCTTGTCAGTGGTGCGCGGCTGATGTTATCTTGGTTTGTTTCCGCGCCACTCAATCTTTTGCGCTGGGACGCGCTATTTGCGCGGAGGAGTCTTGACCCGCCAGCCCGACATCCGGCCCTACCGCGGAAAGAGCCCGCAGATTGCGGCTACGGCGTACATTGATCCCGCGGCGGTGATTATCGGGGACGTGCTGATCGGCGAGGATTCGAGCGTTTGGCCGTGCTCGGTGATTCGCGGCGACGTGCACCACATTCGCATCGGAGCGCGGACAAATATTCAGGATGGCTCGATTTGTCACGTCATGCGCGATGAGTATCCGCTGATTTTGGGCGATGACGTGACGGTCGGGCATTCCGTCACGCTGCATGGTTGCACCATTGAATCGCGCTGCTTGATTGGGATGGGCACCGTGATTCTCAATGGCGTAGTCGTAGGCGCCGGCAGCATCATTGCGGCTGGAACACTGATTACCGAGCGCACAGTGATTCCGGCGGGGAGCTTGGTGATGGGCTCACCGGGGAAAGTGAGACGAGCGCTGAGTGAGATTGATAAGGCGACGATCGACGCGTACGCAAAACGTTACGTCGGCTACAAGAATATCTATCGTGAGGAACCTGCCTCGTGAGCGAGGGAACGGCCAAGGGCTTCGGCGAGAAGCCTCAGCCTAAGAAAGAAGAACGGCGCAAGTTTCAGGCCATCAAGGGCACGCGCGACCTGGTGCCTCCGGAGACTGCACTGTGGACCCGCGTCGAAAAAACCGCTCAAGAGGTCTTCACCGCGTACGGTTTTGGCGAGATTCGACTTCCCATTTTTGAACAGACGGATTTATTTGCGCGCTCGATTGGCTTGGAAACCGACGTGGTTTCCAAGGAGATGTATTCGTTTGACGATCGCGATGACACTTCGGTGAGTCTGAGGCCCGAGGCCACCGCGAGTGTGTGTCGCGCGTACATTGAAAATGGCATGCAGCAGCTGCCGCAGCCGGTGAAGCTGTATACCTTTGGGCCGATGTTCCGGCGCGAACGTCCGCAGAAGGGGCGCTACAGGCAGTTTTACCAGATTGACGCGGAAGTGCTGGGCGGGAGCGAGGCTCCGGGGATCGATGCGGAATTGATTGAAATGGTGATGACGTTTTTCGGGCGGCTGGGCCTGGAAGGCGTGGGCCTGGATATCAACTGTATCGGGGACAAGAAGTGCCGGCCGAAATACGTGGAGCTCCTGCGCGAAGAGCTGCGAAAGGTGAAAGATAAGCTTGGGCCGGACAGCCAGCGGCGCATCGAAACGAATCCGCTGCGCGTGCTCGACTCGAAGCTGGAAAACGAGCAGAAACTTATTGAAGAAATGCCGCATATCGGCGACCACTTGTGCGAAGAGTGTGCGGAGAATTATCGCGGCGTAAAGAAGGAACTGGAACTGCGCGGCGTTAAGTATCGGGAGAATTGGCGGCTGGTGCGCGGACTCGATTATTACTCGCGGACGACCTTTGAGATTACGGCGAAGGGACTAGGGTCGCAGAATGCGGTCTGTGGCGGCGGGCGTTACGACGGGCTCATGGAATTGCTGGGGGGGCCGCCGACGCGGGCGACGGGCTTCGCGATTGGTGAGGACCGGCTCATTTTGTCCTTGCAGGAGGGGGGCAAAACGCCGTCGGCTCAGGGTCGCGACGTTTATATTGCCTGGATGGGCGAGAAAGCTTATGCCACATCCGTTCGTGCGGCAAAGAATTTGCGCGCGGCGGGCTTTAGCGTTGAGTTGCCGCCCGTTGAGCAAAAATTCGGGAAGGCGCTCCGCCAGGCGGACAAATTGGGCGCTCGTTATGCGCTGATTCTCGGAGACCATGAAGTGGTGAGCGGCGAATGGACGTTGAAGACGCTGGCGACCGGGGAACAGGCGAAGTTCAGCGAGGCGACTTTTTTGGAATTCTTGAAAAAGCACGGGTAGCACTGGCTCAGCCTGTGCCGCTCGCGCGGTCTTGGGGATGTTGCATCTCGAAGAGCTCAGACCAAAGTCGGTGCTACCGAGAGGAACATGTGCTGGATTTTCTTGGCAATTTGAAGCGGACACATTACTGCGGGGAGTTGCGCCCGAACGATGAGGGCCGCGATGCCGTCGTGATGGGCTGGGTGCATCGGCGGCGCGATTTGGGCAATTTGCTTTTTCTCGACGTGCGCGATCGCACCGGGCTCGTGCAGGTGGTGTTCAACAAGGAAACGCAGCCTGCGGCGCACGCAAAAGCTGAGCAGGCGCGCAGCGAATTTGTGGTCGCGGTGGAAGGCAAAGTCGTCAAGCGGCAGAAGGCGAATCCGGAGCTGGCCAGCGGCGAAATCGAATTGGTGGCGACCAAGCTGCACATCCTGAACAACGCGAAGACGCCGCCGTTTGCCATCGAGGACGAAATCAACGCCGAAGAAGTGACGCGCCTGCGCTACCGATACCTCGACCTGCGCCGGCCGAAGCCGCACCACAACCTGGCGCTGCGGCACAAAATCGTTCTGGAAATCCGCAAAGTGATGGACGAGATGGGCTTCATCGAGGTGGAAACGCCCATGCTGACGCGCTCGACGCCGGAAGGAGCGCGAGATTTTCTAGTGCCGAGCCGCATCCACCACGGGCAGTTTTACGCGCTACCGCAATCGCCGCAGATTTTCAAGCAAATCCTGATGATCGCGGGGTTGGACAAATATTTTCAGATCGTGAAGTGTTTCCGCGACGAGGATTTGCGCGCCGATCGGCAGCTGGAATTCACACAACTCGACCTGGAGATGTCTTTTCCGCGGCAGGAAGATATTTTTCACGTGATCGAGACAGTGATGGTGCGCGCGTGTGCCGTCGCGGGAATCACGTTGAGCGCGCCGTTTCCGCATATGCTGTACACGGACGTGATTCGCAAGTATGGGAGCGACAAGCCGGATTTGCGATTTGGCATGGAATTGCACGAAGTGGCGAGCTGGTTTCCGGAAGAAGCGAAGCAGAAATTGCAAATCGAAGGCCACGTGTTTGCGCTGGCGGCTCCGGGCGCGGCGGGCTATTCGCGCAAACAGCTTGACGAGCTGACGGAAAAGGCCAAGGCGTTGAAAGCCCGCGGCGTCTATTTTGTGAAAATCACGCCGGAAGGCATGACTTCCACAGTCGAAAAACTGATTGGTGCAGAGAACGTGAAGAAGCTGGCCGAGGCTTGCGGCGCGAAGGCCGGTGACCTCGTTGTCGCGGTTTCGGCAAAGGAACAAATCAAAGGCACGGAGGCAGCGGCGCTGATTGCGGGACAATTGCGCATGCAACTGGGCGAGGCCCTTGGGCTTATCGACAAGTCGCAATGGAGATTCCTGTGGATTACGGGCTTTCCGCTGTTCGAGTGGAGCGAAACGGAGAAGACCTGGGTCAGCGCGCAGCATCCCTTCACCGGCATCGTGGACGAGGATTTGGAAAAGCTCGAATCCGCGCCGTGGGAAGTGCGCTCGAAAGGCTACGACCTGGTGTTGAACGGCTACGAACTTGGCTCCGGCAGTATCCGGATTCACCGGCAGGACATTCAGGAGCGGCTGTTCAAGGCGCTCGGGTTGAGCGAAGAGCAGCTTCGACGCCGCTTCGGCTTTTTCCTCGATGCTTTGACTTACGGCACACCGCCGCATGGAGGAATCGCGCTGGGCGTCGACCGCATCGCGATGCTGCTCGCAGGCGAAAAATCCATCCGGGAAGTGGTCGCCTTCGCCAAAACGACCGCCGCGCAAGACCTGATGGCGGAGTCGCCCAGCGAAGTGGACCCCGAGCAACTCGACGAGTTGGGCCTCGCGATCAAGCCCGAAGTCAAAAAAGCGGCTGAATGATATCCTTGTCTCCGAGTTTAGCCCGGAACAACAACGATGGATTGGCTGCTAGAAATCATTAAAGTGATTTTCAGCTCGATCTTTGATCTCGCCCGCAGGGCGGTGGTGCGCGACAAGTCCAGGCCGCGGTGGTTCAACCATTTCCTGGCAGGGAGCTATTACCTGCTTCCGAGCTTGATCCTAAGTTCAGTTTTTTAGTTCGTGGAAGATTACGTTAATCGCAGGCGGCGGGCTTGTCGGGTCCTTACTTGCCGGGGCTGCAACCGAAGGGGACGATATAGGATCTCGGTAACAAAGGCATGAGCCGGATACGCATATTACCGGAGTCGGTGGCGAATAAGATCGCGGCGGGCGAGGTGGTCGAACGGCCGGCGTCGGTGGTGAAGGAACTGCTCGAAAACGCGCTGGACGCGGGCGCGAAGACCGTTCGCATCGAAGTGGAGCAGGGCGGCAAACGCATGATCCGCTTGACCGACGACGGCCACGGGATGACGCACGACGACGCACTGCTGGCTTTCGAGCGCCACGCGACGAGCAAGCTGAGAAACGCTGATGATTTGCTTTCGATTGCCACCCTAGGGTTTCGCGGCGAAGCGCTGCCGTCCATAGCGGCGGTTTCGCGGCTGCTGCTTGAAACGCGCGACGAAACCGAAGGCGAGGGCACGCGCGTGGAATTTGCCGGCGGCAAACTCGTTGGGGTGAAGCCTGCCGGATTGCCGCCGGGAACAACGGTCAGCGTAGCCGACATTTTTTACTGTGTGCCCGCGCGGCGGAAATTCCTGAAGTCGGACACGACGGAGCTCGGCCACGTCGCGTCGCTCGTGACGCACTACGCCCTGGCGAATCCCGGGAAGCAATTCATTCTCTCGACGCCAACCCAGGAGATCATCAATTGCGCGCCCGCGGAAAAGGCGGCCGACCGCGTGTATCAACTTTTTGGGCGGCAGGCGCTCGATGAGTTGGTCGAAATCCCGGTGGCCATGGCTCCCTTCCGCGCGGGGATTACCGAACCCGAGCTGGATCCGGAAGAAGAAAAATCCAATTTGACGGTGAACGGATTTACTTCGCGGCCCGACGTGCAGCGCTTGAACCGCAATGGAATTTATATTTTCGTGAACGGCCGCCTGGTGCGCGACCGGCTGATTCTGCACGCGATTCATGAAGCCTATCGCAACATTTTGCCGGCGACGGTTTTCCCGGCCACGCTGCTGTTCCTCGAGATGCCTCACGATGAAGTCGACGTCAACGTGCATCCCGCGAAAATCGAAGTGCGCTTCCGCCGCTCAAACTTCGTGCACGATTTCACGCGCGACACGATTCGCCAGGCGCTGATGGGCGCACGGCCCGTTCCCAGTTTTGCGGCCGCCGCGAGCGCTTCGTCGGTCACACCCGGGTGGGATAAGGGAGCCTACTTCGGAGGAGTCACGCCCGCACCGGAGGGATCGGCGGTGCCGCGCGCGGTGATTCCGCCGATGGAAGATTTCGGATTGGGCTCCGGAGTCGGCTCCGACGGCGGATTCGACCTCTCGAATGCACCGCTACAGCCGGTTGAGCAGCGTATTCCGTTCGGAGCGAGCGGCAGCTTCGGAGCCGCCATCGCCCCGGCACAGACCTCTTCCCCTGCGACTTGGGCGGGAAATCTCGCACCAGCCAACGCTGATGCTCCCGCAACGTTGCCGCGTCCCGAAGAAATTGCCGACCTGAAACCGCTCGGCCAGGTCAACGCGAGTTTCATCGTTGCGGTGAATGGCGAAGGCTTGTGGATCGTGGACCAGCACGTGGCGCATGAACGCGTGTTGTTCGAGCGGCACCTGGAAGCGAGGCGGGCGGGAAAAATCGAAGCGCAGCGCATGCTGATGCCGCTGGTCATGGAGCTTTCCCCGCGGCAAATCGTGACAGTTGAGAGAATTGCCGAAGAGCTTGGTTCCAATGGCTTCGAAGTCGAGTTGATGGGGCCGAAGAGCGTAGCGATTCAGGCGGTTCCTGCGGGCGTGGCGGCGCCTGACGCGGAAAAACTGCTTCGCGAGATTCTCGACGGCATCGAGCGTGAGAACTCCGCCATTTCCATTGAGACTTTGCAGGCGAAGATCGCGGCTTCCACGGCGTGTCATGCAGCCATCAAGGTGAATATGCCGCTCGAGCCCTCGAAAATGGAATGGCTGCTGGACGCGCTGGCAAAAACGGATTGCCCGATGAGCTGCCCGCACGGACGGCCGGTGGTGCTACGCTATTCCACGAAAGAAATTGAGAAGGCGTTTCACCGGATTTAGGGAAAGTGGCGAGTGGCGAGCAAGAAAGACGGACCATTTTGGAAATCTGCGTGTGTGTTTATCTCCAAACTCAAAACCAAGAACTGAAAACTGAGAACTGAGGACTCCAGGATGAGCGAAGCGCAGAAAACAGTAGTGATTTTTGGGCTGGCCAACAAGCGAAGCATCGCCTGGGCCATCGCCAAGAAGCTTCACGAAGCCGGCTGGCGCCTGGCTATCACGTATCAGAACGAGCGCCTGGAGCAAGAAGCCAAAGACCTTATCGCGGATCTTCCCGGGTCGGCGGGATTCATGTGCGATGTTTCCTCCGACGAGCAAATTGCAAAACTGTTCGAGGATTTGAGAGCGCGCTACGGCGACTTGCACGGACTGGTGCACAGCGTGGCGTTCGCGCAGGCGGCGGACTTGAGCGGCGAGTTTGTGAACACCTCGCGGGAAGGCTTTCGCATCGCGCATGACATCAGCGTGTATTCGCTGATTGCCGTGGCGCGCGCGGCCGCGCCGCTGATGCCCAAGGGTGGAGGAATCGTGACGCTGACGTATTACGGAGCGGAAAAGGTCGTGCCGCGGTACAACGTGATGGGCGTGGCCAAGGCCGCTCTGGAGGCGACGGTGCGCTATCTGGCGAACGATCTCGGGCCAAAAGCGATTCGCGTGAACGCCATTTCTGCCGGCCCCGTCAAGACCCTCGCTGCGCGCGGAATTTCCGGATTCGGCGATATGCTGAAATCACACGCCGAACGTGCTCCGCTGAAACGCAACGTGGACTCGGGGGAAGTCGGCGCCACGGCGGCGTTTCTACTTTCCGAAGCAGGCTCCGGCATCACCGGCGAAACGATTTACGTCGATTGCGGCTATAACATCATGGGATTTTGAGTAGCACAGGCACTCCTGCCTGTGCAGCCTTTTGTAATGATAGAGCACAGCCAACAGTGGCGGTGCTGCTCAAATGCCAAAACTGACTATCACGATTGATGGCCCCGCGGGATCCGGCAAGAGCAGCGTGGCGCGGCGCGTGGCTGCGCTCCTCGGATACTCCTACCTTGACAGCGGCGCGATGTATCGCGCGCTAGCGCTGAAAGCCCTCGAACGACAAATCGCGTTGAACGATGATGCCAGCCTGGAAGCACTGGCGAAGGAGACGCACATCGAGCTGAAGCCTCCGACGCCGGAATGCGAAGCCGTCGGCGCGAAAAATCGCGTGTTTCTGGATGGGCGCGAAGTGACGAGCAAGATTCGCACCGCCGAGGTTGCTCAGGCCGCTTCCCTGCTTGCAACGATTGCCGTCGTGCGGCACGTTCTCGTGGCCGAGCAACAGCGTGCCGGCGCTGGTGGCGGCGTGGTGATGGAAGGGCGCGACATCGGCACGGTCGTTTTCCCCCGCGCGGAACTAAAGGTTTTTCTGGACGCCGCGCCCGAAGTGCGTGCCGAACGCCGCTGGAAGGAGCATCAGGAAAAAGGCGAAGCGTTCACGCTCGCCGAAGTTCTCGACGAAGTGCGCGAACGCGACCGCCGCGACCGCGAACGCAGCGTGTCACCGCTGGTCCGCGCCGCCGATGCCGTGCTTGTGGACAACACCGCGATGGGTATCGAAGAGACGGCACGTCTAATCGTCATGCTAGCCGGGGAGAGGCAGAAAGAGACTGCAACCGCAAGCCCCCGTGAGGGGCGCTGAATCGCCAAACAATACGTTTCTTTGTGTAAGTCTATTTGCTTGGCCGAGACGCAGGCGGAACCATTCCGTTCGCGCGATAATAGGCAACAAGCAAACCGTAGTGCTCCGCCGTATGCTCGGTGACTTCCAGCCAAGGCTCGACGGTCTTGGCAAACGACGCATCGGGCACAGACTTCAACGTCGCATTCGCGTCGGCAATGCTCTTATCGAGCAACGCAACGACCTCGGCCTTGGTCTTGTAGTCCTTGGGATCCAACTCGTCCCAATTCACGTTTTCGCCACGGCCCGCCTTTGCCGCATAAACATTTCCCGAAGCGATATGCACGATCACGGCGCTAAAGGAACGCATTTCGGGCTTCAAACGGAAGTCGAACTTGTCTTCGGGGAAGTCCTTTGCCATCTCCAAAACTCGGCGATTGACTGAAACAAAGTGACCTCGCACGGAATCGGCCGCAGTTCGCGGAGGATTCTGTGCCACCGCCGTTGGCAAAACTAGCCCCGCGAAGGCCGCTAACACACTCACTGCTTGAAAGGATTTCATGCCACCACACCTCCAGTCCTACGGACGCACCAGACAGGGCGCAGTAAGCAAGGGCTTCCCGTTTCGGGTTGAATCTGGCTCCCGGCTTGTCGCAACTTTGCCAGGTACTTTAGAATTATACGGTTACACAAAAAAAGGGCCAAAAATGCAGTTTTTTCAAGAAGCGCTGTTTTCAAAGAAGCGCTTGACAGAAAGGTCCGATTCCGTTTACCGTGTGATGATCTCAGCGTTTTGCCCCGGCTTGCCGGGTCCTCACTGAGCATGAGAGCAGCTATGAGACACGAACAGATAAGCCAAGACGGAACGATGCCAAGGCGACGGAGTCTCGTGGTCTGCTTGTTCGCGCGACTCTAAGTCCACCGCCCAAATCGTTTCGATTCCTTACAGCACGCATGTGAAGTGGTGTTTTTTCCTGCGGCGGGCTACCCAATTACAGTTTTCGTTGTGGGAGAAGTGTTCCCGAAAAGGAGGTGTGACTATCCGAAATAAGGTTCCTCTGCCACGCGAATCCGAAGGATGCGCCGCAGGAGTTTGTCTAGAAGATTCTCGTTGAGAACACGCTCGAGCCTAGTAGTGTCGGAGGCTGCCTGGCCCGCAGGGAACGGCAGGCGCGAGAATCTTAAGCAGCTCCTGCCGCATCGTCGGGCCCATGGTTCCCCTTCAACACGACGGACAGTTCGGCGCATCTCCGCGCGAAAGATACGAACCGGACAGGATTACGCCTTTACTCTATGCGGGCGAGGACATGGAGCTCAGGAATTCCGTGTTCGACTTACTCTTCGTCAAGCGGCTAAGCAGCAACTCCATCGCTTCGACGGTCGAGAGGGGGCTCAGCACCTTGCGCAACACCCACACGCGGCTGAGCTCTTCGGGCGGAAGCAGCAATTCGTCCTTGCGCGTACCGGACCGCTGAATGTCGATCGCCGGAAACACGCGCTTATCGGCCAGGCGCCGGTCGAGGTAAATTTCCATGTTGCCGGTGCCCTTGAACTCTTCGAAAATGACGTCGTCCATGCGGCTGCCGGTATCAATCAGCGCGGTTGCCACGATGGTGAGAGAGCCGCCTTCTTCGACGTTGCGGGCGGCGGCAAAGAACCGCCGAGGCCGCTGCAAAGCATTGGCGTCAATACCGCCGGAAAGCACTTTGCCGGAAGGCGGAGTCACCGCGTTGTAAGCGCGCGCCAGACGTGTGATGGAATCGAGCAACACCACGACATCCCGCTTGTGCTCCACCAGGCGCTTGGCCTTTTCCAAAACCATTTCCGCCACCTGGATGTGTCGCTGCGGAGGCTCATCAAACGTCGAGCTGATGACTTCGCCTTTCACCGTGCGCTGCATGTCCGTGACTTCTTCCGGACGTTCGTCAATCAGCAGCACGATCAATGCCACTTCCGGGTGATTCGCAGCGATCGCGTTGGCGATGGCCTGCAGCATCATGGTTTTTCCAGTGCGTGGTGGAGCGTTGATCAATCCGCGCTGGCCTTTGCCGACCGGGCAGAGCAGATCCAGCACGCGCCCGGTCATGTTTTCCTTCACCGTTTCCATCTTCAAACGGCCCTGCGGATAAAGCGGCGTCAGGTTATCGAAGAAAATCTTGTTTCGCGCCACTTCCGGATCTTCAAAATTGACCGCTTCCACTTTAATCAGCGCGAAGTAACGTTCGCCGTCTTTGGGCGGCCGGACTTGACCGGAGACGGTGTCACCGGTGCGGAGATCGAATTTGCGGATTTGCGACGGAGAAACGTAGATGTCGTCCGGGCCGGGGAGGTAGTTGTATTCCGGCGCGCGGAGGAATCCGAATCCGTCGGGGAGGCATTCCAAAACGCCTTCGGAAAAGATCAAACCGTTCTTTTCGGTTTGCGCGCGCAGAATCTGGAAGATCAGTTCCTGCTTGCGCATCCCGCTCGCGCCAGGAATGTTCAATTCCTTGGCAATCTTGGCGAGGTCGGTGATGTTCTTTTCCTTTAGCTCGGCAAGGCTGATGCTCATTTCTTTGTTTCCTTCAACGTGTGTTTCTTTTGGCATAGTTTCCTAA
>Ga0126381_100001344_pt1 | contig 26494 bp, 22 predicted proteins | sample PanSoiMetPlot_28_FD_96465 | JGI IMG/M metagenome (GOLD analysis project Ga0126381, IMG submission 96465) | Tropical forest soil microbial communities from Panama - MetaG Plot_28 | ecosystem: Environmental > Terrestrial > Soil > Tropical forest > Bulk soil | place: Panama | collected 2016-02-17
GAAGGCATCACGGGATGGGGTTCGGTATTCAGCAATGACGGTCTGGTAGATGCCGCTCTACGCGTTCTCGAACCGCTTTATCACGGCGAGAATCCACTCGAGCCCGAGCGCGTGAGCGAAAAACTGCATGCGAACACGTTCTGGCTGGGCCGTGGCGGGACAATCACCCATGCGATCAGCGGAATCGACATCGCGATGTGGGACATCCTGGGCAAATGTACAGGCCAACCAGTAGGCAGATTGCTGGGAGGGCGTTACCGCGACCGTGTTCGTCCCTATGCGTCCCTCCTGATGAGCGAACCCGCACAGCTATCAGAGCACTTGCATTCGATACGAGTACAAGGTTTTCAGGCGTTCAAGATTGGGTGGGGGCCGTTCGGGCGCCAGAGCGATGAACTGGATGAACGAATCGTGCGTGCGGCACGGGAGGCGGTTGGGCCCGACGCTATGCTGATGGTTGATGCCGGGGGCAGTGATGCATTCTGGCACCAGGGATACAAATGGGCGGCGCGGACGGCGGAGATGCTGGATGGATACGGCGTCTCCTGGTTCGAGGAGCCTCTCTCTCCGGATAACCTGCGCGACTTTGTACTTCTTAGAAAGGACTCACTGGTACCAATTGCGGGTGGTGAGGTTCTGACTCGGCGGCAAGCTTTCGTTCCCTGGCTGCAGGGGGGAGCCTTCGATATTGTGCAACCCGACGTGACTAAGGTAGGAGGAATTTCCGAAGAGCGCAGGATCGCGTGGATGGCCGAGGAGAACGGCGTCCGCTTCATTCCGCACGGCTGGAACACGGCGTTGGGCCTGGCCGCTGACCTTCAGCTTGCTTCGGCGAATAAGAATACCGATCTGGTCGAGTATCTAACGGGTTCGCCGTTCATCGATGACATTGTCGAAACAAAGTGGAAGTTGGATGCGAACGGTTACCTTGCAATACCGGACGAGCCTGGGCTGGGCGTTTCGCTTGACCTCGACGCAGTCGAGAAGTATACGGGGAAGAGGTTTGATGGTGCTTAGCGCATCCCCTGAATATAGGTCACTACGGCTTTCAGCAGATCCTGCTCGGCAGCACCGGTGAAGGGAGATGTCTTCGGCTCGTAGCCACCTTCGAGGAAGGCGTTACTGGTAGGCAGATAACCGAACCAACCGTTTGCGTAACCGAAATAGAAGGTATGCCCGAAGGGCGATTGATTGCGCACAGTGATGGCCATCTCGCAGAACAGTTCCACGGGTGCCGACCACATCAGAGTATCGTTGATCTTCAGGAACCGCACAGGTAAGCGGACCAGCGGTGTCCCGCCGTCTTTTCCCGCATAGGCATCAAGCTCTGGCGGCCAGGACAAGCCCTTTTTCTGGGGAGTTTCAACAGTTATCCCGCTGGCGGCGACGCTTACGCTATCCGTTGGAGCACCGAGCGATTTCAAGCCAGCCAGAATGCGATCGCCGAGCAGCACGCGGAACTGCGACAGGTGGCCGCTTTCGGGAGTGGGATACACACTATAAATCGGAGCAATATTTCCGGCCGCCCCGTTGACGTATAGCATCGGAGCGCCAACCTTTTCTTCGACGTAAGCCGCGACCGTACCAGGAGCATCGCCGCTGATCTGCAAATTGTCGCCGCTCATGACGGTTCCGTGCATGGCGAAGTTAGCGACCACCGCAATTGGCGACCCGTCCTGGCGCGAAAGGGAGAGAAGCCCGATCTGCCGGTCGATCGGGCCATCTGGATTCAACCCCAATGAGACGCTGCCATCGACATCCTTGGCGCGGCGATTGATGTTGGCCATCGAAATCCCCGATCCGATGGCAAGGCGGGCCGGTTCCAGCTTGGCGGCGGCTTCCTTTGCGCCTTCGACCAGGGCATTGAGAACCTGACCTTCATAAGCGCGGTTCCAGTCATGATTGGAACGACCTAAGAGCGACCGATAAATCGCCGGAGGACCGACTTCTGGAGCCGCGTGCGTGTGTGTAACAGTCCACCACACGTTAGCGGGGCTCACACCCAGTTCACGCTGCAATCGTTCCGCGGCTTCGTCGTAAACGCTCGGGGAGAAGAGGCAAAGATCACTGGCGATCAGATAGAATCTCACCTTGCCATCGTCAATCGCGAGAATGCGGTGATAGATCTTGTCGTGGACCCCGGTGGATTGCCGCGCGTCGTACCCGATAAGCCACTGTGAAGTGGCTGGTGTAATATCCACCTTAACGGCGGCCGCGCGAAAATTGGCGCTCCAAACCGGACTACAAATCACGGCGAAACAAGATACAAGCAACTTCGGTGTAAATCGATTTTGCATGGGAGACTCTTCCGGTCCACCTAGACGGTTGGACAATTGACATATTTTCGCGCAGAAACATCCGGAGACAACATGACTCGATCTCGCGTTCTACTTCTTGCGGCCTTTCTGTTTCTCTGCGGTCCGCTGAGTGCGGCGGACAATAGCTTGCCAGACCACCTCGTTCCCAAGCGGTCGAGCCAGATCCACGATGGTTTTGGAATCAACTCCGATCTTCCGCGCGATCCCTTCATTCCGTGGAATCGATGGTGGTGGACCCGGATGTTCGATGCGGGAGTGAGCTTTATCCGTATCGGGCAGTATGAAAACAGCTCCGACTACACAAGCTGGGACTGGGTGGAGCGCAAACGGGGCGAGTATTCGGTCGTTCCCGAGCTGGACGACTATGTGAATTCGCTGTTTGAGAATGGCGTACACATCGAAATTCAATTGCTCTACGGCAATCCGTTATACACTTCACCGGCTGGGCGCACCCCAGAAACGATAACTCCGGAGCCGGGCAGTTTTCATAATGCCGATCGAAGCCTGTACTCGGTATTCTGGCCGCCTAAAACGGACGAACAGGTCCAGGCGTTTACAAAATATGTCGCCTGGATGGTGAATCACTTCCGCGGGCGCGTGCAATATTACGAAATCTGGAACGAGCCGAACATTGATTATTGGAATCCGGCTGCTAATCCCGAGGATTACGGCAAGCTCTTCAAAGCCTCGGCGCCCGTGATCCATCAGACCGATCCGAATGCCAAGACCGTTTTCGGCGGGCTCGCGGGAGCTGACGAGGATTTTGCAAAACGAGCCCTCGATGCATGCGATTGCGCGAGCCAAATCGATGTATTCGCGTACCATAACTATCCAGGTTATGGTCATAATTTGAATCCCGAAGCGGTCCACGCGCACGCCGATACAAATCCATCGTCGAAGCCTTTGCGCGAAATGGTGCGCAGCTACTCGGGGATCAGCACGGACCTCGTCTTTTGGGATGACGAATTCAATGACGGAATTCCATCCTGGACCGGGTCGGATGAGAACGTCCAAGCAAAGTACATTCCAAGGGGGCTAGTAACTGACCGCGCCGCCGGCATCCGAACATTTGTCTGGCTCATCGTGGGCGCCACGGACGGGAATGAGATGGATGATTTCGGGATGCTGCATGGTCTCCTGTATCGGCCCGAAGATTTTACGCCGCGTCCGGCCTTCTCAGCGCTGCAAAACACAAATACGCTGTTTTCGGACACAAAACCGGACGCCTCGATCAAGCTGGAGGCCGATGCGTCCTCGACGGAACGGCCGGTCACGTACGCGTTTCGGTCAGAAAAGGGAAAGGCCCTTTTGGCCTATTGGCTGCCGGTGTTGAGCAAACCGGGAGTAGAGTTTTCGACGACTAAGTTGAAGCTCCGAATTACCAATGCCGGCATCCAGAATCCGGTTTTGGTGGATGTGACATCCGGTAAGTTGACCACGCTTTCCTGGAAGGCAGGCAAGGAAGGAACCCTGGAGCAATTACCTCTGCGTGATAGCGTGATGGCCATCGCGGACCGGAGCTATTTTGACTGGATCGAACTGCCGGAAGCCCCGAGCGATCTGAACGCAAAGCGAGCGGCCGCGGGGGCGGATCTCACCTGGAAGGTGCATGCCGGGAAGCCCGAATTTATTTCCCTGGAACGCCGCGATGGCATCAAAGGCGCTTGGCGCCCTATCTCCCAGCTTCCCGGGAACGCCACTTCGTTCGCAGACAGAGCGGGTTCCGGGGCGGCAATATCGTATCGCGTACGGGCGCGGAACAGCGCGGGCGCCTCTGCCTACTCCAACATCGCGACTCTAAACCAATAAGCAGATGCCCGAAACCAAGCTGACTCAAACGACCGGTGCAACGCTGAAGCGATCCTTGACCGTCGTGGATCTCGTCTTTTATGGATTAATCGTTATCCAGCCGACGGCGCCGATGCCGCTGTTTGGGATCGTCTCCAAAGTCGCGCGCGGCCACGTTGTAACAACCATTCTGATTGCGATGATTGCGATGCTGCTCACGGCGGTGAGCTATGGCCGGATGGCGCGGGTTTACCCGAGCGCCGGATCCGCGTACTCGTATGTGCGCGCGGAGTTCGGCAATTTCGCTGGCTATCTCACCGGTTGGGGAATCGTACTTGACTATCTGTTGAATCCGCTGATTTGTACGATCTGGTGCAGCAAGGCCGCTGCAAATATTCTGCCCATCCCGTACGTCATTTGGGCCATATTCTTTGCCCTGCTCTTCACGTCGCTCAATCTGCGCGGCATTGAGACTTCGGCAAAGATAAATCGCTGGCTCGCCATTGCGATGTCCGCAGTCGTGGTCTACATGCTGATCTGCATGGTCCGGTATCTGACCGGCGCGGGACCGTTCGCTCCCGGATTTCTCACGAAGCCCTTCTACAACCCGGAGACGTTCTCCCTTTCGACGGTCTTTACGGGCACTTCGATTGCGGTTCTAAGCTATATCGGGTTCGACAGCATCTCAACTCTGTCCGAGGAGGTTGTGAATCCGCAGAGGAACATTTTGCGAGCGACGGTTTTGACGTGTTTTGCCACCGGAATATTCTCGGCAGTGGAGGTTTATGCCGGTCAACTCGTCTGGCCGGATTTCATGCACTATCCGGACGTAGATACGGCCTACAGCTTTGTGGCCGGCCGGGCTGGTGGTTTGGTCTTGTTCCATATCGTAAATGGGACTTTGCTGGTAGCGACAATCGGCTCCGGTATGGGGGCACAATTGGGCGCTGCCCGGCTCCTATACGGCATGGGACGAGACAATGCCCTGCCCTCCCGTTTCTTCGGGCACCTGGACGCCAAGACAAAGGTTCCCAGCTACAACGTTATGTTCAGCGGTGTACTTGCCCTAATCGGCGCGCTTTCGATGACCTATCAGCTCGGCGCGGAGTTGCTGAATTTTGGGGCATTCCTCGCGTTTACAGGTGTGAATCTATCAGTGTTCATGCATTACTTTGTGCGGGGAAAAAATCGCCACTGGAGCTACTTCGTCCTTCCGCTGGCCGGATGCGCGGTCTGTCTCTACATTTGGGCCAGCCTGCGGTGGCAGGCGAAACTGCTGGGATTTGCGTGGCTATGCGTCGGAGCTGTCTGCGCGTTTCTCAGGCGGAAAGCCGTCACGCCGGTTTCCTGAGCTACCGCGGACACGAGCATTGACGCCGCTACCCCTCGTCGCGCAAGGCGACTACCGGGTCGACGTTCATGGCGCGCCGTGCCGGAATGTATGTGGCGAGAAGCGCGACAATACTCAGGATCAAGGCTACGGATACGAATGTCACGGGGTCATACGCCTTCACGCCATATAAGAGACTCGCCAATACGCGCGTGATACCGAAGGCGACCGCGAGCCCCGCAAGGACACCAATTCCAGCCGGAGTCATGCCTTGGCGAATGATCAGTTTCAGGACGCGGCCTCTGTCCGCGCCCAGAGCCATACGAATACCGAGCTCCTGTGTTTGCTGCTCCACGGCGTAGGACATCAAGCCATAGATTCCGATGGCAGCGAGGACCAGTGCGATCGCGGCGAAGATGCTGAGCAGCAGCATATTGAAATGCTGCCGCGACACGCCTTGCGCGATTACCTCTTCCATGGACCGCACCTTCGAGATGGGCATCTGCCCATCGACCGCTTGAAATTCCTTTTGCACCGCAGTTCTAAGTGAATTGGGGTCCATTGACGACCGGATGCACCAGGATGTTGGAAGTGCACTATTCGCCAGTTGCGTCAGACCCTCCGGAACCTGGCTCTGCGGGATGTACATCACGCCGACATCGTTATCGCCGATACCTGTTTCACGCACGTCGCCTACAATTCCGACAATCTGCCGCGGCGGATCGTCGAATTGCGGGCCTAGACCCTTACCGATGGTGATTACCTGCCCGACGGGATCTTCCTTCGGCCAGTATTTTTTCGCCAGTGCTTGATTGATGACTACGATCTTGGCCGAGTTGGTAAGGTCACGCTCATTCATCAGACGTCCGCGGAGGAGCGGAACCTTAAAGACTGCGAAATAATGTGGCGTGACAAACCGCCATTGTTCGTCGCCATTGTATGGGCCCGACTTAGGGGGCTTCCCGACGATCGTGAAGGGCAGGTCGATTTCAGTCTCTGTCGGAAGTGCGATCGTCATTGCGGCTGCCTCTACACCGGGTAGCGCCTCAATCCGCCGGACGACGTGAATAGTCAAATTGTCTACTTTCTCCGTCGTAGTGTAATTCCCGCCGGCGAGCGATGTCTGAAGGGTCAGCACGCGGCGGGGATCAATTCCCGGGTTTGCGGTGCTCAGACCTACGAACGTTCGGATCAGAAGTGCGGCTGCTACCAGCAGGACGAGTGCAAGGGCCATCTCAGCTCCGACGAGCACCTTACGGATACGGTTTTGCTTACGCCCGGTTGAGGACCTGCCGCTCGCTTCCTTTAATGTGGACGCGACGTCCGGGTTTGAGATGTGCAGCGCGGGGAACAGCCCGAACAGGATTCCGGTTAAGAACGATATCGCGATCGTAAACACCGCGATTCTCCAATCGATGACGGATAGTACGCTTTGCACCTGATCCGGATCAGTCAGCCGGGGAATGTTACCCGGAACGAGCAGCAACAAACTCCGGACGCCCCAGGCCCCGAGGAGGAATCCGAGAATGCCGCCCAAACTCGCCAGAATCACGCTCTCTGTAAGGAGCTGTCTTACTACACGCCAGCGACTGGCGCCGATAGCGGCGCGGATCGCAAGCTCCTTCTGCCGGCCGGCTGCCCGGGCCAGGAGCAGATTCGCTACATTCGCGCAAGCGATGAGCAAGACGAACGCAACTGCCCCCAGCAGCACAAGCAGCGCGGTTTTCACGTTGCGAACCATTGAGTCGCGCATCGGCGTTACCGATACGCTTTCGTTTTTGTCCATCCACTTCGGGTTTAAGCGCCGGAAATCCTCGCCCCGAAGCTTCATCTCTCCACGAGCCTGCTCGAGCGTCACGCCAGGTTTCAGGCGGGCGGCGGCAGCCAGATAGTGTCCCTGATTTGTGCTGTTCGGGTCGGCTTGTAGTGGGATCCAAACGTCGGCAGGAGGATCAGGCACGAAGCTACCGGGAATCAAGCCGACGACGGGGTAAGGATCACCGTTCAACATGATGGTCTTGCCCACAATCTGAGGGTCGCTTCCGAAATGCGAGCGCCAAAGTTTTTCGCTGATCAGTGCGGCTTTCGGACCGTTGGGCGAATCCTCCGATGACGTGAAGGTCCGGCCGCGCATCGGGCCTACGCCGAAGACCTTAAAATAATCCGCCGAAATGTGAATGCCCTTTACTTGTTCAGGACGGTCGCCCGTTGACAGATTCAATCCAGGGCCCCCCTGATCGTAGAGGGTCATGAAGGAGAACACATCGTTGTGCCGCCAAACCATGTATTTCGGAATGGAATTGGAAGTTCCTTCACCCTGCGGATATTTGCGTCCGAGTTTTACCAGCCGGTCCGGTTCCGGGTAGGGCAATGGCTGTAAGAGCACCTTATTTACAACGCTAAAGATGCTCGTATTCGCTCCGATCCCTAGGGCCAGCGCGGCGATGGCAACCGCCGTAAAACCCGGACTCATTCGCATCATGCGAAGCGCTTGCCGAATATCCGCGACGAGGGATTCCATGATGCCTCATACGCTGCCGGTACCATGAGAGTTCCGGAATTTTGGCTCTAAATGTCGGACTGCAAACATAACGAAGCCGGTGACGACGCGCTCGGTCTGAATGCGGCAATTGACCGGCGTGACCTTCTGAATTCCACCCTGCTCGCGGCGGGCGGCGTTTTGCTGAATGCTGTGAGTCCGCTCCAACTGCTGGCAGAGGAGGACTGGACCGGGTACGGAGGCGTTGGCGATTACTCGAATTCAAACGGCAATACGCATGAAGTGATGACGGCTGGCCACCAGGTCCGCGACCGCGTGTTCGAAGGAAATGCGACGAATGGAATCGACACGGGCGAGACCTTTGACTGCGTCGTTGTCGGAGGCGGTATCAGCGGGCTGGCGGCAGCTCTTTTTTTTAAGCGCCAGGCCGGTGGGGCAAGGACCTGTTTGGTGGTGGACAATCACCCGATCTTTGGCGGCGAGGCGAAGCGCAACGAATTCGAGGTCGATGGGCAGAGGCTCATGATCCATCAAGGGTCGGCTGCTTGTTTCCAGCCTTTGCCTGGCACGTTTCTTTCCGAGTTTTACGATTCTATCGGCATCGATTGGAACGCATTTCAATATCAGACGTGGAGCGGTGCAAAACCGGCGATGCAGTTGGAGACCGCGCCATACCCGGTAGGCGGATCTACTTCGGGCTTCTTCTTCGGAGCGAAGTTCGGACATGCCGACGGCTTGTGGCTGACGGATCCATGGGGAAAGCAACTAAGCGGGGCGCCTATACCGGAACGTGCTCGACAGGAGCTGCTGAAGATGAAAAGTGCCGACCGCCGTCCATTCTCAGCACATCGGTTTCAGCCGAAGGAGCACGGCGACGCGGCCTCGCGCCATCTGGATAGCATCACGCTCGAACAGCACCTGATCGAGACCTACGGGCTCAGCGCGGACACAATTCGCACGTTCCTTTCGCCGATCCAGGGAGGCGGCTCAGGCCTGGGTCCGGATGTTCTTTCGGCTTACTGCGAGTATGCTCCCGATGTGCTCTTGCCCTGGGAATACGAAAAAGGCGCGCAGATGTTTCCGGGCGGCAACACAGGAATGGCGCGCCACGTCCTGAAGCAACTTATACCGGATGCGATTCCCGGCCCGACCAAGATGGTATCCATTTGCCGCGGGCGTGTGAACTTTCAGGCTCTCGACCGCACGGGACAACCGACGCGAATCCGGACGGGCACGACGGTGGTGTCAGTAGAGCATGACGAGAACCCGGCACGGGCCGGTTTCGTGAAAATTTCCTACACGAAAGGCGGCAAACTCTACAGGCTGAAGGCAAAGGGTGTCATTATGGCCGGCGGAAGCTGGACAACCAAACACGTCGTACGCGACCTGCCTACCGTGTGCCGCGACGCTTATGCGCAGTTCTACCGTGCGCCCTGCCTGATGGCGAATGTCGCGGTGCGCAACTGGCGCTTCCTTTATGATCTCGGCCTCACTGAATGCCAGTGGTTCGAAGGAATCGGCAATTACCTCACGATGCGCAAGGTAGCTAGGATTGGGACTGATCCGGCCAATCTGAATCCTGACACTCCGACCGTCATCAATCTCAAGATTCTGTTTTCGCGGCCTGGATTATCACTTCAAGAGCAAACCGTGCGCGGCAGAACGGAACTTCTTTCGACACCATTTCGCACGTATGAGCGGCAAATTCGAGAACAATTTACGGCAATGTTCGCGCGCTCCGGATTCCACGCGAGTCGCGATATCGCGGGCATTATCCTGAACCGCTGGGGCCATGCGTATCTCAGCCCACAACCGGGTTTCTTCTTCGGCAAGGACGGAAAAGGTGGTCCAGGCGACACCATACGGAGTCACCCTTATGGCCGGATTGCGTTCGCGAACTCTGATCTTTCAGGCATCATGGACCACCGCATGTCGATTCTCGAGGCGCGACGCGCGGCCCAGCAGATCGTATAGGTAAGTCAGGTTGTCAACCTGCACGCCAATTGTCAATCGGCCGCAAGCGAGGCTTGTAACATCGCTCGGGCGTAGCCGACGTTATAGGCGAACCCGGCATACCCGCCGCCGCCCGGATAGTAGGGCTTAAAGTCAGCCCGCTCGCGGTCATAATCGAGCGCGCGAGGGTGCTCGGGATAGACCAAACGCGGATATTTCTGCCGTACCAATTCCTTCATCACCGCCAACATGTCCACCTGGCCCTCGTCGATGAACACTTCCGTGTACTTCTCATAAGGCGAGCGTACCCGTACATTGCGGTAGTGGACGTGGTTGATACAGTCACGCGAACCGAAATAGCGGCACACTTCGACAGGATCCTCGCCCATTTCGCGGGTAACACCGCAGTCAAATGTGATGCCGTTTGAAGGGCTGGGAACGATATCGACGAGACGTTTCCAACCGTTCACGGTTCCCATGATCTGACCGGAGCCGCGGCTCAACGGCGCGGGAGGATCGTTCGGATGAAGGGCCATCCTCACACCAGATTCGTGGGCGACGGGGATGACCGCTTTCAGAAAATATGTGACGTTGTTCCACATCTCGTCCAGGCTGTGCGCTCCTTCGGCCGCAAGTGGAGGCAGATCCTTGACACGGTCATTGTCGAAGGCGGTCAGACCAGCGCCGCCGCGGCCGGTTTCCTGGTAATACCCTTCGACAATCCGGTGAGCGTAAAAGTTGTACTCGATCACTGGCAGACCAGCGCTCCCTGCTGCGCGGATTGATTTGCAAACATTTTCGATCTCTTCATCGCGGCCCGGCCGGCCATAAAGCGTATGGGGGAAGCCACCGATCATCATGTTCCCCAAGCTGAGCCCCCCCGATTTCAGGTCATCCATTGTCGAGCGAATACGGCTCTCGTCCCAGGGAATGCGTGGCCCACCCATCAGAACATCGTTTATGCCGAGTTGCTTTATCCGACGCATACCCGCAGAATCCAGCTTGCCGGCGGCGAGGCTCCCCCCTCCCATTTCGAGGCAAAGCTGCGGGTAGTTGCCGCTCGCACTCTCTGCCCGGCCCGGAACTGACGCAACAGCCGCGGTGACTGCCGTCATGAAGGATCGCCTGTGGATCATAGCGAGAATCATTCTATTACGGGCGCCATTTTCTAGAAAATTGCATTGTTATATACTTCCCGCACAGTCTTTCTATCGCTAAATTCGAGGGGATATGAAACGGGAATATCTGGTAATTCTTCTCGTTCTGTTGGGTGCGGCCTCAGCGGAGGCGCAGGTGACGACCGGAACGATTTTGGGAACCGTGACCGACACCACCGGAGCAGCCGTAAGCGGCGCGCGAGTGACCGTTACAAACGTGAACCGGGGAACACGTCAGCAATATGCGACGGATCAAACCGGGACATATACGGCGCCTTTTCTCGTGCCTGGAATGTACCGCGTTGAAGTCGAAAAAGAGGGCTTCAAGCGCGCCACATCGGTCGACACGCAGTTGGATGTGGATCAGAAGGCGCGGATCGATTTCAGCATGCAACTCGGCCAGGTGAGCGAGTCGATTACGGTGGAAGCGGCGGCTCCGCTCGTGAGGTCGGAGACAGCGGAACTGGGCGAAGTCGTAAACCAACACTCGGTTGAGGCTTTGCCGTTAAATGGAAGAAATTTTGCTCAGCTTGTCTATCTGGTTCCGGGCGTGACGCAAGGCCAGGCGGGCGAAAATCTGTCGGGTGCCAGCACGTTCAACCCCCGAGCGGCATCGAATTTCAACTCGCTTGGAAGCCAGGCGAATGCGAACGCTTGGCTGGTGGACGGCATCATGGACAACGAATACACATTCAACACCGTGATGGTCCAGCCATCGGTGGAGTCGGTGCAGGAGTTTAAGGTACTGACCGGAACCTATTCAGCGGAATTCGGGCGGGGCGCGGGAGTGGTCACCACCCAGACGCGTTCCGGTTCAAACGCCTTTCACGGCAGTGCATTCGAGTTTCTGCGCAATAGCTATCTTGACGCGCGATCCTATTTCAATGCCGTCGGGCAACCACAGCAACCTTACCGGCGCAATCAGTTCGGCGGGTCGCTGGGAGGTCCGATCTGGAAGAACAAGACGTTCTTTTTCGGCGACTATTATGGCTGGCGCGAAGTGAAGGGTCAGACCTTCATCAACACAGTGCCGACAGCACAAGACCGAATCGGCAATTTCAGCGACTTGCCGGTGACGATTTACGATCCTTATTCAACAGCGTTAGTTAACGGGAAGAGGGTCCGCACGCCCTACCTCAACAACACGATCCCCGCGAACGAACTGAATTCGGTGGGGCTGAACGTGGCGAGCATCTACCCGCTGCCCAATTTGCCGGGTTTTCAGAATAACCGCGTCGATACGCTAAGCCGCAATCTGGACGACAACGGGGGGAACCTGCGGATCGATCACAAATTCAGCGAAAGGGATTCTTTGTTCGGCCGGTATAGCTTTGAACAATTCAATTTGTTCGACACGAAAGGCCAAGGCGGATGCTGCATTCCGACCCCTGCGAGTGCCGCCTCGCAATTTGACCTTGGGCCGTTTATCGCGGGTGGCCAAAACACGGTTCTTGCGGCATCCGGGTTGGCCTTTAACGAGACACATATTTTCTCGCCCACGGTAGTGAACGAATTCATCGCCGGGTACGCGCGAACGAATCCGCTAACGAGGCAATCCGACTACGGCCACGATGCGGCGACTTCGCTGGGTATTCAAGGCATCAACATCAGTGCGTTCACGACCGGGATACCGACCATGAACATCACCGGAGTCCCTGGGTTTTCGAACTACACGTCTTTGAATGGCGGTCCGTCTTTTCTTCCCGCGAATCCCCGGCAAACCTCATATCAGTTGCAAGACGATATCTCGTTCGTACGAAGTAGCCACAATTTGAAGGTTGGATACCGGGCTATCAAAGACCTGGTCTCGCCCTTTACTAACACCAACACTCGTGGCGCTCTCAATTTTGGGCTGAACTTTACTGACAATCCACTGGACGCGAGCGGAGGGAGCGGACTCGCGGATCTGCTCCTCGGTTTCTTGGCCAACGGAACCAGCGCTGGCGGCTCGCGCGGTTTTTTGCAGACGCCATACTACCTGACCACTTGGGAGCACGCGGCGTTTGTGCAGGATGACTGGAAGGTCACCCGCAGACTAACGCTCAACCTAGGCCTGCGGTGGGATCTGTTTACGCCGTATACCGAAGAGCGAAACCGCCTGACAAATTTCGATCTGTCGAATCTGACGCTGGTGTACGCGGGAGTAAACGGAACCTCGCGGACGGTCGGCGTTCAGACCCGTTGGAACAATTTCAGCCCGCATTTCGGTTTCGCGTGGGATGTATCAGGAGATGGCAAGACGGTGTTGCGCGGCGGATTTTCTTCCTCCTATTTCCCGGAGCAGCCCTCGGGATCGAATTTCTTAGGGCAGGCCGTCCCCTGGACGATTTCGCAGAACACCCCAACGACTGAGTTGTATCCGCTGGGACCGGCGATGTCCAGTGTGCCCAAGATCAATAACCCTTTCGGTCCGCCGGTACCGGTGCAGCCGATGGATACGGCGCAGTTGATCGCCGCGAATCCGAGCATCCTGGGCGGATCGTTTGCGAATCAGACCCCTTACTACGAGAGTTGGAGCTTCAACGTGGAGCGGCAGCTAGGGAGCAGCATGCTCGCAGAGCTTGCGTATGCGGGCAGCCATGGAGTTCATCTTCTCTATTGCTACAACCCGCAGGAAGTAGAACCCGGGGCATCGAGCATTCCCTCGAACTTGCGCGTGACGATTCCCGCCATTGCAACGCTGCGGACCATCAATCAATGCGATCCAAGGAACATGTCGAATTATCACGGCATGCAGGCGAAGCTTGTAAAGCGGCTCTCGTTTGGCTTGTCGTTCCTGGCCAGCTACACGTGGTCAAAGTCCCTTGATTACGGCGGCTCGGCAGCAAGCGGCGGTGGCGCGGTGGGAAATCCGCAGACGATCACCGATTTGCGAGCAGGCTACAGTGCGTCCGGCTTCGACATCCCGCAGCGCTTCGTTGGTAGCTGGACATATGAACTGCCCTTCGGGCCCGGGAGACGTTTCCTGACGCACGGGCTGTTGGGAAACCTGATCGGCGGTTGGGAGTTGGACGGTATCTCAACCCTTCAAAGTGGGTTGCCATTCACGGTATACCTGGCGAACTGCACGAACAATGCGAGCAGTTGTTGGCCGGACCGGCTTGCGAGTGGGATACTGTCGAACCCGATCTACTCGCATTGGTATGACCCGAGCGCATTTGAAGCCCCGTGCGCAGTCCCTGCTCAGAACGGCGTCTGCTCGCAATATGCTTACCGATTCGGCGATTCGGGACGCGGGATCTTGCGCGCTCCGGGCACGTCCAACTTTGACTTAGCCGCGGCAAAGAACTTCACAATCAAGGAGCGCTTCAAGGTGCAGTTCAGGCTGGATGCGTTCAACGCGCTGAATCATCCACAGCTCGGATTTCCTAATCAAAATGTGAATCCAACGAGTCCCGCGAAGACCTCAACGGCAATTACAAGCACAATCGGCGACAACCGGGATTTACAGCTTGCCATCAAGGTGCTGTTTTGAGTTGAGCGACTGACGAATGTTTCGATGGTGTGAAGTTTAGAATACAACCTCGATTGATAAACTGAGAAGTTCTGTTATGGCCGTTAGTAAGGAGCTTCTCGACATTCTGGTTTGCCCGGTCTGCAAGGGTAAGGTCGTCTTGAAAGAGGACGGAAGCGGGCTGAAATGCGTCGAATGTAAGCGAGTGTACCCGATCCGGGACGACATCCCCGTGATGCTAAAAGATCAGGCCACGATCGAGTCCTAAATGACCGTCCTGGAGCAACTGCCGAAAGGCTCTCGTGTGGCCGTTGTCCGCCTTCGCTCTCTGGGCGACTGTGTTCTTACCACGCCCGCGCTCCGCCTGCTCAAAAACTTTCGGCCCGATCTTTACATCGGAGTCTCGGTTGAAGACCGCTTCGCCACCGTATTCGAGTCGAACCCTGACGTCAGTGTGTTACCCCCCACCTGCCGAGGCGTGCGAAGCTACAAACCTGAATTGTGCGTGAATCTGCATGGCGGCACGCGCAGCCAGTGGATCACCGCGCTTTCAGGAGCGGCCTGGCGCGCGGGCTTCACACATCACAGCACGACACTCGCCTACAATTTCAAGATTTCGCGCGCGCAACAGATTCTGCGAGTGAATCGGACTGTCCACACCGCGGAACACCTCGCATCGGCATTCTTCGCCCTGGGTGTTCCGGTGCAGGAGGTACCGCGAGCGCAGCTCTTCGCGAAAGAGTCACCCGTGCCCGGCCGATATGCGGTCTTACACCCGTTCGCATCGTCCCCGGAAAAGCAGTGGCCGGCGGAACGATTCTGCGAAATCGCCCGGTACCTGCAGCTCTGGAACATTCACCCCGTGATTCTTGCCGGCCCGCATGACAACGCAGCGGCCTTCCGCGCTCACCAGGTGCTTCAAAGCAGCCTGAGCGAGGCTAAGGCAGTTATCGCTAAAGCCGCTGCTTTCATTGGAAACGACAGTGGCCCGGCGCATGTTGCGGCGGCATTCGGCGTGCCGAGCCTGGTGCTGTTCAGTAAATCAAATCCTACGATCTGGGGCCCGTGGCGCACGGAGTGCCAGGTCATCTCTGCGCCGGAAGGATTCCGCAGTGTGAGCGTGTCGCGGGTCATTGCCGCCCTGGAACGCTTGCGCATGTTCGAAGAGGCGCACGCTTGAAGGAGCTTTACCGCCTGGTTCGGTATGCGCGCCCGTACATACCGGCGTTGCTTGCGTCGGTGCTGTTCATGGCGATCGTGGGACTGTCGCAAGGGTTGCTGGTGAAACTCATTCCGCTCGTTTTCGAGCGGGTATTGAACCCCAATACGCCGGATACACGAGCCCTCCTGCTTTCAGTTCCACACACCCATATCCGCGTCTATCTGAACGACCTGGTCCCATCGTTCGTGCACAACATCTGGACCATGGTGGCCCTGGGAATTCTGGTCTGTTTTGTCGCAAAAGGCGTTTGCGATTATTTCGGCAACTATCTCGTGAATTGGGTGGGCGTAAGCGCGATCATGGATCTGCGCCAGGAGGTCTTCGACCGGGTCCTTCGTCAGGATGCCCGTTTCTTCGAGGACGAGACCACGGGTCGCATCATGTCTTCGATCATGAATGATATCGATCGAATTCAGATTTCAGTTTCCACGATGCTTGCCGACTGGCTGCGGCAGATGTTCACAGCCTTGTTTCTTTTACTGGCGATGATCTCCATTGATTGGAAACTGTCGCTGATCAGCCTCCTGATCTTTCCCGTTGTGGCGTTGTTGACGGTTCGACTGGGCCGCCGGATCCGCAGCACGACGCGCTATGCCCAAGACATGGCAGCCGGGTTGAGCCAGATTCTGCAGGAAACGATTAGCGGCCACCAGGTCGTAAAAAGCTTCGGCGCGGAGGACTATGAATCGAAGCGATTCAAGCTGGCCGCTCAGCGCCTGAAGGCCGGCAACCTGAAATACGTGGCGCACCAGGCGCTCGCTTCGCCGATCATCGAAATTTTTGGGGCTCTCACAATCATTCTTCTGCTTACGGTTGCGCGCCTGCAAGCAAAGAATGCCACCATGACGGCCGGCACGTTCACGGGATTTGTGCTGGCGCTCGTCATGCTGTACGAACCGATCAAGCGGCTCACCAACATCCACAACATCTTTCAGCAGGGGATCGGAGCAGCGCTCAGAGTCTTCAAATACCTGGACACTCAACCCGGCGTAATGGACCGGCCCAGTGCCGTCCGGTTGTCCCGTTTCGAAAAGGGCATCCACTTCGAAAGCGTTCGATTCAACTATCCCGCGGCACCAGATCGTATTGTGCTGGACGATATTACTCTCGATGTGAAAGCCGGTGAAGTAGTCGCCCTGGTAGGTCCGAGCGGAGCCGGAAAGACGACGTTGGTAAATCTGGTACCGCGGTTCTATGACGTGAGAGCAGGTTCTATCCAGATCGATGGCAAGGATGTTCGCGACATTCGTCTTACCAGCTTGCGCGAGAGTATCAGCATCGTCGCTCAGGAGACATTCCTGTTTAATGACACGGTCTTCGACAACATCGCCTACGGGCGTCCCGACGCTCGGGAAGAGGAAGTGCTGGCCGCGGCCCGAACGGCCTTGGCGGATGAGTTCATAGGGCAGTTACCGGAAGGCTACCGTACGTTGATCGGCGAACGCGGAATTCGGCTAAGCGGCGGACAAAGGCAACGCCTGGCGATTGCCCGTGCTTTGCTTAAGGACGCGCCTATCCTAATTCTCGATGAGGCGACGTCGCACCTCGACACGGAATCCGAGCGGCTTGTGCAGCAGGCGCTGACGGCGCTTATGAAGAGGCGAACCGTCCTCGTCATTGCGCACCGTCTATCCACCATCCGGCAGGCTGACAAAATTGTGGTTCTCGAAGGAGGACGGATCGCGGAAATCGGAACACATGCGCAGCTACTCGAGACGAAAGGCTTATATCACCGTCTCTACGACTTACAGCATGAGGCGTCGGCGGCGATAGTCGACTAGACCAACGCATGACTGCACCTCTTAGTCCGGCGCCAATTCGCAGTATGACCGGCTTTGCAAGTATCCGCCGGCAAGTCAAAACAGGAGAACTCACCATCAACCTGCGAAGCGTGAATCATCGCGGGCTGGATTTGCATTTTCATCAGATCGGCGAGTTTGCGATCTTCGAGAACGCCATGCGGACGTTGCTTAAAGAGCGCATCCGCCGCGGGCATATCGAATTACGCCTGTTTCTGACACCTTTTCGGCAAGGTGACGGCGCGTTTTACAACCGGGCGGCACTGGAGGCTTATCTATCCGCTTTCAGGCAGGTCTCGCGCGATTTCCAACTGAAAGGCGAGCCGGATCTTAACGTGCTATTCACGCTACCCGGGGTGTTCGAAGCCGCAACTGGCCCGGATGGTGTCGACGAATCTCTCGCACCGGAATTGCTTGATGCATTGTCAGCGTGCATCGGCGAATTGATGTCGCACAGAGAGCGCGAAGGGCAAGCGCTTTGCCTGGAATTACAGCGTGAGATGGACTTGATGGAGAGGGCGATTGCGGGAATCCGAGACCTGCGAGACGGTATCGTTCCCTATTTGCAGGCGCGATACCGCGAGAAAATTACCGAACTTCTCGGCAGCGCCGCGATTCCGGAGGCGCGTATTGCCGAAGAAGCAGCGCTGCTCGCCGACAAGTCTGATATCGACGAGGAGTTGACGCGGTTATCCGTTCATTCGGCCGAACTGAGGCGGATGCTGAATGAAGGGGGAGAGATCGGCAAACGTCTGGATTTTCTGTTGCAAGAGATGAACCGCGAAGCCAATACCACTCTGTCTAAGAGTTCCGGTGCAGGGGAAGCGGGACTCCAGATCACCAATCTCGCACTCGGTCTAAAGGCTAATATCGAAAGGATACGAGAGCAGGCTCTGAACATTGAGTAGTACCGTCCTGCGAGGCTGGGCCTGCAATGCATGACCACAGTTTTCATCATTTCCGCTCCGTCGGGTTCCGGCAAGTCGACGCTGGTGGCCCGGCTCATGGCGGCAGACCCGGGCCTGCGGTTCTCCGTCTCCTACACCACGCGCCGGCCGCGTGGCAATGAAAAACCCGGTGAGAGCTACGTGTACATCTCACGTCAGGAGTTTCTGTCGCGAATCGCGCAGGGCGAGTTCCTGGAGCACGCCGAGGTCTTCGGGAACTTCTATGGAACTAATCGCGAGGTGCTGGAACAAGCGCGCTCGGAGGGGAAGGACCTCGTCCTCGACATCGACGTACAAGGTGCGAGACAATTAAAGGAACGGATTCCGGAGGCGGTTACAATTTTCATCTTGCCTCCTTCCCGTGACATCCTGGAGCAACGGCTGCGGGACCGTTCTGAAGATTCAGAAGATGTTATCCAGCGGCGCCTCCGCGAGGCGGCCGAAGAAATTCGGAACTACCAGCAGTATGACTATGTGCTGGTGAACCACCAGGTGGACGAATCCACGACGACCCTGGCAGCAATTATTAGGGCTGAGCGGGTCCGCAGGATCCGAATGGAGCAGCAGATCCGGCCGATCCTCAAGAGTTTTGAGGTTCGGTCGCCAAGTTTGATTTAAACCATAGCGCAGGCGGAAGAGCCTGCTTTTGAAAGAGAGCAACGTGACACACAGACCAAGAACGAACGCGATGTATAGCATTCCCGATGATGGAGATGCCAGCACGTACCGGTTTATTATCGTTTCGGCGAAACGGGCCCGCCAATTACAGAACGGGCAACGAAGCGTGCTGCCTGCGACGAACAAAAAACCAACGGTCTTGGCCATGGAAGAGGTGCGGCGCGGTCTCGTGCCTTACTCAGATCTGACCCGGGAAGAAGAGCAAACCGCAGTCGAATAACTATTGCCATGCAGGCCGTCGTAGGGGTGGGCGGCGGCATCGCCGCATACAAAGCCGCTGAGCTTGTGCGCTCTCTTCAACAGAGCGGTCATGAAGTTCAGGTCGTCATGACACGGGCGGCTCAACGGTTTATTCAGCCGCTGACATTTGCCGCGCTGACCGGCAAGAAAGTAATCACAAGCCTCTGGGCGGATAACAACTCCCAGGACACGCTGTCGAGTGCGGTTGAGCACATTTCGGTGGCGCGCGAGCATGAGGTTCTGATTGTCGCGCCGGCAACAGCTGATCTTCTCGCCAAGTTCTCGCATGGCTTGGCGGATGATTTCCTCACGACGCTCTATCTTGCTTTTACAGGGCACGTGATCGTGGCTCCGGCCATGAACACGGCAATGTGGGAGCATCCTGCCACACAGGCGAACCTTGAGGCGCTTCGCGCGCGCGGCTGTTTCATCGTGGAACCGGAGGAAGGTTGGCTGGCTTGCGGGACAATCGGTGCTGGACGTTTCCCGGATCCTCAGTGCATTGTCGATCAAGTTGGTTCGCTCATCCGGCAGAAACATGACTTTGAAGGCGAATCGCTGCTGATCACAGCGGGACCCACGCAGGAGGCACTTGATCCCATACGGTACGTGAGCAATCGATCCAGCGGAAAGATGGGTTACGAGATCGCGGAGGCCGCCGCGCGGCGGGGCGCGCAAGTTGTCTTGATTTCAGGACCAGTCAACCTGCCGGCGCCTGGAAACGTGACGCGAATTTTGGTGCGTACCGCGGAGGAGATGCGGCGAGCGGTCCTGGAGCATATGGACGAAGCAAGCATCATCATCAAAGCCGCGGCGGTCGCCGATTACTATCTTTCAAGGGTGCCGCAGCAGAAACTGAAGAAGACCGCGACTCGTCTTTCGCTTGAGCTCGACCCGACGCCGGACATCCTCGCGGAAGTCGGACAACGCAAGGGAGATCGGTTGCTGGTCGGATTCGCAGCCGAGACGGAAAATCTGCTCGAAGAAGCTCGCCGCAAGATGAATGCGAAGAAATGTGACATGCTCGTGGCCAATCTCGTCAACCGCGAGGGATTGGGGTTTGAGTCGGACCAGAATGAGGTGGAGATCATCAGTCGGTCAGGCCAGATTGTTCATGCCGGTCCGGCAGGAAAGAGAGAAATAGCGGAGCGTATTCTTGACCAGGTTGCGACTCTGCGGCTGTCATTGCGCGAGGTTGACACTCCGGCCTGACCCGCGCGATGACACGAGATCAGATTCGCAGCTACCTGGAACTCTACCGCGATTTGGGGTTTGAATCTGTTTACAGGCGCGGCTCTAGCCCGGCTGTCCCCCCTAGCCCGATGCCCGAAGTGGTTCTGCCAGTCCTCTCACCCGAAGGAGAGACGCTCGACCAGATAAGACTCGACCTTGGCGATTGCCGGCGATGCCGTCTGTGCGACGGACGCAAGAAGATCGTCTTCGGCAGCGGCAACGAGCGTTCGCGGCTCGTATTTGTTGGTGAAGGGCCGGGCGCTGACGAAGACGAGCAGGGCCTGCCTTTTGTTGGGCGCGCCGGACAGCTTCTCACACAGATGATCGAAAATACCGCGGCGAAGGAGGGGATTCCTATTCGTCGTGGCGACGTATATATCTGCAACGTCGTAAAGTGCCGGCCACCTGAAAATCGCACACCTCTGCCCGATGAAATGGAGACTTGCGGGCAATTCCTGGCCCGTCAACTCATGGCGATCCAGCCGAAAGCCATTTGCGCGCTCGGGTCCACCGCCATGAAGGCCCTCCTGAATACGCGAGACGGCATTACCAGACTGCGCGGAAACTGGCACAAATGGCGCGACATTCCTGTCATGATTACGTACCATCCGTCTTATCTGTTACGCCAATACAATCAGCAAGCGAAGCGAGAAGCTTGGGAAGATCTGAAAGTGCTGCTGCATTACGTGTATGACTAGAACAGAAAGGCGAAGCATGCCTCGCCGCTACGCGAAATCGGGTGTCTTGTAGGGATCGGGCATGCCCGATCGACTTTCCAAAGGCCACGGACTGTTCATCAGTTTTGAAGGAACGGAGGGCAGCGGCAAAAGCACGCAAATGAAACTCCTGGCCGCGCGGTTGCGGGACGGCGGCCACGATGTAGTCGAAAATCAGGAACCGGGCACAACGAGTATTGGCAGAGAGATACGGCGTGTCCTGCTAGATCCGAGCCACCACGAAATGGCGCCAATGACCGAGTTGCTGCTGATGTTCGCGTCGCGCGCCCAGTCTGCCGCCGAAACTATTTTGCCGGCACTAGAACGCGGCCAGATCGTCATCAGCGACCGATTTACGGATTCCACTCTGGCTTACCAGGGAGAGGCACGCGGATTGGGATTCGACCTCGTGCTCACAGCGCATCGGCTCGCGCTCGGATCTTTGACGCCCGACCTGACGCTTTGTATTTCGCTCGATGTCGAAAGGGCTCTCGCTCGGGCTCATCACCGCAATTGGCGCGAAACGGCCAATGTCTCAGAAACGCGCATTGACCAGTTGTCGCTCGATTTTCACCGGCGAGTGGAAACCGGTTACCGCAAGATCGCGGAACTTTATCCCAAACGGTTTCGCATGATAGACGGAAGCGGCGAGCCCAATGACGTTGCTCGCCGCGTATGGGCTGAAGTTTGTCCGCTCTTGTCACAGAAGGCGCGCTGAGACAATAGAGAACAAGAATGGGTGCTTTCCCCGATTTCTTTGGCAATGAGCAAGCTGCGGGCACCCTGGCGCAGATGCTGCAAGGTGGACGTATCCCACAGACAATTTTGCTGAGCGGCGCGGAGGGCATCGGTAAGGCGACATTGGTCAGGCGCTTCGGCGCGGCTCTCCTGGGTGGAGCCGGCAAAATAGAGCAGGACGATTTGAGTCTGCCCCAGAATGTCGAAGTGATCGAACAGCGAGAAAAATGGCCGGCCGAAAAACGGTCGGACGATCCGCTGTTATTCGGCAGTCACCCTGATTTCCTTACATTTGCGCCCGATGGCCCGCTCCAGCAAATCAGTATTCAGCAGATGCGTCTGCTTCGCGAACGCGCCCAGTTTAAGCCCCTCAAGGGGGCGCGTCGCATCTTTCTCATCGATCATCTCGATCACGCAAACGAGCAAGCTGCCAATTCCCTTTTGAAGCTGCTGGAGGAACCGCCGGAGCATCTGATCGTATTTGCTACTGCAGAAAATCTATACGATCTCCTGCCGACCATCCGGTCGCGCTCAATCGTTCTGCAGATGGGACGCCTTTCAGATGAAGAGATGCAGGGCTTTGCACTGGCCCGGAACTTTCCGGATGCTGCTGCGCGAATCGCTCTTTCCGGAGGCAGTCCGGGAATGGCAGCAACATTTGATCTTGATCAATTTCGCGAGCGTCGCGCCCTTCTGCTAGCTGCGTTCGAGTGCGGCTGCGGGCTCATCCCTTGGCACACTTGGGTACAGCATTCGGAATCGTTCGCCACGCGGAAATCCGAGAAATTGGATTTCTATCTCAAGCCGGCCTATGGCATTCTTGAAGACATTCTCAGAGTGTTACAGGGCCGGGCGCCTGGAACGCATCGCGATATCCTACAGAGAATAGAAGTGCTTTCCAGGCGGATCGACTATGGGTGGATCGACAAGGCAGTGCACTCGGTCGATGAGCTGGTACTCATGGCACGAAGGAATATACAAAAATTGGCAGCGCTCGACGCTATGATTATTAATTTGCGTAACCACTTTCGTAACGACGCGATTTTTGCTCGCACCTAAAAGAAATAAACGACAGGCTCCGAGGCGTATGTAAACCATCGGGCAATTTACATTCAGAGCAAAAATGAGAGGAGAAGAGTTTGGAATCGCTCATCAGGAAACCAGTTCGAAACGCGGGAGACAATAAGGACGCTGGCCGCCGGCCTCCGCCCACCGCGAAAAAGAGCACGCCGCCAGATCAGACCAACGCCGAACAGTTCTATTACTCCAAGCAGATGCAAGGTAAGACCCACATGGTAGTGGTCCTTACGGATGGAGAGCAGCTGGAAGGCGTCATTGAATGGTACGATCGCGACTGCCTGAAACTGAACCGAATTGGTGCGCCGAATCTCCTACTGTTCAAGCACTGCATCAAGTACATGTATAAGGCCGATCCGGAATAACCAAGCGGCCAAAAGCCTATAGCTTCGGTATATCTTTGATCTTGGCTTTGCTAGCCAGACGATATGCTCTGCGCTCGGCAGCCTCGTCGAACCGGCGCCGCTCCTCCTCTGTCTCCGGGACGATGGGCGGCAGGGCGATTCGGCTTCCCGCCCTGTCGACCGCGACAAAGGTAAGGTAAGCGGACGAGGTGTGCCGGATTTCGCCGTCGAACAGGTTTTCTACCCAAACCTTCACGCCGACTTCCATAGAAGTACGAAATACTCGATTCACCTGGGATTTCAATCGCACTAACTCGCCGACACGCACGGGATGCAGGAAGCTCATCTGATCAACCGAAGCGGTTACGACGGGGCAACGCGCGTGCCTTATGGCCGCGATTGCCCCGCAAAGATCCACGAGGTGCATGACATGTCCACCAAGCATGTTTCCAAGCAGGTTCGCATCGTTCGGTAGGCAGATTTCCGAATACTCGGATTGCGTTTCGCGAACGGTGCGCGTCGCCTCAGCATTTCCCGTTTCCCGAATCACACGATCGGGCTTTGAATACGTCATGCCTTTGAGCAGGTAAAGCGGTTCAAGTAGGTGCGGCACAAGGCTAGGACTTGGGCCCGTACGCACGGGTCCTGAATTTCCGGCTCAAGCAACTCATGGCCGGTCGAATACTTCACGACACACCAGTCACCCGGGGCGTAGTCGCGCTCCTCGATCACCATCACTTCGAATTCCGTTTCCGTGATTGGTCTCAACTGATAGCGCAACGCCGAACGTTTCTCGTGGCTGGGAAAGTGCCCGCATGCGCCGCGCGAGTATCCGTGATTGCAGTAGCGAAAGCGCATTGCCGCTGGGGCTTCAAACGGTTCTGCCTCGGCCCGGCAAAGACCTTCGTGCTCCTGAAGTAAAGGTAACCGCCCGTTTTCAGGTTGAGACAACGGTACAACGCGTCGTGGCTCAAAATACGGACACGGCATCTGTCTTAGTATAGGAACACCTTTGGATAGCACTCATGTTGATTGTTCATGTACACGTTCATGTTCTTCCAGAGCACATTGAAGCATTTCGCGAGGCTACAGTCGAAAACGCTCGCAACAGCATCAACGAACCAGGAATCGCGCGCTTCGACGTCCTTCAACACTCGACCGATTCATCTCGCTTCATTCTGGTGGAGGTGTATCGAAACGCCGAGGCTTCGACGGCTCACAAGGCGACAACTCACTATCAGGTTTGGCGCGATCGTGTCGCCTCTATGATGGCCGAACCAAGGACCAGCGAGAAATACGATAACTTGTTTCCGGACGACCAGGGATGGTAGACACCAACCTCTAGCTGCATGCGATTCGAGTTTGCAACGGCCACGCACATTTTTTTCGGTTCCGGCGCAGTAAAGCAGCTGCCTAGCCTTGCCCGGGAATTCGGTCGCCGCGTCCTGGTAGTCACGGGAAGCAATTCCGAGCGCTCAGCGGAACGGCTGGCAGCGCTGACTGACGCGGGACTCGAATGTATCCAATTTAAGGTTCCCCACGAGCCGACTGTTTCGATCGTTCGCGATGGCGCTGCCGTAGCCCGCCGCTGTGAACTGGTTATTGGTCTGGGGGGCGGAAGCGTCATCGATGCCGCCAAAGCGGTGGCAGCGCTTGCCTCAAACTCAGGCGAGCCGCTCGACTATCTCGAGGTCGTCGGGCGAGGCAAGCCAATCGAGAACACTCCTTTGCCCTGGATCGCTGTTCCGACGACGGCCGGCACTGGTGCAGAAGTGACGCGCAACGCCGTGCTCGATTCTCCCGAGCATGGAATGAAGGCGAGCCTGCGCAGCCCGTTGCTGCTGGCCAGAGCCGCGCTGATCGATCCTGACCTGACGCTTGATTTACCCCCGGAGATCACGGCAGCCTGCGGCATGGACACACTTACGCAGCTAATTGAGCCATATGTGTCGGCACGCGCCAACGTGTTCACGGATATGTTTTGCCTGGAAGGCATGAAGCGCGTTGCCTCTTCCCTGCGGATCGCGTTCCAGGATGGTCGCAATCCGTCTGCTCGCGAATCGATGTCTTTCGCCAGCCTGTTGAGCGGCCTGGCCCTGGCCAATGCTGGGCTGGGCGTGGTTCACGGTTTCGCCTCGCCACTCGGAGGCATGCTGAGCGCTGCCCATGGCGCGCTGTGCGCGGCCGTTCTTCCCGCAGGAGTTGCGATGAATATTAGGGCCCTTCGCCAGCGCGCGCCAGAGCACGAGGCGTTGCGGAGATATCGATGCGCTTCGCGGATCCTCACGGGCAATTCGAAAACTGAACCGGATGACCTGATTGTTTGGCTGAAGGACCTGAGCGCCCAGTTGTCGATTCGCTCACTTCGTGGTTGCGGATTGCGGAAAGAACAGATACCGGATTTGGTCGCGAAGGCCAAGCATGCAAGCAGTATGAAGGCCAATCCGATCGAGCTTACTTCGGAGGAATTAACCGAAGTGGCCACCATGGCATTCTAGGACGGTACTGCGTGACCGGAAGGCATCTGCTGGACAGCATGCTTCACAAATTTGTTTGCTCGCTATTTGCCTGATGCTGGCTAGTGCATGGGCACGAACGACCGGTGCGGTATTCGTCGGATCTCTCGCTTGCAGAGCATGTCATCCGCAGGTCTACGAACGATGGAAGACCCCGCAGATGGCGAACGTAGTCCGGGACCCTAAGGAACATCCCGCCGCCATTCTGCCTGACCTCTCCAAATCCGATTCACTCGTGACGTTCAGCAAGGATGACATTGCCCTGGTGTATGGAAGCAGCGAGACTTCAAGAAGGTTGGTGACGACTACTTTGTGTTGCCGGCCCAATGGGATATAGCGCACCAGATCTGGCGGCCGTACTTCGTAAAGAATGGAACCGACTGGTGGGCTTCGCTGTACCCGCCTGACAACTCCCGGCGGCCGACTGGTCCGCTCTGTGACGGATGTCATTCGGTGAACTACGACATCCAGACAAAAACTGTCA
>Ga0126381_100001345_pt1 | contig 26494 bp, 33 predicted proteins | sample PanSoiMetPlot_28_FD_96465 | JGI IMG/M metagenome (GOLD analysis project Ga0126381, IMG submission 96465) | Tropical forest soil microbial communities from Panama - MetaG Plot_28 | ecosystem: Environmental > Terrestrial > Soil > Tropical forest > Bulk soil | place: Panama | collected 2016-02-17
CCGCCCGCTGCGCCGCCGCCGGAGCCCAAACTCGCCGGCCAGCTCGCACGGCCCGCGCTCGCACCAAGGCGGGTTAGGCGGGTGTGGCGTGGGTGAGGTATCATAGGCAAATGGCGATCATCAAATTGCTCGACGGCAAACTGACCCTGCTTGTCTGGGCCGTTGGGATCAACGTCGCCGCGACGATCACGATGCTCGTCCGACACTGGTAACGAGAGGTTTCCGATGGCCCGTTCCCGCCGCCGCGGCCCGCTCACCGCCGCCCGCCGTAACCGCCTCGCCGCCAGCCAATTCGTCTTTCCCGGCACGCGGCGATACCCGATCGATACCTTGAATCGGGCGCGGAGCGCTCTCTCCCGTGTCGCGCAGCACGGTAGCGCCTCGGAAAAGGCCCGGGTCAGGGCCGCCGTCAGACGGCGGTGGCCGTCAATCGCCGTGGGCGGTGTGCCGACACGGCGGACAAGATCATCGAAACGGCGACGTTAAAAGGTGGCCGAAACTGGCATCACCTTTGACGCCGAGAAGTTCCTTCGCCAGCTCCGCGCGACGCAACGGCCGGCATTGGACAAGCCGGTCGCCGCTGCTCTCCGCGACACCGGCGACAGCGGCAAGGCGAAAGCCGGCAGTCTGATCCAGCGGCGAAATGGATTGCGCGGCGGCATCGAGTTTGTTGTACGCGGCTATCAGCTCATCATCCGCTCGAGCCGCGCGCCCAACCCGTTGATCCAATTCAGCGCCGTCCAGACGCCGACCGGGGTATCGGTCAACGCTTGGGGCCGACGTCAAACCCTGCGTAGCGCTTTTATCGCGCGAGGCCGCGTCTATCGCCGCCGCGGTGCCGCACGGTTGCCGATCCGCATGCTCTGGGGTCCAACCGTTTGGGGCACATTTCGCACGCCTGAAGTGCAGAATGTAGTTGCGGCGCACATGAGGAATGCTTTACGGACGTCGCTGGTCCGCCGCATCGCCGCTGCCCAGCGGCGCGGCGCATAAAAAAACGCGCTTCGAGGGGGAGTTCGAAGCGCGCAGCACATGCCCACCTAATCCTGAGCTATATCTTGACGCGTTTTCGCGTCGGACGCAAGGGATTGTTTGGTGGCGTATTCGCCAGGGGCTTGGGCTAGAGGGACCAGCATCGATATCGCCTTCGTCGATTGCTCCGACGAAGCCAATGCCCGTCGCGAGCAGTTGCTCGACCGGTTGGAAAGCCAACTCTACGCGGGCGTGACAAGTGTCGCCGATCGCGGACGTTCGGTCTCCTACGCCGACGCCACCAAACTGATCCCGCTCATCACCAAGCTACAGCGCGAACAGGCCTATTGCCTGACCGGCATTATGCCGAGCCGCGGGCGGCGGTACTTCTATGTGCCGCTGACGAAGTGCCTCTGATGCTCAATCGTCTCGGCCGCTGGATGCAAGGCTTTGGCATTTGGAACCAGCCCTGCCCCACGCCCAATCTCGAAGCCGGCGCAACCGGGCGCCGATTGGGCTTTTTTCAACCCGCCGCCGTCCACATCAACGCCGCCATGCAAATGGCCGGACCCACGGTTCTGGCCCGCGCGCGGTGGTTGGCACGAAACAATGCCTACGCAAAAAACGCCCTTGAAGCCTGGGCCACATCGACCGTTGGAGCCGGGATCAAGCCATCCTCGCTGATCGAGGACGAAGACATCCTCGAGGAGGTGCAGGACGCCTGGAACGCCTGGACCGACGAAGCCGATGTCGAGGGCGTGTCGGATTTCTATGCGATTATGCACCGCGTCTCGCGCGAGGTGTTTCTCGCCGGCGAATGCTTTCTGCGGTTCCGCCCAGCCTTGCCGCAGGACGGGCTCTCGGTGCCGCTGCAGCTCCAGGTCATCCCGAGCGAACAACTCCCTTACGGCGATACGGCGTGGGATAGCCGCCTCGGCCCGCTATGGAACAGCGCCGGTGTCGGCGCGGGTTGGAACGGCGGCTTTGAGGTGGTGCCAGAAGGTTTTGAAAATGCCGGCGGCGAGATCCGGCTCGGGATCGAATTTGATCGCGATATCCAAGACCGTCGCGTTGCCTACTGGTTTTTCCGCGGCAATCCGACCGATACGACGCTCCCTTTCCGCGATCTCCTCTACAACGGCGAGCTCGTGCGGATCCCGGCCAGCGAGATCATGCACGTCTATGACCCGGTCGAGGCCGGGCAGATCCGCGGCACCAGCGGGATGGCTGCGGCGATCGTCAAACTGTTTCAGCTCGACGCCTTCGATGACAGCGAGCTCGAGCGCCAGAGACAGCAGTCGCGTTACGCCACCTTTATCACGATCCCGCCCGAGACCGATGACGTCGGCAACATTCTCAACGGGCGCCCCGATGACGGCGACCCGATGAATTGGTCGCCCGGCCAGACCGTCGAGCTGCATGGCGGCGAGGATGTCAAGTTCGCGCAACCGCCCGCGGTCAGTGGTTCCTACGAGCCGTTTCAGTATCGCGCGCTGCTCGGGATCTGCGCCGCGCTCGGCATCCCCTATGCTGAGCTGACCAACGATCTCCAGCGCACGACCTACGCCAGCTCGCGCGCCGGTCTGGTCAGCTTCCGCGCCCGCATCGAGGCATTCCAGCACAATGTGCTGAGCTTCCAGATGCTGCGTCCAGTCTGGCAACGCTGGCTGGATTACGCGGTGCTCGGCGGCGTGGTGCCGATCTCTGCCGCAGAGTATCGCCGCGATCTCGCCTACTGGCGCGGGATGAAGGCGATCACGCCCAAAGTCCAATGGGTCGATCCGCTCAAAGACATTCAGGCGACGATCCTCCAGCTCAAGGCCTGTCTGATCTCGCCGCAGGATGCCATCGAAGCGCTCGGCTACGACCTCAAAGAAACCTATGAGCGTATCGCCGAGGCAAAGGATCTCGAAAGCGAACTCGGTATCACGCCCGATTATGGCACCCCCAGCGGAGCAGCCGGCGGTGGCGCCGGGCCGGGCCGGGCGGTCGGCACCGCGACCGGCACGCCAGGAACCATCCCCTCTGAAGTCGAGACGGACGAGAGGGCCGCATGATCCCCGAATTAGCGCACGTCTGGAGCCGCCCGCTGCTGCTCGACGAAGACCACCTCGAGACGTTTCTAGCAAATCTGCGTACTGCGCTCGAAGAACGACCCACAGCAGAGCAGAAACAGCACGGCTACACGATCGATCATGGAGTCGCCACCGTACCGATCCGGGGCACTCTGATCAGCCGCAACCACAGCGCTGGATTGATCGGCGCTTTGCTCGGCATTCAAAGCTACGAACACCTCGGGAAGATCCTGGAGAACGCCCATCGTGATCAACGGGTGCGCGGTATCCTCTTGGATATCGACTCGCCCGGCGGCATGGCTGACGGTGCCTTTGACCTCGCCGACAAGGTGCATGCGCTAGCGAAGCCGGTCTGGGCCATTGCCCAGCATTCGAGCCTGTCGGCCGCTTACACGCTCGCCGCTGCCGCAGATCGGGTCTGGGCGACCCAGACCGCGCAACTCGGCTCGCTCGGCGTCGTTGCCGTCCATGCCGACCGCTCCGAAGCCGATGCGCAAGAAGGTGTGAAGTACACGTTCATTACCCGTGGCGCTCGCAAGTTGGATGCCAATCCGCATACGCCGCTCGGACCCGAAGCGCATATCCGTCTGCAGCGCGAGGTCGATCGCATTCACGAAAAGCTGATCAGTCAAACCGCGCGGCACCGCAACCTCGATCCGGCCATGCTGCAGAGCACCGAAGCTGCGATCTATTCCGGCGAAGACGCCATCAGCCGTGGTCTTGCCGATCGGATCGGCACCTTTGACGAAGCGCACGCCGCTCTGATCCAGCACGTCACGCCTAAAGGAGGGAGAATTATGGACGACACAACCGCTCTGCCGCCGCCATCGGCCGCCGAGGCGCCGCCTGACAACGTCGTGCAGCTCAATGCGATCAGCGAAGCGGTTGCCGCTGAACGGGCACGCGCTGTCGAGGTCGATCAGCTGTGCGCGCTCGCGGGATTTCCTGAACTTGCCGCTGAACAGAACCGGCTCGGGACGCATCCCGATGCGCTGCGCCAGCTGCTGCAGATCAAGAAAGTGGCCGAGGCTGCCGCGACGCCGCTGGTTGCCATCGACACCAGCCAGACCGCCCAGCGCAAGCCTAGCATCAGTAGCAAGATCGCCGAGGCTGCCGAAGCACGTTTTAGGGCGCAGTCGCAGGGACGCTGACTGATGCCGCTGATCGGCTTCAGCCTCATGCCGTTCATCGGTGGCGGGCGGGAGGTTTCGCCGGTGCCGAGGATCACTTCGCCCGGCACAGCGAGCGGCATGATCGGCGAACCGTTCACTTATCAGATTGTGGCGTCGGTCCCGTCCGGGGGCAGCCCAATCACCGGCTTTGGCGCGACCGGTCTCCCGTCATGGGCCGCGATCAACACGACGACGGGAGAGATCACCGGTACACCGGTCGCGCCGCACGGCATCAGCAATATCACGCTCACCGCGACAAATGCCGAGGGCACCGGCTCGAGGACGCTACGGATGACCATTGCCGCACGACCGCTGATCATCTGGGCGGCGTACTGGGGTCCATCGCCGACTAGCATGCAGCCAGCCCAGCCCGGGCGGCCGGATAACTTGGCGGCATTTCAAGCATTGCCCAATACCATCGCCCGGCCCGCAGTCGGGGCAGTCATGGTCGCTCCTGCGCCGGTCGGCTCTTGGGGGCCGTGTTTTGCCTACCCCGCGACATTGCCGCCGGCGACTTCGATCATGGATTCGATTGCCGGAAATGTGACGGCTTCCTTCACCAACATGATTGTTTCAATCGTGCCGCCGCACCCGGCCGATCCGCCGCAGGATTATCGCGTCTACTTCTTGCCGGCCTTCCTCGCACTTCCGGTCGGCGGGACCACCTCAACTTTGACCATTTAGAGGGCTTCGCCCATGGCACAGCTTGCGTGGTCGTTTAGCCTTCTCCGGGTTACTCCCGAGCCGCTCGACACGAGCTTTGTTTTTGAGGATATGGCCGCATTCACGGCATATCTGGCGAGCCCCACCGCCTACGCCGGCCAGATCGTCGCGGTTCGCAACGGCACCAATGAACCCGACGTCTACCTGATTTACGAAGATCGTACCTACGGAGGGTTTGCCGCGGGCGGCGGCGGCGGTGCGCAGGGGCCGCAGGGTGTCCAAGGCCCGCAAGGCGCACAGGGCACGCAAGGGCCGATTGGCGCCAGCCTAACGATGCGCGGCTCGGTTGCGGATTTGACGGCGCTCCATGCACTCCCGGGGCCGCACACCATCGGTGATCTGTGGATCACCACAGTCAGTCCGGCGCGGCATGGTCATGTGTGGTCGGGGGCGCCTGGTCATACCGGACCCAGTACTGCGGCCGACTGGGATGATGTCGGAGAAGTCCAAGGGCCGGCCGGTGCTCAGGGGCCGCAGGGTGTTCAAGGGCCGCAAGGCGAAGGAATTCAGGGTGCCCAGGGAGCAGATGGCAACCAAGGGGCCGGCGGTCCTCAAGGCACACAAGGACCGATGGGCGTGCAGGGTCCGCCAGGGACCGGGATCATGGGGGCGCAAGGCCCGCAAGGCTTCCAGGGCACCCAAGGCGCTCAGGGGCCGCAGGGCAGTGGCGTCCAGGGTGCCCAGGGGGCTCAGGGCTCGCAAGGAGCGCAAGGCGTCGGCACACAGGGTGTGCAAGGCTCGCAAGGACCGACCGGCATTACCTCGATCGGCGGCGATCTAGCAGGCATGCCCGACGCTGCCATCGTCTGGGCAATCCGCGGACATCAGGTCGCTGACGTTGTGCCGGCCTTCCGACAAGTCCTGATGTGGGACGGTAGCCGCTGGGTGCCGACCGATCTGCCGACTGCACCCGTGACGCCGGGCGGCGTGGCGTGGGATGGTGGCGCGGTTGTCTGGGACGGCGGCGCCACGACGTGGAGCTAATGCGATGGCAGTCTCGACAACCTCGAATATCAACCCGGCCTGGCCCGATCAGACGGCACCGACGATCCTCAGTGTCCAGACCAATCTTCAGTCGGCTTATAACGAGATCGGCATTCTGAACAACGCCGCCAATGCGCTCAGCGCGGCTGGGCCGCAAGGTGCCCCCGGCATCCAGGGGCCGCAGGGCTTTCAGGGTCCAGCCGGAGCCCAAGGCAATCAGGGCGCGCAAGGTGCCGCCGGCACCGGGACGCAGGGCGTCCAAGGTCCGCAAGGGCCGCCTGGTGCCGCCGGTGGCGGCGGGCTCGCGGCACTGCACTACGACGAGGCAAACAATACCACGCCGGCCCAGGTGGTCGGCATGTTGTGGTGGGACGACCACGCCTGGGCGCTCAAATTCTGGGACGGCTCGGCCTGGCAACTGGTGATCTGATGGCCTTATCGACAACCTCGAATATCGATCCTACCCAACCGCAAGGACCGGACGCCTCGACGGCGGCGCTGCAGGCGCAGTTCGCCACGGCAAAAAGCGAGATCGAGGCGCTCGCCACGGCGGTCAATGCGTCTGGTGCCCAAGGCGCACAGGGTGCTGCCGGTGCCCAGGGCGCGCAGGGTTTTCAGGGAGCGGCTGGAGCTCAAGGAGCGCAGGGTGCTGCTGGTGCCAATGGTGTCGCTACGCAGGGGCCGCAGGGGCCACAAGGCACCGCTGGCGCGGGTGGCGGCGCGGTCGTCGTCCATATGGGTGCCAATCCGCCGCCATCGCCGGTTATCGGTCAACTATGGATGCAGGATGGCAGCGGCGGCATCTGGCGATTGAATTTCTATGCTGATTGGGGCTGGGAGGGCGTCCTCTGATGGCTCTGTCGACTACCTCCAATGTTCTCCTCGGTGTGCCATCGAGCCCAAACGCGACGTTCCTCAGCGTGCAGCAGAATTTTGGGCATATGCGCACCGAACTACAGAACATCGCAGCAGCAATCAATGCGGCCGGCACCCAAGGTCCGCAAGGTGCGACTGGAGCGCGCGGCCCGCAAGGCGCACAGGGTGTCCAAGGGGTTCAGGGTGCCCAGGGAACCACAGGCACCTCGTCAACCGGCACGCAAGGACCAATGGGACCGCAAGGTTCCGGTGGCAGCGGTGCCGGCGGGACGCAACCCGCTATCGCACATTTTCAGGCCTCGCAGCCGACCGGCTCCGTGGCTGGTGAACTGTGGATCAACGCCAGCCGGCGTTTGCATGTCTTTACCGGTATCTCTTGGACACCCGTCGTTTTTTAAGGTCAAAAACCCATGGCCTTTATTCTTCGACCAAACACGCCGACCACCGGAAACACACCGAGCTTGGCCGAAGGCGATATCTGGATCAGGCCGGCCGGCACCCGCGCCCAGTATCTCGGTGGCGTCTGGGTGGAGATGGCGGTCGATCCCGGGTTTGTGGCACCCGGCGGTGACACCACCCATCACCTCGCCAAAAGCGGTACTGGTTTCGGAGCGACGGGGTGGGTCAGCCCGGCTGAAGGGATGGTCTACACCCACACACAGGGTTCGCCATCATTGAACTGGCAGATCGAGCATCGGCTGGTGTCGCAGTTTGTGCATGTCCTGGCGGTCGATCCCTCGCGCGGCGGCACGGTGATGATCCCCGATATTGTCTACGCCGATCCGATGAATTGCGAACTGCGATTTGCCAGGCCGGTGAGCGGCGTGGCTTTGGTGAGGCGTTAAACGATGGCAACCGAGCTTCATCACAATATCGCGCTGCTCACCGATCTCGACACGATCGAAGACGAGCACCTCGTCAACAAAGCCTGGGTCGAAGATCGGCTGGAAGATTTTGTTCCGGCCGATGGCGGTGCCGGGGCACAAGGAACTCAGGGGCCGCAGGGCGATGCCGGAGTCCAAGGACCGCAAGGGGTTCAGGGTCCGCAAGGTGCGGCTGGAACGCAAGGTGCGGCCGGCGCGCAGGGGGTTCAGGGTGCCGCGGGTACTGGTCCGCAAGGGATTCAAGGCGGTCAAGGCCCGCAAGGTATTCAGGGCGCCCAGGGTCCGGTTGGCGCCAGCCTCACAATGCGCGGCTCCGTTGCGGATCTCGCGGCGTTGCATGCACTGGTGGGACCGCACGAGATCGGTGATTTGTGGATCACCACAGTCAACCCGGCGCGTCACGGCCACGTCTGGTCGGGCGCGCCCGGTCATACCGGCCCGAGTTCGGCCGCCGACTGGGATGATGTCGGTGAGGTGCAGGGACCACAAGGCGTTGCCGGGGCGCAAGGCAATCAGGGCGCGCAAGGTGCCGTAGGCCAGGCTGGTCCGCAGGGGTCGCAGGGTGTCCAAGGTGCGGCCGGCGGGCAGGGTGTTCAAGGTCCGCAGGGTGCCGAAGGGGCTCAAGGAGCCCAGGGTATCGGTGCCCAAGGGGCTCAGGGGGCGGCTGGGGCACAAGGTGCTCAGGGCGCACAGGGTGATGAAGGTGCGCAAGGAGCCGCTGGCGCTCAAGGAGCTCAGGGCGCTGACGGTACTGTCGGGAGCCAAGGCTACCAGGGACCGACCGGCGCTCAGGGCGCGCAAGGCGGCCAAGGGCCGGCTGGGGCGCAGGGCAACCAAGGCCCGATAGGAACCGGTGCGCAGGGCGCGCAAGGCGCCCAAGGAACTCAAGGCCCGGTCGGGACTGGAGCCCAGGGTGCGCAGGGTGCCCAAGGGCCGCAAGGCAGTGGTGTGCAAGGTGCCCAAGGGGCGCAGGGTGTTCAGGGTCCGGTCGGCACTGGAGCACAGGGTGTACAGGGGCCGCAGGGCCCGATCGGCACGGGTGCGCAAGGCGCGCAAGGAGCTCAAGGCCCGACTGGAACCGGCACCCAAGGCGTCCAGGGTCCGGCTGGCGCACAGGGTTCGAGCGGAGCTCAAGGAGCCGCTGGGGCACAGGGCGCGGCTGGGGCGCAAGGGGCTGCCGGTGCCCAAGGTTCCACCGGAGCGCAAGGAGCCGCCGGAGCACAGGGTTCGACTGGTGCCCAAGGTGCTGCAGGCGCTCAGGGATCGACTGGAGCCCAAGGGGCTGCCGGCGCACAAGGTGCTGCGGGTGCCCAAGGTAGTCAGGGACCGCAGGGTGCAGTTGGAGCGCAAGGCTCGCAAGGCGCTCAGGGCACCCAAGGCGTTCAGGGGCTGCAAGGCAGTCAGTGGTATCCGGTCACGGCCGCCCAAACGACGGCACCGGCCAATGCTGCGATCGGCGACTACCTGTTGAACTCCGGCGCTGCGGCGGTCCAGCTCGCCAATCAGACAGCGCAAGCGGTGGGTGCGATTGTCCGAATCACCGCGCTGACGCCGACATTCACTGGTGCGGCGGCGGGCAACATTCGCGGTGCGGCGGGGGCGCAAGGGGCGCAAGGCTCGACTGGAGCCCAGGGTTCGACCGGTTCGCAGGGAGCGCAAGGCTCGACTGGCGCGCAAGGTGCCGCCGGCGCCCAAGGTGCCGCCGGTGCGCAAGGTGCCCAAGGCCCGCAGGGCGCGCTGGGCCAGGGATTGGTGACCGGTGGCGGGACAGGACAGTTCCTGGTCAAAACCGGTCCCGCGAATTTTGCGACGGGTTGGGCCAACCTACCGAATGACCGCAATGTCGATTTCAACGACGTGAACGGTCCTTGCCACGTCTCGTTTAGTTTTTTTGCCGTTTACATCAGCACTGCCGGTGCGGGAACTGCCGTCGAGCAGGGAACATTTACCCCGACCTTCCGCGTCGGGACAACCAACGTCGGGGCTCGTTTTCCGGTAGGACAATGGCGGCGTCAGGGCAATACCGTATGGCTTGCGGGCGTTCTGCGAAATGAAAATCTGAGCGTGTCGTCGGGCATTGTGTCGATTGGCGGACTACCCTTTGCGGCGAGCCATCCGGCAAACAATTCAGGGGTGCCGGTGATGATCGGCGACCTCAACGGTGGTGGTGGTCTGCCTTTGAGCAGCACCAGCGGAAGCCTCTTCGGAACCGTAATCCAGCTTGTCACCGCGCCGCTCCTCTCGGGTACATACTATACGCCACGACCGCCGCCTTGATAAAACGAAGGAGGATGTTGCGTCATGCCAGACATCACGCGAAAGTCGGTTCTGGACTCGATTGCCGATGACGGAAGCTTCTCCATCAAGAAGCAAAACTATATTGATGTTGACGGCGTCGAGACTGAAGTCGGCTTGCCGGAGCGGCGCGCTTTTATGCCGGGCGAGTTTGCCGAGCTCAACGAATATGCGCCGGAATTTAAGGAAGCGGCCGACTATCTATGGACCCAGCCGCGGGTTGCTGCGTGGAAGGAAAAACTGGCTCGCATACCCCCGGTAACAACGCGCGCCGCTGCCGGCTTGCCGCACAGGTAATCCGTCGTGCCGGTCCTCAAAGGAATCGCGCTGAAGAATCGTCTGCACGTCGCGCTTGGCGATCACGAGGACATGCTCGACGGGCTTGGCATCACCGAGCCGCCGCCGCATCGCGACCCGATTTTTGTGCGGATGCATCTGACACCACGAGACGGTGACCCCTACTCGAACCCGGCCGACTGGGTCTACGAGGTGATGCAGGACATCCTGCCTGACTGGTACGTGGCGGATTACGACCGGCAGCGGATGTTGAGGGCTGCGGAGAAATGGTGGCAGGCCCATGTGTTCGACGGGGTCGATGGGGTCGAGATCAAGCGGGACGGTCGCTATCTGATCCGCAATTGCAGAGGCGTCCGATTGACCGGGGCGTGTGAGGTCTACGAGTTGTCCCGGTCTCACGTCGCGGCAATGACTGGCGGCGCGACAGTGCTATCCGCCAGCGCATGCGACATCGATTTCCTGTCTGACTATGCTGTGATCGTCATTCTGCGCGATGGGTCCTGCGTGGCTCACCTCGGCGAGTTCGCCAGCATTAAGACGATGGAGGATACGGCTCGGGTAGTCCTGGCTGACGGCAATGCCGTAATTCATAAGATGACCGACCAAGCGTTGATCGACACCCTCGCCGGGAATGCCAAAGTGCGGGCGATGTACTGTACAGCGACAATCGCCAGCATGGCCCAGCAGGCCGAGATCGGCGATATGTGGGAGAATTCCGTCGTCGGCACTCTCGCCGATAATGCGGTTATCCATTTCGCGCGCGGCGAGTCTTCCGTCGCAACCATACTTGGTCAGGGAACCGTCCAGGCAGCGTCGCCGAGAGTCCGATGTGGATCCCGGTAGATGCAACGCGCACCACCATCAACGGCATGGACAATCGAAGCGGACGCTATAAGCGCTCCGTCATCGAGACTCTCAGCAAGAATGGGCAACCGTTTGCGCGGCGCGTCTCGCCCATGCCGACGAGGTTTGCGATCAATCTCAACATGGCCCAAGTGCCCCTCGATTACCGCAATAGCGAATATGCAGTGTGGATCGAGGACATGCAGAATTACATCGAGCAGTGCATCACTGGACTGCGCTTCTCGTCGGAGTCGATCGTGTTGAACATTACTTTCGGATTTCGCCAACTTGAGCCTGGCATTTTGGGTCAGTGCGGGCCGGGCGACGGGACATGGAACCCGCTCGCCTATCTCGCCGATCTGCGGCTCGACGCGACCAATGCCGTCGCGACGGTGCGGCACGCCACAATGGTCTTCAGTACCGATTATTTTCAACTCTCTCCGGTGGGCCAGGTTCTTCAGGATTGGAAGCAAAATTTTTTCAGGACCGCCGTTCACGAATGCTTTCATGCCTGCGGACTCGGAGCGACGTGGAACGGGCCGTTTCGCATTGTCACCGCACTGCCCTTCGTCGTGACGCTCCCCTCGTTGTTTGCGTACAACGTCGTCGGTACCGGAAACCCGCTTAATCCGAATTATACCGCTTCGTTAGGTTTGGCGGCCTGGCGCGAGACGATGCAGGGGCAGGGCACAGCGTCGGGAATCCCGATCGAAAATGTCGGTATGACCGCGACGACGATCATGACGCAGTCCGGTGGCACAGCGCTCGCTCATTGGCGGTCAAACGGCGGCAGCTCAAACCTCACCGGCATTCGCGACTACCAGGGCCGTGATCTCGCAGCCGAGGTCATGACCGCCTACTCGAGCGCCCGTGCGCCCGATGCCTGGGTCGGTCGCTTCACGCTCGCAAGCCTTCGCGACATTGGCTGGGAGGTCGATTATTTACCGCTGCAGCTCGATTTCTGGAACTACAAAACCGACACATGACTGCCCTCATTTCAATCATCACGCCAACCTGGCGGGCTGATCCGGCCAAGCTGCGCCGCTGCCTAACATCGGTAGCGCGGCAGACCTACGGTGATTTTGAGCACATCATCGCTTCCGATGGCGGCGAGGAGATCGCCGCGCATACTATCGTCGCCGAGTTCGACGACCCACGGCTGCGCTATTGGTCGACGCGGAAGCATCACGGGGGCTGGGGCGCCGGTGTGCGTCAGGAGGTGATGACCGAAGTAGCCAAGGCTGGCTACTTCGTGTTTCTCGACGACGACAATATTGTTTTTCCACGATATTTAGAGGAGATGCTGAAAGCATTGCAGGCGGTGCCGGAGGCCAAATTCGCGATCTGCGAGCAGCTACATTTTGGCCCATTGCAGGCGTTCCACGGCGCGCCGCCGGTCGTACTCGAGGGTACGCCGAAGCTCTGCCATATCGATACTTTGCAGGTAATGGTCGAAGCTGCAGCGATGCTCACGGTCGGCTGGTTCGACAACAGTTACGTCGCCGATGGTCTGGCATACGAGGCACTGGCGCGGCGCTATGACTATGTACGGGTGCGGCAGTGCCTGTGCGCGCATCTATAGGCCCGCGATGCTGCTGACTCCAGAGCAGAGAGAGTGGTTTCACCGCATGCACACCGAGTGGTTTGAGGTGATGCGACCGCTCGTCGGGTTTCGGATCAATTCGCAGGTATTCCAGCCAGTGCCCGAGTTATCGCCAGAACGTCTCGCCGAGTGTGTATTGTTACCAAGCCGTGAGGAGATCTTGCGGCGTTTGCCAAAGGGCAGCATTGGGGCAGAGATAGGTACACAGGAAGGTTTGTTCGCCGAGAAGATGCTGGCCATCGTTCAGCCGCGTCAGCTTGAGCTTTTCGATCTCTATGACGAACCACTGCGGGCACGACATTCGGCTCTCCTCGATCGGCCGGAGGTCACGCTGCATCTTGGCGACAGCGTGGAGCATCTGGCGGGGTTTCTCGACTATTACTTCGACTGGATCTATGTCGACGGTGATCATTCTTATGAGGGGGTCAAGCGCGACATCGATGTTGCGCGCTTTAAGGTAAAGCCGGGCGGCTTGTTGATTTTTAACGATTTTACGATTTGGTCGATTGCCGAGTGCTGTACCTATGGCGTGCCCTACGCAGTCTGTGAATTTATCAACCAGAGCGACTGGGATGTTGCTTATTTCGCGCTGCATCCGCATGGCTACCACGATGTGGCGCTGAGGCGGCCATGAACGGTCTTCCGATTGTCTGCATCTTTGGGGCCGAGGGCGTCGAGCTTCATTCGGACACCGATGCGCCCGATGTCGAGACCCGAGCGCTCGATTGCTACTGCTTTGATGATGACAGCGAACTCGAGCGCATCCTGATCGAACATCGCCCGCACGTCATTGTGTCCTTTGGCGAGGTGGCTAGCTATCCGTATCTTTGGGCAGCGCCTTTCGAGGTCCGGCGGCGTTGGCTGCACTTTCCTGACACCGGAGATCTCGATCAGATCGGCCGGGCGGTCTTCAATTGTTATCTGTCCGTCTGTCTGGAACAGCGGCAAGAAGAGCCCCTGGTTTCCGTATTTACGCCAACCTATCGCAGTGGGCTGCGCTTTTTGCGACCGCTTTTATCGCTGCGATCCCAGACATATCGCAATTGGGAGTGGATCGTCTGGGACGATAGCGACGACGATGGTCAGACCGCTGCCTTGATCGCCGGGCTCGCACAATCCGACCACCGCATCGAACTGGTTCGCCCCGCCCGCCACAGCGGCATGATCGGCGAGGTCAAAGCAAAGGCCTGTGCGCTTTCACGTGGTTCGATCTTGGTCGAGCTCGATCACGATGACGAGTTCACACCGGATGCGCTCGCGCTCGTGGTCGAAGCCGCGCGCAACCATCCCGAAGGCGGCTTCTTTTACAGTGATTTCGTCGAGGTCGACCCGAATCTGAATTCGCTGCGCTATCCCGATGGATGGGGCTTTGGGCTCGGCTCATACCGCAAAGAAAGGCTGAACGGCCGCGAGCTTGATGTCGTCAATACCCCGGGCATCAGCCCCAAGACGATCCGTCACATCGTTGCCGCACCCAATCACCTTCGCGCTTGGCGCCGCGAAGTCTATCTCGGTATTGGCGGCCACAATCGTGAGATCCACGTCGCCGACGACTACGAGATCATGGTGCGTACCTTCCTGGCGACGCTGATGGTCCATATCCCGCGCCTCGCTTACCTCCAGTACGCCGATGGCAATGGGCGCGCCCAACGGGTTCGCAACAAGGACATTCAGCGGCATGTCCGGTATCTGCAGAGCCGTTATGACCAGGCCATTCACGACCGGTTTATACAGCTCGGCGTCGACGACTACATTTGGCGTGCCGATATTGGATTTGCTGATTTTAGTGTACCCAATCCTGAGCATGTCGAAGTGGCGTCAATCACCGCAAACGTGAGCAGAAAGGAGTAGCGCACAATGGCTGTTACTAACTTCCCGATCGAATTACCGCCAAACGTGCAGCAATTGTATGCCGCCGGCTTCCCCTACGAGTTCGTGCTCTCCTGGGGCAATTCGTACCGGTCGCTCGAGTTTATGAATATCCCGCAGCAGCCCAACATCATCCCCTCTGGCGGGTTTATTGATGCCGATGGCGTCGAGGCGACAACGCCCGGCACCATTGCGTACATTGTCTGCTTCCCGGTCGATGCACGGGAAGGGCCGGATCGTGTCACCGTGCTGGCGCGCGATGCCGAGGTCAACGACGCTTACCTGGCCTATGGCACGCTGGATCGCTTTCAGACCAACACGCACCTTCGCCAGAACCTCAACATCATCGTGCGCGAGGCGGTACTGCCGAGTGCCGTCAATGCCACCTTCCACGGACAGGGGGGCCACTGATGGCTGACTGGTACGTTCCGACACCACCGCGGCTTTCAGGCGCGGTTGGCGTCCCGACCTTCCTCGGTGCGGTTGCTCAGGAGGTCCCGGATCCCTCGCCCGGCGTGAACTCCGTCCTGTGGGGCGTCGGCGGTGCCCCGGGCACGTTCGGGTCGACGCCGCCACCGGAAGACCGCTGGCCAGTGCCGGCAAAGCACTAAGGAGAGACTTGAATGCCGTTTGATCTGTTCGCCACCAACCCAGCGTGGTCGGTTTCCGAACTGACGCTGGCGCTAAATCGTGTTCCCTATATCCCGGGTTTGATCGGGCGGCTTGGTCTGTTCCGCCCGGAGCGGCTGAGCACCACGACGACAATGGTCGAGGTGCAGGGTTTTCGGCTGGCGTTGGTGCCCGAGACGCCGCGCGGGGCACCACCGCCGCCGGATGTGATCGACCGCGCGACGATGACGGCGATCCAGATCCCGCACTTCGCGATTCGGTCTACTGTCGTTGCCGATTCGGTCCAAAACGTTAGAGCGTTCGGAACGGACTCTCAGCTCGAGGGTGTGCAGGCGGTAATCAACCAGCATCTCGAAAGCATGAGCCGCAAGCTCGATGTCACGCTGGAATATCTCCGGCTCGGAGCGGTGCGCGGCAAAGTTGTCACGGCAGTCGATCGCATTACCGGGGCGCCGATCGTCGAGCGCGATGTGTTTCGTCTGTTTGGTCTCAATCCGAACCCGATCATCGAATGGCCGATCATCGGTGCCGGGCGGCTCGCCCAGGACCAGGCGGCATGGGCGGGCGATCTTACCGAGATGGTCAATGGCCTCGGGCGGCAGATGGCCGATGAACTGTCAGGCGGCATGTATACGCGCATGCATGGTATCTGCGGCTGGCGGTTCTTCGATGCGTTTATGGCTCATCCCGAGATCCGCGCCGCCTACATCGCGATCGAGAATGCGCCGCTGCTGCGTGATCAGCTCGGTACATCGTTCTCATTCAGAGGTGTGACGATCGAGGAGTACAGAGGCAGAGTAGGCAATATCCAGTTTGTAGAGCCGGATATCTGTTACTTTTTCCCGGTCGGCGTTCCCGATCTCTTTATCGAAGCTTATGCACCGGCCGACTACTTGGAGACGGTGAACACAGTGGCGCTGCCCAGATACAGTAAGAGTGAGGTAATGGATTTTGACAAAGGCGTGATGATGGAGACCCAGATGAACGTCTTTCCATTCTGCACTCTCCCAAGAGCTTTGTTTACCGTTCGCGCCGTGGACTACGTGCCGTAAAACGGGGAGAGTGGCCATGCTTCGCAAATTGCGTGTCTATTCGAAACAACCGAAGTGGGAGGGCGCCGGTCGCATGTTTGGCGTGAAGGCGACAATTCCTCTGGGCGGCAAGCGCGGCACCAATCGGGTGGCGGCTCCCGCCATGAGTCGGTCGAGCAGTCAAACGCAGCGTTCGCGCTATCATCGCTAAGTACGCATGGTGTGGAGTTGGTCGCGCGACGTTGGACCGCTACTTCTCGCCACGCTCGCCGACACCTTTACCGAGTGGGCGGGTTGGGAAAAGGGCGGCGGCTTTATCAAAGGGCGCTTCCGCATCGACCCCTTTGAGGTGCCGACCGGTACCATCGCGCCCGGGATCGGCGAGATCCAGACCTGGTTTTATTGTGACCGCCGGGTCGTGCCGCCGCCGCTTCCCCAGCTCGGCGATGTTCTGACTATTGTGGGTCAGGTCTGGGAGATCGTGCAGCGCGACGAGGACGATCTGGGCGAGCTCGGCTTTCGGCTGATCAAGCAGGAACTGGGGCTGATCTTTGAGCCGCCCGAGGGGGCCGAAGGCGACTGGGACGACAAACAGAGCCTGTGGGATCAGACCGTGCCGGACGGCCCCTCGCGCTGGGACCGCGGCGTTACCGGCAGCAGCGCCGGCCGCCGTTCGCCGGGCCGGCCGTCGCGCCGCGGCGAGATCGCCGAGGTCTTTCAGCAGGCAGCCACGGCCGGGATGATCGGCCCCGATGTGCCGCTGAACTACGCCGTTGCCGTGGTGCGCTCGCGGTTGGGGAGCGATCAGCGGGGGCTCGGCGACAGAACCATTCGGCGCACCGTCGGCGCGCTGCTCGAGGCGCAGAAACGACACTCATAAAAACCCCGATCACTCGGGGCCTTTAAGGTGTGTCAGCAGTTCAAGATAGGCGCTCGCGTATCGCGGCACCGCCAGTTCTCCCTTTGCCCAGCGATTGACCGTGGTGGTTGCCACGCCGAGCCGGTCAGCGAGCGCCTTCTGACGCAAGCCAACCGCCTTCAGTGTGGCGCGAAGCTCGTCAGCTGTCATTCGGCTTGCAGCGGACCAATCGATAGGCCTTCGGCACGATACAGCGTCACCACGCGCTCTGCCGCTGTAATCCAAATCAGGCGCTCCTTTGGCTTCATGTCGCGCCATAGCTTACTTCCCAAGCGGCCGTTAAATTGTTCGGCAGTCGCGTGGGAAAGGTAGAACGCTTCGGCAAGCTCTTCGGCGTTGCCTAAGTTAAGTGCGAGCATTGTTTCTCCTGTGGGGGACGAGGAAGGGATCCAACATACATATACGCGCTACGCCTATATTTTCAATGGGCGCTGGGACAAAAAGGAAAATATTCGCCGGCAATATTGACCGCTTTTTTGTCCGCGAGAGCGGCGCTAGAGCGGGGGCATGCCCGCGAGTGGCCTCGCGACCCTACGGCAAGAGACGGTAGCGCGCCTCGCCCAGGTGCCGGCCTATAAGCGCGTCTATGACGCGCGCCAGCCGCAGCTCCGGCGCGACATGCTGCCGGCGGTCCGCGTCTACACCAGCGCCACCAGCCAAGGGCTCTCGCTCACGATCCCCGAATTTCGGACCACGACCAACCTCGTGGTGCAGATCGTCTGTGAGGACATCACCGACGCCGCCACCGCCGAACGCGCCGACGAGCTCGCCGAGATCGCCAAATGGCAGCTTATGGGCGACGGCACCTGGCTGACGCTCTTCGAGCGAATCCTGTCGCTCGACCACGAGGTCGACCGCAACGTCGAGGGCGAATGGCGCTCGACCAGCGTCACGCTCACCTTTGCGATCCAATGCACCGAGGCCTACGCACCTGATCTGTCGCCGCCGTGGGACAAGCTGCCGTGGTTGGAGCGGACGAAGGTACTCGTCGACGTCATCGATCCCGCTGCCGATCCGAATACGGGGCCGCCTGGGACACCTCCCAATGTGCCGGGCGGCTATAGAGGTGGCTGGCCTGGACCGGATGACCGCATAGAAGTTGAGACCGACTTTGTCTTTCCTGACGAAGGGACACCGTGAGCGCACGAAGCGACGGCAGAGTTGGACGCTCTGCCGCCATCTGCCGGCCCTGCCTCGACGAGCTATGCCATGATTGCCAGTGCCTAGCCCGGCTCGGCTAAGCCGAGCCACGCCTTGTCAACAAGTAGTCTCTTAGTACAGGAGGCGTCCAAGTGCCAGTGTCATTCGACCGCGTGCCAAGCAACCTGCGAGTGCCACTTTTCTATGCTGAGTTTAGCGCAAACGAAGCGGCCTACTTCCAGTTGCTTCAGCCCGCTTTGCTGATCGGACCGATGACGGCTGATGCGACGGCTACAGCCTTCGAACCATCGTTGGTCATCGATTCTGGACACGCCGCCGCCCTGTTTGGCGCCGGTTCCATTTTAACGGATATGATTTCAACTTATAGGAGAAACGACACCTTCGGGACGGTCTGGGCGATCGGTGTGCCGGATGCCGGCGGCGCCACGGCGTCGGAAGTCACCGACACGATCAATGGCACCGCAACTGCGGCCGGCAATATGACCATCTACCTCAACGGCGACCGCATCTCGGTGCCGGTCGCTTCGGGCGACGGTGGTACCGTTATTGCGCAACGGCTTGCCGATGCGATCAACGGCAATTCGTTCTCGCTCGTCCAGGCCTCGGTGAGCGCAAACGCTCTTATCCTCACCTCGCGAGCCGGCGGCACGATCGGCGACTCGCTGACGCGGATCTGGAACTGGCGCGGCATCGCCGGCGGCGAGTTTCATCCGCCCGGCATCACGGTCAGCGAAGGCACGGGCTTTATCGGCGGCGCCGGCGCACCTGACTTGGCTCCGGTCATCGCGGCGATGCAGGCCGACGAATACGACTTTATCTGCTTCCCGTGGTCCGATCCGGCGACCCTCAATCTCTTTCAGGAGGAAATGAACGATATCGCCGGACGTTGGGCCTGGGACCGGCAGGAATACGGGCACTGCTTTACCGCTCGAGCGGGCACCTACGGCGACCTTGTCACCTTCGGGCGGACCCGCAACGATCCGCACACCTCGATCCTCGGTTACGACAATTCGCCGACCCCGCCCTGGCGCTTTGCCGCCGCCTTTGCCGCGCAGGCCGCTGTCTCACTGCGCAATGACCCGGCGCGCCCGCTGCAGACCCTGCCACTGATCGGCTGTCTGCCGCCGCTGCGCGGCCACGGTTTCTCGATCGGCCAGGCGCAGACGCTGCTGTTCTCCGGCATAGCCACCTCACGGGACGTCCTCGGCCAGGTCCAGATCCAGCGCGCGATCACGACCTATCAGCGCAATGCATGGAACCAGCCCGATCCGTCCTGGCTCGACGTGCAGACCCCGTTCACGCTTGCCTATCTGGTGCGGTTTATGCGCCAGCGCATTTTGCAGAAATTCCCGCGCCACAAGCTCGCCGATGACGGCACGCCGCTCGGCTTTGGTCAGGCGGTCGTGACCCCGCGCATCGTCAAGGCCGAGCTCGTCGCCGCTTACAGCGAGCTGATCTCGGTCGGACTGATGGAGAACATGGAGGCCTTCAAGACCTTCCTGATCGTCGAGCGCGATCAGAATGACCCGAACCGAATCAACGTGCTGCTGCCGCCGGATCTGGTCAATCAGTTGCGCATCGTCGCAATGCAGGTGGCTTTCCGGCTGCAATACGCGCCCGGCGCACTGGTCAGCCCGACTGCGGTCGCGGCCGCTACCAATGCGGCAATCGCCGCCGGCGCAGTGCCGTACTCGCCGGTGCCGCGCCCGGGCATCGTCCCGCAAGTCGCGCCGATCACACCGTTCATTTAGGCGGGAAGCAGCGCTATGGCGTGCTTCTCGCTGGTCTGGCTCGGCAATCTACTGATCTGGCTGGTGGTCATCGCCGCTGTCGTCGCCTTGGTGCGGCTGCTGTTGCCGCTGGCACTCGGTCCGCTCGGCGCAGCTGGAGCCACGATAGGCCAAGCGCTCAACATCATCATCTGGGCGATCGTAGCGGTCGCGGTGATTGTATTGGTTTTTGATCTGCTGAATTGCCTAGTCGGCGTTCCGCGGTTGCGATGAGGAGCTAAACCATGGCGTGTCGAAGGATAGCCGGCCTCGCGTATATATTTGTCGACGGCCGCCAATACCCGCTAAGAGGGAACCTAACTATCTCAATAGATACTATTGAGCGCGAAGGTGTGGCAGGACAAGATGGGATACACGGATTTATAGAACGACCTAGGGTGCCATGGATAGAGGGGGATTTTTCTGACATCGGTGGTTTGTCTCTCCTAACATTACAAGCCATGTGCGATGTAACTGTGACTGCAGAACTAGCCAATGGCAAGACATATATATTGAGGAACGCGTGGACTTCCACTGCTAGGGAGTTCAATGCGGCAGATGGACAAGCTACGGTTAGGTTCGAGGGTATGGCGTCTGAGGAGCTGATGGCATGATCGTCGAACTGAAAACGCCGATCCAAGCGCACGGCGAGGAGCGCCGGCAAATCGAATTGCGCGAACCCAATGGCGGCGACATTGCCGCTTGCGGCTTTCCGTTCCGCTTTATGATCAACGACGACGGCTCGCAGACCATTACGCCCGAGACGCAGGCGATCACTGCGTTGATCTCGCGGCTCGGCAATATCCCTCGCAGTTCGGCCAACCAGCTCTCCTTTAGTGATTGGATGGAATGCATGGGGGCGGTCTTCAGTTTTTTCGGGGCGTCGGCCCCGGTTCCGACATCCTCGATCGCTGCTTCGACCTCGCATGGATCTGGCAACTCGATCCGAGCGCAACGCTCGGCTTAAGCTTTGGCGAATTGCAACTCTATGAAGCGCAGACCGCCCGCATCCTTCGGGAACTGGAGATTCAGGCAAGATCGCGGCGGGTTTGAAATGATCGATCATGGCCGATAATATCGACATCAGCGCTATTGTCCGGGTCGTCGACCAGGCCTCGCCGGCGCTGCAAAATATACAAAAGGCGATCGGCCAGATCGGAGATGGCGCAAAGACCGTCGGCACCACTTTGCGGGATTTCGCACAGGGCGGCTGGTTCGGCGGCATTGAGAGCAATCTTAGAAATGTCGGCGGCGAGTTTTCAAAGATCGGTGGTCAGATAAGAACTGCTTTTGCGCCTATTCTGGCGCTTGCCGGTGTCGCGGGCATCGGCGGCACGGTTAAGGCCCTACAGAATTACGTCCAGACCGCCCACGAGGTCAGCCGGGCCTCGCGCCGTCTCGGCGTTGATGCGGAAACACTGCAGATCTTCCGCTTTGCCGCTGGCGGCCCAGAGCGGGCCGATATGGCGCTGACCCGACTGCAAAGAACGATGGTCGGCGTGGTTCAAGGCACCAAAGCATCGGAAAAAGCAGCCGAGGCGCTGAGCCGCTTCGGCGTTAGCCAGGAAGAGATCGAAGCGCACGACATCGGGGCGTTGCTGCCAAAAATCTTTGAGGGATTTCGACAGACAACAGATCCGGTTCAGCGGGCGAGCGACGCTATGGCGTTGTTTAGCGTCCGCACCGGGCAAATGATGATCCCGTTTCTGATCCAGGGAGCAGCAGGGCTCGAAACCGCCGGCCAAAAGCTCCGCGAGCTCGGCATCATCAGCAATGAGCAGGCGGCGCAGGCCGGAGAGACAGCGCTGGCTCAGAAAGAGCTGAATTTTGCCTTTGACGGGGTCAAAAACGCGATCGCCGGCGAGCTCCTGCCGGTCTGGAAAGATTTTCTCGTAGCGGTCAAAGACTTTCTCGTTACCAATCGAGAGGACATCGCCGCGGGCTTCAAGGCGCTCGGTGAGGCGCTCAAAGGCATCGATTGGAAGGGATTGCTCACCAATCTGCAAAGCGTTATGCGCGAGCTCAACCGTTTCGTGAAATTGCTCGGCGGTTGGGAAGTTGTCATCCCCGCGCTGGTGTTGGTGCTGAACCCGCTCGGTGCCGCGCTGATCAAATTAGGGTTGGCCGTACTGACGGCTACCGGGCCGTGGGGAGTGCTGGCGGTTGCGGCAGTGGCGGCAGTTCTGCTGATCATGCGTTATTGGACGCCGATCACCCGATTTTTTGCCAATCTCTGGGCAGGTATCAAGGCGATATTCTGGGATGCTATCGCGTCGATCAGGGAAGCTGCGCGAGCCTTTGCGGCAGGCTTTCTTCAAGATGCAATCGCGCCGGTGCTGCGCCAGGTGGCACGATTGCCGGGTGCCGTTGGACGCAAAGCCCAGGAAGCGCTCGCGTCGATTGAGGAATTCGCGCAACCGCCCGCTGAGACTGAGAGCCAGTGGAGCCAATTTCTCGAACGGATCAAACGCGAGGCGGAAGAAGTCGAGCCGCCCGATATCACGCCGCCGCCCAATGCTGAAGTCGAATGGACCCACATTGCCGACGAACTGCAAACGGCAATGCAGCAGATCCGCCCGCCAGCCGCGCTCGCCGATCTGCGGATGCCCACCGATCTCGAATTGTCGGATGAGGCAGAAGATTCGTGGGAAAGCCTCGACGCGGCGATAAAGCAAGTCAGCAAAACGGTCGCCGATGCCCCGGCGAAAACCAGACGAGCCGGCAAACAGGTCGGCGATGCGGCAAAACAAGCCAAAGATACAATCGACGCGCTCAATCTAGAGCCGCCAGCCGGCACCGAGGCCGCCTGGAGCAGTCTGGCTGAAAGCATCAAAGAGAGCTGGTCCGGGCTTAGTGGATATTTCGGCGATCTGTGGGGCGCGATTATCGGGATATTCGAGCGCGCCCGCGATTCGATCATCAGCATCGTCGCGCAAATCAACGCTGCCGTGGCGCCATTGGCCGGCATGGCGCAGGGCGTCCAAGGCACCATTGCGACAGGTGTCACGACGCCATTTGCGACAGCGGCGCCACCGCCGCGGCTCCTTGAGCAGCAAGGCGGGGTGCGTGAGGCGACGACGCAGCGTAGCGAAATCGATCAGCGTCTCCGGGTCGATCTGTCACCGGAACTGCGCGCCACCTTGCAAAGTCAGCGCACCACCGGAGCACCAGTCAGCACACAAGTCGATGTCGGTCATTCGATGGAGCCGGCAATGGGTGTCGCCTGATGCTCGGCCAGGCTCGGGCGATCCTCGGTTCGGCTCTCGGCTGGGGCCGGGAATTACGCCCCGCAGCGTTTCGCGGTGCTGCGTTCTACATCGAGAATTATGGCGGGGCGGGTGGGCGCCGCGGACCCGATCACGAATATCCAGACCGCAACACACCGTGGGCCGAAGATCTCGGTCGACGGCAACGGGTCTGGCGGTTTACCGGCTATGTCATCGGCGATGATTACCCGCAGCGCCGTGACGCGCTGATCCGAGCCTGCGAGGCCGAGGGGCCGGGCGCGCTGATCCACCCGACGATTGGCGCGGTCCAGGCCGTCTGCCGCAGCTTCAGCTATTCAGAGGAGCGTCAGCGCGGGCGTTATTGCGCGTTTGAATTCGAGTTCCGCGAAGCCGGTCAACTGCGCGAGCCCGCCGGCGAAACCGATACCGATCTCGCCGTTACCAATGCCTCCGAGCCGGTCGGGCTCAGCGCGATCGCGAGCTTTCTCGGCCGTTTTAACACCATCGGCGGCGGCTCCTGGCTCAACAATGCTGCTGCGGGTCAGATCCAGGGCTTTGCCGCGACAATGCAGCAATTGCGCCTCCCCGCACCGACCCTGCCGCAGAGTGCGCTCGGACGGACGCTCGATTACCTCAACCGCAACGCCTATTCACTCGCGGGCAACGCGCCCGATCTCGCGAACTGGATGAGCCAGAGCTTTGAGCAATTTACCGCAGCCGGTGAGGCTTCGCGCGTCGTGCCCTCGATGCTCTACTTTCTGCGGCCAGCGACCGCACCCGCGCGTGGCGAACTGACGCCGTGGTCCGGTCGCGCAATGCATGGCGGCGTCGACCTACCGATCACGATCCGCCGCGCCAACAATCGGCGCGCGTTTGACGAATTCACCTATCGTTTGGCGCTACGGGAGATCGGCTACGCCATCACTGGGCTGGAGCTCGACAACTACCAGCAGGCTCGCGCCCTGCTCGCTGAACTCGGCGAGGCTTTCAGGAACATCGAAGAGCAGGCCGCCGATGCCGGAGACGATGACGTGTTTATCGCGCTCGTCGACCTGCGCGCGGCGATCACCCGCATGATCAGCGCCCGCGCCGTCGGGCTCAATTGGTTGGTGACCTATCGCGTGACCTCGCCGAGACCGGCGAACAGCCTGACCTTGGCGTGGCGGCTTTATGCAGATTCGGGGCGTGATCTAGAAATCGTGCGCCGTGTTGCGGCACGCACGCCATCGTTTCTGCCAATGACTGGCCGCGTGTTAGCTGCATGAGCGAGCGCCGCAACAGCACAGCGTTCTCACTGCTGGTCGGCGGCGAGGAATATTCCGGCTGGAAGACCCTGCGCGTCACCCGCGGTCTCGAGCGTTGCGTCAGCGATTTTGAGGTGACGGTCAGCGAGCGCTGGGGTGTGGACGAGGAAATCTGGCAAATCCTCCCGGGCGAGGCGCTGGAGATCAAATTCGAGGATGAGACCGTCCTGACCGGCTACGTCGATGCCTATCGGCCCAGTTACGACGCCGGCTCACACGATGTGCGACTGAGCGGGCGATCAAAAACCTGCGATTTTGTCGACTCGTCGGTGCTGGTCGATGGCGGGCAATTCACTGGCATGACTGTTGGCGAGATCGCCACCGAGCTCGCCAAACCCTTTAACCTCGAAGTGGTCGTCGAGACCGATGGCCCGCCTGAACCTGAGGTGCAGGTCCAGCAGGGAGAGACATGCTTTGCCTTGGTCGAGAGATTGTCGCGCTTGCAAGAGCTTCTGGTTACTGATGACGCGGCTGGGCGCCTCGTCCTCTGCCGCGCAGGATCGGGCCAGGCGACTGCCCTTCGTCACGGACGCAACATCAAAAGCGCCTCGGCCGATCTCGACAATTCGCAGCGCTTTTCCGAGTACATCGTCAAGGCGCAGAGGCCGGGCAATAACAAGAGGGCGGCCGACGACGCGGTAAGCGGCGGCGACAGCATCCCGTGGGAGCCCACGCTTCAGCAGCTCCGCAATATTCCAAATATTTGCGATCGCTACCGCCAGCGTATGGCACTGCTGCGGCGCAGCGGCGGCAAAACAAATCCTAAAGCACTTACCCAGATCGGTGCCGCTGTCCGTGACGAGGGCGTCACCCGTTATCGGCCACATCTGATCGTCGCTGAGGCGCAGGCCGATGACGCGCATGCGCAAAAGCGCGCCGAATGGGAGATGCGCCGCCGGCTGGCGCGGGCGATCCGCGCCACGATCCAAGTCAATGGCTGGCGTCAGCAAGACGGCCGCTTGTGGACCACAAATGAAATGGTCGAGGTTAGCGCACCCTGGCTCGCGCTCGACCACGAGCTGATCATCGCGCAGGTTCAATACAGTTTTGACGATGGCGGCGAGATGACCGGGCTCGAACTTACCCTGCCGGATGCATTTCTGCCGGAGCCTAAGCGCAAGGGCAAACATCACCATGAGCGCGACGAGCGCGCCGCCGAAAGCAGCCGGCGCCCCGGCAGGAAAAAAGCCGGTAAGGCCGCCGATCCTTGGGCTCATATGGCGCCGACGACATGAGCGAGCAGCGCGCCATGAACCGCCGCATCATGAATATGGTGACGCGCGGCATCATCGAAGAAAGCGACGACGAGCCCGGTGTGCAGTTGAGCAAAATCTCGCTGTTACGGGACGAGGCCAAGGTTAGTGTAGAACGTTTCCAAAATTACGGGTTCTCGTCGGCCCCACCAGCCGACACCGAGGCGCTGGTCTGCTTTATCGGCGGCGGCCGCGACCACGGGATCATCGTTGCCACCGACGATCGGAACTCGCGTTTCACCGGACTTAAGCCAGGTGAGGTCGCGATCTACAGCGACGAGGGCGACAGCCTAGTATTTCAGCGCGAGAATCAAGTCCAGCTCAACTCAGAGAAAAAGTTCAGCGTCGACGCTGGCGAAACGGTCGAAATCAACACTAAAGCGGCGACCATCAAGGGTTCGGATGGCGTCACGGTAGACGCCCCGCAAACGACGATCACGCAGGATCTAAAGGCACATGGCCGAGTCGACGCTAGTGGAGGGTTTTTCCAAAACGGCAATCCGATCGGCGGCAATGGCGGGGGCGGTGCTGGGCCGCCGGGACCAACTGGGCCGCAGGGCCCACCGGGGTTACCGGGGCCGCAGGGCGATCCAGGCCCAGCAGGAAA
>Ga0126381_100001346_pt1 | contig 26483 bp, 16 predicted proteins | sample PanSoiMetPlot_28_FD_96465 | JGI IMG/M metagenome (GOLD analysis project Ga0126381, IMG submission 96465) | Tropical forest soil microbial communities from Panama - MetaG Plot_28 | ecosystem: Environmental > Terrestrial > Soil > Tropical forest > Bulk soil | place: Panama | collected 2016-02-17
CGTGACTGGTTGGGCAGTATTCCCACAGGTTCTTGATCAGTAAAAGAAGCCTCCTTCTTGCGTCGTGGGACTAAGGATTTAGGTTTTTATCGTGTTCGGGATTTCGAGGGCCATCTCGATAAGCGCCAGTCCCGCTATACATGATGCACAAAAGTCAGCTTGGATCCTCGAGCGTATCCCACGCTTTCTGAAGGAGTGCGTCTGGGACCGGTACTCCTCCGATGTCATATCGCGGTACTACAGCGGTTGCACTGTAAGCACGGACTGAGACGGTGCCGCTAATATCGACAAGGGTGCCGTTAATCAGAACGAGGGCACCACTTATCACTGCCTGCCAGAACGTCAGAGATGTGGCAACATCGCCCAAAAGCGCCGAAGACAGATTCAGGTGTTGAGCCCACAACGTACAGCGGAAATCTCGTGCAAAGCCGCGCGTGCCCGGCGCAGTCCCGCCCGGCCCGGTGCTGTCGACGATGGTTGCATCAATCTCGCTGTCATGGAACCAAGAGCGACGGTTCGAGTTGACCGATCCAATGAAGGCTGCCTCGTCATCAACGATGAGCAACTTCGAATGAACATATGCAGTCGGCCCGATTGTCGATCCGCCCCCGAGACGCTCGAAGACAAGCAGTCTGCCGGGAAATGAAGTTACAAGCGGCCGAAGGAAATCCCGCCTGCGAAAGGCAACATCCGGTAGATCTGCAACGCTGTTTTCGGCAGCGATGACGATGATTCCTGTCAGAGTCGGATTTGAGGACATCGCGTCCTTGATTGCCGTAGCCATCTTTGGCGAGCCAACAAAATACTGGTCCTCCATATAGAAGAATTGGCGTGCGTTCTTAATACCGTTCGACAGTGCGGTTGAAGAGGTCTGTATCGCTGCAGCAAATGGAAATCCGCTGCCGTAAGTATTGGTCACCTGGACAACAAGTGGGCCGGTGTGTGTTGGCACAGGGAGACCGCTTCCGCGCAAGGGCGCGCCAAAACTGTTGGGGTGGGCGCTCCACCGGGAAACGAAACTGTTCAGCACGAGCCATGCGCCCGCGTCTTGCAGCCGGACGGAAATATCGAACAGTGGGGATCCAAGTTCGCCCGATACCGGAGGGGGAACACGATCGAGGTTGGCTTCAATGCCACCAACGTACGCGACGAGGTTCCCGCCACTTCCAACGACGACCACCTTCTGGTGATGCGATCCCATCGGCAGGTGTCGATCGTCAAGAATCGCGGCCGCATCGTTTCCGGTCGCAATGAGCCCGTTGATGAACTGCACGGCAGGATCGTTCACCGTACGCGACGTCTTCGTCCTCGCGTAGTCCTTCACCAACTGCCAGGGAATTGCCACCCCAGGTTTTACGACACTGACGATCTTGGGTGGAGGCGGAATCGGGTCACCCGCCCAAAGCATTGCCCGCACTTGCACTTTCCTGGAAGCGCAACTGGTAAGCAAGGAGCGCAAAGTCGAATTCGGGTCACCTGAAACAAGTTGTAGATCTACGTTGCAGTGCCAACTCAAAATGTAAACGAAGTCGTTTTCCCCGTTTGTGCTTGCGATGTCTTTCTGCATCGCCGCGAATGCCGCCGCGCCTCCGACGATTGGCGTCGCATTGGTTCCGACCATCGGGCGCGTAAGAAACAGCGAGTTGTCCTCTGGCTGAAAGTATCTCTGCAGATCATCGCTAACAAGTCCTACCAGGGACGCGATGCCCGCATTGTTCAAAGCAATCCCGCCCGATAGAAAAGGGAAGACTGTCGTGCCTGATACCGAGGGAAAGGCAAAACCGGTTGGAGGTCCAAGCGGAGTCCCAGCCGCATCCTGCGCACTCCATAGATCGAAGACCGCCTGCGGCAACGGCTGGGGCGCCGCCTCTACCGTCGCGAGCACAACTCCCTGATCGTGCTGAACAAAGCTTGCCCCGCTGGCACCGATTGGCTGCGGCGGACTCTGCGGCAGTCCGATCATCGAGCCGCCGGCGACCGATGCCTCCCATAGATCAATGGACAGGGCGAAGTTCGCTTCGCCGAACACGAAAGCTCCCAAAGTAAATTCCTGCACAGAGCGACCGGCATCGAGTTGGACAGGGTCGCTTGTCGGCGCGCCCAACGTCCCGTCGAGGCCGCCGGATTCTACCCATGCGCTTTGCACCGTCGACGGCATCGCATACGCGACGACATGTCCCACCTCTACGCAGATCCCGTTTTGATAATCACAAGTAGCGAATCCATCCTCCAGGTCTACGCGTGTCCCGAGCCGGTCTCCCAGGTCGAATTCTGTGCCGGCCACGAGGTTGGCTTTTACGTCCAGCAACTCGTGCGCAAAATCGTCGTCGAGGGCGGTCATCGTCTCTGGACCAACCACTGGGTCATTCGGTGTGATGCCCTTGCTCGTCTTGTAAGCGGTTACCGCGCTATCCGTATCGGGGCCAAACACACCATCAGCACTGATTCCAAACCCAAGGTCAGACAACGCCTGCTGAATAAGCCCGACAGAGTCCGGTGGATCTCCGCTACCGTCAAATATCCGGTGACCGGACAGGCAGGATGCGAGGACGTCATCACCAAAGAACCTTGGCGAAATCAATGCCGTCTTTGCGGCGGGCAAATATGTGAAAGTCGATTCTGCTCGCCCTACCAGCGATGTTCCTCCGGGAGCGGTGACCAACACGTCGGCTGGGCCATTGCCGGGGGGCGTCTTTGGAACCACAATCTGTGTATCGCTGATCAGTTGGAAGGTAACTGGAATTCCGCCAATGGTCACTCTCGAAGCCAGCTGAAATCCGAGTCCAGTGATGGTGACCTTGTCTCCGCCTAAGTTTGATCCAGAGCTCGGGGTCAGTGTCGAGATTTGTGGTATTGGCCAGAATAGCGAGATGCCAAGGTCGGCCTCGACATTGTCGATTTTGCACGCGTAGCCAATACCAGTAACAGGGTGCCTACCCCAATGTAAACCGACGATTTCGAGGGTGCCTTCTTTGACGACGAGTGATCCAGAATCTCCCTTGGCAGACCAATTTGGCGACAGTGAACTGTCCACGCGTATCGTGAATTGGTCGATTAGGATAACGCCGTTTTCTGCTTGCCCAATGATTCCATCAACGCCGTCCACTGTGCCATGAGTTAGCCCGGTGGTCTTGCCGCGTTTCATCACTCGGTCGCCCAGTCGTGGGATGGCGGTGCCGTTCACGGGGCCAATTTCAGTGATTGCGGCGGCCGCCGATCGTGTGATCGTGAAGACTGCGGCATCACTAAATCCGGTGGGCACGAACGGAGGCAAAGAACTCGGGGTAGTCGGAAAAACTGAGCGCAGAAGGGTGCCGATAACATTTGCAGCATTGGGGTTTGGGTTGGGTTCTGGCTGCTGAATCGTGTCTCCAGGCGCCCCTAGGCTAACTACATGTGCGTTCGTCAGTCCGCGCAACTCTCCCGTGCTACTATCGCGGGCGATTCCGCCCATCGTGCCTGCGGCCGCCAGAACACCCTTTACAAGCGCGATGGAGACGCCGCCAACCACCGGATCAAAACGGCGCAGATCGTCAGCATCCGTTACCGGGTTACGCTCGAGAATGACAACCGTGAATCCGGCCAATGTGTCAGGTATTCCGTCGGGGATATTGTTGATATCGGTGACGAACACGCGGATCGCAATGTCTTCAGTTGGAATTCCATTTAGTTCCGTGAAGCCGATGTCAATCCCTGTAACACCCGCAATCGTTAACAGTTGAGGGCCATTGTCCTGAACCGCTGCGGTCATTTCTGGTGGCACATCCATTGTCTTCCCCCATGATCCTTGTCAACAGGCTTGCGGCACTGCCGTCAGCGCACTCGTTCGAAGAATGCGCACCTGTCCTAGGTTTTGGCCCATTTCATCGCGGAGTTGATCTGCCCGCGGTGGGAGCAACTCGACGGCCAGCACACTTAACGCGGTGTTCGGTGCAAGGCTGAGCTTTTGCAACAAGCCTTGAATCTCCTGGTCGTTGAATGTTGCGTGCCCGAATACATCGCGTGACGGCCGTGTTGTCACTTCGGCGCGTTCATCTTCGATAGCACCGACCGTTTCCGCGTGCCGGTGGTTGAGTAGCACATTCCTCCACGATTTCCCGTCAGCTTGCATTACCTGGGCATACAACATAATCCAGATGCGCGTGCGCGGCTTCCCCTCCTGTGGGTCGATCAGGGACTTGCCGTTCAGCAGAACAGGTGTCGCGAATGGAGCGACGACGCGAACCTTCCCGAGATTGTGGGACGGATAGCAGACCAAGGTTGGCGCCGGATGCTGAACGCCGGTGACTCGCAGCGGTCGCCCAAATCGGGCATGCGCCGTCGACCACAAGCCCGCCACAGGCTGGTCAAAGATGCTGCGGTGTCCCACGCGGAATTCGTAAGTCCAGAAACCGAATAGTTCGAGATCCTCTTCGGAGATCCCCGGAGGCAGCGGAAGTGTGTAGTGCACGTCCGAGGTCGGTGACTTGACTAACTCAACCATCGCACTAAGGCCAGCGTTGTCGTGCGAGCTGAGCGGAGTGATTACGCGAATCTGCTCAGGATCAATCGGCAGATCGGGCTCGTCAGGATTTCGGAGATCGTAGGTCAAGCCCTTGACCATTAATGGGTCGGGCCCATAGCCGAGCACGCGAGCGAAAATCGTGTCATGAATATCTGCTACCGGCTCCGTAAACTCCAGCCACAGCGCCCGTTTCCTTGGAACCGTTCCGGCATAATTTTCCTCGATGGTGTAGGGCGAAAGCGCAACTCCCGCCGAAGCCAGCTTGGGCGTCTGGCGGGGTGGCGTCGTAACTGGCAGAACGATCCGGAAGTTTTGCACGAGATTCGCAGCCGGTGGTGCATTCTTCAGAAACGGGGTGAACTGCCATTTCGGAGCTTGGTTGACAGGAAAACCATACGTTCTGGGAGTCGCATCCACAGCGTCGAAGAAGATGAGATGAGTACTCTCGCGGACAGTTGGGTCTGCCAGTGGACCGGTATCGATGCCATTCCCGAGAGCGATTTGGCTGATGGTTGGACGCACTTCGAGGGTGCCGACTAATCTGCCGTCGCGCACCACTTCCACTCCGTGATCCGCTAGACCATCCCAAGTCCAGTCACGATCTACGTCGAATTCCACCGCGACGACCCACTTGTTCAGCAGCTCGCCTTCGGCGGCGAACGTAATGGTGGACTTATCGGGTGCCAAATCATGCCGCAGTGCTTTCGAACATCCGAAAACAGTTCGCGTCCCCGGTTGTCCCTTGAACGTGAGTTCCTTCACATCGAGTCGTAATTCCTGCGCCAGAGTAAGCGTCAGATTATTTTGCGGTTGCAGTAGAAGTGCGCGAATCTGGTCGGGTCGCTGGTCTTCCGGCTTGCCCAACAGGTTGTTCTCATTGGTAGCCTCTGCTCGTGTCGCGAAGGTGCTGGTCATGCCGAAACGAGTGGCATCGTCATTCCAATAATTGTCAGCAACTTTTCCCAGCGGCGTTATCACGATGCGCACGTCCCGCGCTCGCGGCAGAGGCAGTTTCCCTGTGAGGTTCGGCTTGATCGTCGTGAGCGTAGAGATGTGCGGAACGTCCTGATACTCGAACTCAACTGTTACAGGTATGTCGCCGCCTACGGGGTCTTCTGTCGGATAAGGGTTGAACGAGCGCTCGACAAAATACACGTGGCGCCAGGGGCCATCGAGCTCTCCGGGCTTGCCGACGTCATGAGCAGGCGTACGTACTTCCACTGCCAAACGAAACTGGTCTACATCCGGATCGGGGACGCCCAAAATCTTTATGGTGCCAGCCGGGGGAATCATCGCAATGAGTTTCTGTACGACTGCTTCGTCGGTGATGCGGGCAAATTGGAATTCCGGATATCCCAGGATGGGTCGCGCAAAGCTCAAGCTATCGATTGGCTGTGGCGGTGTTCCACGTGTGAGCGGAAAAGTAACGGCTTTCGGTGCAAGGAAACGGCGAAATTCACACGTCGCAGAGGTCGCCGGACCTGGGTTGATGCCGGCTTTTAACCCGGGATCTGGTGTTCCACCAGTCAGATCGAGCAATCGTGTGCGAAACTCGTAGTCGTGTCCATAGAGCAACTGAACGGCAGGCAGGTCCGGAGTGATTGCCGGCGGCGCAGCTGGGGGTGCCCCTCCACTAAGGAGGTACGCGTCGAGATCATTCACGATCAGCGACTTTCCACGCCACTGCGCGAAATAACGAGGTAGCCACGATGTCACGTCGACGCCATCGGCGGAACGGACAGGCACCGGTTCGATGCCGTATTCACGTTCGACCTTCGCGGTGAACGGCCCGTAGGTGATCGTGGCGGAGCCTTCACATAGAGAATGCCAATTCGCATCGCCCGTCTCACGGACATCGACGCAATAACCTTGAACGCCCAGCGGACTCTCGATGGCGTCGGGCACGGATGTTTGTGTGGACAGCGCCGTCTTCAGCGAACGGTTGAACCAGATCGTGACTTGCTCATCGTCCCAACCGATTTGAATTCCGGCATCTGTGCCTGGCTTTACCTGGTTGCGGTCTCCGATTGCCGCATCGGTCGAGACGGGCTGATGCACATGCACAATCTTCGCAAAGCCGTCGTCGTAGGTTTCTGCCTCAATCAGCACATCGTCGTACTCGCTCTCATTCGGGATTGAGTCAAGGACCGGGAACAGTGTTGCGGCGAATAGCGGGCGTTCGGTTCCGGCCAATGCGGGCAAGCGCGCGGCATAACTGTTCAACGTTCCGGGTGGCACAGTGGCGTAGGGGTTCGCCGGGTTACTTGCATCTACGCGGAAATAGATCCAGCTTCCATTTTTCACGTCAGCAGGATCCATCGGCAGGGTGAGTGGGTACAGCAGGCCTAGTTCCTGCGCAAATCGCGGTTGACGAAGCGCGAACGAAATGAATTTGCCCCAGGACCAAGTCTGAGGAGGCGGTGGCTTTCTAGGATCGCCCGGGTTTTGAGCGCGCAAAGAGCAGCCGAAATCTTCCCCAGGGTCGGGGAAACCTTTCCGCGGCTGCTCAAATGCAAATGAACTGGTATAGCTATCAGGCAGAGACTTAAGAATGCGCACACCGGAAAGATTGTTCAACGGCGTGGAGGTCGGAGCTTGGTCGCTCTTAAATTTGTTGAACAAGGCCAGCGCGTCAGCTGGTGGAGTAACTGTCAGCGCATTGGCCTTTGTATTGGGGGACGACGGGGCGGGTAAGTCATCGAGGGCGGTAATGATCGCGGCTTCCAGGTTGAGCGCCGTGCCTGCGAACATCGGTTGGCCGGCGATTAGCGGTGCAAGAGGATCGGCATTCGGAAGCAGCAATAGATTGACGGCCAATGAATTCGGCGTCCACTTTTGCGGGAAGGCCAGAAGGCTCAATTTCAGGTTTGTGAGTGCCATGGCTCCTCTTCTTTATATGGGCACAATCCCGGGTTTCTGGAACGTTTCCGAGAATCCCCAGCTACCGTCGAAATCGACACTGACCAACCAGCAGACAGTCAGATGGATGCCAACACTGACACCCGCGAACAATGTGAGTGCATCCGGGATCGGAAGCTTGTCGGGCGTAATACCCAACGCTGCGCTCAGCGTGATGGAAGCACTCGCCAGACCGTCGAGCACGTCGACGCTCGCTTGTCCGGTAAGAATTGCCTTGATCTGAAATGGATTGACTTCGTTATTGATCTGGATTGCGATGACGACCGATGCCGAGCCTGAAGCAATGGCGAGATCAATGGCGAGACCAGCGCCAATGCCGGCCTCGATCAAGATCGCAAGATCGCCATTACGGACGCCAACCTGCACCACGCCTGTTCCTGACAGAGGGCTCACCAGCCAATGGAATGGCTTCTGCTCACTTCCAATCCCGGCCGTGAAATCCAAAGATTGCGGTGAAAGCTGGATGGCCGCACCCAGAATGAGCGAGACGTCCGTCACATAGCCGAACCCAAGTGGCAGCTCGGGCAATGCGAAGACATCCTGGATCGTCAACCGGCCGTTCGAAAAGTTCACCTGAAGGTGAGAGAAAGGTGCACCTGGCAAAAAGCTGGCGATCTGCTCCAGCTTGCTGAAGACCTGCTGAACTATGCTTAACGCACCGCCATACTGGACATCGAGTGATGTCAGTGTGGGCGCAGAGTTGGAGTCGGCTTTTGCGCCCCCAACGAGCCGGAGAATGGGATCGTTCTGGTCGCCGAATGGCGTCACCACGATCAGGTTGAGCGGATCGAGTGACATCGACCAGGTGGGATTTGCTCCAGGGGTGACTTTCACATCCAGGGTGCTGGGGATGGGCACCGCTCGAGTGCCTGTGTCAGGATCAAGTTTGCCGCCATCCGAATAGTCCAGCAAAACCTTCACGGGGCCGAAGTCCACCAGCGATTTTGGTGGCTGCCCGGTTATTTGGAAGGGAGCAGGATTGAAAGAAATGTCTGTCCCCGAGACTCCCAAAGAAGGAATCGTATTGAACGGCAGAGCGGCGCCAAGATCCGGAAATAGACCAGTTGCGTTCAGGAGCGCGCCGACATCGGCAAAATGCGGCGGCGCGGGCAAATTGAATTTCGCCGGCGCGGTCTGATCCACGAAAGGCTGCGCGAAGAACATTTTCTGTGTCCCCGTCGCCTGTACCAGACCGTAGGCAATGTTTGGTGTCGTGATCTGCGCGATGTCGGCGGGATCGGCGAAATGCCACTTCGATGGATCGAGATTGTCGTTCTTAATAAGAGGCAGATGAAATTTGGGATCGAGCGCGGCGGGAACGTCAGTCCCAACTTTCTTTGCGACCGTCCACGCGCCCTCCTTCGGCAACGCGAGTGAGCCGCGGAGAGCTGCGACAAGTTCCGCATCCGGACCGGTTTTGTTGATGCTCGCGTCCATGGACACGGCCGTTAGTTGCGGGCCACCGGGACCGCCAACATTTCCTACGCATGCAACCGGGCCGCCCACCGGTCCAGTTTTCTTCAGGAGTTCCGCGAGTTGCTGGCGCGAAGCGCCGTCGCCGGGAGTCAGCTGGACATAACCGCCAACGTCCCGGCTTGGTACCAGTTGGCGGCCTGCTTCAACGTGGGCTCCCTGCGTGACGTGAAAAGCGGTATCGATTATTACGTCGGCATCGAACAACACTTGTTGGTATTCGAGACCAAACACAGTGATCAATCCGCCCGTCACCTCTCGAATGTTGCGGATGTTGGTGACACCGAGAACTGCACCCGGGTGAACGTGTCCCGCGTAATCCGGTTGCTCTTTCGCGGGGAATACAAACACACCTTCGGACGACGCTTGCCACCCGCTGTCCGTGCGCAGTATCCAGCCGGCACCCTGTCGCTCAATCGTGATCGTGCGTACTACTCGGGCCGCCCATGGATATAGATTGCTCTGTGCTTTCACGACTTCGAACCCAGTGCGTCCCACGATCACATCGAACTGGGCTTTGACGATGCCAACTTCAGTCTTGGAGTCTCTCCAATCGCTGAACATGCTGGCGCCATAACCTGAGAAATCGATGCGCTTGACCGGAATTCGCGGAGGAGGTGGCGGCTGCTCATTGATGGTGCCGGTCAGGAACTCATCGTTGAACATGATCGCCACATCGCTACTAAGAACTGCAGTTCCGTAAGGGTCTATCGCTTGGCAGGTCCCAGGTAGCGACGCATCTTCCGCTTCCGGGTGGGGCGCACCCAGCGTGAGTTGCAAGCCACCGGAGAGGTTCTTGAACGCAGGTTGGGTTAGCTGAAACGTACCCCCGGTCTGCGGAAACTGGCCGGCCTGAACATCGGCCACCAGCCCGAAGGGAAGAGTGAAATGTCCCTTGAAATTTGCACCGCTTCCAACTTCATCCTCGAGAAAATGCAAAGCGGCAGCGGGTTCGATGCGCACCAGATTTACGGTTTCAACGCTGAAGGTACTCGGCCCACCGTCAGTGTCGGAATGCAAGCCCGCGACAGGAGGCTGGGATTTCATCGGTTCCCAGGAGATCTGTGGAACCGTGAATACTGCTAGCCCTGAACCGGGAATCGTGAGTGCCATCTGGTCAATGGCAATCGTGGCGGTGCGACCTGGGAGGAACTCAACGCCGAACAAATCTGCATTCGTCGAGAGATCGAGCAGAGCAAGCCGTTGCCTTTCGATAGCAAGTAAACTTTTTGTTCCTGCAAAATTGGATAGAAGCAGGCCAAACGCCAGAATGGGGCTATCTTGAGTCTTCCACGTGATGATCGGCGTCAAGATACCAGTTGGGAGCCGGTCGGAAGTGGAGAAGTCTGCTACCGCGAAATTGCTCGCGTAGGGATCCGGTAGTGTCGGCAACAACCCACGTACTGCAAACTCCAGTCCGACCAGCCCGCTACGCACCGAATTCAAGTCTGCGGGATCGAGCTCGCCGAAGATGACCATCGCTGCGGGCCGGTCCACCACGAGCAACGCGTTCTCGAGTGCGATGGCATTCGTGCCTTTCGGTTCTGTATCGAGCGCAGTCCCAATGAAGATGAAAAACTGCGTTGGAGTTTGAAAGAGCAGGAGCGCCCCTTTTGCAATCTTCAGCGCAAAGCGAGAGTCGTCGGCGCGCAACGGCCGGTCGAGATGGGCGACCGATGTTCCATTCACCTCGAACCATTCAAGCCCGGCCTGACTCAGGTAAAAGGAGCTGTACGGGCGTGCTGCAGCGAAATCAACGGTGGAGCCTTGCCAGAGGTCAAAAGTCTCCGACGCCTGGATACCCGAACCTTGGGCGAGAGCGACGATCTGACCGGGAATCAAGTGCAACAGGGTTTGATTCAGAAGGGCGGGTTGTGAGAGTCCCTCCCATTGTTGCGACATGCCCGCGCCGATGGTCAGCAGCAAAGCCCCGGCCCCAGCCGCTTCCCCCAGATTCGCGGCAGTCGTGACGACAACCGGCAACACCCATGAGGCCGCCTGGATTGGACCGGCCCCGGACAGCACGTTTACCTTCGATTGCGCCTCGGCAACCTGGAACTGATTGGGCGAAAAACTGAGCGGAGTCGCAATCTCATTCGTGACGCCCTCGAAAACAGGAGCGCCGCCCGTCCATTGGAATCGTATGGTTTCTCCATAGACGCTTACCTCGGAATCACTCAAAGCAGTCAGTTTTGCAGCCGCGGGATCGAACTGAATCGTCGCCGAGGGCGGAAGATCGACCGACGCATTTCCGGCGTCCACCCCCGGCCCTGAGGCGACGGGCGTAACTGCAGGTGGATCAAGATCAACGATGAGCGTGGCGATAGTCGTGGGCGAAAGGTCGAGTCCGGCGCCGACCCGCGCGGCATCCTCCGTGAGCGTGAGTGTTCCGCCCTTGATGCGGAATCCAGTGAAGGAATTCGGTGGGCTGCCTGCGGCCAGCAAGCGAGCCTGAAACCAAATGCTGCCGGCTTTGAGCACAATCTTTCGGTTCGTAGAGCGTGCCGAGTCAATTGGAAACAGTCCCAATGTTGCCGAGTGCCGCGTAACCGGTGTGAGTTGAATTACGTTAAACGCGTCGATCCAGATTGGGCTTCCAAGTGGCGTCAGGAACGGACCCGCAGACTCGGTGATGGCGATGCCCCGCACCGAAGGAGGCACCGAGGGATGCACACCTGTCGTACTTGGCACCGTGCGAATGAATGCACGCACAGCCGTCGGAGGCTTGGGCCCGGAAAGATGACGAAATTGCTTTGCTTGCTCGGCGGCAATTGGATTCGTGGCAAGCGTGACCGTCCCGCGAATCGCCGCCGAGGTTTGCCCTGATCGAAGAGCCTGCGCAAGCAGAAGCCTGCCGTGCTCCAGATCCGCTTCTGTGGTTCCAGCCGCAGGCCGGAGCATTCCCGTCAGTTCCGCAATCGAGCTTGCCAGGTTTCCTTGATCCATGCGATCTCCCCGCTACGCCGTGAGGACGCACGAAGTTCATTTGTCTAACCGACTCGAAGAGCACGCCCAGTCCGCGGGCCTATTACATGGTGTAATACAGGAGGCGGTCGTTTCGGAGCCGAATAAGTGAAAGTAATTTCTGCTGAAGTCAACCTACATTGCCGCCGTTGCTACACACAAGGAACCCGCGTCAAGTTTTTCGGGAACCAATCTTACTACGAGGAAGTCGGCGAGTACTCACGATTCGTAGCCCTACGCGACGACAGGAAGCCAGAGCAGGTCATGCGGGAGACCTAAACTTTCAGCACCTCTCCTTACGTTTTAGATGCTGTAAAGGGTCACCTCAACGACGAATTAGCGAAGCACGGCGTTTCGGCTGTGCACTGTAGGTCCGCCAGATCAAGGGTTGATTCGTTGCTGTAGGTTGGCGGATAATCGCCCGCATCATGAGTATCGTATATGTTCATGGCGTTGCCAATCGTGATGACGACCCATCTTACAAACCGCACTTGCAAGAAATCTCGGATTTTCTAGACCGGTACGTGGGAAGTAACATCTGGCCCTCGCGCAAGGTTTTCAATGCCTATTGGGGAAAGTTCGGAGCTTCATTTGCATGGAATCGCGAGTCCCGACCGAAAACGGTCATCTTTGGTCAGGGCGCACAGGGCGGGCAGCCAAGCGGCACCAACCTCGACAGAGCATTAGTGCTTGCTTCCGTCGACGGCGACAAAATCCCTGTCGCTCCTCCAGCTCGTCAATCGCCTTCTGTTCTTGTCCCCTCTGGACCTGCGATCGGCACTGCCGCTCTCGGCGCCGGCATCCGCCTGAAAGATCTTTCGCCGGACGAGCTAAGTGACTTGCTATCCACAGTAATTGTCGAGGGGACCACGGACCCGGCCAACCGTTCACAGATGATCATCGCGGCCGATGAGGTTGCGCATGATCCTGCCACCCCCATTGCGTTGGCTGGATGCTCATCTGTTCAGGACGAGCTTGAAAAGTTGAGGGTACTGCTCGACCAGAAACGAGCATCGCCGGTAGTCGCTCAGGGAACTGGCATCTGGAGCAAGATTGTGGATCGCGTGGGCGAGGCAACCTCAAGGGTGGTCAGCGCACCGGCGTTCACTCTTTCTACCGTTGTGGCGGAAACACGGGAACCGATTAACCGGCTCGTAACACTTTTTATCGGCGACGTCTTTGCTTATCTCAATACACGCAAGAATTGGACGGCGCCGGGACCAATTCCTCAAGTCGTAATGGACACATTGGCGGAAGCGAAGAAAGCGGCTCCCAACGAACCTTTGATCGTCTTAACACATAGCATGGGTGGACAAATTGTCTATGATCAGGTGACCCATTTTTTGCCCAACAGCAAGTCGAGCCTGCGCATTGACTTTTGGTGTGCCACTGCCTCCCAGGTTGGGCTATTCGAGGAGATGAAGCTTTTCCTGGAAAGTAGCCCCAATTATTCCAAGGCGATCGGCAACAAGGTGCCTTTTCCCGACAAGAACTACCTAGGCGTCTGGTGGAATGTTTGGGATCACAACGACTTTATCAGCTATACCGCAGCGCCGATCATCGAAGGGGTTGATGATGAAACCTACGGCTCTGGCGTCTCCTTGGTTAAGGCCCACGGAGAATACCTGTTGCGGCCGAGCTTTTATCGGAAGCTCGCTGCGAAACTCGCCGCTGCGCAGAAAAGAAACTGGAGGTAGGGAGTGCTTAAGCCTGATCCCGCGCGACCCGGTCTTTGGGTGAACGACGGCTGGACGCCTGGTACACCCGGCACGTTTGCTGTAATCATCGGCGTGAGCCGGTATCGGAATCTTGATGGCAGCCCTACATGCTTTGGATTAGGTCAATTGTTCGTATCGGCGCTCACCGGTTTCAAAGTGTTTGCTTGGCTGGAAAAACAATATCTGCGCACGGGGAGTCCACTTGCAAAATGCTGGCTGCTGTTGTCGCCCACGCCAGAAGAAACGGCCACCAGTGCGGGATTGTCCGCGCACATTGCCGAGCCGAATTTTGCCAACTGTGAAAAGGCAATCCAGGAATGGAAACTTGAGATGTCACAGCTGCCGGCTATTGCGGCTGGGAACAGCCGGTCCGTCTTCTTTTTCAGCGGTCATGGACTTGAGGTCATCGAAGACCGCCAGATCCTTCTGCCGTTTGACTACCTTGACCCTGGTACACCTATAGACCGCGCACTCAGTACGCAAAACATTTCCAGAGGCCTAAAAGCCCTCCAGATCCCACTACATTTCCTCTTCGTCGATGCATGCCGCAACGACCACAACAATCTTGGGCGTTACGCTCCGCTTGAAGGAACGAAAGTATTGGATGAGCCGGCAAGCGCTGCCGTCAATCCAGATTGTTTTGTTCCAATTTTTTATGCCTCCGCAGCCGGTACGCAGGCGTTTCAGCCCAACGATCCGAAGATTGGTGTCTCGCTGTTCGGCGAGGCATTATTGAATGGCCTCAGCTGTCAAGGTTTAGCCCCCGATTGCAGCAGCGGAACGTGCTTTATTTTTCTTCATCGTTTGCGGCCGTTTGTTGGCGACAGGATCAAGGAAATTCTCCAGACTCGCTACAACCAGACTTCAAGCCAACGTGTTCGCGTGAGGGGGGACCAAACCGAAGAACCAGTCACGGAAGTTGCTCCGCCACCTCCGCCTGCGGCACAGCCGGGAGGAGCGGCCGGTCCGGGCGGGCGAGGAGCAGGGGACGGCGGGGGATCTCCAGCAGCAGGACCGGCAGCGGGTGGGGGACCAGCATCGGTATCAGGGATAGGACTCACCAAAACTTTCACCAATGTACTTGCAGAAACTGTTCTGCCAACCACAGGAAGTTGGCAAGACGTTCACGATTTCTTTGGCAGCGAACAGATTACTGACCTCTGGATGAACAAGGCGCGAGTCTTTGACTACGAGAACATGACTTGGCTCGCCAAGGGCAACGACATCAAGGTTTCAAAGGTCAGACGCTCGGAAGATAACACAGCCTTACGATTTAACCTGAACATCCCGGCCGCTCTACCCCGGCGGACGTATTGGCTTCAGATTGAAGACTCGCTGCAAGCACAGGCTTTCGTTCTCCCGATGGATCGCGCGGCACTGTCAAACTTCTTGATCGAAATGGACTTTCAATTCAACCCCCCGGTGATCAAGAGATTCGATGTGAGCCTTGCGTTGGATGAGCCGGATTTCATGGGTGTGAGCTATCTTGCGATGGCAGCAAAGTTTTGGGACGTCTATAACCGGGAAAGTGCGAATGCGGCCGCACGAGCAATCGGTGAGATTTTTTTCCTTGATGCAAGTCAGCTCGAAGAGATACTTCTTCACAAGGCGCAATCGCCTCTTGCCGGCACAATCGCGGGCACCGTCTTGCTACGTGGCCGACAGTGGGACAAATTGCACACCTGGCTGAGAAATCTTGCCAACCTTGCTCCGGAGATTCCTGACGGAGCCGTGCTGTGGACGGAACAATGTTTGCGTCAACCCAACTCGACAACTCGAGGGGAAGCATTGGACTACTTTCGCCGGCTTAGCAAGAGCTCGCTGCCTTTTCTTGCAGAGCCAACGGGTTACGCTCTACGCCAGGCCGAGGACTTCCTCAAAGATCCGCAGTGCGCGCCTTTCCGCGACGAAATCCAACAGGTACACGAGCGTCTGACCAAGGCAGTCGGCATGTTTCGCGCCGGAGGGTTGTTTGCGACGTTTGCTGGCCCTTCATCGGAGTTGAGTCCCTTTATTCTTACTCCGACACGGACCAAGGGTGTCATGACCGTGACTGCACATTAAAGGGCTTTAATCATGGCTCTAGTAGGCCATTCCGCGCTGGTTGAAGGGATGGGTACAATGGAGGGCGCATATCAAAAAAAGGTGTAATCGGTGAGTAGCAATGTCCCGATAAAAATCTTCCTTCTGAGCGGAGCAGATCGTGTTCCCGCTCCCGCACAATCGTTCTGCAGCGCTTCCCACAACGATCGGAACAAACAATGACGTTGGTTCCTCACGGCACGAGGCCCGGGCTTTGGATCAATCAAGCGTGGCATCCCGGAACTCCCGGAACGTTCGCCCTGGTAATCGGCGTTAGTGATTACACCAAACTCGACACTACTTCCGCGTCATTGGAGCTGGGAAAACTCCCTGTCTCTGCACTGTCCGCATTTCGCTTTTTCGAATGGCTCGAAAAAGACTATCTCATTACCAACTGTCCGCTGGCGATGTGCTGGCTGTTACTCGCCCCCAGTAAAGAGGAATTGCAGCTCGCACCCCGTATGTCCGAGGCTTCTTTGAGTCCTGATTTTGAGCCTTGCTACAACGCCGTCCACGACTGGTTCGATGAAATGAAAAAGCTGCCCATAGGCGCAGCTGCGGCAAGCCGCTCCATCTTCTTTTTTAGTGGCCACGGACTGGAAGAAGTCGAGGATCGACAATTCCTGCTGCCTCGAGACTACGAACCGCCCCGGAACGTTGAGAGGGCGATGACCACGGAGAATCTCGCACGAGGATTGAAGCGGCTAAGAGTTCCGCTACATTTCATGTTCTTTGACGCGTGCCGCACCGACTACGACAAGCGTTCGGAGTATGCGCCCCTCACCGGCACCAGAGTATTGAACGAGCCGACGAAGGGCACGATTAACAAGAACTCCAAGGTCTCAACCATCTACGCCTCAGCGGCGGGAACCACAGCCTGGTCACCGGAGCTGAAGGTTGGAACGATCTCGGTATTCAGCCAGGCGCTCATCGAAGGACTCAGAGCACACGGGCTCAAGCCAGATTGCAACCCGGAGAAATGTTTTGTTTTTCTGAGTCTGCTCGAACCCTTCATGGAAACAAGGATGCCGGAAATCTTGCGATCGTATCGCAGTTCCGAATCGCAAGAGCCACACATCCGGGGTGATCTCGTTCGTAAGGAAGTTACAGAGCTCAGCAGCCCGCAGCCACAAGATTGGCTGCCTCCATCGGCACCAGAGCCGACCCTTGACCTGGGTGGCCCCAGTTTGCCGATTTCGGGCGATGCAATCGGCATCACGATTCACGGCGCCACTCCCGGAAGAATTAGCGACGACGAGATGAAAGCGTATCTCGATGGCGCCCGTCTCTACAGCTTTTCGACCAAGACGTGGCTCCCCGACGGAAGCATCCAAATCACCAACCTGCGTCGCGACCAGGAGACGAATATCTTCGAATTTGACCTTCGGGTCCTAAAAGCGCCGAAAGGACAGATGTACTGGTTCGAGGTGTCGAACCGGCTCCAAACAATCGGTTGTGCTCTGCCGGTGGACGTGGTGGAGCAAACCGTGTTTCGTGTGGGGGCAAATGCGACACGGCAGCCAGCATCCATCACTGAAGCGCCGGTTGGTCTCATTCGTCTGAGCGTTACGTTATCGGAAAACAGTAGCGTCCACCTTCGGGAAGCGATGCAACTCTGGGAGGGGTTCGATAAAGGAAACCTGGGCTTGCAGCCATCATTCTTGCAGAGCCCGCTTCCTGTGCTGCGCTCAAATATCGAAAGCTCAAGGATTTCCTGGCTTGCCGCAACGATTGCGGCGTCGATCCTGACCCGTATGGCCTTTTGGGACATGGTTGGTGAGTGGGTAAAATCACTCATTTCCCTCAATGCACCTACCACCGATGGTGCTGTTCTGTGGACTGAACGATGTTTGCAAGGCGAAGGGGGCTCTGCGGTTGAACCACTAAAATATTTCATGCTGCTAGACAGCGCCCCGCTACCAATTCTCTCCTACACGATCGGCCTGGCGTTGCGCCAGGCAGAGTACTTCGGGTCAATCAAGTCGCTGCCCGATGCGTTCAAGGCCGCGATTGCGCGGATTCACCGAAGGCTTATCGGTGCAGTCGGAACGTTTAGACCGGGAGGGCTATTCGGCTGTTTTATGGGAAGAGTGGGACAGGTGAGTCCTGAGACGATCGCAGCACCAGCAATGCAGGACGAATTCCGTTTGGCTCTTTCGAGGTCCGTATTGATGCCAGACGTAAGAATAAAGAGAGCACATTGGCGGCCGTATTCTGAAAGAGAAGTTGAAGAGGCTACCGTCGTCGACCCGTATGCCACCTTCCGCGCGCTCGAAAAGGCTCTGCAACAGGATGTTGAGACTGCACAAGCCGGCGAAGCCGAGATGACGGCCGAGAGCTGAGCTAGACGGATCTGCTGTATGCCGAAGGTTCCTGGTCCCTTCGTCCCGAATCGATTTCGAAAATCAGGTGTTTTACTGCTCCGCATTTCGAGCTTCGTGAATCGCTCAGCTCGCAAACCATATTTTGCCCAGAACTGAACCGCAAGTTGCTCCCCGAGATTTAATTGGCTTGTCGGCACTTTTACGTCACCACTTCCATTGCAGGATAAACTTGAATGACCTGCTGTTTTTCGTACGGATGAAACAGATATATCTTGTCGAAGAGCTTTGGGCTGCCTCGCAGCGCCTGGGCCACGTTGGCTGCCAGCTCGTTGAATCCGAAGTCTATTCCATCAATCGGCGTGTTGTGCTGCAAGGCCTCATCGCGGTAGAAGCAAAGCAGGTCGAACTCATCAAGAGAATGTTGCGTTCGAAGTGGACTCCCTGTGTATTTCAGGATTTTGTCACGGATGCGGTCAATCGCTGCCTGTTTCGAGGGTGGTGGTCAAGTGACAAATATTCCGCTGCAACACGCGCCAACGAACGACCTCAGCTTTGTTATTGGACTCTACGAGACAAATTACGTATTCACGTTCACACCATCGCCAGCGACTCCACCACCAGCAGCAGACAGGAAGGAAGATCAGGCATCAAAATGAGGAGCGAAGGAGCTAATCCCAAGCGTTGGATTATCCCCGCTATGGATGTTTTAACCTCGCTGCTAGTGTTGTTCGGACTTCTCCCGGTTGCTGGAAAGATTGCCTGGTATTGCTTCTGGAGGACAGCCAGTGATTGATGCCCTATGGTTCACTGTTTTTCTTAGGTGGATCGTTGTCGCTGCTTGCTGGCGGAGTGAAGTTGTTATTGCGCAAGGTGGGATTGCGTCAGTTTGTGATTTGCTACAGCGCCCTAGTTGGCATCGTGGGTGTTTTGCGTCTCCAATTGGTCGGCTTCCATTTCCTGATTGCAGGTTGGCTACTCATGACGTTCTGTGTTGGAGGATTGCTTCTGTCGCTTCATGGTCCTAACATTTGGGCAATAGCGGGACAATTTGGTGCCTTCTCCTGCTGAGTGTCTTATCGGTGGGAGGAGTATTTAGTTTTCTCTCCACTGAAACACGGCTGTTTTCGTTTTTCCTTCCGTTTCAAATCGTGGCCTCTGTCTTGGCACTTGCGCTTCTTCTGCTACATATCCAGTATCGACATGCTTTAGTCGAAGGGACCGATTGATGTTCAGCTTTTGGCCGATGGTGATCCTCACGCTCCTACTTCAGTCTGGAGAATTTCAGAATATCGGTACACTGAGGGCACAGGCGCAGCGCGGGGATACAAAAGCTCAGGTTCGCTTGGGTACTGCCTACGCCAGCGGTGAGGGCGTTACGTTCGATGAGACCGAAGCCGTGAAGTAGTTTCGCAAAGCTGCTGAAAAGGGAGACGTCGCCGGGGAATACTCTCTGGCCGAAATGTATCTGGCCGGGCGGGGAGTTGAGCCGAACGTGGCGGAAGGCACCAAGTGGATGCGGCGGGCGGCCGAAGCAGGGGACGCGCGCGCAGAGTTCAATATCGCAGCACTGTATGTCCAAGGTACAGGCGTTCCTCAAGACGATAACGAGGCAGCAAAATGGATGCGTAAGGCCGCGGAGCATGGCCTTGCAGCCGGTCAGTTTGGGCTTGGTTCCTTGTACGCCAGCGGAAGAGGTGTTCCGAAAAATCTGACCGAGTCGGTGAAGTGGTATCGCAGAGCGGTAGATCAAGGTGACCCCGCTGCTATGAACAATCTGGCATTCCTGTTAGCCACATCTAGCGATTCAGGATTGCGCGATCCAAAAGAAGCGATTGCTCTCGCACAAAACGCCTTTGAGATTGAACCGGACAATCCGGCGTTTCTGGACACTCTTGGAACGGCTTATTTTCAGGCTGGACAACAAATAAAAGCAGCAGAAGCGGAACGCCGGGCCCTGAAGCTGCAGCCGGACAATCCTTCGTATAAGAAGGCACTCGAGAAGTATGATCCTGCGGTTCACTAGCTTAAGGGTACATTGAGACATAAAACGAGTGTCGTATCACCGGTTACGCAGAATTGTGACTACCATCATGGTTATCGATGACGGTGCCCGAAACCGACAGATTTATAAGTGCGGTGATACACAGCAATCTCACGTCTGTCACGCAAAAGGGCGAAGCGGCACAGGCGTCAGAAAGCGCAGCGCCGGGCGCAGGCGTCTCCCAGCCATGAGGCCGTAAACTGAAGAATGCAACTCTTATTTCCGATACAACTTGGACCTAGCAAGTCGTACTCTTAACAAGTCGATTCAAGGAATGCGCTGCTTGCATCTTTGCCTTGGCCTTAGGCATCGCTCTGGCGACTCGGCTGTGCCGCGAAGTGAAGGATCTGCTTTTCTTTTTTGATGGCGTTTCGATGTATGGGACCATCGAGGATGCATTGACTGCGTTTTATGTTTACGAATCGCAGGTCCCGCGGGTTTCTGGAGGAGAAATTGCGAGGGCTTGAGGAAATATACAAAGCAGATGAGTCCACTTGCCAATATTTCCAATTGCACACAACAGCAGATCTTTTTCATGCCCAAGTCTGGAGGCGGCAACTCGAAATACAACTCGCCGCAAACCCTCAAGCAGGTAGGGAAGCCCTGGTGGCTGCCGATGTAGCAGCGAAGTCACTCTGGAATGCACTCACTGGCATTGAGCAGTCCTGCCACGACCACGTGTCCAAGCCTTCCTGAAACCAGTCGCAATCTAGGCACCAGCCAAACGAATAGCCTTCTCACACTGCCTGTTTCGCGCTTGACTTGATTCCTAACCTTAGGAACAATAGGGCTCCTTTCCCCACGGCCATCCTCTGGGCTCCGTTCGCTTTTCGTAACAAGAAGTCGTTCTGTAAACACGCGGCAACTCTGGCTGTATTTTTGCACGGAGCGCGATTCGCGTAACTGTTCCACCGAGACAGCACAGCCGGGCCAACAAGACTCATCAAATGCCTCATGGCGAGTCGAAGGCATCTCAGATGGCTGAAAAACAGGTAAGTCGAGGGTCCAGTTCGCACGTTGACCAGATTTCTGGTGCCAACGATCGCATTCGGCGAGTTGCCATTATCGGCGTCCATGGCGTTGCTCACCATGATCCGGGCGCAACGGCCAATGCGATGGCCGACCTGCTTCTATCACTCCCTCCTTTCGATCCGACAGCAGCGTCTCGAAAGTGCGAAGACCGCCCGACGAAACTGTTCAATTCTTTTTCCTCCTTGCCAATTCAAATCCCACTCGAGCCGGTTTGCATCGACGAAGCCAGTCGGGTCCAGGCTCTCCAGGAGACCAGGGTGCATCGCGAGATGCGGTTTTTGCAGGAGGAGAGCGCAGAGTTTGCACGAGCTCTCGCGCAGGAGAAAAAGTCCCCCCAAGAAGGTGACGTTGAGGATGAGGTCGGGTTGAAGTACACGCGGCGGCTCCTACAGAACTATCAAGGCGGAGCCGATGGGAATGTCTACATCACAACTCGACTTGACGGACGACGATCGGCAAGCGCGAGGCAACCTGCAACGGATGTTCACATCTATGAGATGTTCTGGGCTGATCTGGCCCGCCCCACGAACTCGCTCGTGAGCTTCTTCTTGGCGGTATTTCAGCTGGTTCTTCATCTGCCGAGTCTCAGCCGGGTCGCGATCGATACACAGCCGAATGCGAATAAATTGTGGCAAACCCTTCAGTTTGCCCAGCGTTACGCATCCCGAATGTTGCAAATCGTCATCCCGTTACTGAAAGTGGTTTTACTGATAGCTCTGTTCTCAGCCGCCGCAAATATTCGTGAGGTTCAGAAGCTGGGAGTAGTTTCTGCATTGTTGGTTGCTTTGTCCGTGGCAGCGGCTGGCCTGGTCCTTATGGAGAAGCTACGAAGGCCTGTCTTTGGCGGGCGTCTTTCGTGGATCGTCGTATCGTTTTTACCAGCATCGCTGGCAGGCGGTGTCACCTTCATATTGGTACGTGACAATCAATGGAATCAGGGAGTGGTCCTGGGAGTCGTGGCTTGGTTGCTGGGTGCTCTCCTGCTCTCGTACGTACTGAGTGCATATCAAGATGTCCAGGCAGGAATTCTCTACACGGGATGGGCCAGTTACATCGCATTCTTGACGATGTTCTGGATTTACGCCGTGCTATGGCGTTCTCTTGGTCTCGCAAGTTTGTGGACAGCACAATGGCTGTTCGTGATTCTGAGATTCTCATGGCTGTTGCTGACTGGCTTCGCTATCGCTGCATTTGTCTTGGGAGAAGTGGCCTGGCGAACCCAAAGCTCTACTGCTGAGCGGGCGCAAGCACGGGCGGCCGTTCGAACTAGCCGTTTGGCGTTGGCGCTTCCATCATTTCTCTTTGTCTTTATCACCGGCTTCATATGGGCGGGGTTATTTTCGGTTGCCAAGAGAATTGAGAACCCCTACTTCAAGCCTGCGATTCTCTCTGTCGCTCCTGGTTTGAAGCGATTGGATGACGTGACTCGTGTGGATTTGTTCCCACATCTCCCGGTGGCTGACGTGACTTGTTCCGAACACATTCTGGAAGGGCGGCCGTGCACTGAATTCGCCACGTTGTTACGGCCGTGTGCTGAGGGTTGGCCATGTGATTACCTGGAGGGTGTTCTGACCTGGAGCCTGGGTTATGGGATGTTGGTCGCTGTGTTGGTTACTGCGAGTGCCTTGTTGCTGTTGGTATGGTGGGCGCTTCCGTCGGTGCTGACTGAAAGAGTCCCCGTGCGAAAGAAAATCCCGGCAGGAACTATCAGGACGGAACCGCCGAGGAGTTCAACCAACCACGAATCCAAATGGCTGGGTGGTTGGATTTCGCGTGGTCTGGACTCGACTTCACTCCTGGCCTACCTGTCTTGGATTGCAATTTTTTTGGTACCAGTCGTTTTTCTTTTCACTGCGCATTGGCGCTATCCGTTCGAGATGTCCTCCAAAATGGCGGTAGAGAAAACTATCGCAATTGCGGCCTCGACAGCATTACTGGCAGCCCTCGTACGCTATTCGAGCCCGGTGTTGCGTTGCATTCTGGACGTCGACACTTATCTGCGAGCTGGTCCGCACGCTGCAACTCCCCGCGCCAGGATTTTCGAGCGGTATGCGTCCCTTCTGCGCCACGTCGCACAATATCGCGACCCGGACGGGCGTCCATACGACGCCGTGGTGATTGTTGCTCATAGCCTGGGTTCCTTGATTTCGGCTGACCTGCTGAGACTTCTTCACTCCCAGCGGAACGACCCACGACTAGAACTTCTCGGTTTCGGTCCGTCCGCGACGTCCAGCAGGATCCCGATTCGGCTATTCACAATGGGTAGTCCACTGCGCCAGCTTCTGAACCGCTTTTTTCCTTACCTCTATGGATGGGTGCGGACAAGTCCCGATAACGGATTGAACCCACTTCCGGCCCCGTCCGCGACGCCAACGGCAATTCCGCCTTCAACTCTACCGAGCCCGGCTGGCCTTGGAATAGTTCTTTGGTGGAATGCGTATCGGAGTGGGGACTACGTTGGGCGATCTCTCTGGCTTGAGGAATGGTACCAACGGACGACGACGGGGTCTGGAATTTATCCTCAGCCGATCACTACTGCGGGTACAGGGAATTGGCTCGAGTTCTGCATTGGGGCAGGTGCGCATACCCATTATTGGGACGATACAGCGCCGGACGTGGCGGAGCGACTCAATCAACTGATCAACCCTGTACCCTAGGCCGAGTGCTTGATCAAAGTGCATCTTTCACTCGAGTTTTACAGCTAAAAGCGTTCCAAGTGCTTGGCATTCTGGAGAGGCCGACTGAATACTCGTGAACAGCCAGTCGCCGAACCTCTCTGGGCTTTCGTTGTTGCCTTTTCCTTCACAAGACGTCCCCGTGCTGAGGAATGCCATGGCCACAGTGATCGTGACGCGTTGCTTGCGGATTGCGCATAGTGCCGGCTGACGGATGTCCCTTGCGATCTTACTCATCGCCATGAGCTTTTCCTAGCGCAGCCATGCTCCGGCTCGCGTGGATAGCGGTGGTCCGTACATCAGACGCTCAAGTTAGAGCATCTGAGTACCTACTGATAGAAGAGACACCCTCTTCCGTTGTCCTCTCCATTCTGGGGCCCAAGAACCATGTTGCGCGATTCGTTACCGATCGGCACCTGTCGACAGGTAGACTAACTCTAAGTCGTTCCTCACCGGTAAAACTGGGAAGGCCTTAAGAGGAAGAAGAGCACCCCAAGACGCAAAGTGGTAATTACTCTTGGAACCCGCTTCAACGTGAACGCTTCGCAAGGGACAAGCATTCATGTTTCATCCAATCGTTCACTCAACCTATCCAAAAAGATAGTCTTCTTAACCAAATGGGTGACATTACTCGCCTGAACTAGAGGCACCGTTGTGAAATTGCTCGCTAAGTTAGTACAAAAGCTACAAATCTCAATTACAGATCTGGAGATTTAATTTGGCCTCTCCATTGCTGATCAATGGGTGGGGTCGCAGGTTAAGTTTGGCCTGGTAGGATGTGGGAGAGAGTCCGAGGGCCCCGATGTGATCAACCTTCAAATCCTGCTCTACAACGAACACCGCTCCCCGGCGGATATCGAGAAGGTGCGGGGAATTGCGCAGGCTCTGGGCATGAAGCCAACCGGTTCTGGTTTAGCTTCTGTCTCGGCAGAAATGGAGCCTGGCGCATTTGAGTCCTTGTTTGGGCAGAAGGCGCCTGAGACGCCTTCGCGAACGCCGAGCATAGGAGAGTTTGGAGCCTCGGGCGGCGAAGATTCGAACGTCTTGCCAGTCCCGGAGATTTTGCAGCCGTTGGTTGAGAGTATCACGGTCGCCCCACCCTATATCCACTTTTGACCTGCGTATAGACCCTGATTCACCGGCTTTCCAAAGCCGAAGGAGGTCTGCGTATGCATGCATACGGCGATAAGGCGAGTGTCAATGCAAAGACGAATGTTTCCGTACCTTCTGACGAGTTGCGAGTCGCAATTACGTTCCACGGCCCCGGCGGACAACCGGGCTTAACGAAATTCGAAGCACCCCTTTCTCCGAGATCGGTGCAGCAATTCGTGCCCGATCCAGTCGACATGGACCGCGCGATCTATGAACTGGGCAAGCTGGGATTTGTGCTGTCCCGGCGTGGTCGGATGTCGGTATCAATGCGTGTTCCGCGCGCTGCATACGAGAAGGCTTGTGGAACCAAACTGAGTGTCCAACGTGTGGACCCGAGGCGGGGCTATGCCTTTGACTCTTTTTACTATCCGGCGCAAGGCGCACCCTGGGATCCCGAGCCGGCCTTTTCTCAGCTGATCGATGACGCCTACATCCAATGGCCGCACATCTACATGAAACCCAAAAAGCGTCCATCGGCAAGCGGAGGAGTGGCGCTGGACGCACTTGGCGGCAACGGTCCGTCAGTTAACCCTCCTCACGTCGACTACTTCCACCTCGAGATGCCAAAGGATGTGCCGGACTTACTGAACGTGGATCCCGTTCACCAGGCGGGAGTCACAGGTAAAGGCGTCCGTGTGGTCATGGTGGACACCGGGTTTGCGCACGGGAGCCATCCGTTCTTCGCAGCGCAGGGCTACAAATCGACAGTCGACCTAGCCCCGCACGCCATTAATGATTCGACCGATCCAAACGGACACGGGACGGGTGAATCGACGAATATCTTCTCGATCGCCCCAGGCGCGACCTTTATTGGGGTCAAAGTCGAGAATGATGATGACCCACAAAATGGCGCGAGCATGCTGGAAGGCTTTCAAACCGCCCTACAGCATCAGCCCAACATCATTTCGATCAGCATGGGATTCGATCTGCGCGATGACAGTGGCCAGCAGATGACAGCGCTGCCAAACAGCCTGGCGGCGCTCGAAGCGGAAATCCAAGCCGCGATTGCTTCAGGAATTACGGTCGTATTTTCGGCCGGCAACGGGCATTTTTCTTTTCCCGGGATGATGCCGAATGTGATTTCTGCCGGCGGAGTCTTCGTTGACGAAAACGGGAATCGTCAGGCGTCTGACTACGCCTCCGCCTTTGACAGCAAGATTTTTTCAGGACGTCATGTGCCAGATTTCTGTGGACTCGTTGGAATGCTGCCACACGCCAGCTACATCATGCTGCCGATCCCGTCCGGGTGCGCGATTGACCGCGAAGTGTCCCAGCCGAGTGACGGCAATGGTGACGAGACGGCTATAGATGATGGTTGGGGAGTCTTCAGTGGCACCTCGGCTGCTGCTCCGCAACTGGCTGGAGTTTGTGCCTTGTTGCTCCAGAAGAATTCTAATCTCAAGCCGGCCGACATCAAGGCGGTGCTTCGCAGTACGGCACGGAGCGTAACAGTGGGCCATGCGAATCCGGTCAGTAGCGATAACGGAGTCGGCATGCCTGCTAATTCCGGCGACGACGGAGCTTGCGGTGCCGGTTTGGTGGATGCATTTGCGGCCATCCAGCAAGTTTAGATCTGAGGTGAGATATGGCAGCGACTAA
>Ga0126381_100001347_pt1 | contig 26481 bp, 40 predicted proteins | sample PanSoiMetPlot_28_FD_96465 | JGI IMG/M metagenome (GOLD analysis project Ga0126381, IMG submission 96465) | Tropical forest soil microbial communities from Panama - MetaG Plot_28 | ecosystem: Environmental > Terrestrial > Soil > Tropical forest > Bulk soil | place: Panama | collected 2016-02-17
CGGTGGCAGCTTCCGTTCCCGCAAGCACCTCCGGTGCGACGTCCGCGGCCGCTACAGCCCCGGCATCGGCCGCAGCACCAAGACCGAGATCGACCGCGCTAAATCCGAAGAGGTCGGCAAGTCCAGCGGCGGCGAGATCAATACCCACGAAAATGCTCCTAGGCGTTTGCCAGTGCGTCGGCTGCCGACAGCGGCTGGCTCTGTTGGGAGAAGTAATAACTCAAGGGATCGCCCTCATAGCCATAGATGGGCTGCTGCAGCGTTTGCAAAACGGGAGTGGTCGGTAGTGGAGTTGCGCTGGCCGTAACGCTCCCAGGAGGCGGGGCTGGAAGAGCATCGGAACCAAGGTTGCCTCCCCCTCCGTCCCCATGCGGTGCGCCGCCTTTATCTCCATCCAAGGTACCGTCGAGCCCGGTGCTGTCCGGACTCACGTCTACGCCAGTCAGATTCGGGCTTAATCCGCCAAGGCCAATCTCTTCTGGCTTGGTGAGTGGCGACGGTTCAGGAGATGGCCGGAATGGGTCCGGCTGCGGAGTTGGAGGTTCTGGCGCCGGCTGCGGCGGGGGCTGCTGTTGATCAAAGGTCTGGGAGGGAAAGAAATCAGGGTTAACCGTCATCCCGAACGGATAATCCATCACCCCCTGCATTCCGGTGTGGGTTTGATTCAGCACACTGGGATTTGCCAGAGGCTCGAAGCCCGGCAGACCGGCCTGATTGATACCGGGAGGAAGGCCAGGAAAGTCGGCTTGCTGATCCAGTTGATTGTACTGAGACTGCCCGGTGCCAGAAACACCATAGGGTAAGGCCACAGTTTGCCCGGTGTAGAACTGATCGGCCGGGACTTGCGTGCCTTCCGGCGCCAGGAGAGGGCCGCTGAACACCGAAGGATCATAGGGCTGATCGAAGCCCGGAAGTCCGGCCGTCGTGATGTTGCCGGGAGCGGCTTGCGGGCCTTGCGGTGCTGCAGCCTCGAAAAGACTTCCTGGAAGCGTCTCCGTCAGCTGCCCGAAAAGAGCGGCTTGCTGGTCAGTGCTTGGCGGCTGTCCCGAAATAGGTCCGGTCAAGGCGGTCGGGTCGATTGCCGTGTCAAAACCCGGCATAGCCGAGGTATTGATGCCTCCTGGAACGCCAGTGGCGGGGGCTTGGCCTGGAGCTATTTCTCCAGCATTGGCCGGTCCCACGATGGCGTTGCCGATACCGCTGGCAATATTGCCCAGCGTGCCAAAGATGCTGTTTTGCTGATTGCTGCCCAGCTGGGTCGGGTCAGTGGAGGGAGGATGCCCTGGCATCGGCTCGCCGGGGACGGGAGACATGAACTCGTCGGGAGAGACGGGGCCACCGTAAGGCGCAAAGGTTGGATCGACGAAGTCGCCGTATCCCTCAAGCGGCGTTCCCTGCATAGGTCCCTGATTTTCAGGGAGGCCGGTCATATTGTAGCCGCTGAAGGCAGCTGAGGGCACCGCCCCCGGCATCTGGCTCTGCGCTTGCGCCTGTTGCGCTTGTTGAAATGAGGGGTCAAAGGCGCTCTCAAGCGCTCCAGCGACCGGAGTGGAGCCAGAGAGTATTTCCTGGGCGGAAGTTACGCCACCAGGAAGCCCCGCCGCTGCAGCCGCGGCCGCCGGGGACGGAGAGGCAACCGCGTTTTCCAGCGCGGTCTGCGCATCAGAAGAGAGGGATGGCCCAGCTGGCGGTCCAGGAGTCTGGTCTCCAGCGGCAGGTCCAGGAGTCTGGTCTCCAGCGGCAGGCCCAGGAGTCTGGTCCCCGGCGGAAGGTCCAGGAGCCTGATCCCCGCCAGGGGCTTGGTCCCCGCCAGGGGCTTGGTCCCCGCCAGGGGCTTGGTCACCGCCAGGGGCTTGGTCCCCGCCAGGAGCCTGATCCCCGCCAGGGGCTTGGTCCCCGCCAGGGGCTTGGTCCCCGCCAGGAGCTTGGTCACCGGACCGGTCTCCGGTTTGATCCCCGCCCGGAGGTCCGCCATCGGTCGGCCCGCCGTCGAACGATCCGCCATCGGTCGGTCCGTCATCGGTTGCGCCGCCGCCCCCGCCGAAATTTTCATTTCCTCCGCCGCGGCCGTCCGTGCTGCCGTCAGTTGCTCCCCCGCCGTCTCGACTCTGGCTGCCGCCATCGTCATCGGTCGTCCCACCATCATCGTCCGCGGCGCGTCCACCGCCATCATCGTCGCCACCGCCTCCGCCGTCGTCATCATCGCCCGAGCAGACGATAAAGCGGCCGTAATCCCACCACTCATCGTTAAGCCACTTCATGGGTCAGGTCCTTGAGGTAGACGAGATCGCACAGGCTGTAGCCCATGCTCTCGAAAATGTGCCCGTGGTTGTGGCCCGCCTTACAGCGCATGGTCATCACGCGCGCGCCCATGTTGAAGGCTGCGGCTTCTGCAAACTTGATCATTTCCTTGCCTACACCCAGGCTTCGGTAGGCCGGCGCCAGATAATGAAGGTCGTCCACCGCAATCTTGACACCGCGGTAGTGCGGGTGCGGCCGAATCACCATGGCAGCATAGCCGACAACTTCGTTGTCCTGATTGCGGGCGATCACCAGCACAAGCTCGCCGGCCGCCTGCCATTTGCGATACTGATCCCAGTCCGGGTCCAGCTTGAGAGCGGCCTTCAGCGGAGCCAGTTCTTCGTAGTGGGCGGTAAACATGGCTTTCGGAACGTTGCAGGAGGTAACCGATTCCAGCGAGAATCGGACGTGATGGTCGGACGCCTTTGTCATGATGTGATCCCTAAAGCCGACCGGAGAAGCGAATGCTCGTCGGCGTGACTGTCCATCCAGGTGTACCATTGGTCTTCCTGGGTCAAGTCAACATCCGCGAGATCGATCCCGCTGACGCCGGTTCGTAGCCGCAGCTGCTGGTGGGTCGCCTGATGCGACTCCAGCCAAGCGACCTGGATAGGTTTCTCGTCGCCCCAGAGCGCAAAGTTATAATCGGGAATGAAAACCGGCGGCGTGAAGGTCTGGAAGATACCGACGAATTGCTTGTGCTCAAGGAAGTGCTCCTGTAGCCAGATCGAGAAGCCGGCAGGGTCTTTCGGCATTACGATATCGTGGAAGAAGATCGGCATTCATTGGCTCATCTTGGAGGCAAATACCTTGCTCTCCTGGTACTCGGCCGCCAGACCGTTGATTACCAGACCGACCGAGCCTGCGGCGGTCGAGCCGGAAAAAGCCCCGCTGAGAGTAATCCCCAGGTAGATGCCAGTCGCAGCTGCTTGGCTGCGCTGGTAGAGAAATCCGCTGGTCAGCCAGTTGAAGATGTTGCCGCTCTGGTCCAGCCACTGCACGGTCTTGCCGGCATTGTTAATCCACTGGAAATTGATGCCGGTGGAAAACGGGAACAGAGTTCCGCCGTTCTCGCTCTCGGTCAGCAAATTCATGGTTCCGACGTTGCTGGAACCAAGTGACACCGAGCACTGTATCATGCGCTTGCCGATGTCAGTGCCGTTGTCGGCAAGCGCCGTCTGCAGCAGGATATTGACCGGCGTCGAACTTTGAAAAATCTGCGTGACGTCCGTCCCCGAACTGGCAAACGTCTCGGTCAGCCCGTTGATAGAGGCCGTGCAGATCGAGGTAAGGTTGTCGCCTTGGCTGGCGACGAACCAGCGGTTTTTGGTGAAGCAGAGAATAAGCGAGCGCTGCACGCCGCGCGCCGGGTCGTTGTAGCGGCACAGCAGCAGGAAGGTGTGCAGCGAACTGTGCAAATCCTGCACCGCCGCCTGCAGCGGCTGCGAGAAGTCCATCTTGGAGAAGATGCCGTCCATCTGATCGGACACCTTTTCCACCGAGGCGCCGAGCACGGCATAGACGCCCACCTTGTTGCCGAACAGAATAAGGCGGTTGTAGGAGGCCACCGCGCGCGGGAATGGCATTCCCTGGTCGGATGACAGCGTGACAATCGAAAAGTTGGTCGAGCTGCCCGACACCGTGATCGTACCGATCTGCTTGATCGATGCGTCTCCGCCAATATAGAGAAAGTTATTCAGCGCCCTGAGGACCGTGATCTGGTGGACCAAGTCGGCATCGTTGAGCGTTGTCGAACCCGCCGCATTTGCTGTGGCCGCATCGTCAAAGCCTTTCGTGCCCGTCCATTGGAGAAGTCTTCCGGCCGCAAGCCAGACCCGCCCGGAGTAAATGGCGAGAGTTGTGACCGCTCCGCCGACAAAAGGCCAAACATTAACCGTTGCAGTAGCTGACCCGCTGCCGAAGGTGACAGTGACGGTGTCGGAAGCGAGGTAGCCGAAGCCTGCTGTGTCGAGAACGACCGAAGTAACGACTCCTCCGGTGAGTACTGCGTGCGCTGTGGCGCCGGCACCAGAACCGCCGGAAAAGGATACGGTAGGAGCAGTGACATAGCCGGAACCTCCGTTGGTGACGACGATGTTGGGAGAAAGCCCACCCTGCTGAACGAACGCCACGCCGTCCCAGGTGCAATAGCCGGCAATCGGATCAGCAATGAGAATACGTTGCGAACTCCAGACCGTCATGTCCGGCTGCGCCGAGAAGGTGCCCTTGGCAGCAAACTGAAAAACCGCCCCCGACGCTACGTCCACCTGATAGCCGGCCCCAGAGGCCGTAAAGTTGATGATGAAGTCCTTGTTGGCATAGTTGGCGAAGAACTGCGCCGTGATATTGTCGCTGTTTATGGTTGCCAGCGTGGGGGCAGGACCCTCGCAGCACACCAGCTGGTTAGGGCCGACGATCTCCAGGTTTTCGCACCAAGCAAGCCGGGTAGGGTCTAGCGCCTCGCGCGCCGACTGGGTGTCCATGGTCTGAAAACCACGGAAGCGGATGTACTGCTTGGTAGATAGCTGGACCTGCGTTAGATTGCTGGGCATCAGAAGCCTCTTTGCAATCTACGCCATACGTTCTGATAGATGTTTGGAATTCTGGTGGTCTGTCGCGTCAGTTGGATTTCCTGCTGACGGGCCTTGTATTTTTTGTGCATGTACTCGGCTTGATCGAAGTTCTGCAGCTTGAGCAGGGCAAGATGGGCGGCGTAAAACTGTACACAATCCGCCATCGGATCAAGAATCTGCGTGTCCACATCTGCAACATGCACCAGGGGGCTGGGCGTGATCACGCCGTCGATCTCGATCGGATAGTTCTGATCAGGCTCCGGAGGGTAAAGGTAGAACAGGTTCTGTTCGGTGTAGTTTGACCAGCTGGCAGGCTGCCCAGCGCTCAAGCTCACATTGTTGCGCCAGATGGCCTGATGATAGGTGAACGGGTGCCAGAGCAGCATGGCGCGCTGAATGCCGTTGATCACCGAGATCGACTGAAAGTCCATCACATTGAGCATGGCAACGGCGGTCGCGGTCGCCGTGGAGACGCCGGCCGAGAAGGTCACGTTGGGCACCGAGCTGTAGCCGGCGCCCCATCTGGTCATGGCGATGCCGGTGACGGCGGTTCCGGTCATGACGGCCGTGGCCGTGGCCGTGATGCCGCCGGCAGGAGCCGCATCGAAGGTCACGGTCGGGGGCGCTGACGGGTAATTCCCGCCGCTCGTGATGATGGCGCCACCTACCCCGTTGGACATCGGGTAGGTTTCCTGACCCTGCACGACCTGCAATCCGACGAAGAGTTGACGCACGCAATGAAAGTCAATCCCAACACGCTTGCGCGCGTTGTTGACGTAGTTCGTCATCTCATTGGTGGTGTAGTCAATCGCCGAGACGTCGTGGACCAGTTCTTGGACCTGGGTAATGTAATCGGAGAGTTGCATTCATGCTCCTCTCCTACGCCGCTCCGCCGCCTTCGAACCGCTCCAGCTTCTTGGGGCCCTCGAGTTCGGGCTTGGCCGTCATGCGGGCAGCAGTCTTGACCGGCTTCACTTCGTCGCCGTTCTCGTCCACTTCGATCGGAATCATGCGATAGGTGATCGGGGCGATGTCGATCGCATCAAAGAACTTGTCGTGCTGGTTGGACTTGACCATCTCAGGCGTGTTCCAGCCCATGCGCCGCTGGACATGCCTGCGCATTTCCTCGCGGTTCACTCCTGGATACCAGCCGAAGATGTGATTTGCGGCCTCGATCGGGACGGAAACCGCCTTGTTCTCCGGGAAAACGTAGGGAACGCCGTCGAAGCGGTCCATCACGGTAAACGTATTGCGGTTCACCACCTTGACGTTGATAACCTGCGGAGTGTCCATCGGTTCTTCGGCCATTGTCTCACCTTTAGTCGTTGATGAAGGTCTGGATCAAGGAGGTGTCGTTCACGCCTCCCATGGAGATGGCCGAGAACACGATGGAGCCCGAGGCAATGGTCGTGCCCTGGCCGACACCGAAGTTGCCGGCGATCAATGCCTGCTCGAACCCGAAGCCGTTGTCCTCGATATTGAGGGCGCCGGCCGTCGAGGTCAGAACACCGCGGAACGAGCGCGGCGAGACGTGGTCGTTGTTGATGTAAGTCTGCGCCGTCGTTGACACAAACAGCTTACCGAGCGTGCTCTCGACCAAGTTGCCGACCGTATAACCGGTGCCAGATCCGCCGGTGACCGCAGTAACGCCCCACGACATGACGGCCGTGGCCGCCGCAGACGTCGGGGCGTTCGTGAACGTGATCGTCGGCACCGAGGTGTAGCCAGAGCCGTAGTCGGTGACTACGATGCCGGTGGTGGTCCCGGAGCCGGCCAGCGCCGGACCGGTGATGAGGGCACCCGAGGTGATCGGCGCCGCGATCTGGAGGCCGCGCATGAAGTTCTGCGGCGGCATGATCCCGCCGGTCCCGCCGGTTCCCGCGCCGCCGGCAATGAGGCCGGGAGCAAAGTAAGGCGCTGGAAGACCGGTCGCCGGAACCGTGTACGGGAGCGCGAGTTGTCCCGGATAGTCCAGAAATTGCGGGACGAGATAGAAATTAGGCACCGACGTGTAGCCAGCGCCGGGGTTCACCATGGTGACGGAATTAATCGCGCCGCCCGCGGTGATTGTCGATACCGCGGTCGCCTGGATACCGCCGATCGGAGGCGGGTCAATGAGCACCAGCGGCGGCACCACAAAGCCAGAACCCGCCTGGGTGACCGTGGCAGAGCCACCGGCAGACCCCACCGCGCCCCCGACGATAATATAGCCTTTGGCCGCCTGACCGCCAGATGGCGCTGCGCCGAAGGAAATCGAGGCGCCGGTCTGGGTCGGGCCGATGCCGTTCGTGCCCGCGGTGCCGGCCGTGGTGATCAGCCCGCCGACGACAACGCCGGACAGGTTGATGATCCGGTAGTTGTAGGCGTCGGCCCCCAACGCGAAGGTTGCGCACGGCGCCGGACCCAGGTTCCGCCAAAGCGAGTTGACTGGGTCCCACCACTGGCAAATCGATTGCGGACCGAGCGTGATCAAGTGCTCGCCGGAAGGAATGTAGAAGTACTGACCGGGACCGAGAGCGACCGGGAACGAGCCCGACTGATTGAAGGGAAACGAACCGCCGATTCTCATGTTGCTGCTCTCAAATGTTCAGGAAGCTCAAGTTGTCGAACTTCCCATGTGCCTTGCACTTGACGTCCACCATTTCGAGAAGCGTCAGCAGTGCGCCGATATAGCCAAACTGGCCGTTGGCCAGCGTGCTCTCGAACCCGGTGAAATAGAAGCTGGCGCGCTCGTGGACGTAAAGCGACAGATAGTCGGTATTGAGAAGATAGAGCGTTCCCTCCGGGCAGTAGGTGTCCGGGTAGAATGGCACGCCCGCGATATCTAGCGCCGAGAACAGCGCCTCGACCTTGCCGTCGGAGAAGCTGGACGATGGAGTTACGTTGTAGCGCTCGTTCGACGTGAAATCCTGCGCCAACTGGGTCCAGGTGCCGAAGCCCATCAGACCCATCTTTGGCTTCTCGCCGGTCACCTTGGTAACCTGCGAGATGTACTGCAGCATCAGGTTCCGGGTCGGGGTGGTGGCGCCGCCGTTATGAACGTAGGTGGACTTCCAGAACGTGTTGCTGGAGCGGTTGATGCCGCCGTAGGTCGCCGCAAACGTGCCGTCATCGACCGCCGCCGGCAGCCCGATCATCGACTGGGTGTTGGCAACGTTGTTGTAGAGATCGGTGGAGAAGCGATCGAGCGTAACGTTGGTCGCGTCGTTCATGCGCGCTTCGATCAGAGGAACTATCGAGTAGTCGAGTTGGACAAGGCCCTCCATTCCCAGGAAGGGAATGGCGGTAAGATAGCCCTTGAGGTTGAACTCGGCGTTCTGCAGCCCCGGAGTGACGCCAGGCTGATCAAACGAGCCGTCGTAGCCGACGTTCTCGATCGTCACCATGGGGTTGCCCTGCAATGGCACCGTGATCGGGGACAAGCCGCCAGAGGCCACCTGCGCATGGGACAGCAGCGCCGCCATCATCGGCGTTGACTTCCACAGCTGGATGAACACCTTCGGCAGGAAGGCGCGGCGGGTGACGGCGGCTAGCTCGGCGGCGATCGCACCTTGAGCCGGGATAATACCTTGTCCAAATTGAGGCACTTACGTTCTCCTAGCGCTTACCCGCGCGCAACTCGTCGATGACGCTGTATGCGGCATCAAGTGCGGCCTTCTCGGGGTTTTGCATGAGCCCCGGAAGATCGGGAAACTCCCAGATTTTGCCGTGGCGATACTTCAGATCGCCCTCGCGAGGCTTCGCCGGGGCAGTGTCGGAGGCGTAGATTTTCGCAGCAGCCTCGTAATCGCCCAGGCCGTAGTGCTTCATCACCTTTTCCTCGATTTCCTTGACCTGCTGCTCGTCGTAGCGGCCGGACTCGATCAGGTGATTGCGCTGCTTGGCGCGGGCGTTGGCAAGTTGCTGCTTCTGCCAGTCGGCGCGTTCCTTCTCGCGCTCGATCCTGGTCTGCTCCTTGAACTCGGCCAGCTGCACGTCGGCCGGGGCTCGATAGTTCGGCTGCACCTCCTTGACCATCGAGAGAAGCCGCTGGCGGGTTTTCGGGTTGCCCGACAGCTTCATCATCAGGTCGGCGAGCTCGCCGGCAGTCTGCGGGTGGAGAGGCTGGTTGCTCATTTGAAGCCAGTGCCTTTCATCTGGCCTTCAAGCTCCATCTTGTGCTGGGTCTCGTGCGTGATGATGCGCTTTTCGGCCGGTCGGTTGAGTTGCAGTCCCGCGAGGCCAGGATAGCCGCGCGGGTTGTCGTATTGCTCGGCGTTGATCATGTTCTTGAGGTTGCCAGGGGTCAGGCAGTCGCGGAAATTGCGCGGCTGCTCAACCGATTTGTCGGTCAGCCCAGGCCGGCGCTTTGCCATCAGACCGGCTTTCCTTTGCGGGTCATGTCGGAACTTCTCTCAAGCGCCAGCGGACGGTCTGGTTTTCCGAGCTTCGAAGCGTCGGAGAAGCCCCCGAACTGCGGGTAGCTCGATACGTTCTGAAACATGCCGTTGATCTTCTTGCGGGTCCCCATGTCTCCGCTGGATACCTTCGGTCGAAGATAGTTGTACTCTGCCATGGCGGTTCTCCTAGATGATCTCGTAGATGGTCAGCACGGCACCCTGGATTGCGCCGACGCCGTTCCAGGCGGTGGTGCAGGGCAGGTTGTCGATGATGAACTTGTCGTTCGGGTTGATCGTGATCGAGCCGGCGCCGCCGATGATAGCCACGCCGGTAATGAGCGCCGGCAGGACCGGAGAAGTGATCTGCCCAGCCTGCCAGGGAGCCTGCCCGACGGGAACGGTAGCCTGGGTGGCGGGGCAGATGGCGACCGCCGCACCGCCTGGGTTGACAAAGATGATGCCGGTTCGCGACGGATTGGGCGGAATGACCAGCTGGTTGCTGGTTCCGAGCGTGACGGCCCAGCCGATCTGCGAGGTGTTCGATGTCCCGACCGGCATGTCATATCGGCCATTCTGCCCAGGTGATCGAATGTGCCATCGCCTGCGACTGCGCAGCTTGCCCTGCAAGCGCCGCCAGCGTGCCGGGACCGAGCAGCACCTCGCCGTTGAACTGATAACGGATCGGCTGCACGTTGTTGCTGGAGGTGGCTGCAAACGAAGTGATCACCGGCCCTCGCCACAGGTTTGATCCGAGCGTGCCGGTGATGGTGGCGGCGCTGTAAACCGTGGCCTTGGACCCAGCTATCGGAGCAACCGACCCGCCTCCCCACAGAGTGGGCCGAGTTGCCAGAGCCGTCAGTGACGACGGCGCCGCGATGGAAGTTCCAACGCCCGATTGGAGGTAGAGCGAGACATCCGAGACCACCAGCGTGGTAGACAGGATGCCGAGCGACAGGCTCATCAACTCGACGTTGACCGACGACCCGGCCGGATTCCAGATCAGGAATGTCGCCGCAAAATTGTTGGCCGCCAGCGGGATGGTTACTCCCGAAGGGAGCGTGTTGGCCATGTAGGAGAGGCCGCGATAGGCCGACGTGTAGAAGGAGCCATGCAAGTCGCAGGTGACCAACTCCGCGGCCTTGCCGGCCAGGACCGGGTTCGAGGTCCCGTCTCCTAGCGAAACCGTAGAAGATGGTTGCACGGTCTGTCCGTAAATGACGGGCATCTAGTTCCCCGGAACTATGGGCGGCACGATGCCGAACTCAAACGCTTGGTCGTTGCGCAGAACTGACAGCTCTTGCTGTTGCGCGTCCGCTGCCTGCGCCTGAAGCAGGTTGGAGATCACCCGCAGCTCTATCGCCGACAGCGTCTCGACCGGAAATCCGTTGGCTACAGCCGGACCACCGCTGACGAAGGTCGTCATCCGCCGCCCCCCAGGTTCATCGGAGATGGACCACCAGGCGAGAGGCCCGGAGGCGGACCCATCTGGGCCATCGGACCCTTCGGCTGCGACGCCGCCATCATCGATTTCATGGCGCTGGGCACCATGTTGTCGTTAGATTCCTTGCCGAACAGCGGCGCCAAGGCCCGGATCGCGTTGAGCACTGCCTGATACTGCTTGTCGCCCACCTGATAGACGTTGAGCGCGTCGTGCAGCGCCGGCAGAATGGCCTTGATCTTGGCGGCAGCGGCCGCCTGATTGCCCGATCCGTCCCCCGGAGCAAGCGCCGGGGACCCTCCAGGCCCCGCAGGGCCGCCCGCCGGGTTTCTCGGCAGCATCGGACGCGGCGGCATCTGGCCGCCGGAAGTCATTTGCGGGGGAACAAAAGGAGGTGCCATCGCAGCGGGATAAGTCTCGCCAGCGGAAGGCGTCAAACCCAGGTCAGAAAAAGGCCCCCGAGGGGGCCAGTTTGGAACGACAGGAAGGAAATGCGTATGCAGTTCTTGGTACTATCGCCGGCCGCGCCGGCCGCGACGATGACGCCGAGCCATGATTGCCTCCAGGTTGCCCGTATTCTTTCGAATCGGGTGGGTTGAGCAATGATTCCTGCGTATCCGCGCGGCTCCCCTGGAGCAAATCCAGGTCAAAAGCTGATGTGAGGGACGACAGCCTTGGACGCTTGCAATGAAGCGGGCGGAGAAGCGAGAAGCCGCCCAGACGGCAAGTCAACGCAGGCTGTCTTTCTGACCGCCGATCCCCTCACTGACCGACGAAAGGCGACTTGCCGCCGTTCGAACTGCACATGATTCGCATCAGGCTGCCTTCCGCGCGTGGGCAGGCTTGGGTTGCTCTCCGCTCATCGCCTGCTGCTGCTTGAGAGCCGCTTCCGCCTTCACCCTCTCCCGCAGCGCGTGGATGATGGCGTCGGCATTGGGCGGATCGAGCATCCGCACCAGCATTTCGCGGTCGATGGCCTCGGCCTTGAACAATCCGGCCGCCTGCTCCTTGGCCTCATCCTGGAACAGCGGCGAGTGCGAGTGGCCAGCGACCGAAATCCGCAGGTTGGTTTCGGAAACGAGCGCCGGAACCAGCGTCTCGCCCGACTTGGTGGTGAACCGGTGATCCGAGTTCTTCTGCAGGAGCTTGATCGAGATGTCCGCCAGCTTGACCAGGGACGGCTCCAGCGCCACGGCGATCTTGCGGATACGCCCGGAGCCGGTCAGCGCCAGCCGCTTGGCGTGCTTCTCTCCACGAACTCCCTGTTCCCCCTGTCCCATCACGGTCTCGGTAAGTCCGGACGCATCCAGGAAGATGTGACCGATCTCATTAAACTCGGTGAACAGGTTTTCCGGCATCTGCGGCGACAGCTGGTCGATCTTGGCGCCCGGAATCTGGTCGAGCACCCAGGCGCCGGGACCGCGCAGCGCGTTCATCTTCTCGTCCGCCAGCCCGGAGAAGCCGGAACCCACCAGCGGCGGGTCCACCTGCTTCTCCAGCATGTCGGAAATCTGCTGCAGCCGCTCGTTGGTCCACACCTGCAGCTGAATCAGATTGTCGCAATGGGACTCGCCCCAGAAGAAATTATAGAGGCTGTATGGACGAACCTGGATGAACGGGTGTTCGCCGGGAAGGAAGATGTTCGACTTGCCCTCATAGCGGTGCCGGTTGGCCTCATCCGCCTCCGCCATGGCCGCGACCGTCTCCCGGCTGTCGGAGAGGCACCCGGTCACGCCGTCCATCATGGTAAAGAAGGCATAGTCCTCCGCGATGTCGTCCCACACCACGATCTCGTGGCAGCGCACCATCGGGTTGTCGGACTTGGACTCGTAGGTCGCGCGCGGCTCGTAATCGACCGAAGCCCGCCCGGTCATGGCGCCAGCGATGTTGGGGCCGCCGGTCGAGTTGATCAGCAGGTTGGCCAGGATCGGCGGCATCTCGTCGGACTCGTTGCCCGGACGCGCCACCAGACTGTCAATCTGATCCTTCATTCCTGCTCGGAGCAGTCGAAGGACAGCATTATCCCAGTTGAGACTGTAAGAATGGACAAACGCTTCTTGCGAGTCGAGATCGGGTTCAGATTCGTCGTAGACAGAAAAATCCTGCGGAGCAAAGACGGTCCCAGTGAGGCAGTTGCGAGTGTCGTTCCACCCGATCTTGATGAACATTGAATCGAACACCAGAGACCAGAGGATGGCCTCGGAGAACTGATAAGCCAGTCCGGTGTCTTTGAAAAAGTCGTTCCATTCATCCTGCAGCCCCGTTGCCTGATCTACCGCGGAAGTATCGGCGTTGCGAGAAGCCGCCACAGAAAATCGGCAATGATCCGGCGCATAGAGAAAGGACGATACCAGATCGAGATGTGATTTGAGCCTGTTATATTTGACCTCGACTCCGTAATCGGAAGTTCCAAATAGAAAGTACCGTTTCCGACGCAGATAGAGTGCGTCACGGTCTCCCCGTGACGCGAGACATGTGTCTTTGATCTGCTGAATCTTCTCATCCCGGTCAGCCGGGTCGCGCGGAATTATCACGTTGATACCCTGTTGCTGGCCGAACCGCACGTGGCTTGCGTACAATCTTGTAGCCGCTGTAATAGCCCCCGATGATGCGGATGCCGGCGTCGGCGTCGGCAAACATATCGTTGATTTGATAGATATGGGCTCTGATGCACACCTGGGTGACGCCAAAGTGCTTTGCCAGCTTCGTGCTGGTCTGCATTGAGCCGTGCCTGATCTTGTCGTAGATTTCCGCCTTCTTCGGCGTCAGAAAGACGCCCTCACGCCGGAACTTCAAGGGTTGGTTGCAGTGCGGGCATCGCTCCTGATTCGACATTTGGATCAGCCTTTGTGTGTATGGACCACTCGCGGGGTGGGTCCGGGACCCGACGCACGAACTTTGCTCACTCGATCTCCCACCTGTGTCGAAAGACGCGACGACACTCCTGTGGGTCCGCAGAAGGACACCGGGTAGCCGGCCCGGTCGGTGGGCACGTCGAGCGACCATCCCGGCTGCGGAGAAACCTTCATGGTGCCGCGGGGCGGCGCCGCTGCCACCTTCGGCGCCATCGACTCGCCGCGCACCGGGGACCGGTAGTTCTTCTCGCCCAGTGTTTTCGACACTTCCGCCACGGTGGCGTCAACCTTGCGGGTCGCCTCGCTCTTGATCGCAAACGGCTGCGGCAGCCACTTCACCCGGATGCCGCCGCACTGCGGGCAGGGCGGGTAGTTGCCCTCCGTCGTGAACTCGTGGATGCAGTGCCGGTTGAGGCACGCCCAGGTCCGTCTAATCACCGTAGACCATCCTCACCGCCGGGTCCTCCGAATCATGCGGAGGGAATATCTTTACCGGCTTGTCGGCAAACGGTCCAATGACGACCCAGCGGCTGCTACCTCTTCCTTTGAAGTCCGCTGGCCTGATGCGCTTGAACCGCAGCCCTTTGCGCACGCATTCCACGGCATGGAGGATTTTCGCCACGGTCTTGGCGTTGGGCTCGAACTCGTCGTTCAGGAAGCGCTTCAGCGTGGTGTAGTCCAGGCCGACGTAACGGCACAGCGTCTTCATCGGAACCTGGCGCTGCAGCGCCAGATCGCGATATTCCGGGTCGTACTTGAACCTCTGGAACCAGTGGCGGATTTCGTCGTGTGTCATCCCAGTGCCTTGCATGTGGGGCAATAGCTGCGCCACGGTTCGATGCGCCACCCGATCTTGGCAAACTCCTCGATCACGTCGTTGGTGACGTCCTTTTCCTTGCGCCGCTTGGCTACCGCAATGGCCGCCGGGTCGCCCATGCAGATGGCGCCGAACGGGACATGCACCACATCGCTGTCGCAGCGGCATCGAAAGCAGCGTGTCCGCATCGGGACGATCTGCTGAATCCACCGATTGTCCTTGTAGTCGTTGATGTCGGCCAGCTCATCCAGCCGACGTCTGGACATATCGTAGGCGTTGTACACTTCCTCTTGGCTGATCTTCTGTTCTTTCATGGCTTCGCCTCCGTAATGATGCCCTGCTGATGCAGGTAGTTGAGCGCGATCGCCTGCACCTGGGACGGCTTGCCGTGCAATGCCTCCTCCGCCAGGGCGGCAAAAGAAATCCCCATGCCGCGCATCTTCGGCTGCAGCCAGCGGCGCCACGCCTCATGCGCCAGCGCCGCCGCAATCACCCGGTCGTCCTTCTTCTTGCCCTCGCCCTCGATGATCCCGCCATCGATGATGATGTGCTTCATCTCCTCCAGCAGCGGCATCGAATTGAGGATGAAGCGGCGCAACTCGAATGAATCCTTAAGTCCGGCCATCATCGGCGGTTTGTTGGAGGGCGAGGTGCGCCACTGATAGGCCAGACCGCCGCCGGCAACGGCGTCCTCGCGCCGGTACAAAAAATGCTGCATGTACATGAGCACGTTGCGCAGGTCGGCATTGCTGCCAGGCTGGATGATCGAATTGTCGGTCTTCAGCCGGTTCATCTCGTTGAAGACGGCGCCGCCAGGACCGTTGATTTCAAGATTGACCTGAACTCGTTTGTAGTATCCAGCCAAGTGACAGAGTACCCAGGCGCATTGATAAGTCGAGAAAGAGGAAGATACAAATTCGGCCACCTGCACCAGCCGGTCGCTGAAACAGCGGGCGACGTGGATGACGGTGCGGTCGGCGTTCTCGGATGATCCGTAGGCCGGGTCGCAGCCGATGACGTAGTGTCCGGCGGGGTCGGCCTCTTCCCAGACTTTGAGTTCTCCACGTCGATCCCTCGTTTGCAGGCACTGCGTCTCGTGCCACTTGTCCGACATCAGATATTTGAACGGCATGTAAGCCTGCTGGCGCGCGCGCCGCATGGCATCGGTCAGCGTCTCATTGGTGAAGAAGTTGGCGCCGGTGGCGACGAAGGCATCCTCCTCAACCCATGGGAAATTCTCGTCCATCTTTGCCTGGTCGTCGCCCTGGTCGCCGGCCATCTTCCAGCGGTACCAGGCAATCTGATTGTGGGTTACCTCAATTCCGTATCGTTCGAGCACGAGTTTCTTGCGCTTGCGTTCGAGTACATCGAGCCGCGTGTCATGGCCTTCAGGCATGAATTGAAGGAAGCGAGGGTCATCGTCGGCAAAAGTATAATGGTCGTGCCGCCACCATCCGACGAAGATGCAATGTATGGACGCGTCATTCTTGGCGGCTTCCCACTTCTCGGACCAGAAGTTGAATCCATTGGCGGTAGTCTCCTCGACATAGAGACGGTGCGGGTGATGGGTGGACATGGTGGCACCGAGCTCCAGCAGATCGTCGGGCGATCCCCAGAACGACACCTCGGTGGCGTGCACGAAGTTGTTGGCTCCGGATCGTCCGAGACCGCCCTTGGCCTTGTCCTTGATGCCGGCAACCAGATATTGAATGATCGATCCGTTCTTGAGGATCAGCATGTCGCGGTTCTCGGCCCGCTGCGGTATCTTGAACCCCTTCGGCAGATTGGCGAACAGAACGCCGATCACGTTGCGAAACAGCTGCTTCGACATCTCGGTGTGAGTGGCGAACGAACCGGAGATGCCCTTGTACTCCATCGCCCAGAACAGATCGAGCACCACGAAGAAGGTGGTGGACCCGAGCTGGCGCGCTTTGAGGATCATGATCTTGGCAATGCCGGCCGCGCGCGCCTTGCAAATCTCGTCCAGGATGTAGGTCTGGGTGCCGAGCAGCTCCATCGGGACCAGACCAAAGTCCTTGGTCTGAATCCGCACGCGCTTGCAGAACGCCTCAAAGCGCTCGCGCGGAAACGGGGTCAGCTGGCCGATGGGGGCGGACATTTCCTGGTCTCATCGAAAATTTCCTGGGATTTGATCACCCTGATGTCGAGGGTCCGCAGCGCGTACTTTATCAGACGTCGCAGCTGGTGGTAGGGATCGCGCCCCTCGCCGCGGACTCTGACCGTAAGACAAAAGACGTGATCAAGTCCCATGGTCCTTCTCCCGCATGGCCTGATAGACGAGTGCGAGAGTCGGCCCCAGGTGCCCTGGGTTTTTGAAGTCGAACGGCTGCAGCGCGAAGTCGTGGCGCTTGCCTACGCGCGTCGGCCATGTGCGGCCCGCCATGGTGAGGAAGGCCTTGATGCCGGCGTCGATCACCTGCTGGGCAGGCAGCTGCATTTCTTCCGGCTGCAGCGCTTCGGGGGGAGGCGCCTCCGTGGTCTTGGAAATCCGAACCTTGACAGGTCCGCGCATTCAATTCGCCTTCTCGATCTTGTTTTCCAGCCGCCGGAACTGGGTATTGATCGACTCGGTCAGCTGCCGCTGGGTCTGGGTGATGTCGTTGACCACCATCTGGAAGCTGTCCCTGCGCATGTAATTGTCGCGCATGTAGAGTTCCACCTCACGTATCTTCTCGCGCACCGCCGAGTAGGTCTCCCCGACGTTGCGGATGGCAAGATTGATCTTCTCCTCGTTCTCCAGCTTGTGGGTCGCGATTTCTTCGCGGATGGCAATCTCCATCCTGCCGAGTTGCCAGATGCCGGCGCCGATCAGGACGCCGGTCTGGAGTATCAAGGCCCCGAACTCGATCCAGGTCGAGAGCGGGAGCGTGGCATCAGACACCCTTGGGCCCGCCGTGGTAGCGGATTCAGGTCAGCGCCGGGGCGTTTGGCTGGCCCGGCGTAAGATGCTGGACAACAGCGGCGGTGGCCGAAGCCGGCGTCCCGCCGGTCGCCGCCTGCACGGTCTGCACCGCCTGGATCACGACCGGGATCAGCGAGAGAAACGGGATCGCGGCCTTGAGCGGCGGGAAGAAGATCGACAGCACGGAAAGCAGCTGCGGCAGCTCGGCTTGCGCCAGCTGAAGGTCGGCATTGATCTGATCGAAAACGTTCGATCCGGCGGTGGTGGTGGTGGTGGCGTCCATGGCGGGTTTTGGTCCTGTTTGCGGGGTGCCGGATGGTTTACCATCGAGCGCCGCCGCAACATCCGACAAATTATGCGCCAGCGCCATCATCAGGGCCGCAACACCCGGCTGGGTGTCCCATGCGGCCGAATCAAACTTGCCGTCGGCGGTGAACTTCCCCGACTGCTGGAGATTTGTCCAGGACCAGACATAGGGGGAATTGACCCCCCGGTTCACGTAGCCGAGCCCGTTATAGACCTCGGCCCCCCACAGGCAGCGCGGCGCGTCCCACGGGGATATGCCCAGGAAACCCTCATGCTTGAGGGCGTCGATGGCCGAATCCTCCCAGGTGGCGTAGGGACCCAACCCCTTGGGCACCAAGGTGGTCTTCCTCCCGGTCCCGATGATCTCCTCGCCGTTGGCTAGGCATCCCTTGAAGTTGAGATCGGCCTCCCGCATGTGGATGCAGCCGACGAAAAACCAGGGGACGCCGGTCGCCTTCTCGACCGTGCGATAGCGGTCCGCGTTGGACGAAATCCGCCCCGCCGCCAGATTAGCCGCACTGATCTTCGAGTTTACGATCTGGGCCTTGGCCCACATGCTGGCGTAGCCGGCTTTCGTGCTCTCGAACGTGTACGCCATTTGTTCCTCTCCGTAGAACGGGCGGGACCACATCTCGTCCCAGGATTCACTCAAGATATTGCAGCGTCATGAAGGCGGAAAAAATAATGCAGAAGACCGGCGCCAGCACCACCGCCGCCAGCAGGTGGTGAAACCAGACGAAGGTCACCATCGCCACCAGCGTGACGAACATCAGCCAGACCATGACCACCAGCACGATCTCGCGGATCATCTGTAGCCCGTGATGATTGCGGTCGATCGCCAGCCTGCAAAGACGATGGCGGCATAGACCTTGCCGAGTATCTGTCCGGAAATCAGATCGATCGAGCCGAAAGCCAGCCACAGGAAGATCGCGGAATCGACGACCGCGCCGGCAAGACAGCTGGCCAGGACGGCGGCGACAAGACGTTTGCGCCAGAGCGGCGTGAAGACGGCGAAGTCGGTGACCTCGGAGAACAGGAAAGCGGTGCCCGAGGCGGTGGCAAGCGCAGCCGGCGCGATCATGAACGACAGCACGGTGCCGATGCCAATGCAGACGATCGAGGCCTGGGCGCCCCAGCTGCGTTGGACGAGATCGCGCAGGACGAGTGCGATGCCGATCATCAGGACGCCGCTCGGCGCCATGACGCCCGGCGCGACCGGGATGAGACAAGGCCCGTCAGGAATGCATACGGTGCCGACGTGACCGATCAGATAGTTGGCCGCCGGAATGGTGCCGGCATAGCCGGCAATGAGCAGTAGTTTACTAGACATCGATCAGCATATCCGGTTGACGCAAAGCGTTATCGAGCTTCTGCAGGGTGACGGCGAAACGTGAGACCGAGGAGCCGTCGAAGCTATCGACCGCCGCGGCAGCGCACAGCGCAATGCGGCGTGCGCTGTTGACCCGACCAACATGGCAGTAGGCGTCGCGCGCGCGTGCTAGTTGACCCCAGTTCCGCATTGTTTGCTCCTTCCATTGGCTGGTGCCGCCGACGAAGATGCCAAGACGCGGCCCGATAAGAGAGGCGACTTCGTCGGAAGTCATGCCGTCCTGAACCGCCAGCAGTTGTGGACAAACAAACGGAAGACGCTGTCTCCAGGCGAGAGAAAACTCCAGCGAACCGTGTCCGCCCGCGACGATGTCGGGCAGCACGACAAAGTCGGAATTGGCGGCTAACAACTCATAGACCTTTAGAAAAGCCGCCTCGTCGAACTGCTGCCCTTGCGTGAACGATGTCCACGCGCCGTTGTCGATGCAGTAGCGATCAAAACCCTCGGTGCGGTGTACGCCCCTGGCAGATACCATCAAGCCCCAGCCGGCGGCTCTAAGAGCCGACAGATTTCGTCTGGTGCCGGTGCGCGAGGCATAGGCAAACATCAGGTTTTTTCGGATCATCTGTAGCCCAGCGCCGATAGCAGCGTCAGGTCCACTGCGCTGATCGGGTTGATCTGACCGCCCGCAACAAAACCGTTGAAGGCGTCGGGGGTGTTGCCGAACCAGTCGCCGGCATCGAAGTTTGGGTTGGTGTCGAAAGTGTTGCCGATCGTGTTGCCGACGTCGGTCGAGAAGTAGCCGCCAATCGAGTTCGCCATCACGTTCGGTGCCGAATAGTGGAACAGGTCAAGCACCGTGGCAAAGCCGGAATTGTGGATCGAGCGGCCCATCACCTCGGTGATCTCGTGCGCGACCAGCCCGTAGAAATCGATCACGCCGGGAGCCGGCACCGTCCCGATCTGGGTGGAGACGTTGCCCTGAAAGCCTACATGCCCGTCCGATCCAATCTTCGGCGGCATCAGGCCAAGCGCCTTGGCCTGGGCCGGGACGATCCACATGGCGCGGTTGAGCGGATCGGTCGGAGGCAGGGTGGTGGCCCCGACATTGCCGATCGCCAGCAGGGCTGTCCGGACCTGCGCATAGGTGAAGGTGGCGTGGCTGGTCAGCGACTCGCCTACAGCGCTCGATTGCATCGGCATGTTGCCGACAAACCCCCAGCCCACCGTGATGTGCAGCTGGATCGGCGCCAACGGATAGGTCTCGGCCAGGAAGCTGCACACTTCCTGCACCACCGCGGTGGCGCCGGTGGGAGCGTTGCTCCAGCTGGTGGTGAACCTGGGCTTGATGATCATGGCGACTCCCATCGTTTCTGGAGGTATGGCCACTTGTCGAGCGAGTCCTGGTCGGCGAGGTTGGCCGCCTCGATCAGGCAAAGCTGTTCGAATACCTTGCTGGTAACCGGGACCTTCTGCGCGTGCCGCATGTCCAGAAACATGTGAGCATCGGCTGATACGGCGGTCTGCAGGCATTTTGGCCGGTCGATCGCGCCAAACAGCCACGCCAGCATCTCAGCCTCCTTGCCGAAGACGGTCGCAATCCGGCTGCGCTGGTCGGGAGTCGGCGCGAAAAGTTGTTGTTGGAAGGAATTTGTGCCGTAGATCGAGTGCAGCCCGCCGCCATAGCAGACCTCGAGCGGGCAGCCGCGATCCTTGAGCAGCTGAAACACCCGCACCAGATGATCGTGCAGCGAGCCCTTCTGATGCTTGATATGCCGTGCTCCAGCTCTCAACAGGAATTGCGACAGCTGCTCGAACTCGTCGGTGCGGCGCGCGCGCGCCTTGAACACCAGCACCGTGCGCATCACGTTGCACTTGCGCGACACGGCGCGGCCGGCATGCGCCAGCGTCGATGGGAATTTCACCAGCCGGTTCGGCCACGGCAGCACCGACTGGTGGAAATTGCCATGCGAAAACACCGTCTCGCCGGCCCAGTCGCGATCCCACTTCGGCACCGCGTACAGCATGTAGGTCATCTCGTCGGAGCGCGACGAGTCGGTGTGGAAATAGCCGTCAGTGCCGTAGGTGTAGCCGTTGGCATAGACCCGGATCGGCACCGCCTGATGCGCGCGCACGACCTCCGAGGAGGAAATCGCCTGCCACACGATGTCGAACGCCGGAACGCCTTTGATGGGCAAAAGGTTGGAAAGATTGGCGCGGTCGTCGTGAAACGGCTTGTACGACCAGTGCCCGTGCGGGTCGGTCTCGCCATTCGACTTGGAGCCATAACTCCAGGGAAAGGTTTTCACCATCCGCAGGACGTCTTCCCACTTGTAAGCTGGCAGAAAGCCGTCGTGGATGTTCGCGTGCATCACGATTGCGCTGCCTTCAACAACACGTCAAGAGAACTGGCGCACAGCTCGCAATGGCCATTCGGCGTTGCCGGGAACCATGTCATCCTCCAGCACTGGCCGGACGAGATCGCCTTTTGCTTTTCGTCCTCGCTTACCCAGTCGCGATATCTTCCTTCCTCAATGTAATTGGCCACCGACCTGTAGTAGATGAGGTGATCGTTGTGTTCCAGAATGAGGCTGATGTGACTGGGAAACATCATTGCTCCTTCAATTTGTCCGCAACAGCAGGCTGGGCCGCCGGATGATTGTGCCCGTGCAGGGCAAAATGCAGCTCGGCCAGCAGCTTCGAGCGCTCCACCGGATCAGTCAGCTTGCAGACTTCCGCAATCGCCATGGCAATCGCGCCGCGCGGGTCTTCAATCATATCGTCTTCCTCTTTCCGCAATAGGAGAACTCGGCCTCATAGTCCTTGTCGGGAACCGGCCAGATCAACATGGTCTGGTCGTCAATGACCGTGAAGAAGCTCGGAGTGCCCGGATCGGGATATCTGACAAACAGATTCTCCTGGTATTCCTCCGACGCGTTGAGCACCGAGTAGGTGATGTTCTTTTCCGGGTCGGTGACCTCAATCTTGACGGTCGATAGCTGAACCGGCTCCGGAAGCTGGTATAACCTCTGTCCCATGAATAATCTCACCGGAAGCCTCCTTGTAGTACTTGCAGGAACGGGTAGTGGGCGGGATGTCGTAGACCACCGGATGCTTGATCCCGGTCTTCATCATAAGATCGACGTACTTGCCGCACTGGCGCTTGTTGACAAGCCGCCGGCCGGCAATCTTGGCGTCGTAGAACGCACAGGTGCGGCAGGTCGTGAAATCAGGTCCGGAGCCGGCAAAGTACGCCTGACCGGGCAAAAACTCTCTGTCCATCGGGGGGTCCTGATTGCCACCCCCCCCGGCGGACTCTCAATACGCCGGGAGGGGTCTCTCACGAACCCTTTGGCATGTCGGGGGGCTGAGGGATGCCGGTCGGGTCCGCTGGTGGACGTGATCGCCGCGCCGTGCGGCAAAAATAAGGCGCTCTGACCAGAATCATGGGGGCGGAGTCTGCGTGAACACCGCCGCCAACGACTGCAGCAGCGACAGCGGATAGTTTATAAAGCTGTCGCCGCCCTGAATGTCGTGAATCTCAATCGAATCCGCCGAGTAGTTGAACACCCCGAGCTGTATGGCCGGCGTCAGATTGTCCACAATCGGTGGCCCAGGCTGGTAAAGCCCAAGGCCAACCTGAAAACTCGTCGGCGGGCCGTTCGCCGCAATGGTCGGGTAAAACCGGTTCTCCGGAGATGTCACCGTCTGCTTCAATGCGTGATTCGCAACGTCGCCCAGAAACCCCAGCGACGATCGCCACGTGTTGATGCACTGATTCGTGAAGCTCGCCAGCTGCCGCGCCGTCCCCGAATCCAGCTGGTTGAACGTCGCAAACGAATATTCCCCCTGCGTGTCACGCCACGGATAGTTGCCAATCGAGTTCCCCAGCAACGCCGACTGCATCAGCGCATCAGTGCGCCCCGCCGCAATGAGATTGGCAATCGAAGGGGTGTCCAAACTCTCGTTGAAAGGGTCAGTCGTGTTCGAACCCGTGTGCGATATCGTCACCGACCGGATCAATGGCTCGTTCGCATCATAGCGCGCCGCCAACGCAGATTGCATCGCCCAGTACGCCGCCAGATAATTCGTCTCGTCCCAGTAGTTGCCAACAACTACCGGCGTCCCCAGCGGAAACTGGTTGGTCACAGGCTTCTGGTAAATCGTAACCGGACCAGACCCAAACGCCAGCGCCCACGCCGGTGCATGTACCCCAGTGTAAATCCGAAGCCGAACCCCCAAAGGAAATTGCGGATTGGCCGAATTGTAGCCCCGAACCAAAGTCAGAAAGTTGTCAATCACCGAATAATCATACGTCCCCTGAACCGCCTCCAGCTGATTCCAGTTCACATTGCAGACGACCCCCCCAAATATCCCAGGCGGAAACATCTGGATGTTCGTCAGCGTGTTGATCGGCTGACTCGTCGAGCTCGAGTTCGACTGCCGCGTCAGCGTCCCCTGCGAGACCAGCCCCTGTAACGGCGCCTTCGCCGGCAACGGTCCAATGAACCGCGTCTGTCCTCGCGCCGAAAACCCGCCCATTGATTTTTCCAGCCTGTGGTTGTGTGATGTAGACGACACTGCAAACCCACGAATCAAAGGAACCACAACGTTGATAAAACTCACCCTCGCCCTCGTCTACCTCTCCCTCGCCGCAGACTTCCTCCCATGGTCCAACGATCCCGCAACCAGAGACCCCCAAATCCGCCAGTGGCTCTCATCCCTCATGCAGCCAGATAACCCATACATGTCTTGCTGCGCCGAAGCAGATGCCTTCGAAGCCGACCTCTTCCAGGCCAAAAATGACCAGTACCTCGCAACCATCACAAACGGAAAAGGGCTCATCAAAGAAGGAACCACAATCCTGGTCCCTAACCAAAAAATAAAATGGAACTCCGGTAACCCTTCAGGCCACGGCGTCATCTTCATCGGACAAAACGCCCAAATCTACTGCTACGTCCCTCCAGCCGGCGTCTGAAAACATCCCGCGCCAGACCGCAAGTCCGCCAAAGCTTCCTCTTCGCTCGCGCAAAAATCCAGGACGCGCTCCCCAGGTCGCGACCCCGCGTAAATCAACGACCAGGATAACTCCGAACCAACGCGATCCTCCAGCTCCACGAAAGCCTCGATACCTAATACCTCACTCATGAATGCTCTCCCGCTTCAGCCGAACCTTGTGCCGGCACCGGTACTCCCCCCTCAACCTCAACCGGTCCCCCCTCCGGTCAAACTCAAACCCGCATACACACCGACAACGCCAAACCGCGTTCTTCCCCCCACCAACACAAAATAACGCCACAACGTCCCCAAACCTCTCCCCACTGTGGTCCTTCAAATTGCTCCCGCGCATCCTAAACCATCCCATAAAGTGGGGGATCACCAAAATGCTTTTTTGGGGGGGAGGGGTGGGGCCGCCGCATCTGCCGCCTGGAACCCCAACGCCCCCGCGCACGCGCGCGCGCCACACGGCCGCCAGGGCTCCCACCAGCCTGTTCTCATACTACAGGTTGTACCAGGAGGCCGGGTTGCATTTCCGCTCTGTGGCCAGCAGCAAAAAAAAAGCGGAAAATCCAGCGATTTCAACAGGACAGCGAGGACAACTTCATGATTGGGAAGCGTATGGGAAGGGAGCTCGAGCGGAGCGAGCGACCAAAAAATTTGAGCTCGAAATTTTCGCCAAAAAAAAACCGATTCGCTGAGTGATTCGACTCTCTCTGCCCTTCCAACCGACGGGCCGAATCTTCTTGTCTCCCTGCTGCGGGGTGGAGAAGTTGTCTTCCCCCTGTCTTGCTTCCCGTCTTGGTGGTCTGCTTTGTGGCAGCGGCTCTCTTTGCCGCTGCGGTGCATTCTCTCGTCTTGCCTATGTGTGGATGGCTGGTTCGTCTGAGCCGCGCGCGAGGGTAGGTATGCAAAATTGCCTTGTCAACTAGCTGGTGGTTGTTGTGGGGTTTAGGGTGCAACCTAGAGGTTGTATTTTGGGGCGGTTTTGGGAGTTATCCACAGGAAAGTTTGATCACGAATTGTTACAGAGTGTTACAGGCTGTGAGGAGGTTGGCATGCTTCATTGCATAGCTCTTTTTGCTGCACTGCGGTGCAGATCTACCGCGGCGCAGCGTAAATGTAACATTTTGTGATCGGCTCAAATGATTTTTTTCAACTCTCCCCAATTGACTCCCTCTTAGTTGGGGAGCAATCCTCTGGTCAAGTTAACCGGGATGGAGATGAGACACGGATGGACGAGCGGTCGGGGAGTGAGGCACCAGCCCTCCCTGTCTTGGAGTTCCGGACAGCGAAGCGAGGACGCCTAGCACCGGAGCGAGGAGAGAGAGAAAAGCTCCCCACCCTTTCGTATGGCGTAGAGGACGCCACTGACGAGTGCCCCGGACGGGCCGAAACGAGAGGACTCTCACATGACCGAGCGACCGACTGCAAAACACCTTGCCGTCTCTATGACGGCCGAAGCATGGAACGACTTGTTGTGTATTCTGTACATGTACATTCATCGGACGGACGGCGTAGTTTTGTCGGCCGATGCGGAGACGCTCGCGGAGTGCATTCGCGAGCAAGTTGGCACTCGCATACGCGCCTTGTTTCAGGCTGACGCTATTGCAGCCGCGGAAGATCTTAGGAGCATTTATGACTTTCACCTTTGAGCGTCGAATGAACGACAACCGGGTGGTATCCAGCCGCCGGCGATCGACCTACGTGTTTGCGGCGGACTGTGGATGCCGTAGGACAATGGCCTTTTTCCCAATGGAGGTTCCTCCCTCCATTGAGGATACCTGCAAGCATGAGGAACCGAGTAGTGAAACGCGCTCTAAGTGAGCGCGTCTGCATGGGTGGCCACCATGCACTGATGATCAGGCCACAGGAGACTCTCAAATGTCCGCAAATATCGATACTTCTACCGGAAAGCCGGCTTTCGCTTTTGTCGGCGCCCGTGAGGCTATTTGGCACCGCGTGGGCTCGCAGATGCGAGCCGGGCAGTCCATGGATGACTGGCAGTCCGCTACCGGGCTGATGTGGGAGGCGATCAAGGCGCCGGTCCACACGTGGATCGACGGCACCCTGGTGGAGGTGAACAACCTCCACACGATCTACCGGTCTGACACGCATGCCTTTCTTGGCCACGGGTCGGACCAGTACACGCTGGATGGTGTGCAGCCGCGTGACAGCCTTGATTTTTTCTCTAGCTACATTGGTCATGATGACCGCTTCCGCGTTGACACGGCTGGCGCCCTCAAGGGCGGTGCCGTGATTTTTGCGACGGCGGTCTATGACGGCGAGGTTACGATCGGCGGCGATGCGCACACCTCGCATCTGCTCTTTTCTACGAGCTATGACCAGTCCTTGGCGACGACGGTGGCCATGACGGCCGTGCGGGTAGTGTGCGCCAATACACTGTCGGCGGCGGTAGCCGATAGCGGTCGTGGAAAATCACTCATCAAGGTGCGGCACAGCACGACGTTTGACGCGAATCGCGTGGGCAAGCAGCTAGCGGAGCTCGCGCAATCGATCGAGCGCTACAAGGCTGTCGGGGACAAGATGGCCGCGACCTA
>Ga0126381_100001348_pt1 | contig 26450 bp, 26 predicted proteins | sample PanSoiMetPlot_28_FD_96465 | JGI IMG/M metagenome (GOLD analysis project Ga0126381, IMG submission 96465) | Tropical forest soil microbial communities from Panama - MetaG Plot_28 | ecosystem: Environmental > Terrestrial > Soil > Tropical forest > Bulk soil | place: Panama | collected 2016-02-17
CCTCGCCGCTCGGGTGCGCCTTTTCAGCGAACAAGGCCCTCTTCCGTACGGCCCCCGCCACGCTGCCTACGATCTCAAAAAACTCCGCGGCAAACAGATCGTTCAGCGGATCGCCCGCACTCGTCGGTACCACACACTCCCGGCCGGCCTTCGCGCAATCGCCGCCCTCCTGGTGCTTCGCAACAAAGCCATCAAACCCCTGCTCGCTGCCGCTCAACCACTCCGTCCAACCGGTGGCCCGCCCAACCCGAGACCCATCGACACCCACTACCGTGCCATACAGGTTGCCATGCACGGCCTCTTCCACGAGCTCGGCCTTGCCGCTTGAATATCGACAATTTTTTTGCAGGGCTTCGCCCTTAAGCGCCTAAGTCTATTTTCAAGATCTTGTTCACGGAGAGCCAACGGGCTCAGTCTGATGGATTCTGTTGTTTCACGAGGAGACGCGAACGTCTCACCAGCAGGCCGCGGCCAACGAAATTTTTCGTGAAGATCAATGAGCGTGATGCTGCGGCGGGGATCGGAAGACCAAAGTTAAGCGACCCTTCATACGCTTTCTTGCGTAATGCTCGAGTTGCGCAGCCTATAAGGGGCCCAAGGCCGTCAGTAGATAATATTCGAGATCACCGTAGGTGGTTCAACGGTCAAAACTGTTGAAAATCTTTGGGAAGCACCTGGCCCCGATGGGCTCCCTAACGCTATTTGCTATTGCTTATCTCTGCGCAGTTGATGGTACGATGTGTTTCGAACAGCATAGCCGCGTACCCAAGAGTACTATTTCCGAGTTCGATGGTGATACCAACGACAAAGTTTACAACATTCGTGTTTGTCAGCTATTTTACTACCCAATTGAACAAAAGAATCAAGCACGGCTGAAACTTCTGAAGCTGGAACGAACTTATTGCCAATATGAAAGATATGGTCCTAATTGTACCGTCCGCTATGACTTAGTCACGGGTCAAGTAACAGCTCGGCTAGACACAATCGACAAATAAGCAAACGCTCATGTCTTGAGACCGCAACGGCGTCGCTTGGCTGCCGCTCGACGGCGGTCACCTCGCCAGCTTTGACCGGCGCAAATGCAAGGGGCCGCTCAACGGGCCGGGCGCCGAGAAGGGCGAGAAATGCCCCGAGGGCTTTTCGTTCTATCCGGCGTCCGGGCCGGCTTCCACGGCGATCCCGGCGGGGAGGAGAACCCCTGTTACGTCTGGGTCGATTGGTTCAACATCCTGGGGCTCGGGCCAAACGTGCCGTTCGAAACCGGCAACCAGTCGGATTCGTTGCACGCGCTCGTCGACGGCCATTTTGTCGAATTGCGCGTACCCTATCCGATGGGGTTTTTCAGCAAAGGGCTCGAAGGCCGCATCGACGATCCGAACGCCGGCTGGAAGGGCCGCGCGTTGTGGGCCACCTCGGGCAACCGCACGCCGCAGCATATCGAGGGAATCGATGCGCCGGCGCCGGGCGCGCTCGGCGCCACACAAGCGACATTGTCGAGCCCGCTCGTCGTCGAATTCAGCTCCGCCCCGACCCGCTCGCGCATTGACGCCGCGAGAGTGGCCTCGAAATTGGGGTGGCGACGGTTCCGCTCGTCTTTGTCGCAATGCGCTCCTATATAACTTTTGCCATGTCATCTGTCCTCCCTCTTCCGCAGCCGACCGACGCGACTGCCGATCCGCTCGCCGAGGCAGCGGCGCGCGCCGAACACGGCAAAGAGCGCGTGGTCCTCATTCGCGATGGGAAGCCAGTCGCCGCCGTGGTGCCGATTGAAGACCTGGAGGCGTTGGAGGCGGAGGACGAATATTGGTCCAGGGCGGCGGACGAGGCTATCGGCGAATGGGAAGGCGCCGGCCGGCCGGCCAGTATCCCGATTGAGAATATTGCGCGCGATCTGGGCATCGACTTGACGGCCGATCCCGACGCCGCTCCGTGACTTGGCGGATCGAGTTCCTTCCGTCAGCGAGGGCCGAACTTCTGGCCCTGGATCGGCCAGTACAAGCACGCATTCTACGCAGTCTGCATCGGCTCGCCGCCGCTCCGCGCTCCGCGGCGAACGTCAAAGCGCTACGGGGGGACGCCCGATATCGTCTGCGCGTCGGGGACTGGCGGGTGATCTACATCCTCCTCGATGATGTGCTGGTGGTATTGGTGGTGAGGATCGCTCACCGGCGCGAAGCCTATCGCTGAAGCACCGCGCCCGCGCGTAAGGTCATGCTTCTCGACCCTCTCGCGCATTAGACCGCGACGCGAGTCCCCGGTAGGATGGGTTGAGCGCGGGCGAAACCCATCGCCGCGAATTGGGGGCTCGCCGTTGCTGATGGGTATCGCTTCGCTTCACCCATCCTACGGTGTCGACGGTTGGAGAGGGAGATGACGTGGTGCTCAGAGCCGTCTTTCTGCTGTTCGCGGGGCTCGCGATGATTACCACCGCGGGCGCGCAGACGCTGCCGGCCGACCCGGCCTTGATCAACGATCTCGTCGCTGCCAATCGCATCCTTTATGACCAGGGCGTCGTCGACGGCTTTGGCCATGTCAGCGCGCGCCACGACAAAAACCCCGAGCATTTCCTGCTGGCGCGGAGCATGGCGCCGGGTCTCGTGACCGCGGCCGACATCATGGAATTCGACCGTGACGGCAACGCCGTCGACCCGCAGGGACGCGCGGTCTATCTCGAACGCTTCATCCACAGCGAAATTTACAAGCTCCATCCCGAGGTCAAAGCGGTCGTGCACAGCCACTCGCCGGCGGTCATTCCGTTCGGGGCGACCAATGTCAAGCTGCGGCCAATTTTTCATCTGAGCTCGTTTCTCGCCGGCGGCGCGCCGATCTTCGAGATCCGAGAGGCCGGCGGGCCGGCGACCGACATGCTGATCCGCACCTCCGAGCTCGGCGCGGCGTTGGCCCGCACATTGGGGGCCGCGCCGGTGGCTCTGATGCGTGGACACGGCGACGTCGTCGTCGCGCCGTCGCTCAAGGAAGCGGTCTTCCGCGCGATCTATACCGAGGTGAACGCCCGGCTCGAAGCCGAGGCGCTGCGGCTGGGCCAAGGCGAAGTCGAGTTTCTGAACGAAGAGGAGGCGGCAAAGGCGACCGCGACCAATGCCGGCGTGCTGTCACGCGCCTGGGATCTGTGGAAGGCGAAAGCGCTGGCGCCCGCGCGATAGCACCGGTTCGGTACGGCCCGGCGTCAGGCCAGCCTATAGCCCTGGCGGGCGAGGAGCTTCCAGTTCCCGCCTTGCTTTTGCCAGACCGAGAGCATGCCGATTTTGACGCTGTTGGGCTTGCCGTCGGTTTCCGACTCGGACTCGTACAGGTTGCGCGCGATCGCGGCGTCGCCGGCCACCGCAACCTTGAGGTCCGGGAAGGTGATCGACTTGACCGTCGCCTTGCGGGTCATGACGCCGTTGATGAATTCGGCCTTGTCCTGAACCCGGCCGTCCGAATGGCCGTAACTCAGCTGGTCGGCGCTCAGCCGCTCCAGCTGGGTTTTGTCCGCCTTCAGAAGCGCCTCGCGCAGCGCTTCGACATTCTGTTTGACCGCTGCTTCGTCGCCAACTTCGGCGAGCGCCGGAGAGCCCCGAAAGAGGCTCGAAAGGCTGACCGCGAGCGCTCCCGCGGCCGCCAAGTCACGACGCGTTACTTGCATCCTTTCCTCCCTTTTGCTCAGTTGCCGAGGCAACTCTCGGTTTCTCCACAGCGTAATTCTGCCTGCCCGGCCTGTCGAACGGAAACCGCCGCGCAGCCATACCGAAGAAAATTGCCTCAATCGCACGGTAACATTTTGGCAAGAGCGGGTGGACAAGGAACCGATGGCGAAGGAGACCGGAGAGCGGCGAAACAGCGAAATACAGCAAAAACTCGCTGTTATCGCTGGCTGTTCCTGGCTGTTATTTCTCCGTCGCCGTCCCGAAAAACCGAGCGTTTCCGCGGCTGCGGCAAGTCCGCCCGCTGTTAATTCCTGCGTTATCAGCGATATCAGCCAGCGCCGAGCTCGGCTGTGGCTGACGATAAATCGCTTGTTTGGCTATAATTCCGGTATGGCCAGAAACTGAGGTGGTGGAATGCGCGAAGCGGTGAAGAAAGTCGTGCTGGCCTATTCGGGAGGGCTCGACACTTCGGTGATCCTGCGCTGGCTACAGGAGACCTATCGCTGCGAGGTCGTCCCGTTTACGGCCGATCTCGGGCAAGGGGAGGAGTTGGAGCCGGCCCGCCGCAAGGCCGAGATGCTTGGCGCCCGCGAGATCTTCGTCGACGACCTGCGCGAGGAGTTTGTCCGCGATTTCGTCTTTCCGATGTTTCGCGCCAACGCGCTCTACGAGGGCGCCTATCTTCTCGGCACGTCGATCGCTCGCCCGCTGATCGCCAAGCGCCAGATCGAGATCGCACGCCAGGTCGGCGCCGATGCCGTCGCGCACGGCGCGACCGGCAAGGGCAACGACCAGGTCCGCTTCGAGCTCACCTATTATGCGCTCAATCCCGACATCAAGGTCATTACCCCGTGGCGGGAGTGGGACCTGACCTCGCGCACCCGGCTCCTCGAATACGCCGAGCAGCACCAGATCCCGATCGCCCGGGACAAGCGCGGTGAGGCGCCGTTTTCGGTCGACGCCAACCTCCTCCACGTCTCCGCCGAGGGCAAGGTGCTGGAGGACCCATGGATCGAGCCCGAGGAGTTCGTGTTCGGCCGCACCGTCGCCCCCGAGGCCGCGCCCGACAAACCCGAATGTATCGAAATCGCCTTCGAACGCGGCGATCCGGTCGCGGTAGATGGCGAACATCTCTCTCCCGCCGCGCTGCTCCAGCGCTTGAACGAAACCGGCGGCAGGCACGGCGTCGGCCGGCTCGATCTCGTCGAGAACCGCTTCGTCGGCATGAAATCGCGGGGTGTCTACGAGACGCCCGGCGGGACGATCCTGCAGGCTGCGCATCGCGGGATCGAGAGCCTCACCCTCGACCGCGACGCCGCGCATCTGAAGGACGAGTTAATGCCGCGCTACGCCGAGCTGATCTATAACGGCTTCTGGTTCTCGCCCGAACGCGAGATGCTGCAGGCGCTGATCGACAAGAGCCAGGAGCACGTCGAAGGCATCGCACGCGTGAAGCTCTATAAGGGCTCGGCGCGCGTCGCCGGCAGAAAATCAGCGAAAAGCCTCTATAGCCTCGCGCACGTCACTTTCGAAGAAGACGCGGTCTACGACCAGTCCGACGCGGAAGGGTTCATCAAACTGAACGCGCTGCGCCTGCGCCTCGCCGCCCGCCGGCGCTAGTCGCCCGCGAGATTGGCTCGGCGCTCCGCTCCCCGCGAAGCAATCTCAGCGTGCTTGCCGATGTTGCTCGAGCCAGCCAATCATGATTCGGTTGAACGCGTCGGGCGCTTCGACATTCGGGAAATGGCGCATGCCCGGAATTTCCTCATATCGGGCGCCAGGCACGAGCCCGGCGAGCCGGCGGTTCTCGCTCGCCGGAGTGCCGGGGTCCTCGGCGCCGCACACCACCAGTACCGGGACCCGCAACGACGGCAGTTTCCTAGTGAAGTCGAAATTCATGATCGCCGCCGAGCATCCCAAGAAGCCCGCCGGCGTCGTGGCCGCAATGGTGTCGCGGATCTGTTTCCAGCGCCCCAATTTTCCCGGCTTGAAGGCATCGGTAAACCAGCGCTCCATTGTGCCGTTGGCCAACGGCTCGAGCGAGTTCGCGCGGCGAACGGTGTTCATGCGCTCGTCCCACATCGCCGCCGCGCCGGAGGGGCTCGCCGGCAAGGTGTCGCACCACAACGCCGAGATCAGCTTGCCGCCGTGGTCGATCGCGAAAGCCTGGCCGATCATGCCGCCGATCGACAGCCCGATGTAGTGCACGCGCGGAATCGCGAGCGCGTCGAGCACCGTGGCGACATCGCCGGCGAGCTGCTGCATCGTGTAATCGCCGGCAACCGGGTCGCTGCCGCCGTGGCCGCGCATGTCGAGGCGCAGCACGCGAAACCCGGCCTGCAGCAGCGCCGGCACCTGCTCGGACCAGCTGCCGCCGTCGGAAGAGAGCGAGTGCGTGATGCAGACGACCGGCCCCTCCTCCGGCCCGGTCAGATCGTAGTAGAGGCAACGTCCTGCGAGCGGCAACAACATCACATGTCCTCCTCGTCAAGGGATTACTGCCGGCGCTCCGGCAATGATCGCGTGGCCGCGAAACAGCACCACATAGAGCAACAGGCCGGCAATGACGCGCAATACACTAATATCGCGCCAGCGCAGGCGCGTGCGGCCGGTCGCGAGCGCGGCAAAGGGAAAGTTCGAGGTAATTTCTGCGAGGCGCGACCAGTCGCTGCCGAGCGCCAGCCGCTTTTTGCGGTCGATCAACAGCGTGCCGCCGAGCGACAGGCCGGCGAACGCGCCAAAAAAGATCAACGAGCGCACATCGCCATTGGCGACGATGTGGCTGACCGCCCACAAGCCGATGGCCCACATCACCGGATGGCGGGTGACCCGGAGGACGCCCGGGGCGGGATCGTCGGCCCTGGCCAGTCGCTCCATCGCCACAGCTGTCGGGTTGGGCGTGGTATAGCCGGCGACCAGCAAGATCGTCGCCAGCGGCATGACCACGACGGGAACCAGCGCCGTCCATCTTTGCCCGGGCCAGAGCAGAATTGTCGGCGCGTGCGCGTAGGCCACCAGGAACCACGCGAAAGTCGCCACTGCGGTGAGCGAATATACGGCGAGAAAGCCGCGTTCCCCCAGCTGGTCACGCAAGGATCCGCGCAATCCGGTGCTCGACAGCAGGACATGGCTGCCGCAGAACGCGAGACCGGCGATTACCAGCGAGACGAGGCCCTGCGCCATTGCAGCCTCGCCTCACCGCCCAGGCAAGCAGGCAACCGCAGCACTATTCTTTTCGAACAACTGCCGCGGATCGCCCGCGATGCCGACGACCTTGTTGCGGCTGGTGGCACCCTGGACGATCGAGAGGTCCCGCCGCGGCAGGTTCCACGCACGGGCGAGCAGCCGCAGCAGCGCCTCGTTGGCCCGCCCACCCTCGGTCGGCGCGGCGACCGCCGCCTTGACCACGCGCGCGCCCGTCACGGTGCACGCGATTGCGACCAGACAGTCGGTCCGGGCCCGCGGCGACAGGCGAATCGCCACGCGCAGGCCGCCGCCTGCCACCTTTACGGGTCCGTCAGACAAGGTATTCGAACATCAGGTCGCGCAGAAACCACAGAAGCAAAATGAGGATCACCGGCGAGATGTCTATCCCGCCGAGATCGGGGATGACTCGCCGGATCGGCCGCAGCAGCGGCTCGGTCACCCGCCACAGGAAATCCCCGATCGTCGCGACGGCACGGTTGTACCGGTTGACAATGCCGAAAGCGACGAGCCAGCTCAACACCGCCTGGGCGATCAGCAGCCAGATGTAAATCGAGATCACCGTACTGACGAGCTGCAGGAAGGCGTACATCTGAAAGGAACCCCGGCGCGAATGGCGCGCAGACCGTACCGTCAGCCGCGGGGGTCCGCAAGGTGCGGACGCCGCCGCGCCGGAGCCGTGCTTGACACGCCTCGGCACGATCACCATAGTCCGCCGCGCCCCATAAAGGGGCGACGGACGCCACGGGGCCGTAGCTCAGCTGGGAGAGCGTCGCGTTCGCAATGCGAAGGTCAGGGGTTCGATCCCCCTCGGCTCCACCACCTCTGAACCCGTAAAAGGCGCCAGTTCTCAGATTGAGGACAATGGTTCCGGACATCTTCCACCGCGATTTCACGCCCCAGCCCTTTTGGTGGGAAGCCTACAGGCCGACCGCCGGTGAGCTTGTCGAGGTGCCCCGGTCGGCGCGTGTCGCGATTGTCGGCGGCGGATATGCGGGGCTGTCGACGGCGCTCGAACTGGCCAAGCACGGCATCGACGCCATCGTGCTCGAAGCCGGTGAGCTCGGCTCCGGTGCCAGCACCCGCAATGGCGGCGCAGTCAGCGGCGGCGTCAATATCGGCAAGAGCTTCACCGGCCGCACCGCCGATGCCGAGGCCGGGCGGGCCGAGCAGCTGCTGTCGGATGCATCCGATGCCTTTGCGCTGATCGACCGGCTGATCAACGAAGAAAAGATCAATTGCTTCTGGGAAACGCCCGGTCGCTTCGTCGGCGCGTGGACAAGGAAGCATTTCGAAGCTCAGGCGCGCCGGCTCGCCATGCTCAATTCGGCGGCGCAATCGGGCGCTCACCTGGTGCCCCGCGGGCGGCAGCGCGAAGAAATCGCCAGCGACTATTACTTTGGCGGCATGGTCGTGGAGCGGTCCGGCAAGTTGCACCCGGCGCTCTACTACAAGGGGCTGCTCGAGGCTTGCCGCCGACGCGGTGTTGCCGTCTGTGCCCGGGCTCCGGTCACCAGTATCCGCCGGACCGGCGCCGAGTGGCGCATCGAGACCGGCCGCGGGGCTCTCGCGGCGGGCGATGCGGTGATCGCAACGAATGGCTACACCGGAGGTCTCGCCCCGGACCTCAGACGGCGGGTGGTCCCGGTCGCCAGCCACATTATTGCGACGGAAGAATTGCCGCAGAACCTCGCCCAATCCTTGATCCCCAGGGGGAGGACGTTGTCCGACACGAAGCGCGTGCTGTGCTACTACCGGATGTCGCCGGATGGCACGCGGATGGTGTTCGGCGGCCGCGCGCGCTTCACTCAGGTCGATCCGACCGCCAGCGGGCCAATTCTCTACCGCTACATGACCGATCGCTTCCCGCAATTGCGCGGCGTCAAGATCACCCATGCCTGGACCGGCAATGTCGCGTTCACCCTCGACGCGCTGCCCCATATGGGGAAACGGGACGGGCTTCATTACTGCCTCGGCTGCAACGGCAGCGGGGTGGCGATGATGACCTATCTCGGTTGGCAGACGGCGCGCAAAATCGCCCGCATCGCCAATTTCGCCTGCAGCTTCGATACCGAGGATTTCCCCGGCCACCCGCTCTATTTCGGCAATCCTTGGTTTTTACCGATCGCCGGCGGCTATTACCGGCTGCGCGACAATCTCGACCGCCTCCTCACCTGATCCGAGAAAGCGCTGCTAGCGGGGGTCCAGAACTGTTACGCGCCGGTGCCCGGGCTTGATGCCCGCGAGCACCCGTTCCGATAGGCCGGCGGATTTGTGAACGAAGCGGCGCGGCGCGTCCCAGTCGAAATTACGGTAGACCGCGGCTAGGTTCGCGTAGGGCGGCGATTGGGCGGACAGCTGAAACGTCAGCCGATGACCGGCGCAATCCGAGTTGACCAGATCGCGCGCAAAGGCGAGAAGACGCCGCCGGTCTTCGGCCCGCCATTCCGCGTTGACCGTTTTAGTATTTGTTGAGCCACGGCGCGGTTTCGGGATCGTGGAAGGCAGCAAAATCGGGTGTCACGCAAATCTGCCCGCCACACAACTCCCGGCAGAGATGCATCATCGCGTTCAGCTGCGACGAGGCCAGAACGCGCCCGGTGTAGAGCAGCGACTGGTTCGGCATCACGAGGCCGCCTGGGCTCTCCTCGGCCAGCGCAACCGCGGCTGTCAGATGCGCATTGATGCCCTCGCGATAGCAGGCGAGCTGCGCCAGCTTCTCCCGCACCGCCTGTTGCTTCTCGAGGCCGATCTGGCGCGCGTTGAACAGCGCCGCCCCGATCATCATGTCCGCCACTTTGAGGCTGCGCAGGACGAAGGCGTAGGCGCTGCACCTGTGCAGAGTCGCGCGGATGAAGCTCGCCGCCTTTGTGTGGCGATAAAACAACACGTTTTCCCACGGGATCAGTACGTCATCGAAGATGACGAGCGTATCGATCTGGTCAAAGCGGTTGGCCAGCGGGTAATCGTCGGCGGAGGCGCGGCCGGCAAAGCCGGTCCGGCAGATGAACTTCAGGTTCGACGCCCCGAGATCGCAAATGAAACCGACGGCATAGTCGGACAGCTCGGCATCGCCCCAATTTGCGATTGTCGGCTTCACGAAGGCTCTGGTTGGCATACGCCGCGGCGGTTTCGTACTTGGCGCCGCGCACGACAATCCCGGCGCTCGTCTCCTTGACGACATGCAGCAGCATGTCGGGGTCTTGCTCCTGAGGCCGCTTCGACCGGTCGCCTTTGGGATCTGTATTGGCCGAGACGTGGAACGGGTCCAGTCGCACGGCCCGGTCGACGAGCCGGCAGATATTTTCTGCGAAAGCGGGATCGACCTCGCTCAGAATGTCCTGGCCATCGAACAGCGACCACATCTCGCCGACGGTCTCGTCACCGACGCGGGTCACGACACCGCCGATCTCGTCCAGCACCGTCTCGACCGCGCCGCGTTTGGCGTGCCAGTCATCCGGCGAGCGAGGTAGTTTGAGGGCGACCGCGCAGACCTCCCCGGCCTCGCCGTGCGGATCATAGGCGGCCCCATCGGACTTGTTTTTGTCAACGCTTATTGTCGCGCGGAGCGCAAGGCGTGCCAACGAGCCGTGTTCGGACCCCTCGGCTGGCCAATGCTCATCGGGTGTTTGGTCAAGGTTTAAAAAATGCGCCCGTCGGAGGAGGCGAAAGGGGCCGCGGGTCAGCCCTGTGATTGAGGCGGGCTCGTGTTCGTGGCGATCAAAGCTCCGCTACCGCCGGCGTCGGCGACCTGACGCAACTTTTCGGGAGTTCTCTAGACGAGAGACCAAACCCTCGTGCCTTGCCGCCCGCAGTGCCGGCAGCGAGATACCTGGGCATACCAACCGATGCCGAGTTCGTCATAGCCGTCATGAAGGGTGTCATCATGGCAATCATGACAGAAGCGATAGAACCGCTCGGGTCCGTTGCGCATAAGCATTTCACTACCCCGAGCAAGGTTCGACGCCCAATCTCCTAGCGCCGAAAAGATGCGTTGCCTCGGAGCAAGACGAACTCGATCGAGAGTGCCGCGTAAGGTGAGGGGCGGGACGGAACGGGCGATCATCGCGTCCTCCGGCTAATCGCCGATAACCATGCATCAGCCATGCCATCTAGGTGCTTCGCCGGCCGCTTAACGTGAAATTCGGTGCAGCGGCACCGCAGCGGGCAATTGCCCGCGTGATAGGCAGGACAGGCCTCGTGACGCTGACTTCAACTGCTCGCCGAGCTGAGGCGAAATGCCTGCTGCGCGCCCGCATCTTAGTCGGGTATCTCGGGAATATCGTCTCTAAAATAGGCCCGACCCAGCCGGTGTTTGCTTCGCCGGTGCGCCCTCAACCTCCAGGCGTCGTTGCGGTGTGACTGAAAGGAGGCCGGCCCTATGATCGGTTCGACAGCAGGATCAATTCATCCGATCGGAGAGCGCTGGCGCAGCGTCATCGGCAGCGTTCGTTCACTCGTTATCTACCACGGCAACCCAATACGGAAATGGCGTATGGACCGGCTCTACTCCCACTTTGTGCGACAGGGTGACCTTGTCTTTGACATCGGCAGCCATGTCGGCGACCGTATAGGATCATTTCGCCGCCTTGGCTGCCACGTCATTGCCGTCGAGCCGCAGCCCAGATTGGTCGAAATACTGCAACACCTCTATGGGCGTGACCCGAATGTCGCAATTGAGCCCACGGCCATTGCCGCAGCTATCGGAAGCATCGAGTTCTTCGTCAACCTGAAGAATCCCAGCCTCAGCACCGCATCTTCGGCCTTCATCGCGGCGGCCTCGGCGGCACGAGGTTGGTGTGGCGAACGATGGCCTGGCCGGCTCATCGCCCCGACCACCACTTTGGACCGGCTGATCGAACGTTACGGTGAGCCTGCTTTTGTCAAAATCGATGTGGAAGGTTTCGAGGCCGAAGTGCTCGCGGGACTCTCGCGGCCGCTGAGGGCATTCTCCTTCGAATTTACGACTATTCTACGCCGGGTCGCGATCGCGTGCGTGACGCGCTGTCAAGCCCTCGGCGCGTACCGTTTCAATGCCGCGCTGGGCGAGAGCCAACGCTTGTCCTTCGCGGAATGGGTCGATGCCGGGCAAATCGAGCGTTGGCTTCGGGCGTTGCCGGAGAGCGCCAATTCCGGAGATATCTACGCGCGCCTGAGGGAAGCTCCACAACCGAGCCGCCCGCCGAGGGGGTGATTGGGCGGGCGAACCTCGCCAGATCGAGCCGGGACGTTCGGCCAGCGTCATTCCGGCCCGATCGGATCAGGGGTTTTCTCAAGGCAAACGCCCGCCCATCCACGCATATTGGCGAAGGTTCAATCGGCCGGCGCCGGCTCGAGGGCCGCGAGGCTGCGTCCGCGGGTTTCCGGCAACAGCATCAACATGACAATCATGATGCCGGAGGCGACTGCGCTAAATACTGCGATCGTCGCGCCAAGCGGTAAGCTCTGGCTCACAAACCCGACCATCGTTGGGAACAAGGAGCCGATCGCCCGCCCGGCATTGTAGCAAAATCCCTGAGCGGTGCCGCGGACCTCGGTCGGGTAGAGCTCGGTCATGAATGGCCCCATCGGCGGGAATTTGATCAGGAAAATCGCGAAAAGCGGAACCCCGACCAGCAATAGTGCCGTGTTGCCCATCGGCACGAACATGTAAATGAGGATCATCACGAATGAGCCGATCGCCGACCATAAGAAGGTCTGCTTTCGACCGATGGCATCGCTCAAATACGAACCCAGAAGGAAGCCGCACAGCGCGCCCAAGATCTGGACCAATAGAAACCCGCCGGTGCTAGTCGCGGAAAGCCCGCGCACCGTCCGCAGATAGGTTGGCATCCAGATGCCGAGCGCGTACCCGCCGCCTTGCGCCCCGGCCACCATCAATGAGACCTTGACTGTTGTCCACAGGTGCGGACCGCGAAAGGCAGCGAACAGATGGCCGACGCCAACGCGCGGGCGCTTGATATGAGCGTCACGAAAAATTTCGGGTTCGTCGATGTGCCGCCGGATCCAAAACACGAAAGCTGCCGGAAAGAGGCCAATTGCGAATAAGACGCGCCAGGCGATCGCTTCGGGCAGCAAGGCGTAAAGTGCGGTGTAAACCAGAGCCGACGCGCCCCAGCCGACTGCCCAGCCCGTCTGCACAATCCCGACACCGCGGCCACGGTACTTGTCCCGGATCACCTCGCCCATCAAAACGGCCCCGGCCGCCCACTCGCCGCCGAAGCCGAGACCGTGCAATGCCCGCAATATGAAGAGCTGCTCGAAATTTTGTGCGAAAGCACAGAAAAACGTAAATACCGAGTACCAAAGAATCGTGATCTGCAGCATGCGCACCCGGCCAAAACGGTCGGCGAGCGTGCCGGAGAACCACCCACCCAATGACGAGACCAGCAACGTGACCGTGCCAATCAGGCCGGCCTCACCGCGCGACAGTCCCCACAGCGCGATCACGGTCGGGATGACAAAGCTGTACATCTGGACATCGAACGCATCGAGCGCCCAGCCGCCAAAGCACGCGCCCATCGCGCGGCGTTCTCGGGCAGTCAAATCGTGTGCCCAAGCGAGCATGGCGTTCCCCCACAAAGCCATATCACTGGATCGTCGCACGCCCCGTACGGGCACGACAACGGAAATACGCTGGGATCAGCTCTGCATGTGTCGCTGGCCATGAGCCAGAAAGCGCAGTAGAGGTCGCCGGCGCCGGAAATTGGACAGGCGAACGCGGTTTCTCTTCTAGGAAGGCCCCACACGTGGCATTGCAGGCAATCAATGTCAGCGTCATGCGGCCGCCATCGAGGTTTGTCCGATCCAGAAACGGTTCGGCACCCGCGTCGCAGCCCCCGGCCGCTCGCGCCCCGCAAGCCGGCAACGGGCCTCGTGATATGGGGCGACATAACGCAAGATGCCCGGTACCCAGGGGTAGAAGCGATGCAATGCGGTGATGGCCCGTTCCGCCGCGTGGCACTCCGCCACGCCGTAGGTCAATCCAAAATCCTGCCGCATGCGGAGCGGCAATAATCGGGCGGTCAAGGCTCGATACCAGAGCGGCATTCGCCATGCGGTGCCGGCCCCCGCGAACAGCCCGGCCGCCGTGCGGCGCGCCGGATCGCCGATCGTGAGAACTTCCGACCCGAGCATTTCGTCGACATAGCAGCCGAATTCCGTCCAGCTGTGCGGCAACGCCTCCTGCGGGATGCCGAAGAGTGCTGCGAACAGCCGGCTTTCCGCATAGTACCGCTCGCGATCGGCGGTCGAGAGCGGCGGGGCTATGAGCTCGTAGGCGAGGGGTGCGGTCTCGACCAGGGTAGCCCAGACCCAGCGCAGCGCGGCAACATCATTGGCGCGATAAGCCGAGCTGGCGGCGAAAACACCCAAACCCTCGTTCAGCACTCCGCAAATCCCCGCGTGGCGCCGATGAAGGATGCGGGCGGCTGTAATCGCCTGCGTTGTGGTCCCGAACATCATCGTCAGGGTGATGCTGAATGTACGCTGGAACCGTCCGATCGGATCTCCAAACGTGCGGGAGTGCTCGGCGATCGCGGCGGCCACCCACGGGTGAGCGAGCTGCAGCAGCAAGGCCCGTCCGGCGCCGAGAAAGACTGCCGCCTCTCTATCGATGCGCCAGGAGACCGAATTCGGACCAAATATGCCCGCCGACTCCGACTCGGCTGCCGACCGAACCATCGTCAGCTCGCGTTCAAGCTCCGACTCAGTGACAACGAGTGACGATTCCAGTCTCATCGCACGAAATGCCGATCCATCAATGTCTTGGGAAGCCAAACCCGCCTAACGGTCAATATCTTTCAACTGAGCCCTGCCGCGCTTTCGTGCAAGCAAAAGCTTTCACGCCCCTCGCCATCGGGTGAGATCTACGTCCACGGCAGCACGCCGCTCCAATATGGTGTCTCCAAAGGAGCAGGTCTCGCACGCGAATTAGTCTCCAAACCAGATCGCGAAGTCGAAGAGAAGGCGGCCTTTACTGTTCCCGCCCTTGCAATAGCGGCAAAGAGGCGGATCGGGATCGCGACCTCTTTGCCATCGGCAAGGCATGTCGATGAACCGCACCAGTCTCCGGCCAAGCACCTATGGCTGATTCTCGGGACTGTACGTTGGCCGCTCGAGGCGTGATAGGCTACAGTGGTTGCGTCGTTGTAGGAGAGCCCGGTAACACCGGCCCAACGGCGGGTTTTCGGGTCCGCGTCCTAGAACAGGAGGTTTGATGGGATGAAGACGGGGTTGCGCGTGCTCGCGGCGGCGGGCTCGCTATTGCTTGCGCCGCTGATCACTAGCCCAGCATTCGCTCAAAAGACCGGGGGCATTCTCAAAATCTCACATTTCGACAGCCCCGCGAGCATGTCGCTGCTTGAGGAATCGACGGCGGCAGCGCTGCGGCCGATGATGGGGGTCTTCAACAACCTCGTCGTGTACGATCAGCATGTGGCGCAAAACAGCATGCGGTCGATCGTTCCGGAATTGGCCACGAGCTGGTCCTCAAACGAAGAGGGGACCGAGTTGACCTTTCCGTTACGCCACGGCGTCAAATGGCATGACGGCAAGCCATTCACAGCTCAGGACGTCAAATGCACTTGGGACCTGCTGAGCGGCAAGGCGAGCGAGAAGCTTCGCATCAATCCGCGCAAATCCTGGTACAGCAATGTCATGGAGGTAACTACCAATGGCGATTTCGAGGTCACCTTCCGTCTGAAGCGGCCGCAGCCGGCTCTGCTCGCACTGCTGGCCTCCGGCTGGGCGCCGATTTATCCCTGTCATATATCGCCACGCGACATGCGCAGCCGTCCGATCGGTACCGGCCCGTTTAAATTTGTCGAATTCAAGCCGAACGAGGTCATCCGGGTGGCCAAAAATCCCGATTACTGGAAAGAGGGGCGGCCTTACCTCGACGGCATTGAATGGACGATCATAAGGGACGTGTCGACGAGAAACCTGGCGTTTATCGCCGGCAAGGTCGATCTATACTCACCCCACGGGGTGACCATCCCGATCCTGAAAGACATCAAGGTCCAGGCGCCGCAGGCAATCTGTGAGGTGGCACCGACAAATGTCAACCGCACTCTAATCATCAACCGCGAGAAGCTGCCCTTCGACAATGCCGATCTTCGGCGCGCGATGTCGCTCACCCTGGACCGCAAGGCCTTTATCGACATCATTACCGACGGGCAAGGAGACATTGGCGGAACCATGTTGCCGGGTCCCGAAGGGGTCTGGAGCATGCCGCCAGAGCTGCTCAGGACATTGCCGGGCTATGATCCCGACACCGCCAAGAACCGCGCCGAGGCCCGTCAAATCATGCAAAAGCTCGGCTACGGGGCGGACAAACGGCTGGCAGTCACCGTGTCGACGCGCAACATTCCGCCGTATCGCGATGCGGCGGTGATCCTTATCGATCAATTGAAGGAAATCTATATCGACGGCCAACTTGAAGCTGTCGACACGACGCAGTGGTATCCGAGGATCATGCGCAAAGATTTTACTGTCGGCCTCAATGTCAGCGAAAGCGCGGTCGACGACCCTGACCAGCAATTCTACGAGAACTACGTATGCACGGCTGAGCGCAACTACACAGGCTACTGCAGTGCGGAGCTCGACAAGCTGGTCGACCAGCAATCGGCTGAGTCGGACAAAGAGAAGCGCAAGCAGCTGGTGTGGGAAATCGAAAAGAGGCTGGCGCAGGATGGCGCCCGGCCAGTCATCTTCTATCCCCGACAAGCAACCTGTCGTCACCCGCAAGTAAGGGGGATGACCATGATGGTGAACAGCATCTACAACGGCTACCGCTTCGAAGACCTCTGGCTCGATAGGTGAGCTGGACGCTCGCCCGATGCGGTGTGGGCGTCGCACGGGTCGCCACGACGCTGCCGACAAAGCCGACGGAAAAACCTACCGCTGCTCGCTCGGCTGTAGCGCCACGACGGTTTCCGCCCGCTCAAGGATTGATGCGTCCAACATTGATGTTAGGAGCACCGTAAAAGCCACCGCCTGGATTGGGTCCAGCGAAAAGGCCACCACCCGTACTGGTTCCGCCATTGGCATGACGTCGCCATATCGCGGCCCAGCGCCTTCCGGTTCCTGCCTGGCGCTGCCGACCGATGCCGGCCCTTTTCGCGTGGATGGTTCCGGCCGGCGGGAGGAGCATTGGCTCCATTGCGGTCGCCCTCAACGCTGGCACCTGCCGGTTTGAGGGTGGGTTGGGTGAAGAACCCGCCGTCGTCTTTTCCCCAGGAGGCTCCGGCGGCGCGTCGCGCGCCATGCCGTCCGCGACCAGCGATGGGGCCTCATGCGCTGGCACAGCCGGTGCCGCGGCCACCGCATCTGCAGACGGTGCTGCCGGGCGCAGAGGAGCGAGCCCTAGGAAACCGACGCCGAAGAGCACCCCCACGGTGGCCGCTGCGACGATGCCGAGTGAGAACAAGTAGAGAAAGGGCCGGAAGTCATTCTCAGGCGGGCGAGGCAACATCGAACTGCTCCGATCATCCCTTGTCGTCGGCAGACCAAACGCCAGCTGCTTGCGAGCGTCAATGCTGCGCAATGGCTCCCTCTGGTCGTAGCGCCGCGAGCACAAAAAGGGAAATGCCGCGGCGTGCCGCCCCTACCCGTCAAGCCCAGCACCGCGCTCGTCTCGGTAAGCGACGCCGCGCACGGCTCCGCCGGCGCCGTCCCCTTCGGGGCCACATCCCCGGCTGCCGCGGCGCGCGGCTGAGGCTCGCCGACATCGGACGGACGGCCGGACCACGTCAAGGTGTGCTGGGAGCGGAGCCTGAAGCGGCTCGATCCCGACGTCATCGACCTCTACTACATCCATCGTGTGGATCCGACCGTTCCGTTCGAGGACATGGTGGGCGCGATGAGCGAGCTTGTGCACCGAGACAAGGTACGCCACCTCGGCATCTGCGAAGCCGGCGCCGCGACGATCCGGCGGGCTCAGGCTATTCACCCGCGAAGCGCCGTGCAGATCGAATATTCAATATGGACCCGTGACGTCGAGGCCGAGATCCTGCCGTTACGCGAGGAGCTCGGCGTCGGCTTTGTCGCGCACAGTCCGCTCGGCCGCGGTTTCCTGACCGGCATGTTCGCCGATATCGCGCGCTGCGGGCGGGGGACGCGCGTCGCAATATGCCACGGTTTCAGGGCGACGATCTCCGCCGCAACCTTGAGCTGGTCGAAGAGCTGAGGGAACTTGCTGCAGCCGAGAACTGCACGCGGGCTCAGTTGGCGCTCGCCTGGGTTTTATCCCAGCGCCGTACATCGCGCTGATCCCCGGCACCAGCCATCGCGATCGGATCGAGGTTCTGGGCCATGGCGCCACTATGCGCGGCGGCGTTGCCTTTCGCGCGGACCCTGCGCGATCCGGCCATTCCGGCATAAGGCCGGCACACCCAGAATTACGCCCGCTCCGAAGGGCCTCGGCGGCGGTACCGTTCAGCCGGGCAAAGATTTGCATCCTCGCCTGTGTCGCGCAATTCTAGCGGATCGGAGGAGCACGGTCTTCCCTGCCACCACGGAGAGCGGGTTCGGTAATGGGCGAGTTCGGAATTGGGCAGCCGGTGCGGCGTTTCGAGGACAAGCGCCTCTTGAGCGGCAACGGCCGCTTCCAGAACGACAACAACCTGCACGGCCAGTTGGCCGCCTACGTGCTGCGTTCGCCGCACGCCCATGCCCGCATCCGCAAACTCAAGCTCACGGCGGCCCTGGGCGCACCGGGTGTTGCGCTGATCATGACCGGCGATGACCTCGTCGAAGCCAAGCTCGGGGTCATGGGCGTGCCGTTTCAGCGCAAGCGACCGGACGGATCGCCGATGTTCGCTCGCGCCTTTCTGGCCTCGCCCAGGGCACGGTGCGTTATGTCGGCGAGCCGGTGGCATTCGTCGTGGCCGAGACGCTGGCGCAGGCAAAGGATGCCGCCGAGCTGATCGACATCGACTACGAGGCATTGCCGTCGGTCACCGACACCGCGGAGGCGGCAGAAGGCAAGATTGCGGTATGGGAGGAGTGCCCGGACAACATCTCGAACCTGTTCGAGACCTGCAACAAAACGGCGACCGAGGCGGCCTTCGCCAAGGCAGCGCACATCATCACGCGCCGCTACGTCATCAGCCGGGTCTATGCGCAATTCATGGAGCCGCGTGGCGCGATCGGCGTGTGGGACCCGGGCGAGGATCGTTTCACCCTCTACGCCGACGTGCAGTACCCCCACCGGGTCCGTCAGGCGCTCGCCACTCGTATTTTCAAAATTCCCGAAAGCAAGATGCGGGTCGTCGCCGGCGATGTCGGCGGCGGGTTCGGCACCAAGGGTTGGCAATATCCCGAGCATCGCTTGGTGCTGCTCGCGGCAAAGAGATTGCGTCAGCCGGTCAAATGGACGTGCGAGCGCAGCGAGGCGATCCAGGCCGACGAGCACGCCCGCGACAATGTCAGCGACGCCGAGCTGGCGCTCGACAAAGGCGGGAAATTCCTCGGCCTCAGGGTCAAGACGCTGGCCAATGTCGGCGCCTACATCTCGTCCGAGCGCAACCTGCTCGCAACTTTCGGTAATGTCGGTACGCTGACCGGAACCTATGACGTCCCGGCTGCTCACGTCGCGGTGTTCGCGGTGATGGCCAATACCAACGGGACCGCACCCTATCGCGGCGCCGGACGGCCCGAAGCGACCTATGTCATCGAGCGGCTGATCGACGACGCGGCGCGCGAGTTGAGCTTCGACCCGGTTGAATTGCGCACCAAAAACCTGATCCCGGCCTCGGCCATGCCGTACAAGACGGCACTGAACCTCAATTACGATTGCGGCGATTTCCTTGCCAACCAGCGGAAGGCGCTGGCGCAAGCCGACTGGGCCGATTTCCCGGCGCGCCGCGACGAGGCCAAAGCGCATGGCAGGCTGCGCGGCATCGGCATCGCCAACCCGATCGAGAAGGCAGCGGGGCCCGGCCAGGAATTCGCCGAGATTCGCTTTCATCCCAGCGGCAACGCGACCCTGCTGATGGGCAGCAAGAACCAGGGCCAGGGCCACGAAACGACCTTCAAGCAGGTGCTGAACGAAAAGCTCGGGCTGGATCCGGCGGCCGTGCAATACATCGATGGCGACACCGACCGCGTCGCGTTCGGTATCGGCACCAACGGCTCACGCTCGACGGTGATCGGCGGCTCGGCTTTGTGGATGGCGGCCGACAAGGTCATCGCCAAGGGCAGACGGATTGCCGCTCATCTGCTCGAAGCCGCCGAAGCCGACATCGAATTTAGCGATGGCAATTTCTCGGTCGCCGGCACCGACCGGCGCATTAGCGTCACCGATGTCGCCAAGGCGTCGTTCCAACCCGGCCGCCTGCCGCCGGGGCTCGAGGGCGGCCTCTACGAGACCGGCACCTTCGCCCCAGAAGACAACACCTATCCCAATGGCTGCCACGTCTGTGAGGTCGAGATCGACCCGGACACGGGCATGCTGGAGGTCGTCCGCTATGTTGTCGTCGACGATGTTGGCACGGTTGTGAACCCGATCGGCCTCAAGGGTCAGATCCATGGCGGCGTCGCGCAGGGGCTGGGCCAGGCGCTGATGGAGCAGGTCGTCTACGACCGCCAATCGGGGCAGAACCTGACCGGCAGCTTCATGGATTACTGCATGCCGCGCGCCGACGCGATGCCGTACATCGAGATTTTCTCCAACCCGGTGCCGACCAAGCGGAATCCATTAGGCGCCAAGGGCGCGGGCGAGGCTGGGACCGTTGGCGCGTTGCCGGCGCTCGTCAACGCCGTCCTCGATGCGCTTGCGCCGCTCGGCGTCAAAAGTCTCGACATGCCGGCCACCAGCGAGCGGATCTGGCGGGCGATGCGGGATGCGCGTGCCCGACCCCTGCCCTGACGCCCCGTCACACACGCCCGACCTGCGTCGGGCTAAACCCTCGCAGCGGCTTGCGCGGCGCGGACGTGTCCGGCGAGCAGTGCGGGTAGCCGCGCCGGATCGCCGCGTGCCATGCCGCATTCGGTCGCGATCCCGTCGACACGCGCATGGCGCCGCGCCGCGGCGATCCGCGCCGCGTCACCTTCCGGATCGTCGTAATGAACGAGGCCGAGATAGAGTTCAGTCTCGGGACGAAGGCGCAAATTGTCCAGGGGTGCGAAGTATGCCTCGTCGGTACGGCCCTTCGGCACCGGCATGTGGAAGAATTGGATCGGGCGAACGAGCTTGCCGCTGATCGCGTTCGCCATTTCGACCATGATCGCCATGTCCTTGGGCTGCACGAGGTGCTCGTCGACCGGGCTGCCATAGCACAGATGATAGCCAAGTTCGATCGCTCGAGGGACCGCGTCCCCGACCTGCGAGAGGACCGCGATCGCCTCTGTGCGGAAATCCACCGGCCCCGCTTCATAATAGCCTTCCCACGCCAGCACCTCCTGGCATACATCCCATTGGATGGCTACCCGGTCATTCGGGATCGCCGCAGCGATTTCGATCACTTCGCTGATCATATGCTGCGTGAGCGCGGGCAGAAGCAGCGGCCGGTCAGACGGCACCATGTTGTTGTAGGTCGGCGCAATTGGCGTCGGCAGCGAGACTTGAAACTTTACCGGTGCCGGAATGACCCCGGCTTTTTGCAATTGTTCGAAGAGGGTCCAGGATGCGATCGCCATCTCGGCATAACCCGTCTCGAATGTATCGGGATCGGGCTTGGCGCCGGGTTTGATGCGCAGGCGCGGGATTTCGCGAATGAGCTTGCCGTCCCACTGAGTGAACTTTAAGGGCGGTACGTCGCGGGCCGGCTCGATGGCCGGGTTTTGCGCAAGGACGTCCTGCAGAAAGCGAATCCAGGTCTTGCGGATGCCTGTCTCGCCGTCCGGCAGGCGCCTCAAAAGCGGCCCAGCCGTTTCCGACAATGTGCGGAACACCGTTTCAGCATCCGGCAACGGGATGCTGCCGACGAAATGGATGATCGGCTGTTCGGCCACCGCATCCTCCTGAGTGGGTTGATGCTAATCATCCTAGCTAAATTGGCGTCGCTCGGCCAACAGCCGATCGGAGCCCCGGAGCCGTGCATCCGAGATGCTGTAGTCGGTCATCTCGATTATTCTGGGTCTGCGAAAATGGCCAGAAAGGAAAGCATCAATGCCTCAACAGGTCAGTGCCGTTGTCGTTGATCCGGCTGTGCTGGGAAGGCTAGCGATTAAATCGGTTGAATTGCGCGATCCCGACCGCGACGAGGTGGCGGTGCGGGTGGCCGCGATCTCGCTCAACCGCGGTGAGACGCGCCGCGCCACACAGCAGGCTGAGCCGGGGTGGCGTCCGGGGTGGGATTTCGTCGGTGTGGTCGACAGCGCGGCGGCAGATGGCAGCGGTCCGAGACCTGGCACGCGCGTGGTCGGTATCCTGCCGTCGGGCGCCTGGGCCGAGCGGGTCAATTGCCGCACCCATGCGATCGCCGCGCTGCCCGATGCCGTCGGCGATGCCGAAGCGGCGACATTGCCGGTGGCGGGCCTCACCGCGTTGCACGCGCTGCGCCAAGGCGGGCTGTTACTCGGGCGCAAGGTGCTGGTCAACGGCGCCTCGGGTGGGGTGGGGCACCTCGCCTGTCAGCTCGCCATGGCGGCCGGCGCGCAAGTCTGGGGCCATGTGCGGCGGGGCGAACATTGTGCCGCCGTTGCCGAATGGTGCGGCGAACGGGTCGTGCTTGGCCCCGAGCTCGCGGCCGCCAAGCCGCACGGGCCGTTCTGGCTGATCCTCGACTCGCTCGGCGGCTGCGCCCTTGGTGCGGCGCTCGCCATGCTGCAGCCCGGCGGTACCTGCGTGACCTTCGGGGTATCCGATGCCCCCCGGGCGACCTTCGAGAGCCGTGATTTCTTTGCTACCGGCGGGGTGCGCCTCTACGGGCTTACCCTGTTCCACGAACTGATGAGCGTCGAACGGGCCGGCATCGGCCTCGCGCTGCTCGCCGATCTGATCGCAGTAAAAAAGTTGCGGCCGCAGATCGCGGTCGAAGCCCCATGGAGCGAGATCGCTACGGTTGCTCGCCGGCTTCTCGAACGCGAGTTCACGGGCAAGGCCGTTCTTCACGTCCGTTGAGGCTCGCCAATCCGGGCGTTGCCCAGGTTTTTTGAGGTAGGACGTTACCACGCGAACCAGCTGGAGTAGAGGAAATGGCGAGATTAAAAGGAAAAGTGGCACTGATCACCGGTGCGGCGGGAGGGCAAGGGGCGGCGGAAGCAGAGCTGTTTGTGCAAGAAGAGGGTTCAGTTGTCGTCACCGACATCGATGGCGCAGCCGGCGAAGACCTGGCGCAACGGCTCAAGGCGCAAGGGGGCAAGGTCCTGTTCCTGCGCCAGGACGTTGCCGACGAGGCGTCATGGGGAGAAACCGTATCTGCCGTGCTCGCGGCTTTCGGCAAACTTCATATCCTCGTCAACAATGCCGGGACGATTGCGCGTCAGGACATCGTCAATACCACTATCGACGCGTGGAACCGGACATTGGCCGTCAATCTGACCGGCGCGATGCTCGGTATGAAGCATTGCGCGCCGGCGATTGGCGAGAGCGGCGGCGGCTCCATCATCAACATCTCCTCGACGGCGGGGCTCACCGCGCATGACGATGCCGCCTATACGGCAAGCAAATGGGGATTACGAGGACTGACGAAGACCGCCGTGCTGCAGTTCTCGCAATGGAACATCCGGGTCAATTCGATCCATCCCGGACAGATCGCCGACACCGGCTTCTACCGCAGCGGCGGCGAAGCCTTTGCCCACGCCGCACGCGTTGCCATACCGATGCACCGGCAAGGCACTCCAAAGGAATGCGCGGATCTGGTCCTGTTCCTCGCGTCGGACGAGTCGAGCTTTATCAGCGGTGCTGAAATTGCCATCGACGGCGGCTACATTGCTGCCGGCACGGCGAGCCTGCGGAACCGCGTGCGCGAAGACTTCGCCGCCGGCCGCAATTGATGCGGCCCGGAGGACCGCCGCAGACATCGAGACTACCACGCGCCAAGAGACGAAGGGTGTGACTGCCCGAATCGCTCAACTACCATAGTTGAACCTTATCCTCTATGATCCCGCCACAGGACGCATTATACGGCTCCGAGCGGGGGATCGCACCGGGTCATGGCTGCAACTTGCTGTCTGATTGTGACGCTCGCCGCTGAAGTGGTGGGTTACGCAGGTCTGATCCGAGCGGATCAGAATGGCACCGTCGAAGAGCTGAACACACACGGCGATCACTTCGTAAATTCAAAAATTGCGGAGCATTCCGGTCGCATCGTAAGGGCGACTGGCGACCGTTTACTCGTCGAGTTCGGGAGCCCGGCCGAGGCGGTGGCGTGCGCCGTCGAGTTGCAGAGCGGCATTATAGATCGCAACATCGGTACGTCACCCGACCGGCGGATTACATTCCGCATCGGGGTCGCTATTGATGAGGTAGCGCGAAATGACGACGATTTGATCACCCGCGCTGTTGCGGCGTTGCCAACTGACACCCTCGCGACCCTGGTCAAACCCGGTTCCGAAATCTTCGACGACGGCCGCAAAACAGCCGTGCGACTGGCAGCGTTGGCCGAACCGGCGGGCATTTGCATTTCTGGTGCCGTCCGCGACGCTGTCAGTGACCAGCTCCCGTATGTGTTCGAAGATATCGGCATACAGAACCTCGACATCCGCACAGCACCGATGCGCTGCTATGCAATGGGTCGCGGATCTCTGCCATTGGCATCGCGCCGGAGGCAAATCCCGCAGCGCCGACCGATAAGGTTACGTAGTGCCGCCGTCGCGGCGGGCGTGTTCGCGATGCTTGGTGTCTGGGGCCTCGCCTTGTGGGCATGGCTCGGCGCAAATTCGTCGAAGGCGCCTATCTCGGCGGTGAGTGTAGCGTCGCAGATCTCGTCTGTCGGCAATACGTCAGGTGGGGCCGTCCCAACTGGGTCGACGCTGCAATCACCGCTTGTGAGCGCGGCGGGGGAGAAAGAGACTCGAGCATTGTCGTCGCCGCCGACCCTTTTCGAAATCGGCGCGGCCGTGGCGAGAGGCGACCAACCAACGTCGCTGTTGTACATCAATCCGGGTAACGGCACGGCCAATGTCGCAAGTATCCAACCGCCGTCGCTGTTGCGAACCAGACCCGACAGCGGCCTGGCCGGCGTCGGAAGCCTCCAATTGCCGCCACTGTTGCAAACGATGCTGGACAGTGGCGGGGTTGCCGATCGCAGTACCGGCACCTACTGGTCGCAGTTGCTGCGCAACAAATCCGAATGGTACCAAACGCGCCGCCGCAGCACCGAACCGGGTCAGTCGGCCGCAGGTCGTGGCGGTTGACGAGGCGATCCCGCCACCATACGGCGCAGCAAGTGGTCGTCACCCCTAGCATCACCACGCTAGGTTGTCGCCGCTAGGGCATGGGAATTCGCAGTCTTACGCGCGCCGCGGATGGTGTAACTCGCTGACGCGCCCGAGAACCGTCCAGCGCACTGAGCTTTGGCCGGAATGGCGCAGACCTTGCGTACCCGCAAGGATCCGACCGGCAGAGGAGCCAAGTATGACCCGTGAAGAACTGACCCGTAAAATCCTCGCTGCCAAACGCGCCAAGGGCCTGTGCTGGAAGACGATCGTCGCCCAGATCGGCGGCGGCTCGGTGGTATATCTGACCGCTGCCCTGATGGGCCAGATGAAGCTGCATCCCGAGCAGGCCGAACGCGCTGCAAAGCTGCTCGACCTCGGCGAGGAGGAAACGCTCTTGCTGCAGGAGATCCCGTATCGCGGCTCGTTATCGACCACCGTCCCGACCGACCCGCTGATCTATCGCTTCTACGAGTTGGTCCAGGTCTATGGCACGACATGGAAGGAGTTGATCCAAGAGGAATTTGGGGATGGGATCATGAGCGCGATCGATTTCGACATGACGATCGAGCGCCAGCCCGACCAAAAGGGTGACCGGGTCAAGCTCACCTTCAGCGGCAAATTCCTTCCCTATAAGGAATACTGACTCGGCGGAGCTTTGGCTTCCGGCGTGACGAGCGCAGAGAAGAACGGCTTCAAACTCTCGGCCACCCCCGCCCTTCACTAATCTTCCACCTTGTAAACCCGGCGCAGATTGGCGGACCCAGCCATCAACTGCTCGCGCGTCGGCGGCGGGATGAAGGGACGGATCGCGTGAGAGGCGACGGCTTTTGGGGCGATATCCATAACAGGAACCTTGGCTTTCCTGCCTTCTTGCCTCCTGGCCGCATACGGTGTTGATGGGCTGGGCTGTGGCATGCTCGCGCTCTCCTGGGTTGAAGCGCAGCATCGTGCAGCATCGTAGTGAACCTGAAGGGAGCCGAGTGTGAACTGGCTTACACATCATCAGTCGCGCACTACAGCGACGAAGCCGATCGCAAGAAGCGCGCCCTCGCAGCGGTCGCAAGCTCAGACCGAGAACAAAAGTGTCTAACGGGCGCGCCAGAAGTGTCTAACATCTTCCGGCGCGACCACGTAAGCCTTTGAACTGGCTTGGCTGGGGGACTAGGATTCGAACCTAGACTGGCGGAGTCAGAGTCCGCTGTCCTACCGTTAGACGATCCCCCATCGGAACCTCGGCTTCGGACTGATAACATACCGAGGCTGCAGTGGGTA
>Ga0126381_100001349_pt1 | contig 26449 bp, 23 predicted proteins | sample PanSoiMetPlot_28_FD_96465 | JGI IMG/M metagenome (GOLD analysis project Ga0126381, IMG submission 96465) | Tropical forest soil microbial communities from Panama - MetaG Plot_28 | ecosystem: Environmental > Terrestrial > Soil > Tropical forest > Bulk soil | place: Panama | collected 2016-02-17
CGGAATGTAGGTCAGCAGGACCCAGCCCGAGCCGCCACCGAGGGCGTATCCCATCGCGCTGAACTCCGTGCGCCAGCGATCGAGCGAGCCGAAGTCCCGCGCGAGGGCCTCGGTCATGCCCTTCGTCGGCTGACCATCGCCCCCTATGCTTGCGAAGTAGAGCTCGTGCAGCAGCGTCGAGTTGAGCGCGGCGAGCTCCTCGCGCTTGAGACCGTTCAGAACATGGCCAGGAGTGCTTGCGAAGTCGAGCGACTCGAGCTGCTCGGCGATTGCATTGAGACGCCTGAGCGCCCCGCCGTAGTTGTTCTCGTAGTGGCTCTCGATGAGCTTCACCGAGAGGTAGGAGAGCGTCCAGGGACGGCAGTGGATCTGCTTCAGTGAGTACCGCATGTCAAACCCTCCAATTGCAAAGGTTGTACGGCGTCGCGGTGCCCGAGAGCTCCGAACGGCGGCACTTGTCTGACTGCGGATTTGACAGTGCCCGCGCTCGCTCGCAACGCTTACAGGATTGGACGGGGCACCGTCTTGGAGGGAAAAATCCCGGGGGTCCTGTTACCCCCAACTAAAACTCTACTCCCGGCTTGACCCGACTTCAAGCCCTCGTTGGTTTGTCATCAACGACCGGGAATTCCTTATATGGTGCACGAATAGACCCAGCTCGGCGCTCGCCGTGCAATGCAACCATCAGGCGATCCGAACTCGATCCTCTCTGCGTTGCACAGGCTAATGAAGACAATCTCCAATGTAGCGCTAGCGTCATCGCGACACGGGTACATAAGATTTCATCGATTGTTTTTGGGATCTGGCTCCGGCTTTGCTCCGGTTCCTCGCAGTTGGATCAACCGCTGCAACAAATCGAACCAAAACGGAGCCCCGAAAAGCGCCGAAGATGCGGTGATTAACCACCCGACTAGCACCGGAAATAAACTGCGATCTAGCGAGGGCGGAAAACTCTCCCATCCTATCGGTAGCTCCTTCAGCCCTTTAAGCGCCTCGGCGACGCCGCTGCCGGTGGGAATGCTCCTGACCTCTTCGGCTAATGCCGGGTGCTGCCACAAGCTCCCGAACAAATGAATGCTGTCGACATTAAACATACCTGCAATCAGCAACGCTAACAGGAAACAAGTGAGCTGTGTCTGCCTCTTATAGGCGCCAGCAACCCGCTCCATGCTGGCGTCGAACCAGTCGGCCACCTCGTTTTGAAGGTTCTCGATCTTACCGTTGGCTTGCACATACAAGCGTTGCAGTAACTGCTTCAGCTGGGGATCTGCGATGTTATTGATATCGGTACCAAGCTGCGCAAAGTTGCCGGGTACTGTCTGCAAGGTATCTATCAGAGCGAGCGCGAAATGTTGCGGCTCGATGTACGATGGTTTGTTCCTCAGTTCGCGTTCAGTCTTCGCCGTGCCCGGCTCCATCGGGTTCACTAGAGCATGGTTGTAGATACCTTTCGCAAGGCCTTGGAAGTTTTTGTCGTTTAACAACGATTTGACTCCGGCCAGCAACGTTTTCGAACGCAGCTTCAGCGCCGAAGCAATCCCTTCATTAATGGAGCTGACAATCAGTGTCACAGATGCATAACAAAATACTAAGCCGATCGCGACTTCCAACACAGTGCTATTAAACATGATTACTCCCCCAAGACCGATTTACCTAGATTCCGGCTCGCGTTTTCGATGTACTCGGTCGGCGTAAAGCAACGGAGTTCGAATGCGCCGCACGCATTGTCTGCTGCCGTTCGGTTTCAGTCCTCCTGATATGGGTCTTCGTCCGATTCGCCTCAAGGACGTATTCAAGGCGTTAGACGGACAGCGAGTCGTACTGATCGATGCTTGTCATGTCCAAGGTATCGGCGGGCTTCATCGGCGCGGATACCAAAGAGGCGAGTTGATCGTGCAACCTGTGGCCCTTAAGCGAGGCTGGAGCGCTATCGGGCGGAAGGTAATTACGGCCATGTTCCGTCATCCAGCGCTCCCAAATTCGGTCGACATTGCAGTGATTGAGATAAAACACCGGATCGTTAGGAGAGGTTGAAGGCGACATATCTCCGCCAATCCAAACGTGCACGCGATTGTGCAAGGCCGGTGCGTCTGCTCCTTGCCAGCCTTCGGCGCGGTTTCGAAAACCGCTTGAGGACACACTCCAGGGAGAGGCGTCGTAGGGCGTAATCGCGATGGCTGCCGCAGTCTGCGTCTTGGTAGGGAGCCCGTTGATCGAGGCCAGCGAACGGCGTAACCCGCGATTTGTCTGTACCAATTGCTCGGCGGAATTAGCCACTAGTCGCACACGGAATGACTGGGCATTGGCAGGATCAAAGACAAACGGCCCAGTAGCGATCGGGGACCCGGATCCTCCCATGCAGTCTGCTGCCCAAACTTTGGATTGGATTTGCTGCCCCGCAGGAAGGTCACCGTCGGCAGCCCAGTCCCAATAGGGAAGGCCGAAGCTGTTGTCGTGTAGCACGCGCCGCAGGTTGAGTTCCAATTGGTAGAGCATGAAGCGGTGCCAGGCCGGAAAGACCGGACCTCGGTGTGCGGCGTTGCGCGAGATTTGGCTGGGCGGCGTCATGGTCATCATCGCCGTATGATGCCAAACCACAAACAAGTCCCAGGTGCTTACCGGCTGCGATGGTCCTGGAATACCAAGACTGACTGTAGTCGGTCCAGTGAACTCGTTTTTAAGCAGGAGCACGCCTCGGACGTAGGATTGGCGCGCAGTGGCGTTATTCAGGATGTTGCTGCGGGTAACGGCCATTTTCCTCTCCTACTTCCGCTTGTGGGTCGCAGATTTTTTCGCAGCACGCTTCTTGGTGCCCCTCTTGCTCATTTTTCTTCTGGCTAGCGCGCCGGTTTTGTCTTTGGTGCGCCGAGCCTTGGATTTCTTACGCACGACCATGGAGGACATACCCCCGGGGTGCCCCTTAGCGGAACGCTCAAAATCCTCGGGGAAAGCGTCGATGAGCGATTTCACCAAGTCGAGCGCTGAGAGAAATGTGTAATTGGGAAGGGCGTGACACTGCACTTGTCCCTCATCAGTGACCAGTACCTGGCCCATTACGGGCATGCGGTCCACGGTGATCTCATACGTGGTGCGGATTTCGATGTGATGCCCTTTGTAATCCGTTTGGCGCACGGAAACGGAAGGCCCGTGATGAGCCATGCCAGCCAGCGTTTTCTTGACCCTGGCGGCGTTTCGATTTACGTATGTGGCTACCGACTGGGCAGTCGGGCTATGCAAGTCTGAGGGTGAGGTCATAGAGCTTCTCCGAAGGAACACGAGGCGAGCTAGACATGGCGGCGGAATCGCCGTGGCGACGCGCCGTCATTCAGCGGCAATTAACGCCCAACAGACAATCGCGCTACAGACTGTGCTCCAACGCCCAAATCCTTTGTAAATCTGAGCGGCAAATGCTGCTTGCTGCTTGAGCGTCATCCCGTCGGCTTTGATTTGTGGATCCGAGACGTTCCTCACTGCGATCCATCGCGGCGCAGCGGACCCTAACTGGCTGGATACAAGACCAAGTATGGCATCGCCCATTTCAGAGACGTCGCCCAAGCCCTGCAGTTTGTAGTGATTGTCGGACGTATCAAATCCAAAGAAGTCTGTTGTCACAACGGACGACGAAACCGCTTGCAGCCCCACCTTTACAATTTTCGGTAGACGTTTGTTGTCCTGCGGAAGTTGGGCGGCATTGGCCTTGAAGAGAGACTTAGCGATCGCGAAATGCGTGGTCTTTGGCACCGCACTGCTAAAGTGAGCTGTTGCGAATGGCTTACCCTTGAACTTGCTAAGACAATCGAAGCGAACGATCGGGCTGACAACGACGTCCCCTACTTCGAACTGCGTACCGATCCCTCCCGCAGTCCCTGTCGTTAGCACCAAGGCAGGTTGGACTTCATTAATAATCTGACCCCACACATCTATATTCGGAAGTTGTGGGCCATCCTGAGACATATGGGAGTCCGACTTGAAGATGACCACCGACTTGCTACCGATCTTGGTGGTCCAGTAGGTGCCCAGTCGCTTTGCCTGGAGCGCCGGACATCCTGCGCGCATCTTCCTAGCAATAGAAGTGAAGTTATGCGTGTACGGACGGTAGTCATCCCGCGAATCCTTGCCTGGCGTCAAAACCCGGCTGAGCGCATGACCTTCGTCGACCGTCCAGGTCACGACTAACACGTCGGCACGGGGAAGTGGGCTGTCCTCGTTGCCGGCCAGCGTTCTTCCAGTTGTCGGAGCAAGCCCTTTAGGCCACGGAATATCTGTGTATCGGGACAACCCGGTCGACTTGGTAAATGCTAGGAACTCCCTCCCCGACGGTGCCTCAGAGTCGAAGTCAATAATCTCCCTTTGAAGGTCCTCGATCTGTCGCAGTCGCGCTGCTGGCTTAGACGCATAAGTTGCCTCGGGCGCGGGAGTTGCCAAAGGGTCAAAGCCGAGGTTTCGAATCGCCCACTGCCTTCCAACGCTCATGGTGCCTCCCGTGTCAGCCTCGAGAACATCAACTCTCGAGCGGCCATATTATCCGAACAATCCTTACATTCAAGGTGAACATTCGACAGCAGATATAGCGATGTTTAGTCTCAGCGAACAACTGACCTTTACCCCTAGAACAAAAAATGAAGCGACGATATGGACGAAGCTGTTTTCAATCCGCCATCAAGAGATCCGGGCGATGCTCGAAAATCTTTCTTTTAGGGCCCTCTCCACCACCGACCTTGCGTCCGCTGTCGCTTGCAGAAGAACTCCACTATCAGCGTAACCGCAACGGAGTAGCAGATCCCGAACATCCCAGATTTTCGCAACGTTTGCAGCTGCTGCTTGGGCGGCACGATCTCCATGAACGATAAGCGTGCGTCGGATCAAATCCTGAATCTTGGCGCAAACTCCGGTTTCCTCAGAGCCGAGAGGCTGTTTGTAAGGTTTTTCCAGCGGTTCCGCATCTAACGATGCAAGTGCGTTCTGTGATTCTGTTTGCTTCATTTCAACCATCCACTTCGAACCAGGCTGTGTTCTCGTTAAGGTACCCGCAAGCGCTTCGAGCGACATCGTAAGCGCGATAAAGCCTGCAGCTGGAGATGGGGCCTTCAAATACGAGGCAAACAGTTCGGTCGCTAGACAAAACTTTGAATCAGATAAGGTGCGACGCGCACCGGGAAACGCAATCCCCTCCGCGAACGCTCGCAGTACTAGCTCCTCTTGTACGTCTTTCCTCGGGGTTTCCTTTCTTCGTATTGCATCGGATCCGTTCGTGTCCAATTGCGATGCTGCACGTATTTCGTCTTCGGCAAGGCTAGTGACTGGCCACCCCATATCCGTTCTGATGGCGTCGGAAAGCGCTTCGGGTGTCGGAGACCGAAGTCCTACAAAATTGACTCCAAATGACTCCGTCTGCAACGTTGGCGATATGCCGAGATTAAGCATTACCCAAATCAGACCGGCTTTCGCTTGAGCAGCGAAATTGTTTGTTGCTGCTTCATCGGGAAAATTCGCTACAACCAGAACATAGACTGCGTCATGGCGGTCCAGCATCATCGAAAGCGTTCCCACTCGAGCAAGTCGCCGGTCGATGCCGATGCTTTGGTTCGATGGCAGGGTGAAAGGCACCCTCAAGGCAAACATAAATTGCGGATGCCTGTTCAGTAAAGATCGTGCAGGCCGTTCTTTATAGGCGCAGGGACATTAGGCTGCTGCGCAATCCTCTCCAAAAACGTGGCGTCGTCGGCCACGGTTAATGGGTCGAGTTCGATTGACTTGAGAATGCTCGACAGCAATGGGGCGTGTTCGGCAATGGCGCGAGGCGCACGCTCTGGTCCCGTAAAATCGCCTGGTCCTCCATACGGTAGTCTTGGGCCGAAATCGATCCCGTCGTTGTGAATCTCGTCCAACGCGAGAGTCCACACCGGAGGCCCTGGCGAATCAACCAAAAGACGGAGCGCGCTTGGCGGCCTGGGCTTCTCGATCTCCGTCGCAAGCGTGGCAATGTCATGGAGAGCTTCGCGCAGCGTTGCGACAGCGGTGCTCAAAGGGACTTGGGCTACGTCCGGGTCGGCACTGTCCTGTTTCAGAAAGAGCGCTCGAGTTGATCCACCGATCGGCATTGTCTGGTCGCTTGGCGAGAGCTTAGCCATTAGCTCAGCGGTACCGTACCGCGCTACCCCGTTGATCATGACAAGCTCGAGATCGGTCTCGGCCGCATTGATAATCGCATCGTAAGCGTCCTTGCTCGTCCCCTTAATTACGACCATGTCGGCGCGCTTGCCTACCTCGATCGATCCCAGCTTCTTGTCCCACTTGAGGATGCGTGCGGCATCGCGCGTCGCCATAGCGACGATATCGCGGGCAGAGAACATGCCGTTCAGTGCATGCTGGCTATGCAGATAAGCTACCTTCAGTTCTCCGAGAAGATTCTTGCTACCGGTTGGCGACCAGTCGCTGCCAAGGCCAATGGTCACCCCAGCGCGTCTGGCTGCATCTACCCTTGCAGTTCCGCCGTACAGGAGCAGGTTGCTCAGTGGCGACCAGATCATCGAACTGCCGTGACTGGCGAGCACATCGAAGTCTTCCGGCAGCAGCCCTGCTGCGTGGATCCCGGTAAACACTTTGCTGAGCGCCCAGTCACCGGGGGCAACTTCGAGCGCCAAAAAGTGCTTCCGTGCGGGCGAAAGTGGCTGACTCGCGTCCGTCACTCCTTCACTCAGGTGGAGCAGGAAGCAGCTGTCCTCCTTCTTAAGACGGGACAGAAAACTCTTAGCGTCCTTTGCCTCGATGTCGGGGATGCGACCTTGAGCTTCGGGTAAATCCGGATCATCGGTCTGCTCGACATTCCGAACGATCCCCCGGTAAAAGCGTTGAATGCCTGCGTTGCTGGAAAGTTTGACGCCTTGGCTGGTAGTTACGCCGCCAAGCAGGCATTTGCACTCAACGTAGCGCACGAGCGGCGCCAGTAGGGGGTACTCGCCTTTGGAGTCCCTATAGCGTCCCAACACCGTCATCGGCCCACTCACCAGCGGGCGGTAATCTTTGTGGTTCGGCCACTCGTCCCGATTGTTGAAGAGCTTGGGGACGGGCGACCAGAGCGGGAGTGCGTTATAGCTAAGGTGGTTGTGGAGCTCGATCAGCCCTGGGAATATCGTGCCACCCGTTTCGACCACTGCTACTCCAGCAAAGCCCGCCGGAGGGGGTTGACCGCGATCCTGAACCGCGACAATCAATCCCTTCTCGACGTATACGACGGCGTCAGTTCGAACCGAAAAGGAGTCGTCCATCGTGACGACCCGGCCCGCCAAGGCGAGCGGCGGACCCGTGAGCGGATCTACCGGGCCTGGCTTAGGGACTGCGGCCCGCAAGCTGCGGGAGTCGGCCACAGGTCCAGTTAGGGGGAACCACTTGCGCTCATTGGTCATGAGACGATGCCTTTCGGAACGTCGATGGTGATGTTGCGGCGTTTAGCGAGCTCGTCCTCGCCTGTGCGTGTCGCCCATCCGTCGTTCTCACGCATCCATGCAGGCAATCCGGCTGGAAAATCAGCATCCGGCATCGCGGCGCGATCGCCGTCCGCCCAAGTGTCTCCGTATCGCCTAAGGGGAGTAACGATGTCGCGATCCTTGATGACCGGAGCTAACGCCTGCAATCCGACGTTCCAGTTAGCGAGCATTTCCTTCGTAGCCAAAGCGAGCTTCGTCTTGTCGCCCTTGGAGGAACTCTCCGGTTGCGTGGGATGTGTAATCGCAACCAGGCCAACGTTCGACGCCTGGCCGGATTGAGTCGTTTTCCAAAGTTGGCCTGCCTCTGCGGCTGCATCACCCAGTGTTACGATCGCTTCGACGTTCCCGCTTGCCATCAATGCGTCGATCCACTGGTTGCGATAACCAACGAGCGCAGGGTTCCTCCGGGTCGCGGTCTTGACCGAACCGTACACGCTGTAGAGAAACGTGTTCACCAGCACGTAATGGTAGGTGATACCCAACTTAGCGAGGAAGCCCTGTACGCGCCTCCCAGCCTCCCCGACGAGGATTCGCCGTATCACTGTCTCATGTTGTGCGGGATCCTGACCAATGACCAACGCTCGGGCGGAACCGTCCAGGCGCCCGCGATGAAAAATCGGTCCCCATTCGACTCTAAATTGATCTGACGGATAGATGGCGGCTTCAGGGTAATTGCGAACCAGCGTCGCGAATGGCTCATCACCATATCCAGCATCAAAGGGACGAGTCATGGGGCGGCTGCACGCCAACCTTCCGATAGCACCTTAAAGACGCCACTGCGGTAGGCCTCCCTAAACTGTTTCCAATCATCCCAAGCGACATCTTCATAGTGCTCGGCGTAGTCGATTGCCGACCTGCGCCACTTCTTGTGATGAGCAAATTCGATAAGCTCGTCGGTCGTCGCCGAACCGTCACGCCCACTGCAGCGGAGTTCGCCCCACGCGACGAGGCAGCCTAGGTCCCCTGCAAGGGTAACGAGCCGATCACTTGCATCCTTCCAGGCTTTCAGATCGATCTTGTCCTCGGTCGGCATGAGCTCGCGCAGGATGTACGACTTGCCGCCCATTGAAACTGCATCGAGGAATGCGGGTGAGATAGCCTGTACCCGTCGTTGCATCGCGACGACGCGCTCTGCCTCGCTCGTCCAGTGGGGTTGCTGTTGCTTTACCGCACCGGCGAGCGCCGACTGCGACGAAAATTTGAGGTCAAGCAGAACGTGTCCCCCTCTTCCCCATCCTTCAACCAAAACCGTGTAGCGCTCCAGTCCAAGAGAGCCGGTTCCGGCAATGCGCCGGGCGACATCAAGTGGTTTGAAGAACCGGCGATACGGGTGCTCCTCCGCGAAGTCATGCATGAAGCTCTTAACGCGATTCCGATCGTCATCAGCGGCAACGAGGGTGTGCTTGTGATCGATTCGGAGTTTTGTCTTACCTGATCTACTCTCGGTGCGCTTTTCTAAGAACACGCGCTGGGATCGTCCTTCCACTTTGCGCAAGAGCGATCCGATGAGTCCTTGAGCTACCGTACGCTCAATCCAACGCGCCTTGCCGTCACTAAGCGCAAGAGCGTAGGTGTCTAGGAAGACGTTACAGAGCGAGAGACGCTCCTTGCGTTTTAGCCCGTTATTCTTTCCAGCGAGGAGAACACTTGTTGCCAGACGCGTCAGATCCCAAGCACAAGGAGCGAGTATCGACTCGTCAAAGTCGGCGATGTCGAAGTACACAAGTCGGTTGTCGCCTCTGTATGCCCCGAAGTTCTCGATATGAAGATCACCGCACACCCAGACCGAAGGTGTTTCATTTAGACGACTCGATATCGGCCAGTCTTCAGAATACAGATGACAGGTTCCTCGGAAGAAACCAAGCGCATCCTTGTGCATTGCCTTGTACTTGAGTAGCAAGCGCTCAGGATCACGCCCGCGATTGAAGCTTTGGATTCGTTCGACAACACCGGTGGCCTGACGCATCGAAATTGCTCTGGCTAATGAGCTAAGAACGGGACTACCAAACGCTAGCGCATCATCTAGAGATCGAACTCGCCCCAGATCGCGGCGTGGTCGGACGCCGCATCCTCGGCTTTCTGCATGGTGTCGTAATGGGGGAAAAGATCGCCGTTCTTTCCGCCCCACACGCCCATTCGGAAGATACCGCCCCCCTTGAGTTTCCCAAAGAGTTCCGGCGAGCAAAGGATATAGTCAATCTTGTTGCCAGCCGTGCCGTTGGCATACGTGCCTGGGCGTCCACCGTCATCGAAGTTTGAATGCTCGCTCACGTCCTTGAGCGTCGAGCCATCTTTGAGCAGCGGCGACAGCGGATCACTGTTCGGAGTGTCGTTCATATCACCGACGACAGCGATGAGCGGATCGACGGCAACAAGGACATCGTAGATCTCGCGGACGCGTTGTGCCTGCGTTTTGCGCTTAGCGTTCGATGTTGCAGGTGTGCCGAACCCCTTGCTCTTCAAGTGATTGACGAGTATCCATAACCGCTCGCTGCTCGGCAGCTTGATGCAATAGGAGGCGCAATCGCGCGAGAAAATAAGGTTGCCGTTAGCGTCCGGATCATCGACATGAGACACCATCTCGATGATCGGATAATCCTCGCCAGTCATGATGCCGACGTTAATGCCGCGCTCATCGTTGCCGTCGATCAGCATGATGTGGTGAAACGGCGCTCCCTCAACCTGCGGAAGCACCTGCTCATTGAAATGCCGCAGTCCTGCCCGATTCTCGGCCTCTACGACTGCCTGAATGTCGGCACCTAGGTCTTTCACGACCCGGCCGGTGTTGACAATAGCCTTCGCGCTGACGTTTTCCTTTTTTAATTCAAGCCAGCCCACCCAATCCTCTCGGCCTGCGGCGATGATTTGCGCCGGGTTGCCGCCTGAAGCCTTCTTGAGGAGCTTGCCACGATTCTCTCGCAGGATGAAGAATTCGGACTCACCCGACTTTTCGAGTTTGTACTTCTTCAATATGTCAAGCAGCGTCTTCTTGTCGGCGGCCGAGTATGCGGGTTTGCCGATGAGGCCATTGAACTTGGCGTAGTCATTAAGGATGTCACGTCCGTCCGACCATGTGGGTAGGTTCATGGCCTTGGCGCGCTCAAAGAAATTCTCAACATTGAAGCTTGCGATCTTCATGACCGCCTCCCTGGCTGATTCCTGGCTTCTGGCGAGATTTTCCCGCTGTTGTTGTCACCTTGTGCTCCGACACTTGCCGATCGGTAAGACAGGGCCCATCCTGTGGTTCTTTCGATGGGAATTTTTCGCGCCCTCATGGCGTGGCCGTCCAGATGCGGCCGTAATAGGACGGAACGGTTAGCACCGTCTGCTGCATCGCAGCGACGCCGTGCAGGTCGAGATCGCCGCCATGCAGCTCTTCGGCGTAGTCCCCGCCGATCGGAAGCCAGAAAGGCACAGTTTGATCCGTGTCGCCTGTGTTTACGGCGACGAGCGAATACTGGGTTTCGTTGTAGCGTGCGAACAGCAGAATTCCGAGGGACTGGTAGCGCTCCCAGTTATTGAAGAAAAAATATGCACCGCGTCGAATATGGGGACGATTGCGCCGGATGCTGAGAAGCTTACGGACCAGCCCGACCGTGGATTGACCCGGCGTGTCGTAGAAGAAATCCCACCGCAGCGGACGCAACAGCCCCACACGCCCCGCGCCGAAGTCAGGGAGGAAATAGTTCTCTCCGAATTCCTCACCCTGCCACAGCATCGGCACGCCCTTGCACATGAGGATTGCGATGAGATAAGGCTGCAGCATGAACCAGCGGTCGCGCTCTCCCTCCTGGAAGAGCGGATTCCCTGCTTCGTCGGGGTTGGTCATGCCGAAGTTGCACAGGAAGCGCTCGTGATCGTGATTCTCGATGTACTGCAGGGCCGTCTTGGGAATCACCTCGCCGTTCGTCTCCACTTGCTCTGGATATCCGAACAAGCCGAGAGACAGTCCCCAGTCGCCGAGCCGGTTGCGATCACCGCGAGCGACAGCTTTCGCCGCGTCGAAGGTACGGTTCTGCCACGTACTGTTCGAGTAGGTCGTTTGCAGCACTTCTTCCGGTCCTTCCAATTGCTCGGCGCACTGAATCAGCCCGAGAGATCCCCCGGATTCTGAGGCGAAGCGGTTCCAGTACGGCTGTCCAGAGGCAACCTGATGCTTGGCAAGCTGGTAGGTTTCGTACACCAGACTTGCGTAACCTACCCCCACCGGACCGTCCCAGTAATTGGGCACACAGTCATAGCGGAAGCCGTCAACGTGATAGACCTCGAGCCAGTGATGGTTCACGCTAAAGAAATAGTCGCGCGTGAGCTGACGGTTGAAATCGGTGCTCTTGCCGAAGTTGCTGAAATAATCCTTGGCGAACGGACCCATGAAAGGGTTATCGCGATACTTGAGGCGGGTGTATGCATCGAAGTAGGGAAAATCCACGCCAGTGTGGCCGTAGACGACGTCGACGATCACAGCAATTCCATGCCGGTGCGCGATATCCACGAGCTGCTGAAAATCTGAACGCTTGCCAAGCCTTTCGTCGACACCAAAGTAGCCTATCGGAAGATAACCCCAGTCCACGGATGCCGCCACGTTGGAAAGCGGCATCACTTCGATGGCGTTGACACCGAGGTCGGCGAGGTAGGCAAGGAGGTTGGTTGCTCGCTCCAGGTCGCCGCCGAGCTCCGCGATGTTGATCTCGTAGAGTGTCAGGTCGGCGAGTTGCGGGGTGCGCCAGTTTGCCTCAGCGGCGCTCCACGCATAAGGCTGGTATCCAAGCGTGAATGCGGAAAGCTTGCCGACACCGAACTCGCGTGCGCACGGATCGATGATCCAGTCGATGCTGCCGACTTTCGGATTGTCGATACGGTAACGATAAAGGTAGCGTCCTGGACTGCCCCACGCCGATCCCGCCGTCGTTGGTGAGGTACCGGCGATCGGCACGCTCGTCGACCAGAAGTCACCGTAGGGCTGCCGTACGCTATGCGCAAGCGCGAATTCGCGTGGTGGGACATCCTGCAGAAACTGATCGCGTTCGTGGATGACCTTCACCGTGATCGTGTTGCCGTCACCAGCGGATACCCATGGGAGCCAAACGCCAAACTGCACCACGCCATTGCTTTCGATCGCGCCCAGCGTTTCCATGGGTAGCAAACTTGTCGCCATCTAAAACGCCTTCGATCAACCGCGCGCGGAACGAACCTTCCCGGAATACGCCGGCAACCCGACCGCACGCTCCATCGGGGCACTGCAATGTCGCCCTAGGTGCGGCAACCGCCGATCGATCGTGCAATGCAGCCGATTCACGAGTGCGCGCTTATGCTCATTTGAAAGAGTGCGCGGCCGGCGGAGATCTCGAATTGTTGCATTTGCGCACCTAATAGAACGCCGAAGGTTCCGTCGCTCTGTTGAAGAACAAAGGCAGCGATCGAATAAAACTAGCGCATTTTCCGGTGCCACGCGAACAAGGTGTCCGTGCGTTCGCATCGGTTTTCTCGACTCGCTGCAGCCGCCCAAGGCGATTGGGCAATGGCTGCTTTTAGCGTTCTCGACACAACATTAGCGATGTTTTGCCAAACTTCGTCTTGGTCAAGTCAAGCTAAGTTTACCGTGACAGCCCCGATGCTCAACTTAACCTTCCACGAAGCGCCTTCTCGAACCACCACAAAGATCCCCTCCGCTGCGCCGAGGTACTGACCCTGAGGTGAGTATCTAGCAAGCCTGGCGCGAAATGCCTTCAGATCGCTCCAATCCAAGACCAGTGTTGCCGCCTCAAGCTCAGTCTGCCCGAAGATTGCAACCCCGGCCGACGCCTCCGCCAACTGCGCTAGTGAGTCAACATCAGGTGGTTCTTTGTATTCAACGATCTCTCCATCAGGCCACACATGCATGAATGGCAGGGATAGGCTCTCAGCGAACCGGCGATCGTCTTTGCTCGAAAAGGCCGCGGCGTGCTCAAGTAGTGCTCCAAACGGTGTCGCTGTATCGGCTGTCTTCAACGTCTCCAGCAGACCTCGCAGCGGCGCCAGCGGGTCATTCGTCATGCTTAGCTCCACGGATTCGAAGCCATATTGTGACGATCGCGCCAATAGCCCGTTGCGGGGTGACCTGGTGCAAAGGCCGCGGCGCGGTCTTGATCAATGTGTCACTGCGTCTTCCTGCAATTCATGCTGATGGAGAATGCCATCAGTGAAGACCTGATAATTCACTTCGTAGTAAAGGCGATACTGCACTTTGCGGGCTTCCGGCCGAGGTTGCACGGAACCCGGCGTCGCTGTGGCTCCTTGATAGATCTTGCCCGAAAACCCGTACTGGAATGCCGAACCGAAGCCGGTATAAGGCAGGGTCAGCGTCTGCGCGAGAACGAGCCGGTCTTCGCCATCGAAGACATGAAAATCAATCCATGCATTGGCACCGTAAACGGTCTCCTTGACCCACGCGGTTACGCTCAAGAAGGTCTGCAGGTTGCTGCCTTCCGGCGACCCGCCGCCCGGCGGAGGAGGAAAGACGTTCACCTTGGTCACCATCTGTCCCAGCACATTGACCATGTCGGGTCGGGTCACTGCGCCGACGCGGTAACTGACGCACTGCGCCGGGATGCGCGGCGGCGCGCCGCCAACGTCGAACCAATAGTTCTCACCGAACTGACTATCCCATGCATCGCAACGGCTGCTCGTCTGGGAGAAGTTGTGAAACCAGATCTCAGCCTGTGTAGCGTCGCTGGGTACCGGCAATTCGAATGGTGCAGGGACGTGACCGATGACCATACCTGGCGGATTGTCGCTAGAGCGCACGGGCGCAATAACACTGCCGTTGGTGATTTCGCCACGGGGATAAAAGCGGACGGAAGCGACAATGTCGCCGAATTCCGCTCCTCGCAAGTTGGTGAAGCAGCGAGGGGAGCGTCCCGGGTCGTAGTCGATCCTAAGCCGCCCGCCGCGCTCGATGCCACCCATCTGTTCCTGTCGCCAATCGCCCAAGAACTGAATCGATGCGCTGGAGGCCACCATTGCCATTGCCCTTCCCCCTTTGGTACGCGGGCGTCGCTTGCCGGTGCTTCGTGCTCCCGTACTAGAGAGTTTTGACTCGGACATTGGCAAAGGCGACCCCACCTGTGTGGGTTTGCAGACCGATGAAACCCGAATTCGGATCGACACTTGGCGGATTTCCGCGGAGCGTGTCCGTTGCAGCCCGCTGAAAGCGAGTCGCCTGCTGGCCGTTGAGGCGGACAATGTAGTTCTGACCATTCACCTCGATTTCGTAGCTGTGCCAGTGCTCCGCTGCGAGGTTCTGAGTGTTCTTATAGTCCTGTTGCCCCGGACCGGTCCCGGCTGACTTGATCTTGTAGATGGCACCCGTCCTAGAAAAGAAGCTGCCGTCGGGCTCACCGAAACGTTTGTCGCCCCGTGCTTCTTCATCGATCTGGACCTCATAGCCGGTGTGTACTGCGACAAAGGCGGTGTTGTTAGCCGGGTCGACTGGATCTGGCGCCGGATCAGGCAGGCGCGGATCGCGGAAGCGCACGAAAACGCCCGAGTTGTCGTTGTTGGCGCCACGCGGATGCGGTAGCAGGAAGTCGAGTCGCAGGATGAAGTTTTCGAAACGCTGAGGCGTGTAGAACAGCAACCCAATGCCTCTTGCGTCCTGTTGCGCGATCAACATCCGGCCAAAACGCGAGAAACTGCCGCCGCCGGCCATCTGCCAGTTCGCAAACTGCGCATCCGTTCCGTCGAACAAGTAGGCAAATCCGGGATCGGGCGCGCCGAGGGGCGGCTCCGGCATTAAGTTATCCCCGAGTCGTCGGACAAGCGCAATACCCGTTAGCATCGGATTCGGCGACCCGATGGTGGGGAACAGCGCGGGTCCGGCAACATACGCGTTGGTGACTTGGTGAAAGCGACAGTTGGCATCGGTCACCGACTTATTCGGATCATCGCCCATCCGCAATGTACCCGCCTCGTGATGGGTCGTACCGACACCATCGCGACGGCCAGGACCGCTGGCGTCGGAGAACTTGAACGGCAGAATCGTCGAAAGCGAGCTTGCATCGACGTTTCTCGCGATAACCTGTCCGTTCTTGAGGACATCGATCTTCTGCCCATTGGCGAAGATCGTCGCGACATCGTTCGAAGCCGTGTCCATCACGTTCCAGAATTCCATGTCGCGGGCGCTGGGTTGCAGGTTTACAAACGCTCTACGTGTCTGGAATTCGTCGTTCTGTTGCGGGTCGAGATCGAGCGTCACGGAGTTGCCAAAATCAGTATCCTGCTTCGGCTCCATTTCACCGATGCCGCGGATCGTAATCACAACGTTAGTATCCGTCGCGTTCTTGTGCGCCTCGAACGTATCGATGTCGGGTATCTTCTTGAAGAGCTCCGCCTCCGAGTCGGTACCGTTCGCGCCTAGCCCCGACGCGGTGATTTGAAAGTGATAGTGCCGCACGCCATCGGGTGTGCCGTCAGGTTTGGTGAACTGGTGTTGACCTTTGACCAGAAGCGCCGCCGCCTCGAGCGCTTTGGCCGTAGGAGGAAGTGTCGCCAGGGCCGCCCTCGGCACGCGGATGTCCACATTCGAGCGAAGATGCGCCATCAGATTTCTGCCGATTCTTCCATCGCTGCCAAAGGAAAGCAGCGCGAGGCGGGTGCTCTCAACGGTGCCAAGCGCGATAATGACTTTGCTGTCCGGTGCTACAGGGACCGGCCCTCGCTCAGTGATGACTTCAGTTACGCGTAGGCCACCGACGTCATTCACTGTGTTGAGCCGAATGACATGGCATCTCGGTACGACCATCAGCCGTTTCATCACGTCGTCCAAGCCGGATTGGCTGACCGCCTCGCGCGCTGCTTTTGTGATCAATGGCACCGCGCTGAACTTGTTGAAAGGAAAGAAACCGGCGTGGCCAGGTTGCCCCTGCACCGCCAGCGGCGCTTCGAGCTTTGCTTGATCGCGAAGCGTCTGAAGAGGCGGCGCCGGACTCGGCACTGGAATGCCGAGCAGCGCCGCGACGTCGGGCACCGTCAGTGGCGTGTTGCCATACTCAATCGCCGGATGATCCGGCAGCGTCCCGAGAGGCATGGCGTCGGTTACTTTTCCGGCGGTTAGACCGTCAAAGAGCTGCTGCCGCATCGCGTGGTGCAGATCACCGAAGATGAAGTCATTGGTTTCAGTGACGCCGATCTGATCGCTGGACTGCCGAAAGTACCCTTTCCGGCCATCGGGAAGAGTCGTCGGTGTCAAGTCGTCCAGCACGGACTGAGGCCAGACTGAGTTCGGCGTTTCGGAACTGAGCAACTTGGGCGACCAGCCGCCCCAAAATACAGAACGCCCACCGATGCAGTACGCCAACCCGGGAAAGCCCGTGGGATCGCTCGAATTCCAGGCAAGGCCCCAGACCTCGTTTTGAGGCAGATGATCTTTCCGAGGTGCGCCTGCATTGAGGCCGAGCGCCGGTAGATTCTGGACGTGTTCTGGCAGCGCAAACGGTCCGCCGTCGAGCACAAGTATGCGTTCGGTACGACTACTGCTGCGGAACCACAAGTCCTCGGCGAGCGCTGCACCAAAAGTGCCGCCACCGATGACTATGAAATCGAAGGGCCGAAGGTCTCCGCGCGGAGGCAATCCGGCAGCGGCACGGGCATTTGGGTCGATCGTGACCAGCATCTCGTCAAAGGTGTTGAGAATGTAGCGTCCCAGGATGTCGCGCGAGAAATCGGTATCGGGGGTTGACAGACCTATCTTCATTTTTGATCTCCCTAGGAGGAATCAAGGAGTAAGCTACAAAGTGACAACCCCCTCCCAGAGGCTTGAGCTGTGCGCCTTGGTTGTGTGGGCCATTGCAGTCTTTGGCCCATACACTTCGTACGCTACATCATTTCTCAATGGGATTCCACCGTGAATATTCGGGACCGGTGACGCAACGCGCTGGGGCTGTGAGATCCCACGTAACCAAGGAAGAAGGCTTGCGTCGCCGCAACATGGGATTCAGTGAAACCCTCACACGCGCGGCTATCGCAGAGTTCAGATGCTATGCCTATGAGAGCATGAGCAAAGCATGATCTCAGTCGATATTCCGGGTTTTAGGATGCTCCGACTGGAGCATTTGGTATTGGATTACAACGGCACGCTTGCGGTAGATGGCGAGCTGCTACTTGGCTGCGCGGAAGCGATCAGGTCATTGGCCGAGCGGCTGCGGATTCATGTGGTCACCGCCGACACGTTTGGGCTGGCTGCGGCACAGCTATCTGGGTTACCACTCGAGCTTGTCATACTGACTGATGAGAGGCAGGCAGACCAAAAGCTGCAATACGTCAAAGCCCTTAATAGCAAGACGGTCGCCGCTATCGGGAACGGTCGAAATGACCGGAAAATGCTCAACGCTGCAGCACTTGGCATCGCGCTCATTCAGAGCGAAGGCGCTGCGGCGGAGGCGGTTGCGAGCGCAGACATCGTCGCGTTGGGCATTGTCGATGCGCTTGCACTTCTTCGGCACCCGATGCGCCTCGTCGCTACATTGCGATCCTGAGGGTTTGAGGCGCGGCGATCGAGGTTGCAGCGCATGCGAGGTAAGAGGAATCGCGCCGACACGGCGAGACTGAAATGGCCTCGCCTGGCTCTACAGCATCGCTTTAATTCCTGGCACTGAGAGCAGGCGAGTGCGCAGCACGCCCACGAGCGCGCCTGCAAGAACTAGCTTGATCGCGCCTACGCGCCACGCCAGGAGCGCGATGACCGTGCCGATCAGGAGGGCGATGGCGACTGGGTCCGGCAAGGCGTAGGGCGCCATGTGAAACAGCGACACGGTGAGAACGCCGATCACGGCCGGCCCTATCCCTTTGAGCGCGGCCCTCGCCCAAATCACTTTCATCGCTCGCTCGAAGACCGGAAGAATCGAGAGCATCAGAATGAACGAAGGCAAGAAAATGCCGATCGCGGCAACGGTTGCCCCCATGAAGCCCGCCAGCTTGTAGCCAATGTAGGCCGAAACCATCAGTATCGGACCCGGCGAAAACTGACCGAGCGCAAGTCCGTCGATAAACTCCTGCTGGGTGAGCCAATGATAGTTGCCGACCACCTGTTCCTGGATAAACGCGATCATCGACAAGCCGCCACCGAACGAGAACGCTCCGACCAGGAAGAAGAACGAACCGATGTCTAACAGGCCAGGTTGAGCCGACGGGCCGGTCCCAGCCGCGGCTTGAGCCAACGTCGCGGAGGGCCAGGGTGCAACGTGAGCGATCAATATCGAGGTAATGACTGCGCCAAGGATGATTACCCCCAGTCTTCTGGAATGAAACAGCAAGACTCCGATCCCGCCTGCCACCGCAAGCAAGGCCATGACACCCAGATCATTTCGCGCAAAAACGACGGCGACCGTGACGGCAATAATCACTTGGGCGACCGTCGTCAGTATCGATCTCGCTAGCCGATATACCGCAACGAGAAAGACGCCAATCACGACCGGACCTAGTCCATAAAGCGCTCCCGTGAAAATGGGAGTTGCTCCATAGGCGGCGTATCCCATTGTGAGCGCAAGCATGACGAAGAACGCCGGCAACATGAAACACAGTCCGGCGAGCAAGCCGCCCCAACCACCGCCCCGTGCATGACCGAGGAAGATGCCGAGTTGTATGGCTCCAGGTCCTGGCAGCATGTTCACCAACGCCAGTCCCTCGACAAACCGTTCCTTGGAAACCCATTGACGCTTCTCCTGCAACTCGGTTTGCATGATCCCCATGATCGCCGGCCCCCCGTAGGCGGTCGCTCCCAACTTCAAAAACGCGCGGACGATTTCTTTCCAGTTTCCAGCGATCTTGAGACTTGCGCCTTTCATCTCTTCCTCGTTTTCGAAAATTGCGGGACGACTTGCCGGACGGACCTTCATGATCCCATTCCCTGGCGGACTGGCTCCATCACGCGAAGAACCGGGCGTCCATTCACGTTCTGAAGCGGGAAATATACGCGATGCGTCTTAGGGTCGACTGCCACGCTATGCGCATTACGCGCGAGAAGACCTTCGCCCACTTTCGTCAGGCTTTTTCCCTGTTCCTCCAACACGGACACGATCCCGCTCTCGCTCGCCACGTAGAGAAGACGGAGCGCATCGTCAAAAGCCAGTACGTCGGGACCATCGCCGAGCGAGTCGCTCGCTGTGACACGCATCGACTGCATATCCACGACTAGGAGTTTGTTGTTGCCCTCGCAGGCGATGATGGCAAGACGTTGCGTGGGCTCGATCAACAAACCATGGTTATGATCTGCCCCCGGCAGCGAATGTCTCGCGATGATGGTATCGCTGTGGGGATCGATCTCGACCAGCTGGTTGAGCGTCTGCACATTGACGAATATGTGCTTCGATACCGGGTCGTATTGTGTGTTTCCGGCTTCGCCGCCGAGGGAAATCGTCGCGACAGCTTTGTTGGCTTGTGTGTCAATCACCGTTTCCGTTCGGCCGGATTCGTCGGAGACATAGAGCTTGCGCTCCTCCGGCGCGTAAGCAATGCCATCGGGATAGACCCCGCCGGGGATCCTCGCGACCTCCTTCAAGATCTGTTCATCGATTACCACGACTTCGTTCGTGCCGGTAGCCGATGCGTATACGCGGCCAAGCTCAGGCACGACGAGCACACCGTGGGCTTGGCTGATGTTCGGAATCTCGCTGACGACCTTTTCGAATTCCGTGTTGACCACCACGACCGTGCCTGCGCCGAGGTGGGCGATGAAGAGCAGGTGGGTCCGAGGATCGAAGCTCTGGTAGTCGAATCGGTTGGTCGGCCCGGGCAGCGGGATGTCGACACGCGCCTTGAGCGGGAGCGCAGGGCGATCCTTCGGCGCTGCACGCTCGGCCGCTTGGCTGAGTCCTGCGCTGCCCGCCAACGCCAACAATCCGCAGCCCAAAAATGTCACGATCAACTGTCTTGCAACAGAGTCCTTTCGTCGTTTCACCTGTTTTCCTTTGCGCAACCCCCATCGAGAGCCCATTGGATGTGGATTAGCCGAAGCTCGATTATTCATCCATGCTTTGCCGTGTTCACCTTTCCCAACGCGGCTTTCAATCCGTTGGCCAGCTTGTTCACGTCGTCGTTCGCCCAGAAGTGCATGTAGAACAGCCGCGGCTGGTCGTTGAGCATGTGGTTATGGACCGCGGTAACCTCGATACCGTTGTCGTGCAGCGTTTTGATCACCGGGTTGACCTCTTTGGCGATCAATACGAAGTCGCCAGTGATCGCCGCCTTGCCAGGCCCAGTGGGCTGAAAGTTGATGGCGTTCGCCGAGCCCATGGCCTCGGGAACCTCCATCCCGCCATCCTTGATCTGCTCCGCCCGCGGGATACTGACCTGGTAGACGCCCCCATTGATCTTGCCCTTGTAGCCCAGCGCTTTGTCGATCACGGCGGTATCAAGATCAATCGACTGTGCTGACGGCGAATACGAGGGCGCTCCAGACTCGAGCGGTGTCTTGCTCTCGGCCAGGGCCGCGTGTAGCGCGGTCGCGAGTTTCACCGGATCCCCATGCCCCAGGACGTGCAGATACATGGTGAACGGTTCGTTGCGAAGCAAGTGGTTGTGAAGCGCAGTCACCTCGATGCCGCCCTGTTCCAACTTGGTCATCACCGGAGTGACTTCGCCGACGACGAGCACGAGGTCCCCCATGACCATGCCTTCGTTGCCGTTCTTTCTGAAGGCAAGCCAGGAACCCAACGCAAGAGCAGGTTTGATTTCCACGCCGTCCAGCGTGACCCTGAGATCACTGCGAGGAAGGCCCACGCGATAAATGCCGCCAGGCATCGCCGTTCCGGTTTTGCCCAGCGCTTCGCCGACCGATTTCATCCAGTCGGGGTCCGCCGCGAACGTGGTCAATGAAATTGTTGTGGCGAATACGAGCGCCGCAATTCTGAACGTTGAACGCATGTTGCACCTCTTCTTGTCAAGGGCTTCAGCGAGCCGTTGCTGCGGTGTAACTGAAGTCGTCAAACGCGGTGACGCTGTCCGCCTTGGTCCATAGACCGACCGCACCCGCGCCGGTGATGTGATCGTCCTCCTGTGAAATGTAAAGCTTGCCATCGAGCGCAACGCGAATTGCCTTCCCAGCGAACTCAACCTTCAGGGTGTGCCACTGGTTCTTTTCCACTGGCGCATCGACATACTTGATGGTGATCCGTCGCCCGTTCGTAGTGTGATAGAGGGAAACGTTGTTCTCCAGCGCGTTGGCGCGCGCGATGTAGTAGTTGTCGCCGTCTTTCCAGCGCCACACCAGGCCGCCGGCAGCATCTTCGCTGCCCGAGATAGGTTTGAACTTCACTTCGACCGATCCGTTCTCGATGGAGGTATCAGTCTTGACACACCAGGGAAACGTGCCGCTTCCCGACTGCTTGAGCACGTTGGGCGGGCTGGGCGCCGTGTCGTCCTTCTCGACTGTCCACTTTGGCGAGCCGCGCCCTGTGACGCCCGCCTTCCAACCAGCCGGAAGGGCGCCCACCTGCTCTTGATCAAAGTTGACCGTTTCGGCCATTGCTATCTCCTGTGAGAACCCAGCTGCGCAGCACACGCTCATGAGCAACCTCGCAACCCTGTTCATGATCAGTCTCTCGCAAATTTCCTCGCCTGCTCGAGGCGGTTAAGTACCGACTCCCAGCGAACGTTCTGGAAGAACGCATCGACGTATTTCGCGGTCGCCGCACCGAAGTCCATGTGGTAAGAGTGCTCGTACATATCCATCACTAAGAGCGGCATGGTTTTCGCGGGACCATGCAAGTGATCCCAGAGCCAGTAATTCTCGATTTGACCCGTATGGAGGTTGTAGCCAAGCACCACCCAACCCGATCCGCCACCGAGCCCTAACCCGATCCGGTGGAACTCGGTCTCCCAGGTGTCGTAAGCACCAAACGCATCGGACAGCGCGTTTCGGACCGCCGCATCGGGTTTTCCGTCACCGCCCAGGTTGTCGAAGTAGAGTTCGTGGAGCACGACCGAGCCCGTGCGCATGAGATGCTCGCGCTTCAAGTCGTTGTAGACGTAAGGCGGTGTGTCTTTATTGGCCAGGGCGTCGGCCAGCTGCTTCTTCACCAGGGCGAGCGCCTTGACCGACCCGCCATAGTTGTTCTCCCAGTGCGAACGAATCAGCCTTTCGGAGAGACCGTCGAGCTTGGCGGGGTCGAAGGCGAGCGGCTTCAGAGTGGTTTGTGCAGTAAACGCGGGCGAAATAGTTGTAGTCATGGATCAACCTTGATCGTAATAAATCGAGGCTCGATGCGTCGCGGGCAACAATGCGTAGACTTTGTTTCGCTCTGCATCGAAGCCGATAGTGTGCGCGCCAAGTTCTGTCTCGATGGTAGCGACAATCTTCATCTCATCGGTGTCAACCACATCGATGAGACCGGGTTCGCCGATTGCCACATAGAGGTGGTGCAGTTCGCCATTGAAGAAAATGGCGTCAGGGGCACCGCTCAGTTCAACCTGTTCGATGATCGTTCCCGAACGCGCTTCTAGAGAGACCAGCATCTTCGCGTCGCATGCGCAAAACAGCTTCTGTGTTTCCACGTCGAGATCGAGTCCGTGCGGACCAGCCGACGGAATATCGAACACCTTTGCGATCTTTGCTGGATTGCGGGCATCGATGACGGCGATGCCTGGAGGGTCGGCGATATTGATGAAGAACGCATTCTGCTGTTGAGCGAAGACAGCCCAGCGCGTGCGCCCTGGCATAAGTACACTCGCCACCATTGAGCCTGCGTCGACATCCACGACTGAAGCAGTCGTCGATCCGGGGATGGCCGGGTCCCCGACATTTGCGGCGAGCAGAATGTTGCGCACAGGATCGTGGGCGAGTCCGTTCGGTCGGTGTCCCACTTTCACCTTCGCCGGCTTGTTGTCGCCGTTTGTCTTGAAGATACCCACGGTGTCCTCGCCGCGGTTGGAGGTGAAAACCAGGTTTCTGCTCTCTGCGGTGAGTACTCCCGCAACGCTGGTCAGCCTGGGAATCGAATAAAGGTAGCGATCGGTAGCGCAATCAATGACGTCTACCGTGTCGTTAGCCGTGTGGGCAACGTACATGCGGCCATTGCCGCGGTGAGTGGCAGCATGATCGAACCCACTCTTTCCCGCATGGCGAGGAAGGTCGATATATCCGAGCTGTTGGAGACTCATCGATGATCGCTTCCCGAGAAGGTTGGTCGCATTGGATCAGGTGCATTCCGGAAGGGCCTATCTAATGGTCCCTTCAAACGCCCCTTCCGGGCTCCCGCGACGGATCATTTCCTGGCAGTACGCGTGAAGAGCCTCGTAGACAATCCACTCTGCCGCGTTGATTTCGTGATCGTCCTTGAAGCCGAGGTGCCGAAAGCCCTCCGCGATCGCATTCAGGCCGGCAGCCTCAGGCTGATTCCAGAGTGAATTGTCTGTATCCGCGCCATTGACGATCTTGGCGAGAAGCACCAGCGCGGGGTCGTTGTCGAGTTGGTACTTCTTGACGATAGCGTCGAACGAGCATTCCTTGCCGTGGTGGCCGAGCTCCACGTCTTTAACGTCGTATGGAATGGCGCGTTCCCGTGCGGCGACCGACATCACCTGATCGGTCGGGACAAACAGAAACTGCGCGTCCGGATCGATGAACTTCTTGATGAGCCAGGGACAAGCGACGCGGTCCACCTTGACACGTTCTCGCGTGATCCACTTCATGATTGGACTCCAAAAACGACCACGGTTGCTGGTAACATCAAGCCAGAGGAATTACTGTTCACGGCATCTCCTTTCGAACTTCAACTGAATCACCTATGCATCGCGGGAAAAGCAAAGAAGCCGATAACCGCCGCGATGACAACCACCACCGGCTCAGGCAACTTCTTCACTTTCCAGATCACGCCGACCGTCACCAGCGCTAACAGCGCGGTCGGTACGTCGACAATCGATCGCTCGGCTAGCACGATTACCGCGCCCGTAATGGCCCCGATCGCCGCGGCGGTCACACCACCGATGAACGCAAGAAGGCCTGGCCTCTTACCGTATTTCTTGAAGTACGGCGCTGGGATGACCGTGAAGAGGTAACAGGGTAGAAACGTACCCAACGCTGCGACCACCGCACCCGCCACGCCCGCGATCAGATAGCCGATGAAACCCACCGTGATGACCACGGGACCTGGCGTAATCATCGCCACAGCGACCGCGTCCACGAACTGTCTCTCGTTCAGCCATTGGTGGTCGTGCACCACGCCCCCATAGAGGAATGGCACGATGGCCAATCCGCTGCCGAACACGAACGCACCAGCCTTCGCGAAAAAGGCGCCGAGCTGGCCGAGAAGCGTCCAATCGAAACTGGTCGCTACCGCGCAGGCCGACGGCCATTGCGGGCCGAGTGCGACGAGAGCTGGCGTGGCACTCTTGCCGGACCAATGCTTGGGGGGCGCGCGTACAAGCCAAACCAGCAGTCCCCCGCCCAGGAACAGCCAGACGCTTTCCGATTCACTCCAAACCGTGAAGACGGCGGTGACAACGTAGACGGCCCAGAGGAGCTTATCTTTGCCGATGTTCTTGGTCGTGAGCCTGTAAGCGCTAATGGCAATGATGCCGATGACCGCCGCGCCTACTCCATAAAACGCCGCCTGCATCCACGGCAGGCCACCGTAGCGCACGTATGCCCAACCGATCGCAACCACCATCAGGAACGAGGGCAGCACGAAGGCGATGCCTGCCACTGTCGCGCCCAAGATCCGGTAGTGCACGTAACCGAGGTACATGGCGAGCTGCGCCGCCAGCGGCCCTGGCATTAGCTGCGCCAGCGTCAGTCCCTCCTTGTAGTCCTCCTCGCCGATCCAGCGACGGATCTCCACGAGATCGCGATACATGTACCCCACGAGAGCGACCGGACCGCCAAAGCCGATGGTACCGAGCTTCAGGAAGTACAACACGAGCTGAGCCAGTGAGTACGGCGACTGCGCGCTCATCGTGGAACCTCCGCGGGAGGTTGTAATTTGGCTACCGGGGTCACCTTGGCGGAGAGCACCTCGACCCCATCGCGCAGAAGTCGAACGGAGGTTCCGCTACGTTCAACCTCGAAGCATTCTTCTACGCTATCGCGTCTTTTCTGAGTCCAGCAGAATTCGTTGCCTTCAATACGCCACGTACCGCCAGCTGCCTTGCCCATGCTGAACCCATTAAACGTGCCATCGCCGTGAAACTGATATGCGTAGTGGGCGCCGTCGGCTAGTTCATGGTCGACGAACAACATGCGCAGGTCAGCGCCTCGAACGTTACGCCAGGCGTTATCGGCTTGGGCCGAAAGGGAGGAAATTACAAAGGCGGCTACCAATACGGGCCGGCCACTTGAGGCTGCGACCCCCGAAAGCACACGACAGCGCAGCACAGCGCGCGGACTGGAGCGAAGCGGACTAAATGGAGGGGTTCTTACCGTTACGTCCAAGCTACACACTCCCCCACAGGTGACCCGTGGTTAGGAGCAGACCTTGGACGCTTTAACGTCTTTGGAATCCGGGGAGTCTGCTTACAATCCCCGGAACAGCAATAACCGATATTAGCGCGACGGCTGGCACTGTCAATGACCGTCAACGCGGCCGCTCATATCTTCGCTAGGTTCGACAGAATGGTGATTGACTTGTTCGATGCCGGACTCGCCGATTCCTTGCGAACTCCTTGCACGTTGACACAAGGCGCAACCTGACGTGCCGCTTTTTTCGTGGATGTAACCGCTTCGGCAGCTCATTCCGCAATCAGCGTCTGTGTGCTCGCTCTGCGATGCCTTCGAATCCCATCGGTAGCTACAGCCAGGGACAAAAGATACTAAGAGGTCTCAACGCCACAACCGGCGCTACGCCAAGCGCTTCTTTATCGAGCCTAGGTACTAGATATACCTTTAAAGCTCACGCGACCGCACGATGCTCACCCGCAAGCGGTAACACCACTCGGAAAAGACTCCCCTTCTCTTCTTCGCTTTCGAGTTCTATGCGACCGCCGTTTGCCTCGAC
>Ga0126381_100001350_pt1 | contig 26435 bp, 37 predicted proteins | sample PanSoiMetPlot_28_FD_96465 | JGI IMG/M metagenome (GOLD analysis project Ga0126381, IMG submission 96465) | Tropical forest soil microbial communities from Panama - MetaG Plot_28 | ecosystem: Environmental > Terrestrial > Soil > Tropical forest > Bulk soil | place: Panama | collected 2016-02-17
ACGCCGATGTTGCTCGGCCAGCCCACCAATATCGTCGGGCTGGTTGGAGTAGGATCGTGGGGACCGCTGAACTCGCTGATTCCGGTGTCGAAGCCGCTCGACTGCACGTTGCAAATCGGCAATCCGAAAATCCGCCCGCGTGACATCGCCAGTTACGTCGCCGCCGCCTGTCAGGTCGGCCCGGCAATCGGCTTCATGTGCGTGCGCGTATCCGATGGCACCGATGCGGCAGCTACGACGACAGTGGGGACGGGCGGTGCTTTCGCCACCGGCTTCGTGCAGTTCTCGGCCAATCCGGCGCTCAACGACACGCTGACGCTCAACGGTACGCTGATCACGTTCTCGGGCGCGATGCGCGGCTCGACGCTGACCGCAACATTGCAGGAATTGATCACGGCGCTGCAAAATTCGGCCGACGCCAATCTGTCGCAAGCGACTTACACGCTGGTCGGCACGCAGATCAACATTCAGGCGCTCAATCCGGGCACGGGCGGCAACTCGTACACGATGGCGAAGTCGTCAACCGCGATTGCGCTATCCGGTTCGAACCTGACTGGCGGCTCGGCGTCGGGCGGCGTCGGTTTGACGCTGACGGCGAAATATTCCGGCACGCAAGGCAACAACATCACGTTCTCGATCCAGAACGGTTCGCTGGCGGGTTCTTATTTGTTGTCGGTGCAATTCCCCGGCATGCCGCCCGAACAGATCAACAATGTCGGCGGTGCTGGCAATACGTTTTGGCAGAACGCGGCGGCGGCGATCAATAGCGGCAACGCCTATTCGCGGCCGAGCCAGTTCATTGTCGCGGCGGCGGGCGCGTCAACAGCCGCGCCGACATTAAGCACGCCAGTGCAACTGAGCGGTGGCACCGATGGCGATGTCGGCGTCACTGACGCGACGCTGATGGGTCAGGACACCGTACCGCGCAAGGGCATGTACGCGCTGCGCAACTCGCTGGTCGATTCGTTCACGCTGTGCGACATGGCGACGGTCGCCAACTATGCGGCCATCGGCTCGTTCGGCGTGCAGGAAAGCATGTTGCCGGTGTTCGGTTCGCCGTCCGGCGACACCATCAATAATGCGCTCGGCACCCGCGTTTCGGCGGCGCTCGACACGCCGTGGTTCTGGTACATCCTCGGCGACTGGCCGTCGTTCTATGACGCCTATAACGGCGTCACCCGGCTGATCAATCCGAGCGCGTTCGGGCTTGGCATCCTCGGCAACATGTCGCCGCAGCAATCGCCGCTGAACAAGCCGCTGCAAGGCATCAGTTCGACGCAGCGCTCGGCGATTGGGCAGACCTATTCGGATGTTGAACTATCGCTGGTCAACACGGGCGGGATCGACACCATCATTCCGCCGCAGCAATCGCCCGGTGGTTACTACTTCTCGTTTGCGTCGGGCCGCAATTCATCGAGCAACACAGCGGCGAACGGCATCGAATATACGCGGATGACCGATTTTCTCATTCGCACGGCAAAGTCGAAAGCCGCAGGGTCTTTCATCGGACGTTTGCAGTCCATTCAGCCGAACGACCAGACCCGCGCGCAAGCCAAAGCGCTATTCGACGGTTTTTCGGCGCAACTCGCCGCGCCGCAATTCGGGCTTGGCATCGACGGCTCGGGCATCATCGACTTCCCGTGGCTGGTGCAGTGCGACCTGACCAACAATCCGCCCGCATTCCAAGCGCTCGGTTATCTGTTCCTGTACTGGCAGGTCAGATACCTGAACGTGGTGCGCTACTTCGTGATCAAATTCCAAGGCGGCGGCAACGTCACCGTCACCGTGCAGAACAGCGCACCGGCCCCGTCGCAGTTTGCCTCGACGCTGTCGCCGAACGTGCTCGGCGGGCCGTAAGCGTTTCACCTGATCTAACTGCAACCACTGACATTTAGGAGGCGATCTTGCCAGTCAACGGCATGAACGTCGGTCGCGACTATCAAGTCCTGTACTACGACGCCAATCAAGGTTTGGTGCAATCGCTCGGCGACGTTCAAAATGTGCGCATCACCGCGCAGAAACACGACATTGCGTCGCGGCCGTACAATCAGCCGCCGCGCTTTGGTTACATTCCTGACGGCTATCGGATCGACTTCACCATCACTCGCACCGGCTCGCAGTTGGAAGACCTGATGGTGCTGAACGAGACGAACTTCAACAACGGCCAGATCATGTCGCCGGGTTATCTGAACGAGACGATCACCAATCCTGACGGCTCGATCAGTCGCTATCAGTATCAGAACTTCGTGGTGTTCATGACCGATGTTGGCGATGTTGCGCGCGAACGTGTGGTCACGCAACGCTTGGAAGGCATGGCATCGAAGAAGATTCCATTGCAGTAAACTGAACCAGAGCCAAATCGGAGAGGGAGTTGGCTGACCATGAAGAAGCAGCCGTTCATCAGAATGGCGGGCCGCGCGTTCCAACGGCGGCAGAGGAAATTCTTAATCGCTATCGCCACGTCGAGCGCGCCGCCGATTCGCGTGGGAGAATAATCGGCGTTCGCCGCCTGCGACCGTCAGAGCAATCCAAGATCGTTGGCATGACGCCGGACCTTGGCGGCTATGATCTGATTCCGAATATCGAAGACGACGCCAAGCCAGCGGTACGCATGTCGCATCGCATGCCGTTGATGATGGCGGCGTCGGTGGTCGAAGTCGATGGCAACCCGATTGCGTTTCCGCGCAACCGCGTTGAACTCGATGCGGTGTACGATCAGCTTGACGCTGAAGGGATGGAAGCCATTGTGCAGTGCGCGACGCGGCTTGGCGAATCCATGATCGCCGAGACGGCGCGCCGAGAAGCAGCAAAAAACTCGTTGGGGACTCCCACTTCCGCCTAATCTGTTGGGCGATCAAGTGCGGAGTCCCTTTTGATGTTGCGCATGCGCTCGAAGACTGGGAACTGCTGGGCTACGCCATCACCTTTGCGCAGTTGGAGAACGGCAATAAGGAATACGACTGGGAACTGATGGATTTCATCGATGACGAAAGTCGGTGACATTCTAATCGATGGCTATGTCGTCGGCGAGATTCGGCTGGCGGTCCGCGAGGAAGGCCAGCCGCCGCTGGCGCAGCCGGATTTTGGCTCAGACCTGATTCCGAATCCGCACGAAGACAATGGCGGCGGCGGCAATCAACCGCAGATCGGCCACGGACCGCCCGTCAGTCCCGGCACGTCGCGGCGGCCGTTGCCGGGCGGCGGGCCGACATTCCGCCCCGGCATCGGCCCCGGTTCACGGCGCAGATCGAGGGTGACGAGAACCAACGAAGACGAGGACGCAACACCGCGTGAGGAAGGTGATCTAACTCCCGCTGGTCGCGCTGGCGGGCGGTTCAATGTCCGCGCTGGCGGGGCGCGGTTGCGACCGGGCGAACGCGAGACAATCGTTCTCAGCAACGGCGAACGCGTGACCGTCAACAAGCAGGCGGCGGCGCAATTTCGCGGCTTCTTTGAAGACCTAATCGAAGCTGGTGCGCCGGTTCACACGCTCGGCGGTCTTGGCGCTCGTCTTGGCAACGCGTCACAGCATCCGGTCGGCTTGGCTGTGGACTGGGCGCAGTTGCGTCGCGATACAGTATCGCCCGACGTGGCGCGCTGGATGCACAACAACCAAGACACGCTTAATACCTTGGAAAGCAAATGGGGCATGAGTGGCGGCGAACACTGGCGCACGCCGGATCGCGGGCATTTTTCTATTGATACGCTGTACGGGTCGGAACATCTGGCGCGCCTGAAAGGCCGGGGCGCGACGCCAGCCGGGCGGGAGATTGAGGGGCCGCGTGACGCCGAAGTTCCGGGCGCACGCGCGCCGACACCGGGGCCGCGACCGCGCACTGAAGCGGCACCGCCGCTGCGCACCGACGAGCCGCCAGCGGTGCCGCGTACACCCGGCGCGTTGCCGCCGACGAATGGCAGTCTCTATACGCAGCGCACGCGCTTTGCCGATGAACTGAAAGACGAAAAAACCCACGAGCGGTTGTTCCGTCTGACCCAAGCTGAGAATCCGCAAAACCCGCAAGCGTTCATGGAAAGCGTGATGAACCGCGCCGCTGCGCGCAATCAAACGCTGACCGAAGCGATGAACGACGTGCACTACTATCCGCGTGTCAGTCAGATCGGCCGCGAACCACGTGACCGTGCCAGCATGCAGGCGGCCATGAGCAGGGTGCTGGGCGGGTCTAACATGATCGGTTACGCCACCGGCAACGCGTCGCTTAACGTCGGCTTCGGTTATGGTCGCGGCGCGCGTGATCCTTACACCTATCGCGATCCGGCGACCAACGAACGCTACGGCGTCGAGAACCGCCGCTCAGATATTGACTGGGCGACTCGGCAGCATACGCAGGAATTGTTGGCGAATCAGGCCCGCGCCAGAGCAGCCCGGACCGTGTTGCCGTCACAGGCGCGGGTCGATATTGGCGCGCCGCAAGTGACGACCAGAACACCGCCGATCCCGCCGCACGGCACTATCGGCGGCTTCACACCGTCGCAGGTCGGGCCGGGCACGTCGAATCCGGCCGATGATGTCAATCGCGCGCTCGAAGCCATAAAGAACAACAACTAATGCCAGACCAAGCCAAGCCACCAACCGGACCGCTGGTGTCGCCGCGCCCGCCAGCGTCTACGCATGTGCCGCCGCATGATTCCGGCGAAGCGCCGCCCGGATACCACACCGCAGCCGACGCGCTTGCGGTGTTTATGGACATGCAACAGAAAAGTTTGTTTCACGAATGGTCCGGCGACGAACTGGAAAAGGCGGCGCAGATCATCGAGGATGAAGCCAAGCGCGTCATCGGCACTTACGAGTATGACTGGCCGCCGCTGCAACCAGAAACCATCGCCCGCAAGGGTGCCGATACGCCGCTGTACGAAACCGGCGAACTGCGCGATTCGATTGAGCATCACGTGGATCGCGACGCGTTGACGGCGCAGGTCGGATCGAACGACCCGGTCGCGGTGTTTCAGGAACTTGGCACGGTGACAATCCCGGCCCGCTCGTTTCTGATGGGCGCAGCGATGCGTAAGGAAAGAGAAATTGTTGAAATGACCGGCGTCGATATTCACGGTCTGATGCTGAAGCAGTTGGGAATCGATTGATGCCTGACATCTATTCCATAATGATGCAGTTGAACCTTGACGACAAAGCGTCGGAAGGGTTGCACAGCGTCACCGAAGGACTGACCAAGCTGGTCGAACAACTCGATCTGGCGAAGCAGGGCTTCACTGGATTGCAGACGGCGATAGCCTTTGGTGCTGGCGTCGGCATCGTCGCCGGGATGATGAAGATCAGCGGCGCAGCCAATGAATTGACTAAAGGTCTGAATCAAATGCGCTTGGCTGGGATGGATGCGCAACGGGCTTTGGACGCCATCAACATGACTGTTGCGCTGCGTCCCGGCGTGTCGATGGAAGACGCGCGCAAACGATTGGCGATGTTGCTGCCGCAGATCGGGCCAGCCGCCTACGGTTATCTGCCTGAGTTCACCCGGCAAGAAGAAGCGTTTCGGTTTGCGGGTGTGCAGGGCGGCGTCGAGCCAGCGATCCAAGCGGCGCGCGAACGCGGCATGACCGATCCGGCACGCATTCAGCAGTTCGTCGAGGAATATTTACGCATCGCACAATCGACGCTGGGTGCGGTCACGCCGCAAATGCTCGCTGGCATCATGCGCCGGGGCGGCGCGGCGGCGCAGCAATGGTCGCCCGAATTTTTGGAAGTCGGTCTACCCTCGTTCCTGTTGTCCGGTGCCGGGCTGGGCGGTCGGCAGAATATCGGCATGGCGCTGGAACGGCTCGATCAGGCGATGCTGGCACCGGGCGGTATCGGCGGACGTGGCGGTCTTGGCGGCGCGCTCAATCGGCGCGCATTCCAGCAAATCGTCGGCCGTCCGGTCATGCCGCAAGACGAACAGATGATGGCGCAAGACCCGGCGCGCTGGGCGCGCACGGTCGGGTCGCAACTCGAAGCCGCCTATGGCGAAGGCCACATGGCCGACGTGATCAAGCGGCTGTTCACCAATCCGGTGGTGCAGCAGGCGATGCTGTTCTGGATGACGACGGTCGGGGCGCAGGCGATGGAACGGCAGCAGGCGGCGTTCAGACAAACGCTGGGCAGCACGCCAGCGGGCATGGCGATCATCGATAAAGACCCGAGCGTCATGCTCGAATCGATCAGGACGCGCTGGCAGAATTTGATGGATCAGATCGCGCTGGCGAACCAGCCGGAATATCTGAAAGAACTGACATGGATCGACTCCTTAGCAGAGTCAATGCAACACCTTCAGAAGCAGGCCGGGCCGGAAGGCACACGCATTATCATTGCGGCGTTTGAAGGGATTGGCGGCGCGATTGCAACGCTGGCCGCTGTCTACGGACTATCATTCCTGATTCCACCCGCAGGGGCCGTTGTGCTCGCCGTGGCTGGCATCGCACTTGTAATTTCGACGTTGGTTGGCTTGAACTGGGATGCGGTGAAAACTGGATTGGAGAAGCTATCGCTGGCGATTCGCAATTTCATGATCGACAAGGGATGGCTAAAGGAAGAACAGCAGGGGCCGACCGGCATCGGCACTAGCAAGATGCCGTGGCTCAAAGCATGGCCGAACGCGCTGATGTCGCCGGATGTTGACCCGATACAGGGTCGCTGGCCGCGACCGGGCGAACTCGGTGTGCGGCAACAGCCGGTGGTGCCGCCGACGCAGGTGCCGTCATGGCTGCCGCAATTTCTGCCGCAAGGCGATCCGCACAAGGGCAAGGATGTCAATGTCAGCGTCGATCTGAATCTCGATGGTCGCTTGGTCGGCAATGTCCTGATTTCCAAGGTGCTGGACGATTACGAGTTCGCGCACGGTCCGCCGTCCACCAATCCGAACACCGCATGGCCGGGTAACTCCTACACACCGCAGTCGCAGTAAATGGCTGACCAGATTGACACGCTCAGCATCGGTGGCATCACCTTCGATGGATTTTCGACGCCCGATCTGATGCCGGGCGGCGGCAAGCAGATGCTGACGGTGCACAAGCTGCCCGGTGGGGCGCGGGTGATCGATACGCTCGGGCGCGACGACAATGACATCGTATGGCGCGGCACGTTTTTTTCCAGCGATGCGCTGAACAAGGCTTTCGCGCTCGACGCATTGCGCATGCAAGGTGCGCAGTTGCCGCTGGTCTACGCCGGGCGCGCAGTGCCGGTGGTGATCCAATCGTTCCTGTGGTCGATCCGCCGCTTCCCAATGTGGGTCGAATACTCGATTGCCTGCGTGGTGGTGCAGCAAGCGCCGAGCGCATCGCAGGCCAGCAGCAGCAGCGGTGTCGATAATGCCACCAGTCAAGACGCGGCGCAGGCTAATGACGTAGCACAGAGCGCTGGGCCGCCGAGCGGCGAGACTATCGGCGGCGCGACCAATCCGCCCGTGCCGTTCATTGGGAATCAGTAAATGGCGATCCCGCAAAGCATCGTCACCGAGTTCAGCGACATTCAGGCGCAGATCAACGCCGCGATCCCGCTGACGGCGGCGACGCATGCCACCAAGGTGGCGTTGCAGTTGAACGCCGCGCAATTGGTCAGCGATTGCGAACAGGCGCAGGGTACGCTCGCGGGCGCGCTCGATACCTATGTGTGGACGCCCGGCGACGACCCGGCCAAGATTACAAGCGCCGTACAGGGCTTGAACATGAACGCCACTGACGAAGCGAATATTTGCCTGCTGCGCGGGCTGGCTGGCCGCATGGCCACTAACCTGAACCAGTTGGGCTGATCATGGCAACGCCACCGGGCGGTTACGTCGCCGCGACTATTCCGGCGTCAATCGATCGCGAGAATTTCACCACGCTGTTTCACGTCGCGATGTTTCAGTTTAACGACCCGCTGCAATGGGTGCCGCTGGCGCGGCTCAACGGGCTACTCGATCCGTGGATATTCGCACCAATCGAATTGTTGATCCCGCCCGTACTGCCGAGCGGGCCGATCCCGCCAACCGGAATCCTCGGGCAATGAGATGGCGATCACGCAGGGAGTCGGTCCGCATAATGGCTGGGTCGAAGTCAACGGGCAGCGCTTTCAGGTCATATCCGGCAACGTGCACGAAACCAGCACCAACACCGGATGCACGATGCGAGCGCGGCTGCCGCTGAACGCACCGGGTTATTTGGAAGCGTTCGCCGGGCTGCGTGGCTCGGACACCGATGTCACCGTGATCGTGCTGGCGCACGGCAGCGAAGCTAATCTGTTCAAAGGCAAGCTGATCAAGATCGAGTTTTCCTTGGTGCAGGGTTTCATCGATCTTCAGGGCGACAACGGTCATCAGGAACTACACGATCACAAGACGACCGATTCATGGACGAATGCAACCGGCACCAAGGTGGTGTCCGATCTGGTCGGGCGGCTCGGCATTCCGTTCATCGGCGGCGCGCAATCGAAGGCGATGATCGGCAAGAAGATCGGGCAGGACTTCGTCGCGCTGACCGACAATGTCAGCTACATGATGAAAATCCACAAATGCGCCGAGTTCGATGGCGTGCGTGCATTTTTCGACCGCAACGGATCGTTTCGCTATCAAAAGGCGGGACAGGGCGGCTCCAATTCGGTGATGTGGAATCGGCCGACATCGCAAAAGCCGATGGTGTCGGACACGCTCGATCTGCGCATCATCTACAACCTGCCAGCCGGTGACACGCTTAACGGCGAGCAGACCAGCTACCAGACCGACAAGAAACAGAACTCGTCTGCCAAGGCGACGGTGCAGGGCGGGCCGAAGCAGCGGCAGTATTACGGCGACACGCCGCCGAACCAGCAGCAGGAGCAAAACTATCAGCGCGTGACATCAGCGCTCGACTCGATGGCGCAGCACGAATTTCAACTGAACTGCACTGTGGTCGGCGATCCCGACATCGACGCGACCAAACAAATCACGCTGTCCGGCACGCAGTTCTTCGACATGTCCTATCCAATCGATTCGGTCGATCACAATTTCGGTGTCAATGGCTACACCACGACGGTCAACGGCAAGACGGCCGGTCAGGGGCGGAGTGCGCAGTAATGGGCTATACGGAGAATCTGGAATCGTTCGTGATGCGCTGTGTCGAGCGCGCGCTGTCGAGTCGCTACAGCCAGCGTCACGCACAGGTGACGAGTTACGATCCGAAGACCTATCGGGCCAAGGTGCGGTATATGCCAAGCGGCCAGACATCCGGCTGGTTGCCGATTGAAACCGGGCATATCGGCAACGGCTACGGCATCGCCATTGGCTTGAATGCCGGGGACGGCGAGAAGACCGGCGATCAGGTGATCGTGCGTTTTGCCGAAAACGACTTCGAGGGCGGCACCATTGTGCAGCGCGTGCATTCCGACGTGGACAAGCCGCCGATGGTCGAGTCCGGCGAGATGGTGATGTGGACGCAATGGGGCCAGCAACTGCGCTTCAACAAGAACGGTTCGATCACGCTCAAGACGCCGGTGAAGACCGAGCAGAACCAGCCATCGGGCAACCAGATCGTCGATCCGCAGTTCACGCCGAGCATGCCGCCGACCACGCAGCAACCGCAGCCGCCGATGTCGAAGCAGCAAAAGCCGGTGACGGTGACGATTGACGATCAGGGCAATCACACCATCGACGCCGACAATACCATCACGCAGAACGCCAAAAGCCAGATCAACGACAATGCCGGGCAGTCGTGGACTTCGACTGCGCCGACATTGAACACAATCGGCTCGACGCATCTTGGCTCGACGGGCGGCTCATTGGCGTCAATGACCGGCACGCTCGACACCGCAGGGCACGCCGATATTCCGCCGAAGGCTAGCAAGGTCTTTGCGACGTGAGATTTCTGATCGACGGCGTCAACCACAGAATGGCAGTCGGCAACGCAGTGTACCCGATTGATACGTCAGCGCTTGATCCGACGATCTATTTTGTGTTCTACGATTCGACCGGGCCGCTCGGCTCGATCCAGCATCTTGACCGGCCCGGCTCGCTGGAAGATTTCACCGACCCGACGCCGTATCTGAGTTATCTGAACCAGTGGTATGCGGCTGCCGCCGCCGACACGCCGCCGCTGACGCTGGCGCAGGCGATTGCGCTCAAGCAGTCATTGCTTGGCGTGATCTATGCGGCCAAGCGGCAGACACTGACGACGCAGGCAGCGCTGGCGCAATGGTCGAACATCGTCGCACCGGGCGGCGGTGGCGGCTCGGGCACCGCGCCCGGCAACGGTTTCGGCACCACCGGCAATTTCTTTACCCTCGACGCCACCAGTCTGATCGCCAGCGGCTCGGTCGGCTCGACCATCACCACCGACAAGCCGGTCGCCGCTGGCAGCAAGTGCTATTGGGAAATCAACGTCGTCGATGCAAACAACAAGAGCGGCGATCAAATCGGTGTCTGCCTTCCGGGTTGCGCGCTCAACAACGATGTGGGCCGCACCAATCAGGGTTGGGGCTACAAGGGCAACGCTCAGAAAGATACCAATAACACGGCGACCGCTTACGGCTCGGCATGGGTGTCCGGCGACACTATCGGCGTCGCGCTCGACCTGACCAATGGTCAGTTGACGTTCTACCGCAATGGTGTTTCGCAGGGCGTTGCCTTCACGCTGGCGACCGGCAGCAATGTTTATTATCCGGCTGCGTCAAGCAGCACTGGCGGCGCGACCTACACGCTCAATCTAGGCGGACCGTTCGCGCACGCGCCGCCAGCCGGGTTCGGCTTCGTCAATCCGGTTGCTTATTCGGCAAGCGACAATGGCGCGATTGACGCGGCGCTCGGCCAGCCGGATCAGATCGGCGGCACGCCGCAGACGCCAAACGCCACCGAACTTGCCAGCATCCAAGCGCAGATCGTTGCCGCGCGGCAGAACTTGCTGGCCGACTACAACGCCATCACCGCCAATCTGGCGGCGTGCGCTTCGATTGCGGCAGTGATCGCATTCGACATCACGGCAGGTTGGGCATGAGTGAAGTCGGACTCGAATGGCGCGACGACTTCAAGATCGCCGCCAATGGCGATCTGCTGCTGGTCGATGCCGACATCGAAACCCGGCAGCGGCTGGAACGCCGCTTGTTCACGCCGCAGTACGGTTACGTCTGGCATTTTGACTACGGGGCCGGGCTGCCGCAGCGGGTCGGCTCGCCGTACAACATCAACCAGATCAAAGCGATTGTGTCGTCGCAAATCTATCAGGAAGCCTCGGTCGCGCCCTACCCGCCCGTGCAGATCGGTATCGATGTCTCGCCGAACCAGCGCGACCTGATCGGCATCAGCATCAAATACTGGGACGCTGTTTCCGGCGTCGCCGTTTCATTCGTGATCACAGTTTAATTCATGCCAACGCTACCGACGCAATCGTTCTCGCAGATCGTGCAGAACACTGCCGCTGGCATTCAGGGGCGGGCTGGCCAGCTATTGAACTTCTCGATTGGCTCGGTGTTCCGCGCTATCGCCGAAGGCTTCGCGGGCGTGTTCCTGTGGTTTCAGGCGCTGGTGCTGCAACTGCTCACCGCGATCCGGCTCAACACATCGACCGGCGTCGATGTCGATACGTTTACCGCCGATTTCATGCCGCTGGTGCCCGGCACCAGTTCGCCGCGCCTCGGCGCGCAACCGGCAACCGGGCAGGTGGTGTTCTCGCGGTTCTCGGTATCGCCGAGCCAGTTGGTGATCCCGGTCGGCGCGACGGTGCAAACCACGGACCAGACGCAGTCCTACGCCGTGATCGGCGATCCGACCTACCCGACTTACAACCCGTTCTTTCAGGGCTATTACTTGGCCCCGAATCTGGCGTCGATCATTGTGCCGGTGCAGGCGGTCGTGCCCGGTTCGGCGGGCAATGTCGCGGCGGGCACGATTACGCAGATGACTTCAACGGTGGTCGGATTCGATCAGGTCAACAATCCTGCCGCGCTGACCAATGGGGCCGATTTCGAAAGCGACGCTGCGCTCAAGAAACGGTTTGCCGCCTACATTCTCGGGCTGTCGCGCGGCGATCTGTACGGCGTCGAGGCCGCCATCGAAGGCACCGGAGTCAATGTCGAATACACGATCACCGAAGACTACAACTTGGATGGTTCATGGCGGCCCGGTTATTTCTTTGTCGTCGCTGACGACGGGTCCGGTGCGCCGCCGCCGACGTTTCTGCAAACCGTCGCCGATGCGGTGAACTCGGTGCGTCCGCTTGGCGTGCAGGCGGGCGTGTTCTCGCCGACGATTATTTGGGCGTCAGTGTCGATGATCATCACCACTGCGCCGAACTTCGATCATCCGACCGTGTGCGCGCAGGTGGCGGCCACGGTGGCGTTGAACATCAACGGGCTTGGTGTCGGCAACAATTTGCCGTGGTCGGCGCTGGCGGCGTGGGCCTATTCGGTCACGGGCGTCACCAGCGTCACATCGGTCTTGCTCAACGGCAGTTCCGGCGATGCCGCATCGCTGGCGGCAACGCGGCTGACGCAGGACGGCTACACGCAGATTCCCTACGCCACGATCAAGTGCGCTGAAGTGCTGGTGTCGTAATGGCGACCGGCGACTCCAACGACATCCTGACTCGCGTCAAGATGTTGATTCCGCATCGCTGGTTCGCGTGGGTCGCGCCGATCCGCGACGCCATCCTCGGCGGCTTAAGCGATTCGATGGCGTGGTGTTATGCGTGGATCATCTACGCCAAGCAGCAGTCGCGGATCGCCACTTCGACCGGGCTGTTCCTCGATCTGATCAGCTACGACTTTCTCGGCCGTCATCTGCCGCGCACGCTGGGGATGACCGACGACATCTTCCGCGCCCGGATCATGGCAACGATCCTGCAAGAGCGCGTCACTCGCGCAGGCATGGTCAACGCCATCCAACTGCTGACAGGCGGCACGCCGTGGATATTCGAGCCGTGGAATACCGGCGACGCTGGCGCTTGGTCCGGTCCGACAGTGGCGCAGGCGTCGCCCGGATCGTTCGCATGGGCCGATGCCAGCGGTCATAACGGCGCGGGCGGCTGGGGATCGACCGACCTGCCCGAGCAATCATTCATGGTGGTCAACCGCACCACCTATTCGGGCGTGCCGAACGTCGCTGGTTGGAGCAACACCGGCAATCTGAGCGGCCTTGGCAGTTGGAGCAATGCCAGCGGCAGCAACGTCACGCCAACCGGACCGGGCGGTGGCGGCATTGAATGGTTTGGCGCAAACGTCCAGCAAGTCGGCGTCACCGATCAGATGATTTACGACGCCATCAACACGACCCGACCGTCCGGCGAGATTTCTTGGACAAGGATTCAATAAATGGACCGCTCGATAGTTTACACGTCGGCGTTGCCACGCACCGTTGACTTTCTCAACAGCAACAAGATGGCAATGGCAGGCATCGCTTATGCGATGAAGGGCTGCCTCGGCTACACCGGCATGGTGCCACCGCCGCCTTACGTCGAAGGCTTGAAGTGCACGCCGACGACGCCGACAGCGAATTTGCAGATTCACATCGATGTCGGCTCGATCTACGCGGTCGATAACGTCGATGCGGCGGCGTACGGCGATCTTGGCACCGATAACCACAACTGGCTGAAGCAGGGCATTCTCAACGATCCGGTGACGTTGAACATCACGCCACCGGGCACACCGGGATTCAGCCAAGTCTATCTGGTGCAGGCGATCTTAAACGATGTCGATAGCGGCGCAACGGTGCTGCCGTATTTCAATGCGGCGAACCCGGCGCAGCCGTTCAGCGGCCCGGCCAATGCGGGCACGTCACAGAACACCACACGGCTGGTGCAATGCGTGGTCGCGCTCAAGGCGGGCGTTGCGGCGGCGACCGGATCGCAAGTCACGCCGACACCGGATTCCGGCTATGTCGCGCTTTACAATGTGACCGTTGCCAACGGTCAGACGCAGATCACGGGCGCGAGTATTGCTACATCGCCGTTCGCACCGTTCTTTCCGACCCTGCCATCGATCCCGGTGCATATCCAGAATGGCGACTGGATTTCCGCCGACGATACCGGCGCGACCAACGCGATGGTCATCACGCCGGTCCCGGCGATCACTGGCCTGATCAAATATCAAAAATTCCGCTTCAAGGTTAAGAACACCAACACCGGTCCGACCACGCTGGCGGTCAGCGGTTTTTCCGGCGCGGTCTATATCGGCGGTCAAGCGCCGAGCGCATTGCCAGCGAACGCATTGCTGGCGAATACGATCACCGAAGTGATCTGCGACGGTGTCAACTTCGAACTGATTTCGCAGCAAGTCACGATTAACAACAACACGTTCTCGTCGGGCGGCCCGACCGCTGGCTTGACCAACGTGCAGGTGTTCACGGCGAGCGGCACCTACATCCCGACTGCGGGCGCAACCAAGGCGCTGATTTTCTGCACGGCTGGCGGCGGTTCGGGATCGACGGTGTGCGGCGGCGGTGCTGGTGGCGGCGCGGGCGCTACGGCAATCAACCTGATTTCGCTGTCCGGCGTTGCGTCATTGCCGGTCACGATTGGCTCGGGCGGCACGCCGGTTTCGACGCACAACAGTGGCAATAACGGCAGCGATTCGTTTGTCGGCACGGCTGGCAATTACAAGGCTTACGCCAACGGCGGGCAGGGCGGCCAGAAGACCAGTGCGACGGTGACATCGTCGTATGGCGGCTTGGGCGGCACCGCCTCGACCGGCCTGCTGCTGGTGACGGGCGGTGACGGCAACACCGGCAATGCCAACGGTCAGAACCAGTCCGACAGCGGCAACGGCGGCGGCTCGTTTTGGGGCGGCGGCGGTGTCGGCAATACCGGCGTCGGCGGTTTTGCTTCGGCTGCCGGTCGCGCTTACGGCGCGGGCGGCGGCGGTCAGAACGATGCCGTCAGCGGCAATTCCGGCGCTGGCATGTCCGGCGTCGTCATGATCATGGAGTTCTAATCATGCCAAGGCTCGCACAAATCGTGGATGGCAAGGTCAGAAATCTTGTCGAAGTCCCGCATCATTTCGATCACACCACACACGAAGCATTGGCCGAGCACATTCCCGTTCCAGAGGGTTCTGACGTTGTCGTTGGTCATCACTTCGACGCCAAGACCGGCAGCTTCAGGTCGGCCGACATCCCGAAGGATGAATTGATCGGGCACGCGGTGCGGCGCTATCGCGAACAGATATTCGCGCCGCATAAGCTGTCGAACGGCCAGATCGTCAGCGTCGAATGGGATCAGCGGCCAATGCTGGCGCGGCTGGTCGAACGGGCGCGTCGTGATCCGCAATTCTCGATCCCGTGGCCGATGTACCGCGAGGATCAGCCGCCGCTCACGCTGAGTGCGGCGCAGCTTGTAGAACTGAACGATCTGGTGACGGATTGGGAGATTGCGACACTGCGCGCCTACAAAGGCGTCATGGACGACATCGAGCGCGGCAACATCACCACGCATCTGCAAGTTGACAATCCGACAGCACCGGCTTGGCCCGCTCGTTTCCGTGCCGGGACAGGATCACGCTTTTGAGCAACCTTGGCTCACTGCCGCAGATTCCGGCTGGCACCACGATCAGTCTCGTGGCGAATGCGTCGTGGCTGGATCAGTTCTACGTGCAGGCACCGGGCTATCCGGCCGCGCCGCTGCCGTTCCTCGCCAACCTGACCGCTGGCAGTCCGACTATCGCGCTCAACTCGGTTGCCGGGATCACCAATGGTTGTTTGATCGAAGGCTACGGCATCGTACCGGGATCGCAGGCGATCAATGTCATCGATTCGACCACCAACACGGTGACGCTCAGCAATCCCGCATTCGTGACGGCGACCAATGTGCCGATCTTGGTCTACGGTCCGGCGCTCGACCTGACCGGCATCAGCTTCCAGTCCACCGTGCGTGAAAGCCTGACATCGTTCTCGACTTTGCTGGTGGCGACGACCGCGAACGGCTGGATGCTCAACGGCGGCACCAACGGCACGTTCGGCTGGAACGTGCCAGCCGGGGCGGCGAACTGGCCGCTCGGGCTGACGCAGGTCGGCGGACTAGGCGCGGTGGTCGATATTCAAGCCAGCGATGCCAGCGGCGCGATTGTCGATCTGTGCGCGGTTGGCGGACCGCTGCCGCTGACGGTGACGCTCGGTCCGCCCGTGCAACAGCCGCTCGGTTTCCAGATGGTCAGGATCAATTCGCAATGATCAACTTCCCACAACTGCCCGGCACGATGTTCCCCTGCGGGCCGCCCGGAACGCCGGGCCTGCAAGGCGCGACCGGGCCGCCCGGTGGTCAAGGCGGCCCCGGCCCGGTCGGGCCGTCGCCGTGGTCGCTGCCGACCGTATGGGCAGCCGGTGTGTCCTACACCGCCAACGCCCCGGCATCGCTGGTGATCGCGGGCGGCAATCTCTACGTCTGCATTCTGTCGCATGTCAGTCCCGGCTCGTTCAGTGCATCACCGAACTGGCAGCAGGTGCTGTCGCTGGTGTCGGTCAATTTTCAGGCCCCGGCTACCGGCTTCAATATCACGATGGCCCCGACCGACACCGACCTGATCCTCGACCCGGCTGGCACGCTGGCGAGCGGTACGGTGACGCTGTGCCTCAATCCGTTCGACGGGCAACGTGTCAAAATCTACACGTCGCAAACGATCACCAGTTTCACCATCGCTGGCAACGGCAAGACTGTCAAAGGCGCGCCGACGACATTCGCCGCCGCGTCACCATCATGGGACGGCATCTATCGCGCCACCAACAACACTTGGTATTTCTGATGGGGAAGGTGGTGCTGCAATTCTCGCGTTGCGCACCGCTTACCTTACGCGAACGGTGGCAGCAGAAAGCGTGGGTCGATTTCTCGCTGTGGATTTGCCGCTTGACCCACTCGCCGTTCTCGCATGTCGATTGTGTACTGGAAGACGGCAACCTGCTCGGCGCTTCTGACAATCCGTATGCGCCAGTGATTCGCGGCAACGCGCGCGGCGTCGCGATCCGGCCGCCCGAGTATCAGCGCTTCGCGGTGCGCCGCAATGTCACGATCCGCACCAGCGACCGGCGAGCAAACCGATTCTACGATTTTTGCATGGCGCAGCTTGGCAAGCCGTTCGACAGCGAAGCGCTGAAGCCGAGTGTGTTCCTGTCGCCGCAGTTCCACAACCGCGACTGGCGCACCGACGACAAATGGTTCTGCGCCGAACTGGCCGGTCGCGCCACCGAAGTTGCGCCGCTGCTGGATTGGACGATCCCCGGCATCAAGAATCGCATCACGCCTGCCGATCTGATTCTGTTGCTGGCACCGCTCTACGACTACGACCGTGCCAAGCAGCGCTTACCCGGAGTGGAGGCACCAGAAGAATGACAGTCGCAGATTTTCGACCGTTCTGTGAGCGGATGATCGACCGCTACGAAGGCGGTTACGGATGGGACGCAGGCGATAGCGGCGGCCCGACCAAATACGGCATCACCTGTTACGATCTGGCCGAGCATCGGCACCAGAAAATGGATTCGATGTCGCGCTGGGCACCGATTGTCCGGGCGATGTCGTTGCAGGAAGCCGACGACATCTACGCGCAGAAATACGCGGTGCAATGCGCCTTCAATGCCATGAATGCCGGGCCGGACTGCGTGGTGTTCGATTTCGGCGTCAACTCAGGATCATCGCGCTCGGTGCGTTACGCGCAGCAGGTCGTCGGCGTTCACGTCGATGGCGAGATGGGGCCGGTGACGCTTGAAGCGATCAACAATCACGATCCGGCCGACTTCGTCAAAGCGCTGTGCAATGCGCGGCTGCGCTTCCTGCGCGGCTTGGGTATCTGGTCGCGGTTCGGCAAGGGCTGGGCGGCGCGGGTTGCCGATCTGCGCGTCTATTCGCTGAAGCTGATCCCGCCGCCGCCCGGCACGCTGGCTAAGCCGCTCAAGCCCGAGAAACCGACCAAGACCGGGCACTCGAAGGAACTGCGCATCCCGCGCGCCTTCGCCAAGGGCTACCATCCCGACGACCTGAAAGACCTTACAGCGTTTCACCAACCTTCAGCCTGATCCCCCGGACGCTCGGCGGCATGATCGTGCCCACCCGGACCGTGCCGTAAGTGTCGGCCGCGAAATCTCCCTGCGCGCCGGACATGCACCAAATCAGGACGGCAAGACGCCGCCGAGCACCATTTTGGAATAGCCCATCCCTGCCACTCTTGTCTTTGGACGACGGTAGAGACGACGGGCCAGTGGCGGTTTGTAACGAGGCTACCATCATGGCAAAGAAAGTCATTTGCATTGACGTGCTCGGCATGGGCGGCTGGCGGCTCGATCCGGCAATGGGCCAGTTGCAGATCGTGCGCCGTCTTCATGACGAAGGTGTGGAAGTGATCCCGCCGTTCGATCCCGGCGACACCCGCGTGGTCGAGTTCGCCAAGACCTACAACGGGCAAATCCTGATGTATGTCGGCGATAGCTGCGGCGCGAATCATTTCTCATGGTTGCAGGCGCAGGCCCCGGAAGTGAAATGGCGCTACGCGGCACTGATCCAGCCGAGCCTGTACTGCAACGCCAACTGCCCGCCGATCAGTGGCACGGTGCAGGAATGTCATGTGTTCTACACATCGTTTCTGACGTGGCCGCTGCCGGGGCTGGGCAGCTACAAGCCGAAACCGGCAGTGCCGCCACCGGGCGGATTGAACTATAGTCAGCCGAATCTCTGCAACAACGGCAAGACCACGCTGTGCTATTGGGATCAGAAGATTCACGTGCATCCCGGCGATGACGATACCGGGACGCAAGCCATGATCCTCAATACGGCACAGCAGTTGCTGGCCGAAGCGGCGAAGACCAAGTGATTTCGAAAGAGCGCGATTATCAGATCGCCGAAGAAGCCGCTGCGGAATGGCTCGACGAGCACGGGCTGATGCTGGCACCCGGCGTCATCCGGGCCGTGATACGGCGGGTGATCGATGCCGTCGATGACGCCAGAGCGAAACGCCAGCAGGAGCATTAGTCATGGAAGAATCAAAACCGTTTTGGGCAAGCTGGACTCTATGGGGCGCAGTGGCGACGTTTCTCGGTGTGGTGTTGCCGGGGCTTGGACTGAACGCCGATCCCGCCAACATCACATCGTTCTTTCAGTCGTTCCAGCAGATGCTGGACTCGATTCTCACATTCGGCGGGCTGGCCACAGTAGTTTATGGCCGCATGAGCGCGACCAAACAACTGCGCAAATCGTGAAGGAAACAACCATGCAAGCAACAAGACGTGATGCACTCAAGGCCGGTACGCTGATCCCGATCAGCGTCGGCGTGACCGGCATGGCTGGCGGCGCGCTTGCCACCTGCACACCGGCAGGCATCCAGATCGACCCGAACGTCATTGTCGCGATCAATCAAGCGGTGGCGACTAGCTGCGGTTTCATTCCGGCGATCACCACCTTGATCGCGCTGGTCAACGCGGCGTTCCCGGCCGTGAACGGCGCGACCACGATTGCGCAAAGCGTGCTCAACGAAATCTCGGGTATGCTGTGCGCGCACGCACCGTCAGTTCAGGCTGGCAAGCTGGGTGCGAAGACTCTCAACGCTGGCGGCACCGACATCCCGGTGCATGGATGGAGCGTCGTCGATGGTAAACTCACCTACGTCTAAAACTGGCAGCGGCGGCGTGTCTGCCGATGCCGGTTTGATGCGCGCGCCTGCGCATAGCATCACACAAAAACTGCGGATGGGCACCGCCAGCGTTGATGAAATCAATGCGGCCTATAACAAGGTTCTCCCCGAACTGGTGAACCTTGCACACTACTATGCTGGCATGGTGAACATTCCGTTCGTCAATGTCAGCGCCATGATCGACAAGCAGATCAACACGCCTGAGTTCAAGCGACAGGCGGTGCAGATCATCGCCGACGCCATCACGGCGGCTGAAGCGGTGCACGAAACGCCGCCCGAGCCAACAGTGGCAGCAAAAACATGACCATCGAGCACGGTCAGCGCCGGGCCGGGCTGCGCGGCAAGCTGCCCGCGCGGCCCGGCTCGATCCCGCTGAAGTTCGGCGATTTTCTGAACCGGGCCAAGCTACCGGCACTGCCGCCGCACTTCGGCCATGTCACCAACGTGCCGCCCGGCCATCACGGCTGGCGCATGCTCGGCAACGACATGGCGTCGGACTGTGTGATCGCCGGGCGCTGCCACGAAATCATGGTCGCGGCCAGCGCAACCGGCCGCCCGATTCCCAGCTTTTCGACCGGCAGCGCGCTCGCCGACTATTCCCGCTGTCTGCAATTCAGCGGCGGCAAGCCGTACAACCCGCGCGATCCCTCGACCGATACCGGGCTGGATATGCAGCAAGCCGCCAAATGGTGGCGCGATGTCGGGATCACCGACGCTGACGGCAAAGTCCATAAAATCGATGCGTTTGTGGCAATCAGTTCGGTCGATGACCTGCTGATGGCAACCTATCTGTGCGGCACTGGCGGGGCTGGCCTTGCCATTCCTGACACCGCCGAGCGGCAATTTGAAGCCGGGCAGGTGTGGGACGATCTGCGCAGCCAGCCGACAGGCGGCCACTACGTGCCCTGCGTGGGCTATATGGGCGGCCATCTTGTGTTCGTGACATGGGGAGAACTACAGGGCGCGACGCGGGAATACGTCGAGGCCCGCATGGAAGACGCGGTCTGCTGCCTGTCGCGGGAATATCTGACCGCCAAGGGGCTGTCGCCGGAACTGATCAACTGGGACGCCTTGCTCGATGCGGTCGATTCGCTGCGCCGTTTGGGCGAGCCGTCAGCGCGACAGCAGGCGGCTGAACACCAAGAACCCGAGCAACCAGTACAGCACCAGCCCGAGCCAGATACCGATCAGAGCGCCGATCACGCAGACGAACAGGCGTTGCATGGCGACGAGGAATTGGAACAGGAGCAGCCGCCACCGCAGCCGAAGCATCATCGGCAGCCAGATCGTAAGCCAAAGCACAAGCCGCCACGTAAGAAGCGCTAGCGATTTCTTGGCGTTACCGTCCCATCGAAGTGCAGAGTCCTCGTTTTATCGAAGCCCCGGCTGCGTAACGCGCGCCGGGGCTTTTTCTTTCCGCGCCGTATCCGCTTCACCTTGGCAGCAATGGTGTTGTCCCGCTTGGACTTCTCGCGGTGCAGCGGTTTGAGCATCGGCGTCAGGTTCCACCACCGATCCGAGCCGCCGTGGGCGTGCAGGATGTTGTGATCGAACTGGAACAGCCGGACGATGCCCCACGACGGTGCCTTGGCGCGGCGCAGATCATCGCGGGTGTCCTGCGGCAATAGCATTGACAGCGCCGCCGCCAGCTTTTCGCTCAGCGGGATGTACCTGCGCTTGCGGGTCACTCGACCGCCGCCAGTATCTGCCGCTTTAAGTCTTCGAGTTCCGCCGCAAAGACCACGCTCTGCGTGATCTTCTTGCGGATGCGATTGCGACCGTGCAGCACGGTCGTGTGATCGCGATTGCCGAATGCTTTGCCGACCGTGGGCAGGCTCGCGCCTTTGATCATGTCGAGGCACAACCACATGGCGATATGCCGAGCCAGCACCAGCTTACCCAACCGCTCGCGGCCGACCAGCTTCAGGCGTGTGGTGCCGTAGCGCTCGGCGACGACCGTCTGAATGAGTCGGTGCGACAACATACGTGCCAGTTTAGCACGCCACTGGTTCAGCCATATTGACACCCAGTCCGGTGTGCCCTGTTCGGCCATCAAGGCGGGCGCTTTAGCAGCGGGCAATGGCGGCAGCTTGCGCGGTTCTAATTTTGGTGTGGATAACTGGCCCCAGCGTCGCATGCGCTCGACATGCTCACGGGCGAGTCGCTGCTGGGTCGGTGTCGCGGTGGCGTGAGCCGTGTCTTCACGCCATAGGTGGCGCTGATCCATTGCGTTTCCCCTCGATAGCGTTCGGCCAGATCGCTTTGAACATTGCCAGCACCGCTTCGGCGAGCGGCTTCGGCACCGGGCACACATTGTTTTTGATTTCGTCTTTGGGCGGCGGTCGAGTGCCGGTCATGCGTCAAGCGCCCCCTGCGGTCCGTCAGTGTAGCCCGGATCGGCGAGCGCATTGGCCAGCCGACCGCGCAGTTCAGCGATTACGATCCAGATCAGAACACCGGCATAGAACAGCGTGACGCCGACGCCGATGGCAGCGAAAAGATAGATCATCGACGCTTCGCTTTCTTTTTCGGTTTCGCTCTATGATTCAGCGCCTTTTCGACGTGTTCATGGCTGAAGCCTTCACCCGGTTCCTGCGCCGCTTTGAGGCGGGCGGTCAGCGCATCGACATCGCTGGTGATGTCGGTGGCGCGGTCGGCAGCCATGCCTGCGGCCATGTCCTGCAATTCATCGACGCCGAACAGACCGAGCATTACTTCCGGGCAGTACATCCGGCAGAACGCCCGGCTGGCGTAGTAGAACTGCTGCCGGTCCGGGTCAGTGTCCCACAGCGGCGAGCCTTTGCGCACCATCACCGGCTTGCGATCTTCGCCAAGGATCGGTGTGCCGTTGCGGTCGGTCTTCGGCCCGATTACCGGCATGATCTGCTTGCGCGGCGGTGTGGTGTAGGACAGTGGATCGACTTCGTTCCTGAAGTGCCCGGTCACGGTGCAGGTGCGCTCGTCACCGTTGCCATTGTAATCGACGCGCAGTCTGCCGCGCAGACCGGCACGCTTGTCCATGACGGCGCGGAACACATGCGACGTGAAGCCGAGCCGTCCGTTGATGACGCTGGATTCGTTCGCCAGCATGTAGGGCGAGAAGCCCCACGCCATCGCCATGTCGTGCAGCGCAATCGACATGCCGAGATTGCCGCGCACGTGCATCGGCACCGCTTCCTTGGCGTTCGCCATTGCCTTGGCGATGTCGGCCATCTGCGCGAAATTCTCGGGCGTGATGTAGCCGCGCTCGCCGACCGGGATCATGGCGGCGGCGTCACGGGCCGGGCCGGGCTTGACCTGCGGCAGTTCGGCTTCGGTCACGGGCGGCGGCGGTTTGATGTCAATTGCTTCCTTCACTTCGGTTTCGTCACTCATAGTTTCTCTCCCTCATAGAGAACGTCGGCGGCATGCTGACAGGCATCCGATTCATTTTCGTAGAAGTGGACTACAGCATCACCAGCAATGATGATCGGCAAGCCCGACAGCATGGTGGCGATGTCGTAACGGTTGAGCGCGATCAACGTGACGGTGCGCCCTTGATAGATGCCACGATGTGCGATCATCCACGCCCTTCCGTTTTATCAGTAAGCTGTGCGGCGGCGAGAACAACGCCGCCGATTAGTTGGTAGACAGTAAGACCCGGTCGTTCATCGTTTAGTATTTCCAAACGGTCAATCAGATCGACAATGTCGCCGACCGCCCACTTCTGCTTTAGCACAGCGTTGGCAATAGAAGTCGAAAGCGCTGCATCGTGCCTAAAAAGTGGAGCGGGATCGGTTGTCATTGCTGTGGCTCTGCTGCGTCTCGGTAACGCTGGGTCAGCGGGATGGTGACGATGTGACCGTCGCCCGGTCCGGGCCAGCGCTTTTCCAGAATGCACTTGGCGATCAGGTCGAGCGCGCGGCGGTTCTGCCGGTGCCCAAGATCGATGTCGGTCGGATCGAGTACGACCACGCGCACCGCGAACGGCCGCTTGCTTTCGACGAATACCAGCGAGAACGACGCCATGCCAAGACCGAGCACGGTGGCGGCGGCTTCGCGGATCAGCGCCGCCTGCTGATGGTAGCCGTGCTTGCCGACATCATTCATCAGCAATGGAAACGATGCCCGGCTCGTGGTCTTCAGGTCGGCAAAGTCGCCGCTGTCGGTCGGGATGCAATCGGGCCGGGTCTTGATCCATAGCCCGGTCTTTTTGTCTTTGTAGATAATCGAGCGCTCGATGTCGCCGCGCAGCAGACTGACGGCGATCCTGTCGGTGGCGATCTGCCGCGCCATGCCGATCAGCGCGTCGTAATCGCGCGATAGCAACGGTGTCTTGCCGCGCGCAACGACATCGTCGCGCCACTCGCGGGATGCCTTGGTCTTGTAATCCTCGAACTCGTCGGTAGTAGCGAAGTAGGCCGAGAATGCACCACCACGTTTTGCACCTTCGAGGAACAGAAAGTGCGCCGCTCGCCCGAGCATGAACGCGGGCTTGTCTTCCGGCTCGGCACAGTCGGGATTGCCGGACCATTCATCCCAAAAGTGTAGCGGCGAGCCGCCGTTGATTTCGAGCACGCGGCGCAGCCCGGTACTGCTGACGCTCGGGCCGTCGCATATTTTTTGAGTGTGGTAGAAGTCCAACGGAATGCCGGAATAGATTCCGGGCTTCGAGATGGCCTTGCCATCCCACTTGATCGTTTCCACTTGACCGGCTCCCCTCGTCTAGTCGTGATAGCGCCGCTTTTGCTCGTAGGCAACCTGCTGTTCGGCTAGCCATTTGTCGAAGTCTTCGGCCGGTTCGGGCTTTTTCTTTGGCTTAGGCGGTTCAGGCTCTTTCTTTTTATCAGTCAGTACCACCGGGCTGCCATTGGTCGGCAGCGGCGGTTGGGTCGGCAGACTGTTGATGTGCGTTCCGGTCTGCACGGTCTTGTTGTTCGGATGCGGATCAATCATAGGTGCTTCCCCCTTCAGTACCACCAGCCCTTCAGCCCGTTTGATGATTGTGTTAATGGCCTCAAGAGCAAGATCATACTCGCCATCGTTCATTGCGATCTTGGCTAGTATCGCGGTTTCATGCAGGTCATTCTTCGGCTGTTCCGCGACCACCTTACTGGCAAGTTTCTGGCAGTGCTCGTCGCGCTGTTGCTTTTGTTGCTCGCGTTCGCGCTTCTCTTGCGCACGGCAAAATTCGAAGCATTCGGGGCAAAGATCATATTCGGGCCGGTCGCCGACAAACCAACCTGCTAGGGTGAACTTTTGCACGAAAACTTTCGGCGGCATCTGACCGCCAGCGTTGTGCGAACTAAAGATTTTGACAGCACCGCATCCGCATTCCAGCTTCCAGCCACGATAATGACCGTCGCCGACCCACGCATTGCCGTTGCCGACAAAGCGTTTGTGCTGGGCGTTGCGGATGCGACTGTGCAGCATGGTCAATCCGGCTTGCGCTTTAGTTTCTTGTCGCCTTTGACGCTGCGGTTATAGATACCGACCAGCGTGCGGGCGACAGCCGCACCTAAAGAACCACCGTGGATTTCCAAATCCTGCTTGGCAAGGTTCATGAGACTGCCCGGTGTGTAGCGCTTCTTCACAGCGTTCACCAGCAATTGCCAGTTCACCTTGCTGCCGTACTCGCCGAGTACCGAGCCATAGCCGCGAATCAGCGAACCATTGACGCCATTCGGGTCATTCGCCCATGTCGCCGACAGTATCTTGAGCACATCGCTTAGCACCTGCGGGCCGTTGATGGTGTAGACGCTGACCAGTGCCGATACTGCCGTGATCCAGCGCTGAGCCGTGAGCATTTTACTCTCACGGGCCGCGCCAACCTTGTAGCCATGCTGGCGAACGATCTTATCGACGCCAATTTCGGTAGCGTATCCAGCAGTGATTCGAACCTTGAAGGTCGATACCGGATCGACCCGCCAGCGCATGCCATTGATGCCGTCGAAGTGCTGCGCCGCTTCCTTCGGTTCCTCGCAGGGGATGACAATGCAAGGCGCACCTTCCTCGTTGCCGTGCACCATCTCAAATGCCGCCTTGCGGTGCTGACCCTCAACGATGTGGTAAATGCCGTTGCCGTTTGGCAGCGTCACCTTGATCGGATCAAAGCGGTAGATGTTAAACTCGGCGGCAATTTTCTTGGCGCGTGACGCCTTGTAAGGCCGCTGCGCTTCCGCCCACACCACGTTAAGCTGCTTGATCGGAATAAGGGTCAGCTTAATGTCTTCAGGGTTAATCGATGTCTTTGCCATTCGCGACTCCCGTCAGTTGGTTCATCAGTTTAAGAACCGCGTGGCGGGCTTCCCGCAGTCGCGCCAGCGCCGCTTCGCGGTCCTTGTCGCTGAGCGTCGGAATGGTGATGTCAGTGCAATGATGCTCGCAGGCGTTGGCAACCAGATCGATAGCCTTGTCGAAGGCTTGCTTGCGCTGGCGCTGCCGATACTCGCTCGCCGACGAGCGGTGGACGCCACGAACGCTGCCGGGATCAGCGAAGACGTGTCCATTGAGTGTCCTCATGATCGCGTCCGCGCGGCCAATGTAGCCGGTCTTCAAAAACTCAATCGCCTCGTTGACCAGCTTACGTTCATGGGTACTCAGATCGTTGCGCTTGTCGGCGCGCAGCAGGCGGCGGGCAATGGAGAAGTCCCGCGAGTTCAGACCGATCTGCTTACAAGCGTTGTGGTACACGGCACCGGCCAAAATCAACGCCTCGACGCGCGGCGCAACTTCGAGCAAGTCGGTGCGACCGGGACGAGCGGGACGGCCGGGGCTATTTGGCCAATGGCGGTTGAGGATGGGAGTGTGCATGACCGGCTTCTTCTCCATTTGCAAAATATAAACTCAGCGGTATCATTTGCAAGTCGGAAACGCAAAATAGCCAACGGACGCCAACGGACGC
>Ga0126381_100001351_pt1 | contig 26430 bp, 21 predicted proteins | sample PanSoiMetPlot_28_FD_96465 | JGI IMG/M metagenome (GOLD analysis project Ga0126381, IMG submission 96465) | Tropical forest soil microbial communities from Panama - MetaG Plot_28 | ecosystem: Environmental > Terrestrial > Soil > Tropical forest > Bulk soil | place: Panama | collected 2016-02-17
CGGCAGAGTTCGCCAAGCTCGACAAGAACAAGGACGGCTTCCTCGACAAGGCGGAAGCAGCGATGGAGCCGAAGCTGCTCGGCAAATGGGCGGAGGCCGACACCAACAAGGACGGCAAGATCAGCAAGGAAGAGTTCCTGACGTTCGAGCGCAAGGAACATTCGGGGACGAAGCAATAGCTGCGCGCTCGGGGTTTCTTTCCGACCGACCTGGTCCGAGGACGCCGCCATAGCGAGGCTGGCGGCGTTCTCTATCGCGACTTGATGGCGTTATCTTGGGCGGCATCTCGGGTCGAGCGATGCTTGACCCGAGTCGGTGAGCCTCTTCCTCCTATCGACGAAAGCCGCCGCCGCCGCGGCCAGCAAAACCGCCGCCGGCGCGTCCCTGGAAGCCGCCGCGCATCGATTCGAATTGCTGCTGGCGGGCGCTGCCCATCGTTCGCGCATTGTGGTCCTGGTCGAGCTGCGAGAAACCTTCGGAGCGCCCCCCGCTTTCCGCCGCAGAGCGAGATTCACCAGCGGCCCCGCTCGTGCTTTGCGTGGTCGGGCGCGATTGGCTCGTCTGCGTTGTGCGCGGATTAGTGGGCTGCTGCACCTGATTCCACGAGCCGTTGTTGTACTTTTCCCAGCCGTTGTCGGTTTTCTTGTACACGTTTCCGTCCGCGCCGGCGTACACGTTGCCACTTGCCGTTTTCACCGCACCCGCTGTATTGCCACCCGCGCCCGAAACCGCGCCCCCTTTGGCACCACTCGACGATGTGAACGATCCCGCGCTTCCCGCTGCGCCGCTTTGGCTTTGAGTGTGGATCGTCTGGGTGGGCGTGCTGATCGTGCTCGATCCCCAGCGACCGTAGGCATTGGCGTTCTGTTGCGTGGTGACGCTGCGTCCGGTGTTGGCGTTATACCAGCTCGCGTTCGCTGCGGCGCCGTCGGGCCCCCACACCGCACTGCCGTGCGCGTAGCTTCCGGTACTCGGGTTGTACGCCGAGAACGAGCCCGCACCGCCGTACGGTCCGTAAATCGCACCGCCCTGTGCCCACGCGCCGGTGGTTGGATTGTAGGCGTAACCCGCTTTCGCCGCGCCTCCGTAAGGTCCATAGATGGCGCCGCCTTGCGCCCACGCGCCGGTGGTTGGGTTGTAGTACGTGGCACCCGCGTACGAGTACGGGTAGGGGTAATAGATCGGGATTGGCGCGGGATAGATGTAAGGCGGGTAGTAATAGCCCGTGCCGTAGACGACGACCCCCGCGCTCACATAGCTCATCGTGTAGCCGGAGGTGTAGCCATAGGTCACCGTTTCTGGGGTTGACGCGTAGACCCGAACATACGTGCACGGGTACATCGGATTAGCCGGCGGAATCGTGTAGATCACCGTCGGCACAACTGTGGCAAGCGTCCACGGACCGGTGGGTGTGCCAGCGGTAAACCAGGCGCCCTGGTAGCATGAGAAGAAACCGTCGCTCGTCTGGATCACGTTAAACGACGTGTTCACCGCGTATTGCATCGTGGTGCCCGGAACAGCCGCGAACTGCGGCGCGCCCGCGTACACAACCTCGAGCTTCGCATTCGCCCGATTGAGTGTGGACTGCTGGGGAATCGTTGCCTCGATCAGCGCTTCTTCCGCCTGCGGCGTGCCGGGAACCGACACCAGCACAAAGCCGCGCGGGCCGTTTGCCGGGATGCGCTTGAAGTCTGGCGGCAGGTTAGGCGTGGCGAAGGTCCACGGACCATCGAGACTCGATGCCGAGAACCAGCGTCCGGACACGAGATAGTACAAACGACCGTCGCTGTCGCGGAACAGCGCAGCGTCGGTGTTGGCAACGTAGGACAGCGCTGTGCCGGTAATCGGCACGTACTGCGGTGCGCCGTTCGTCACGATTATCGCGCCCGGTGTGGTCGACACGAAAATCGTTGGCGTCGTGTTCACCGTGAACACGCGTCCAGGAATCTGCTGCTTGACCGCTGCGAAATTGCGATCGCTGGGCAGCGAAGAGAAGGAGGGCGGCAATTTGCCCGCCGGCATCCACGGGCCCTTGGCGTCCGGTGCGGCAAGCCACCCACCGTTGTTGAGGAGATACCACGTCTTTGTTGTGGAGTCGGAGAACACGTCCCAGTTCGTGTTGACCGCGAAGGAAAGCGGGGTGCCGGTAATCGGCACCAGCACGGGTTCGCCGTCGAATACGACCAGGCTTGCCGGCCGCTGACTGAAGAAGATGCGCGGCGGCGAATTGTCGATCGCAACTTCTCCAGGCTTTTCCTTCTGGTCTAGGAGGCTCAGCACGATCGTCGAGAGCGGTACCTGCTTGACGCCCATGGTTGCCAGCGCACCGCGAATGCGCTCTTCGAAACGCGCGGCCTGCGCCGGATCCGCAGAGGGGAATTTCGCAGATGTAAGGCGCGGCTCGGTCAGAATCACGGTGCGGTCGGCAAGCTCGGCCCGCGTCGTGAATGCGACCTCGATCACGCCGAAGGTTGGCGATGCAGCGCCCGTCGGCGTAATGCCGATGGCAATGCGCGTGTTCAGCGTCTTGCGGTCCGGCCACGAAATGACTTGCGGCTCGTAAATCGTAGCGGTACCGCCCGTGCCCGAAACGGTATGCGGCCACGACGTGGGGCCGCTTTGCGCCATGCTCGCGGGCGGCGCAGATGAAGGCGCGGAAGCCCCTGGACCGCCAGCCGCGGCGCGCAGCGCCTGCTGGCATTTGGGCGAGGTCTTCGCCGCGTTCTGCTTGAGGCACGCCAGCGCGGCCTCCCCGCCCGGCGGCACGCCGGCGCAGTTGGCCATGTAATCAGAGCGGCAGGCCTCGCGGATGGCATTCGCCTGCCCGGCCGAGGGCTGCTGCGCCAATGCCGGCGCAGCAGCGAGCACACAGGCGACAATCAAGGGAATGCGCAGGGGCGTTGCGTTAATCATAATCTCTCTCCCGAGTCAATTCGACGCGAGCATACGTCAGAATTCGATCTCCACCCACAAGGGCTGGTGGCCCGGCGCTTCCATGTCTGCCGCGTTTTCCGTGATCTGACGCACGCGATTATGCGGAAGGTTTCGTGAATTGCGCCTGCAGCGAGGCCATGCGGCGCAGCCATTTTTCGGGATGCGCCGCCTTTTTCGCGTAATAGTCGGCGACCATCGGATGCGGAAATATCAGGAACCGCTCGTCGCGAATACCGGCGATCACTGCTTGGGCGACATCCTCGACGTCGAGTATGCCGTCCATACCGGCGCTACCGCCAGTCGCGTCGAACGTGTCGACCATCTGCGTTCGAACCGCCATGGGGCATAGCGCTGACACACGTATGCCGAATCGCGCGTAGGTGAAGGCAAGCGACTCGGCGAGACCGAGCGCAGCATGCTTGGTCGTCGTGTAGATAATCGATTCCGGCGTCGCGAGCCGGCTCGCGGCAGAGAGCGTCTGGAGCAGATATCCTTCTCGGCGTGCAATCATGGTTGGAAGCACCGCCTTGGCCGCGTACGCATGAGCCATGACGTTGATGCTCCAGTCGCGCTGCCAGCGCTCGAAGTCTGCCTCGCGCATGTCCCACCCTGGTGTCAGGACGCCCGCGTTGGAGCAGAAGAGATCGATGTGCCCATGATCGGCCAGAACACGATTCACCAGGGTAGCTAGTTCGCACTCCTGGCCCACGTCGCATCGATGCGCCGTCGTGCCTTCCGGTGCGCCGTCCGTGCGCAGATCGGCGACGATCACCGCGCGCGCGCCGTCATCGGCGAACCGCCGTGCGAGCCCCGCACCGATGCCGCTGCACCCACCTGTGACCACCACCACCTTGTCCGCGATCTCCATGAGCTTCCCCGGAACGGCAGCGTTCATTGTAATGCTTGGCCGCCACGCGACTCAGGGAGCTCGCTAGCCGCCGTATACTGCCGGGCCATGAGCATCCTGTTGCTGATGCGTCATGGCCAGGCCAGCTTCGGTACGGCCGACTATGACCTTCTTACCGAATTGGGTGAACGCCAATCGATCGAAACCGGCCTGCATTTTGCTCGAGTGGGTACGGGATTCGACCAAGTGCAGATGGGTCCGAGGCGGCGGCACTCGGCGACCGCGGCCGCCGCGCTCAGCCAGATGCGCGACGCGCCCAAGCCGATCACTCTGGTGGGACTCGACGAATTCGCGGATGCTTCCGAGGTTCTGGAAGCTGCTCAGCATATGCGTGGTCTCACGGTGGGCCCGATGGCGGCGTTGCCCAGAAGCGAGCAACTGCGACACTACGACGCGCTGATCGAGGCGTGGATGCAGGGACGTGCGCAGATCGGTGGCCGCCCAAGCGCGGCCTCCTTTCGCGCTGGGGTAGCAGGTTGGCTGCGCGAGGTGGTAGCCCGTCCGGCTCGCAGTCAACGCCTGCTCGCCGTCACATCCGCAGGCGTCATCGCTGCCGCAGTCGCTGAGGTGCTCGAGTTGCCTGTCGAGCGCATGGCGCAGTTCACACGTGTCATGCGGAATGCTTCTTTGACCGAGATCGCCTTTGCCGCCGGCCGCGTGTCGCTCATGAGCTTCAACAGCGTGACGCATCTCCCGCCTTCGCTCGCGACAGGCATGTAGCGTTGGGCGGTCACGGCACGATCACGATCTTGCCCTGGACCTTGCGCTGCATCAGGGCATAGAGCGCGTCGCTGGTGTGTTCCAGCGCATAACGACCGGAGACGAACGGTCTGATCTTTCCTGCGCGATAAAGGGCGACGAGGTCCTCCAAATCGCGCTCGCTGTTCTTCGGCTCGCGCCGCACGAACTCGCCCCAGAATACGCCAACGATCGAGCAGCCTTTCAACAGGGGCAGGTTGAGCGCAATCTTCGGTATCTCTCCTCCGGCGAAGCCCACGACGAGGAAACGCCCACGCCACGCCATGCTGCGCAACGCCGGTTCGCTGTAACGGCCGCCGACGGGATCGCAAACCACATCGACGCCGCGTCCCCCGGTCAGCGCCTTGAGCCGCTCGCGCAGATCCTCGGTCTGGTAGTCGATGGTGTCGTCGGCGCCATGAGCGACGCATGCGCGCAGCTTGTCCGCTGAGGAAGCGGCGGCGATCACGCGCCCGCCCAATGCCTTAGCGATCTCCACCGCCGCCATGCCGATCCCGCCGGCGGCGCCCAGCACGAGCACGGTCTCGCCAGGCGCGAGCTGCCCGCGATGCTTCAGCGCGTGATAGCAAGTGCCGTAGGTCATGAGAAACGAGCCGGCGACATCGAACGGCATGTCTTCCGGCATTGGAATCACATGGTCCTGCGCCACAGCAATCTCCTCGGCGAAGGCGCCCCAGCCGGTCCAGCCGATGACCGCTTGCCCGACGGCGAAGCGCGTCACGCCGTCGCCTACCGCGCTGACGACACCGGCGAACTCGCCGCCCGGCGAGAATGGCAGCGGCGGCTTCAACTGATATTTGTTCTGAATGATCAGCGAGTCGGGAAAGTTGACGCCAGCTGCCTTGACCTGCACTACGACTTCACCGGCGGCGGGACGCAACGCCGGAACGTTTTCGACGACCAACGTCTCCGGCGGACCGAACCGCTTGCACAAAACGGCTCTCATGCATCCCTCTGCGACCTCAGGCCTATTTCTTGAAAAAACGCCTCACCAGCGATTCGGCGATAAGGGCCGGCTTCTGCTGGCCCTCGATTGCGACGGTCACGACGAACGTCAGCTGCAAACCGCCGGTGACCTCTTCCACCTTGGACAAGACGAAGCGGCCTTGGACACGGCTGTTAGCAGGCACCGGGCTGGTGAAGCGTACCTTGTTCAACCCATAGTTGATGCCCATGTCGCAGAAGGGCAGCGCATAGCCAAGGTAGTCCTCGTAGAACTTACCGAGGAGTGACAGCGTGAGGAATCCGTGCGCGATTGTGCCTCCGTACGGTGAAGATTTCGCCGAGCGTTCGACGTCTACGTGGATCCATTGGAAGTCGCCGGTAGCCTGCGCAAAAAGATCGATGCGCTCCTGGCCGATGATCATCCAATTGGTTACACAGACCTCCTTGCCGACATGGCGACGCACCTCGTCTCCGTCTTCGAAGCGAGTGGCCGACATCATGTTGGATTCCTCGTCGAGGGTCGGACGGGTCGTGATGAATGCCTAACTCAGTGTGCGCCCGCCATCGACCGGGATAATGACACCGGTGACGGCAGTGAGATGGGTGGCGAGCGAAAGGACCGCGTTGCCAATATCATGCGGAGTGGTCAGGCGCTCGAGCGGCGTGTGCGCCATGTGAGCATCGAGGAGGCTTTGGTCGAACTTGTCCGCCGCCTTGGTCACCACGAGGCCCGGCGATACCGCGACGACGCGTACTTTCGGCGCAAGTGCCAGCGCCAACGATTTCGTGAGCGTGTCGACGGCGGCCTTCGACGCACAGTACATGATGTTGCTGCCGATCCCGAGGCTGGCTGAGATGGACGAAATATTCACAACCAAACCGGCACTGTTGCGAGCCAGCAAGCTCTTGAACGCACGGACTGTGGCAAACGTACCCCGCACGTTGGTGGCGAGCACGTGATCGATGAGCTCGTCATCCAGCGCGTCCAAGTTCTCGGCAGGGACGAAGCGCGTCGCGCCGTGGCAGTTCACCAGAATATCAAGCCGACCGTACTGTTCGTCGAGGTTGCGGGCGAGGCTGGAAAGTTTGTCCGAATCGGTCACAGGCGCGGCGCGCGCCAAATGCCTGGCCTGGCTGTTCGGCAAGCGGTCGGCGAGCGCTGTCGCTACGTTGCGGGAGCTGTTGTAGCCGACGACCACCGTCGCACCTTGCTCCGCGAGCACTTCGCAGATGCCGGAGCCGATACTGCCCGCACCACCGGTGACGAGAGCTACCTTTCCGTTCAATGTCGACATTTGCGTTGAGGGATCATACTTGAATGGCCAAGCGGCTACGACCCGCTGGGTACTCGCGTCGCGGTTTGTTTGAATATCCTGCCAGATTCCTCGGCTGGCGGCGCGCCGACAAAGCGAACGGAATGACTGTAGGGGCACCGACGAGTATGTCAACTAACCAAAGTTAGGTTCGAGTGATGGATATACGCCCGAGTTCGCCTCGAACCTACGGGCAGGCACTGGCGGCTACCTCCTCGGGGCCGATGCTATAGTGCAGCGGGACTACCTCACACGCGGGCTAAGTGAGCACGGTGAGAATCGGGCGGTTCCGTGCGCCATGCACGTCGAATTGGAAGCCTGCGATGCGATTCGCAAAGATTCGGTTGTACATTCCCCGCGCAGCTTGCTGGGCCATCCTTACTTCATCTGCGCTGACACTACACCTCGCTGATCCAGCGTTGGCCGCAGAATTGCCGGCCGGTCCGGCACAGGCAACAGTCACCTCGGTCGAGGTAAAACGAGACGGTATCCCATTTGTGTTGGCCATATATCGACCACCCAGCCAGCAACCGTTGGGCACAGTTGTACTGTTGACTGCTTTTCCTGGCGCCCGTATCGCGGAGGGCTTCTCGCCACGCGAGCAATCGCTTGCCGCCGCTCTCGCCAAGTCAGGCTACGGGGTCGTGCGCTTCAACTACATTGGCTCGTGGGCGAATACGGGGCTGTTCTCGTGGTTTGGCGGCGTTCTTGACACGGAAGCGGTTCTCCGCTTCCTCCGCACGGATGAAGAGGCGCGCAGTCTCGGCATTGACGGCTCACGCTTCATATTGGTCGGTCACAGCTATGGTGGTTGGGTCGCTTTGATGACAGCGGCGCGAGACCCAACAATTCGCTGCGTCGCAGTGATGGCGAGTGCCAACCTAGGGGTAGGCGGAAAGCAGATTCGCGACGATGTCATTGCGTACAAGCGAAGCGTTGCGTTCTACGAAGAGGTGCTTAGCGAGTCCAAGCATCCGATTCGTGCCCAGAGTGCAAGCGCCCTGGCCGACGACACGATAGAACACGCCGAAGCGTGGGACCTGGCGAACCATGCTGAGCAGCTACGATCACGGCAACTACTCTTCATTAGTGCGGAGCAGGATCAGCTCGCGCCCAGGGAGATCTATGTCCAGCCGCTGATCGATGCACTGCGGCGATCGAATGCGACGATGGTCCGCATAGTGACTATAGCAGGCGCTGACCACAGTTTTAGGCGGGAAGGTGCCCAGGTCAATGAGATGCTAGAGGGCTGGATCACAAAGGAATGTAAATAGTTCATGGGTGCATAGCTGACGCGGAGGACTGCAATGCCCGACTTTCCGGAAGACATCTACACCGAGCCGTCGAACGTCGACGTCGATACGCTACACAACCTTGGACCGTTGCGTGCCATGGCGGGCATCTGGCAGGGCACACGAGGCCTGGACGTCAAGCCGAAGGCGGAAGGTCCGAAGAAACAGGCCTTCGTTGAGCGAATCGAGCTGCAGCCGATCGATCCGCAGACCAACGGGCCGCAGCTCTTCTACGGTCTGCGCTACCACCAGCACATCGTGAAGCCGAACCAGGTCAAGACCTATCACGATCAGATTGGCTATTGGCTGTGGGAGCCAGCAACCGAGACCATCATCCAGACATTGGCGATTCCGCGCGCCCTGATCGCCATGGCGGTCGGAAAGGCTTCGCCGGATGCGACAGAGTTCGAGCTCGTGGCGACGCACGGCCCCGAGACATACGGCATCTGCTCGACGCCGTTTCTGGAATACGCATTCCGTACGATCGAGTATCGGATCAAGGTGACATTCAACTCAGACGGCAGCTGGTCCTACGACGAGGACTCGGTGCTCGCGATTCACGGCCAGGCAGAGCCGTTTCATCACACCGACCGCAACACGCTTTTCAAGGTCGGGGAGCCCACGCCGAATCCGCTTGCGCAGGGGTAACGGAACTTCAGACCCTGCCGCCCAACTTTTCGCTGCGACCGCCTTGGATGGCGCGATCAGGCGCGTGTGGAAGCGGGCCCTCTGGAGTTGTCAGTGCCTACGGAGCACATTCGCAGTCATCCCGCCAAGCAGAAGTATCAACAGAACCACGGCCCACGTTTGCAGCATCGGAATATCCGCACTGGGATTGACCGTGAGTACGAAGCTTTGGGTTGCGTCCGGCGGAATGCCGTTGGTCGCCACGAAGGTGATGTGATACACGCCCGCGGATCCGGGTGCGGGCGTGCCGCTGAGGATGCCGCTCACAGTCCCATTGGGTACGACTCCCGTCGTGGACTGGCCTGAAATACCCGGTGGGACGGTGAACGTCAAACCGCTCGGCAAAGCGCCGGTCTCCGTCAATGTCGGTGTTGGCGAACCGGTGGCGATGACTTGGAAGCTGCGAGTGCTAGTCAAACAAGCCGTGCTCCGGCCCAGTCGCGTCTGACATAATGAACGAGCGTTTTCGCCTGAGTCACTCTCGGATCGTAACTGACCGAAAGCAGGCGAGGAACCTTCGTGCTCGGCGCGACACGGCGGACTCCAGCAACGCGCGCCAATTCTCTGACGAGCTTGCGAACCTCGTTTCCAACGCGCGGACTGGCGAGACTGAGAAGCGCTCTTGCAATGGGTGTTTTCATGTCGTGTCTCCCCTCGAATATCGCGAATCAAGCGACACGGTCAGTCTAGTGAGCTGGCGTATCAAGCAAACGTCACGGGAAGCTGATTTTTGTTGCGTTTGTTTCAGACACCCATCGCGGCCCATGAGCTGTTTGGTGTGCGCGGTGGTTACCGAAGGCCTCGTCTGCGCGGCAACGACTTCGCAATCGTCAGTCCGACGGTTCGGATTGGGTACAATACTCGGATGAAGCCCGACAAAGATACGCCGCGCGGCGCGTTCGATCTGCTTTCGTGGCGCGTCAACACGGTCGTCGTCGTCACGCTGGTTGCAGTGTCGTTCGTTGCCGCGATAAGCAGCACCGAGCAGGCCAATTCGATGCGCGGCATGGTGATGGGCCTGGGTCAGATCGGCTATCGCGATCCAGGCAACATGGGCGCCGTTGCATTCCTCGCCATGTGGCTCACGATGATGGCCGCGATGATGCTGCCGACGATCGCTCCCATGGTTCTGGCACATCACGCGGTCGCGCACCGGCGCTTGGAAGGCGCGCTTTCGACGCTTGCGTTCGTTGCAGGCTATCTGCTGGTCTGGTCGGCGATCGGCCTCGTGGTGTTTGCGGCGTACTCGGTCTATAGCCAATGGGGCGACGAGGCAGCGCGGTCGCATTGGCTGTTGACGCTCGCCGGCGAGACGCTCGTTTTTGCGGGGGCCTATCAGTTCATCCGCTGGAAGCGAGTCTGCGCCGAGATGTGCCGAAGTCCGCTGGCGTTCGTCTACATATACGATTCCCGGCGCGGCATGCGTAATGCGCTGCGCGCCGGCACGATCTACGGCGCCTATTGCCTCGGTTGCTGCTGGGCGGCGATGACGGTGCTGGTGGTCGTCGGCCTGATGAGCCTTGTCTGGATGACGATTCTGTCCGTGCTGTTCTTCCTCGAAAAGAACTGGAAGCACGGAGGCGCTGTGGCGAAGATCGCCGGGATCGGGTTGATGGTGCTCGGCGTCGCCGTCCTGGCCTATCCTCCCTTGCTTACGGGCATCTCCAACCTAAGCTGAATCCGCCACAAAGGGCGCAAACTCATGCGCCTGGTTGGTTCGCGTTGGGGAAGAAGAGCTGCTTGCCATCGATCTTGTAATCGGCGATGGCCTTCTGGCCTTCCGCCGAGACCACCCAATCGACAAACGTCTGCCCGAGTTCTTTCTTGACCTTAGGGTGCGTGGCTGGATTGACCAGCATGACGCCGTACTGGTTGAAAAGGCGCTTGTCGCCTTCGACCAGGATCACGAGATCGCCTCGGCTCTTCAAGGCGAGCCAGGTTCCGCGATCGGAGAGTATATAGGCGCCGATCCATGCCGCAGTGTTGAGTGCCGGACCCATGCCTTGCCCGGACTCTCGATACCAGCGGCCCGAGCCCTTTCTCTTGTCGATGTCGATACTCGCGTCTCTCCACAGCTCGAGTTCGGCCATATGCGTGCCACTCCGGTCGCCGCGAGACACGAACGGGGCTTCGGCAGTGGCGATTTTGCTCATGGCTTCCAGGATGTCCTTGCTTCCGGCGATCTTGGCGGGATCGCTCTTCGGCCCGATCAGCACGAAATCGTTGTACATCACCGGGAAGCGCTTGACCCCCTGACCTTCGGCCATGAACTTCTCTTCCGCGGCTTTGGCGTGGACGAATACGACATCGGCATCGCCGCGGCGGCCAACATCGAGCGCCTGACCCGTACCCAACGCAAGCACGCGCACTTGAATGCCGGGTTTTTCCCGAAGATCGGGAGGATGTGTCCAAACAGGCCGGATTGTTCAGTCGACGTGGTCGAAGCGACCGTGATGAAGCGGTCCTGTGCTTGCGCGCCGAAGATAGCGCAACCGACAAAGAGCGTAACGAGCAAGCGGCGGGTAGCTACAAATGCGGCTCCTCTCGCAAAAATCCAACTCGCCACGACCTCTTCCTCCCTGGAAGATCAATCGAGATTCTACGCGATGAAGCACTCATGGCGCGAGCATTCGCCCCATTTGCGGCGCGTAAGTGACGCAGCGACGAATTGCTACGATCCGATGACAGCGCCTAAACGCTAACGAGCAGCTTCGCAAAGTTGCTTCGAGCCGTCTTGGCAGCCACCAAGGCATTTCACTTTCCCATTCGAGTCCATGGCCGCTCCGCCACCCGCCTTGGTAGAACACTTCACTTGCCCGTGGTCGTCCGTGGCGCAGGACCCAACGCCGCACTTGACGACGCCAAATCGATCTTTGATTGCGCCGCCTCCCTCTTGGGCACAGAACACCTTGCCATACTGATCCGTCGCGCATTGTCCCTTTCCGCAGACGACGTTCCCGTACTGGTCCTTGACACAATCCCCAGCTTCGACTCGCAAACTCAGTGCCAGAAGCGAGATGCAAACGACGGAGATCCAATGCTTCATATGTACTCTCCCTCCCTGATCAGGCGTGCTCAATCCTTTGAAAATGCCGACTTTACCAGAGTGAGCGACTGGTTGATGGCTTCGAAGAACTGTTGGACGGTTGCCGAATCGTCACCGCTCGCGGCGTACCAATTGATGATAAAAGCGAAATAAACCCATTGGTCACCGAAGTATAGCCCGCCGGCGATTGAGCGGGCATGAAAACCAGGTATATCAGCATTCCCGCTCTTGGCGTACGCGCTAGCACCCAAGGGCAGCGGTACGAGATAGATGAAATCGCACAGGGTCAAAATGCGACGAAATTCGTTGAGCGTTTCATCGTGCTGGAAAAACGCGCCCTGCAGTGCGCGCGAATAGTAGGAGACCAGATCGTCCACGGATGACGCGAGTGTCTGCACACCGTTCAGGAATGGCTGCACCAGCTTACCCCCGGCAATCAATTCCTCGATTCGCTCCCAAGTAACGTGGTCGTAATCCGACTCGCCGAAAACATAAGCGGTAAACGCACGAGTGCTATCGGGGATGAGCGTGCTGACAAGCCCTGCGGATGCGATGAAATTACGAATATTGCCGACTCCGGCCACCTTGAAAATCATATCGGTCGCGGTGTTGTCGCTGCGCGTGATCATTGCCTCCATGGCGGTTCGCTCGCTGACCACGCCGGTGACGTTGGGTGGATTGAACGTTGGGCTGCCAGGCGACCATATGGTCGAGTCGAGCACGATTTCTCGCTCCTCGAGGATGTCGTCGACATCGGGTGAGTCGACTTGTCGCAACCCTTCGCACAGGGCGAACGTTTTGATGGCGCTGGCGACGAACAGCATCCGATCCGAGTTAAGCTGCGCGACAAACGGCTTTTTCCCCTTTGCATCTGGCACGAGGATCTTGAACGCTGGGTCGCCGGGCAGTTGAGCAAACAGAGCCACGATCTGCTCGGGCTTGAGCTGCCCGCCTGGTCCGGCAATCGCCACCGTCGGGACAGCGGCAAGGGTACCGGTGGCTGCCGCCGTCTTGAGAAACGTCCGTCTCGAATTGTGCATGTGTACCTCGTAGGTTGGAATGGCAAACTACTCGCGATTCAGATAGTGTTTTTCCAGGAATTCGGACCTGAAATTTTGTGGTGGAGTGGGTATGTCCGGCCGACCCTCCGGCGTAAAGTCCATGAGATTCCAGTAAGGCCAAACCGTGTCGACATGATTCCCCGACAGTTCGGTTCCCCAGAAATGAAGAATCTTTCCATCGCGCCTCATGAATACATGCATCACGGGCCACTGCATGTCATCAGAGTCTTCCTGGCATTTGTAATCCGCTTGATAGGTCGAGTGAAATCCGGAAACCAGAGCAATCTGTGACCATCCACGCTGTTTGGCCCATGCATTGATTCGATCGGCCGGGGCCTTGGCGATTGCAACAAACGCGGCGTCTCGAGTGACTTGATACCAACTGCGATCAAATCCGTCGACCAGCGACGTACAGGAAGGGCAGGGCTTGTCCCAGTTGGGACCGTACATGAACGAGTAAAGCAGCAGGGTTTTCTTGTCGCCGAATAGCTCGGAGAATCTCACCTTTTTCCCCACTTGCCCGTCGTTCGCCCATTCGAAGACGTAGTCCTCTTTCAACTGACCACCGGGAGGGAGAGCGCGGCGTTTTGCTGCCACAGATTTTACTTTGTCGACAAGCTCCTGTTCGTCTTTGAGCAATGCGTCGCGTGCATCGCGATATTCCCTGTTTTCGTTTGGATACCGTAGTTCACTCATGTTCGCCTCCTGCGATTGTCAAACGGCTGTGAATGGGTCGACTCTCCCATCGTCTTGAGCGAGTCTCCCATGGGCCACAGAGCGGGCTCCCTCGCATGACGATAGAGTACTGAGCAACCGTGCGGTTCCCCACTCGGTTCACTCCCGCGACTGCTTGTAAGGCTGCGTGAACGGGCGTATATCCGAAGTTTGGCGAGCGAGGAGGTCCCTATGCGCTACCACAACGACCCGGACGGCACACGCTTGCCGATCAAGCTCGATGCGACAACCAACGGCGAGTTCGCGCCGATCCCGCTCGAGCCGGTGCATCGCCATGCGCGACGGCTCGCCGTCGACGCCGCGACCACGAACGCCCGAAGGCTGAACCTGACGCGGCGCAGTTTTCTCGTCTCCGCCTGTGGTACGGCGACCTCGCTGCTGGCGATGAACGCCGCGTACGCGATCGAGGGCCGCCGCGGTGGTTTCTACGATCTGCCTGCAGCAACGGCGCTCGACGGACAACTCGCGCGCACAGCGCTCCAGGGCAAGGATTTCATTTTCGACGTGCAGGGCCACTTCGTCAGCCCGACCGGCGCGTGGACCCGCTCGCTGCCGCCGGGAGCTCAGCCGCTCAAGAGTTTCACCGAGCTCAAGGGCTGCACCGACGCCAATGCGCCGGGCTTGGACTATCTGCAATGCCTCGGCTCGGATGCTTTCATCAAGGACGTGTTTCTCGATTCCGACACCGATCTCGTCGTACTTTCGTTCGTGCCATCGACACGTCAGAGCGAACCTTTGACCATCGAAGAAGCCGCCGCCACGTCAAAAATCGTCGAGCGGCTCGAGGGCACGCATCGCATGCTCCTTCACGGAAGGGTGAACCCGAACCAGGCGGGCGATCTCGAAGGCATGGACGAGTTGGCCGCGCGCTATCGCATTGCCGCCTGGAAGACCTACACGCAATGGGGGCCCGACGGCAAGGGGTTCTTTCTCGACGACGACCCGGGTTTGGCGATGATCGAAAAGGCACGAAAGCTGGGCATTCGCAACATCGCCGTGCACAAGGGACTTCCCTTTGGACCGGAATCGTATGCGCATTCGACGTGCGTGGATGTCGGCCGTGTCGCCAAACGTTACCCCGACGTGAAGTTCCTTATCTACCACTCCGGATTCGTCGCGGGCAAGCCGGAGGGACCTTACGATCGGCGCCGAACCGACGGCATCGACGCCTTGGTGACCAGCCTGCGCGACAACGGCATCGGACCTGGCGCGAACGTCTACGCTGAACTCGGCTCGACGTGGCGCTTTTTGATGCGCGACCCGGATAGTGCAGCGCATGCTCTGGGAAAACTCTTCAAGCATGTCGGGGAAGACAACGTGCTCTGGGGCACCGATTCGATCTGGTACGGCTCTCCGCAGGATCAGATCCAGGCGTTCCGTGTGTTCCAGATAACCGACGAGCTCGCTGAAAAACACGGCTATCCCAGGATCACGCCGGCGCTGCGCGCCAAGGTTTTCGGCCGCAACGCGCTTCGGGTCTACGCGATTCCCGAGGATGTACTCAAGAAGCACCTGCGCGCCGACAAGCTCGCCAAGGAGCGACTCGCCTATGCCGAGCATACGGATCCGAGCTTCGTTACCTATGGTCCGAAGACCCGGCGCGAGTTTCTGAACCTCAAAGCGTGGGGCGCGCACTAACACTAGTAGGCCCTGCAGTGGTGTCGCCGTACTTTCAGGCAATCTCGCGCTTCACAACCAGGCTTCAGACGTAACAAACCACGGAGCAACACATGTCCACTGAAGAGCAACTGCGCGCCGACGCGCTGCAGTACCACGAGTTTCCTGTACCCGGAAAGATTTCCATAGCCCCGACCAAGGGCCTGGCCAACCAGCGCGATTTGTCACTGGCCTATTCGCCGGGCGTAGCCTACGCGTGCACAGCGATCCAGAACGATCCGAATCTGGCCGCGCGCTACACCGCGCGCGCCAACCTGGTTGCGGTGGTCACCAACGGCAGCGCCGTACTCGGACTGGGCAACATCGGCGCGATGGCAGGCAAGCCGGTGATGGAGGGCAAGGGTTGCCTGTTCAAGAAGTTCGCCGGCATCGACGTGTTCGACATCGAGGTCGGGGAGAGCGATCCGGACAAGGTCGTCGATGTGGTGGCGGCGCTCGAGCCGACCTTCGGCGGCATCAACCTTGAAGACATCAAAGCGCCGGAGTGCTTTTATATCGAGCGCAAGTTGCGCGAGCGGATGAAGATTCCGGTGTTTCACGATGACCAGCACGGTACTGCTATCGTCACCGCCGCTGCAGTGTTGAACGGCATCAAGATCGTCGGCAAGGACATCGGCAAGGTGAGGCTCGTAGCGTCCGGCGCCGGCGCCGCCGCAATTGCCTGCCTGGATCTGTTGGTGAGCCTGGGGCTCAAGACGCAAAACATCCTGGTCGCCGACAGCAAGGGCATCGTCTACAAGGGCCGCGGCGACAAGATCGATCCCGACAAGGCGCGCTACGCGCAGGAGACCAAGGCGCGTACGCTCGCCGACGCGGTTCCCGGATCGGATATCTTCCTGGGGCTCTCGACCGGCGGTGTGCTCAAGCCCGAGATGGTCGCCAGGATGGCCGACAAGCCGCTCATCCTCGCCATGGCCAATCCGGAGCCGGAGATCCGTCCCGAAGCGGCCAGGCAGGCTCGGACGGACGTCATCATAGGCACCGGGCGTTCTGACTATCCCAACCAGGTGAACAACTCGTTGTGCTTTCCGTTCATGTTCCGTGGTGCGCTCGACAGCGGCGCCACGACCATCAATGAGCAGATGAAGCTCGCGGCGGTGCGTGCGCTCGCCGATATCGCGCAAGCCGAGCCGTCTGACCTGGTTGCGGCCGCGTATGGCGAGCCAACGCCGGCGTTCGGCCCGGACTATCTCATCCCGAGAGCATTCGATCCGCGACTTATCACCAATATCCCGCCGGCAGTGGCGAAGGCGGCGATGGACAGCGGGGTGGCGACTCGACCTATCGAAGATTTCCGCGCCTACCGCGAAAAGCTCGCTCGCTTCGTCTACCAGTCCGGCCCGTCGATGGAACCGGTCTTTGCCGTTGCCCGCCGCGATCCCAAGCGGGTCGCGTACGCCGAAGGCGAAGACGAGCGCGTGCTGCGCGCCGCGCAGGTCGCGGTCGACGAAGGCATCGCGCGCCCGGTGCTCATCGGCCGCACCGATATCATCGCCTCGCGCATCACCAAGCTCGGGCTGCGGCTCAAGCTGGGCGAAAACTGCGAGGGCGTAAACATCCTGGACGATCCGCGCTACCGCGATGCCGCGGCGCAATACCACCGGCTTGCGCGCCGCAAGGGCGTCTCGCTGGCGCAGGCGCGCGAGGAGATGCGAACGAGGTCGACGCTCGTCGCCGCCATTCTCGTGCACCTCGGCGATGCCGACGCCATGCTCTGCGGCACACTCGGCGACTACAAGGACCATCTCAAATATGTGCGCAATGTGATCGGCAATCGGGAGGGAGTGAAGACCTTCGCGGCGATGCAGATGCTGATTCTGCCCAACCGCCAGCTCTTCATCTGCGACACGGCCGTGAACGTCGACCCGACCGCCGAGCAAGTGGCCGAGATGACGCTCCTTGCCGCCGAACAGGTGCGGCACTTCGGCTTGAAGCCGAGCGTGGCGCTGGTCTCGCATTCCAATTTCGGTACTTCAGATGCCCCTTCGGCGCAAAAGATGCGGGATGCTCTCGAAATCATCGTAGGGCAGGCTCCGGGGCTCGCGGTCGACGGAGAGATGCGGGCCGATTTCGCCTTGTCGAAGTCGCTGCGCGACACCGAGTTTCCGGATTCGCGGCTCCCGACCGACGCCAACCTGCTGATCATGCCCAACGTCGATGCGGCGAACATCACCTATAACGCGCTGCGCATGATCGCCGGAGGAGGGATCACGGTCGGCGGCATTCTTCTTGGCGTCGCCAAATCGGCGCACATCATGACGCCGTCGTCGACCGTGCGGCGCATCGTCAATATGACCGCGGTCGCCGTCGCCGACGCTGGACCCCATCGCAAAATCGCGTGAAAGGGGCCCGCTCCGACATCCGCTGGAGTCTGCCGCGGGAATCTGATCTCGATCTGCGCAGGGTCGGCAACAATGCCGGACTCGCTGTTTCCGTCTGCGCGAATGGCGCGCTGTTCGCGATCGCGCATCGCATCGAAAACGAAGCGATCCTGGTCAATCAGGTTTTTGCTTCGCCGCTAGACGGAGGTGTCGGGGGGATCCTCCTGCGGAGCGGCGGGCCGAACGCCGCGAATATCGAAGCGGTCGGTGCCCGCGGCAACGCTCAGGTCGGTGTCGGTGACGGCCGGATGGTCTGGGAGGGTGTAACCAGCGGCATCCGCCACCGCGTAACACTGCGCTTGCTCCCACATTCCACGGCATGGCTATGGTGCATCGAGGCGACGAATCAAGGCGGCACCGCCGTGCCGCTCGATGCGATCCTGATGCAGGACCTGGGGCTGGGGGTTCCGGCGTTCGTGGCCAACAACGAGGCGTACGCGTCGCAATACATCGATCAGCACATCGCGAGCCACGCTGTTTATGGGCCGGTCGTGATGAGCCGTCAGAACCTTGCGCAGAGCGGCAGGCACCCGTGGGTCGCTCACGGCTGCCTCGACGGCGCCAGCGGCTTCGCGACCGATGCCTTGCAACTGTTCGGTCCAGCGCATCGCGACGCCGACACCATCGCGCCCGCGTACGGAACGCCGCTTCCCAGTCGACGATTGCAGCACGAATCGTCTTGCGCAGCGATACAGTCCCTACCGATCACGGTCGACCCGGGCGAAACGGCAGTCTGGCGCTTTTTCGCATTCTACGAGCCGGATCATGCGGCGGCTTCCGACGACGGCGACCTGCAACGGCTAGCCGACATCGACTGGCCCGATGATGACAACGTCGCGCTGGCCGCGAGCGAAGTGCGACGGAACCTCGTTCAAGACGCCACCGTGGCTGACGTCCGTGCGTTGAGCGCCGACGAACTTGCGCAGCGCTACCCCGACCGCTTTCTCGAGGAATTCAATGACGGCCGGCTGCTGTCGTTCTTCACGCCCGAGCCTCCGCATAACCGCCACGTCGTGCTGCGCGACAAGGAGCGCCTTGTAACGCGTCGCCACGGAGCATTGCTGCGCTCAGGCACGGCGATGCTCCCGGATGAATCGACGCTGTGCTCGACGTGCTGGATGCATGGCGTGTTCTCCGCCCAGCTCACGATCGGCAACACATCCTTCCACAAGCTGTTCTCGGTCTCGCGTGACCCGTACAACATCATGCGAACCAGCGGGTTGCGTGCGTTCGTCGACGCGGGAGACGGCTGGCGCCTGCTGACCGTTCCGTCGCTGTTCGAGATGGGCTTGAGCGACTGCCGCTGGATCTATGCACTCGCCGATCGTGTAATCACGGTCCGCGCCATCGCTGCGGGCGACGATCCTGCAATGCAGTGGCGCATCACCATCGAAGGCGAACCGTGCCGGTTGCTCATCGCCGGACATCTGGTGCTCGGCGAGCGCGAGCTGGAAGCAAGAGGAAGGGTCGTCGCCGACCGCCCCAGGTGCCGCTTCAGCTTCGGCCCCGATCCCGAGTCGCTTTGGGGACGTCACTACCCTCATGCCGTTTATCATCTTGTCACCAGCACGCCGCACGCGGTCGAGGAGATCGGCGGCGACGAGCTGCTTTACGGCGATCGCCTGCCGGGCAACGGCACCCACATCGCAATCGAGACCAAGCCCACGCACGAATTCTGCTTCGCCGTGGTGGGATCGCTGGTGGACGCCGCGAGGGCTGCCCGGCTCGCCTCGAAGTACGAGCAGGAACGCGAAGACGCGGATCTTCTGGCCCCATCGACGACGTTCTGGTCGGGCATCACTCGCAACTCACGCATTGCCGGCGATGCGGGGCAGGTGGCAGCGATCAATGCGTCGATCCCATGGCTCGCGCACGATGCAGTGATCCACTTGACCGTTCCGCATGGCCTCGAGCAGTACACCGGTGGGGCGTGGGGTACACGCGACGTTTGCCAGGGGCCAATCGAATTCCTGCTGACCCTCGAGCACGATGAACCGGTCAAAGAGATCCTGCGCATCGTCTTTGCGCAACAGTACGCGGCGCGAGGCGATTGGCCGCAATGGTTCATGCTCGAGCCGTACTCGTCGATCCAGGACAAGCATAGCCACGGCGACGTGATCGTCTGGCCGCTGAAGGCGCTGAACGACTATGTCGAGGCCACCAACGACGTGGCATTTCTCGATGAAACGGCTCCATGGTGCAATGATGAGACGCTGGAGCGCACCGCGAACGAGGACACGATCGCGGCGCACGTCGACAAAGCGCTCGCCACCATGCGGGAGCGCTTCATACCAGGCACGAATCTCATCCGCTACGGCGAGGGCGACTGGAACGATTCGCTGCAACCTGCCGATCCGAAGCTTCGCGACATCATGGTCAGCAGCTGGACCGTCGCATTGCTGTATCAGCAGCTCGTGCGCTACGCCGACGTGCTACGCCGGGCGCGTCGCATCGACATGGCAAGATCAATGTCAGCTCTCGCGCTGGCCATGCGCAACGACTTCAACCGCTTGCTCGTTCGCGACGGAACGGTCGCGGGATACGCGCTTTTCGAAGGGGGCAGTGCTGAACCGGAGTTGCTGCTGCATCCGGCCGACACGCGCACAGGCCTTCGCTACTCGCTCCTGCCGATGACGCGAAGCATCATCGCAGGTCTGTTCACAGCCGAGCAGGCGCGGCATCACCTGAGGCTCATTCGGGAACACTTGCTGTTTCCAGATGGGGCGCGATTGATGGACCAACCGGTCGCTTATCACGGGGGCGTCGAGCACACCTTTCGGCGTGCGGAATCGGCGGCGTTTTTCGGTCGCGAAATCGGTCTCATGTACGTGCACGCCCATCTTCGGTACGGCGAAGCAATGGTAGTCCTGGGCGAAGCGGGCGCACTTTGGGAGGCGCTGGTGGCGGCGAATCCCATTGCCGTGAGCGAATGTGTGGCCAATGCGGTGCCGAGGCAGCGAAACGCCTACTTCAGCAGCAGCGACGCCGCCTTTCCGGACCGATACCAGGCGAGCGCCGCATGGCCAACCGTCAAGGCCGGCACCATTGCGGTCGAAGGGGGTTGGCGCGTCTATTCGAGTGGGCCCGGGCTGTACCTGAACCTGCTGATTCGGCATGCGCTGGGCCGGCGCCGCGTCTTTGGCAACCGGATCAACAAACCAGTTCTACCGAATTCGCACAGCGCGCTCGGGCTTGTGACGGGCTGAGCGCCCTACGCGACAAACATGGCAACCACGGCGGCGGCCATAACTGTAGTAGCGATCCATCCCAACCACGACGCTAGCGGACCTACGGTGAATGTCCCCATGACACGGGTGTTACGGGCGAGCAGCATCATGACTAGCATGATCGGGGGGGCGACCATTCCATTGATCACCGCGCTCCAAAACAACGCCTTCATCGGATCCAGCTTGGTCAAGCTGAGCAGGGCGCCACCGAGCGTCGCGATTGCGACGATTGCATAGAATCTCTGTGCCTGATAGAGCTTCAGATCGAGACCTCCTTTCCAGCCGAAGGTCTCTGCAACAGCGTAAGCCGCCGAGCCTGCCAGCACCGGAATCGCGAGAAGGCCGGTCCCGATGATGCCCAGGCTGAACAGCAGGAAGGTGAAGTTGCCGGCGATGGGTCTCAGCGCTTCAGCGGCTTGGGCGGCGGATTCAATATCGGTCACACCGGCGCTGTGAAGCGTCGCGCCCGTGCTGACGATAATGCACCAGGCAATCGCATTGGAGAATCCCATCCCTGCGAAAGTATCGAACCTTATCCGGCGAAGCTGGCGTTGTGCTCCTCGCGCTGCATCCTTGAGCGGCGCGTCCGTCGGGCTCGCCTTAACCTCTTCGACTTCCTGGGCAGCCTGCCAGAAAAACAGGTACGGACTGATGGTAGTGCCAAAAACGGCAACGACAACGGTCACCAAATCTCCGGTTACCGCTACGTCCGGCCGCAGCGTTCCCTCTATGACCTCCTTCCATGGGACGCTCACGCTGAACAGTGCCGCGGCATAGCAAAGAAGCGCGAGTGTCAGCCACTTGAGGAAGCGGACGTACCTGCGATAGGAGACGAAAATCTCCAATGCAACAGAGACGCCGCCAAAGAAAACAGCGTAGAAGTGCGCCGGGCCTCCCAACACGAGGCGCAATGCTTCGCCCATCGCGGCAATGTCGGCAGCAATGTTGATAGTGTTGGCGATGAGCAGCAGCAAAATGACCGCGTAAACGACGGGTTTGGGAAAGCAGTTGCGAATGTTTGCTGCCAACCCGTTGCCGGTCACACGACCAATCGCCGCACTCACCAATTGAATGCCCGCGACAAGCGGGTAGGCGATAACGACGGTCCATGCAAGTTGGTAGCCGAATTGCGCGCCAGCCTGCGAGTACGTTGCAATTCCACTCGGGTCGTCGTCGGCTGCCCCCGTGATCAATCCCGGTCCAAGTTGACGCAGCCAGCCTCGCCACTTCTTGATGGCAGCTCCATGACCTGCTTTCCCGGTTCGGGTCGCGTACATTCGAGCCATTCCGCGCAATCAGATCATGGAGCGCTCAGTGCCGAGAAAGTCTTCTACGCGCGCGATACTGGACGCTTCACGCTACGACCGCTATCGGACCCAGTCCGATTCGGCTGTAGGAGGTGCTTCCTTTGGCAGCGAATCCATCAAGCCATTAACGCAGTTCTCCGGGTGGCCCCGTATACTCGTTGCATGCATCAAACCTGCATACCTTTTGCTGGTGCCCAACCGTAAATCAGTGGCCGACGACATTCGCAAGAGTGCGCGGACAGTAGCCGCGGGCCGTGCAAGAAGTCCTGCCGAGATCTCCAAACGGGGGTGGCGCGACGTCCTGACAATGGCATTCCGTTCCCTTGTCGAGCAGGAAACGTCGCTCGCCGCCGCCGGCATCGCGTTCTACATTGTGTGGGCGCTCTTTCCGGCGCTGGTGGTGACAGTCGTCGTCGTTGCGCGGCTGGTCGGGCGGGGTAGGGTGCTCGCTTCTGGCGTGGCTGAAGCTGGATCTTCCTCAGAGCCTTAGTGCGGTGGTGCTCCCGCAGCTCGATGTGGTTGCGCGTCACTCCGGTGCCGTTTCAGCAGCAACGTTGGTCGGGGGGAGCGTGCTTGCGATTTGGGCGGGCATGCGCGGATCGCGCGGGTTGATGACCGCGCTGAACACGGTGTACGGTGCACGTGAGAAGCGAAGCGTGTGGCACAGGACTGCGATAGAGCTCGTCCTTGCGTTCCTGGGTGGGATCTTTCTCGCTTTCGTCCTTACAACGATTGTGCTGGTAGCCGCTGATGCACGCACCGGTGCACCGGGCGTCGTGTTGCTTGCACCGTCGCGCTGGCCCGTGCTCATCGTTGCCATGATGCTTCTTCTAGCCGTTTCGTACCGCTACGGTCCATGCAGACCGCTTGCGAAGTGGCGCTGGGTAACCTGGGGCGCTGCGGTCGGAAGCGCGATCTGGGTGGTGGGCTCGTTCGCCTTCGCCTACATCACCGAGCACGTTGTGCACGCGAATCCGCTGCTCGGCTCGCTCGGGTCGGTGGTCCTGTTCCTTTTCTGGATCTACCTCACGGTTCTGGTGATCCTGCTTGGCGCACACATCAACGCTCAACTCGAGGAGCACACGGCAGTGGACACACGCGCCGAAAAGCGGTGAGATTCGAGATCTCAGGGAGAGCCTGCTGACCGAGGGACGCAGAAGGCTCTTCGCGACCGCTGTGGTACATAGCACGATGCCAGCGATGAACCGCGGTAAGGCATCAATGTTTCGCCTCGCGCGCGTTATTTCCTTTGGACTCGCCGCCGCGTCGGCAGGGTGCGTCATCGTGCCCGAGCGCCAGCACGCGCTCGTCCTCCAGGACGGTGGCACCGTCGCCCAAGTGTCGATGCGCTGCGATGAATCCACCGCCGCGACACCCGCACACGACGGCACGCTCGACCCGAGCTCGATCCGTCTCGTTTCCTGGAACCTGCACAAGGAAGGCGACCCAGGGTGGCAATCTGATCTCGGACGACTGATCAAGGAGACTGACGTGCTGCTCATTCAGGAAGCCGGTATCTCGACCGAGTTTCGCGCCGTGGTCGAGAAGGCAGGCTTTTCATGGCTTCTGTCCAGCGCATTCGAATATCTAGGCTCCGATTACGGAGTTCTCACCGCGACACGGGTTCGGCCGGAAAAAGCATGCACGCTGCGCGCCTACGAGCCGTTGCTGGGCATACCGAAGGCGATGCTGATCACGCAGTACCGGCTGGCGGATCGCGATGACACGCTTGCCGTCGCCAACCTGCACGCGATCAACTTCACCCTGGACGTCGGTGCATATCGCGCTCAGCTCGACGCGGTGGCCGACGCGCTTTCCGGTCACCGTGGTCCGATTGTAGTCGCCGGGGATTTCAACACCTGGAACAACGACCGCGACGCCGCCGTGCAGGCACTTGCAACGCGACTTTCGCTGGTGCCGGCTGTGTTCGAAGTCGACGCGCGCACGCACTTCATGGGAGATCACATCTTCGATCGCATCTACGCCAAGGGGGTAGAGTTCGTGGCTGCCACCGCCTGGAGCGTTACCTCATCGGATCACAATCCTGTTCTGGTCAGCTTTCGCATTCGCTGATGCCTTTCACGTGTAACAAGCATCCCGGCTGCGTCGCTGCTCAACAGCAGGCCGTTTGACTCCGGGACACGTTCCTCTTACGGATTCGGCGCGCGTGAAAAACGTGGATAGGTCGCCGCGAGAGTGCCGGCCAGAGCAAGAATGCATCCCACGGCCACGTCGTAGACGCGGGCTTCGAGCACATGCGGCGCCATTCCCGCACTCAATATGATCACGCTTACGCCCAGGAGCAGGAACATGGTGAACGCCATGAAACCCAGCGATGGGTTGATGGCAAGACCGATGCGCGCGAAAGCGGCAATGAACGTCGCGAGCACTGCGAGTTCCAGCGGCTGCGAAATGAAGCGCAGGATCGCTGCGGCGACGATGACGCCGGCAATCGTGCCTATCGCGTAGTGAATCGTCAGTTCGAGGCTGGCGATGCCTTCCGGCCGCATGACCATCAACACGGCAAGGGTCGCCCAGAATGGCTCCTTGACGCCCAACGAATTGGCCGCAAACAAGGACACGGCGGCCGTGGCGCCATAACACAGGGTATAGCGAAGGCCTGTGCCGGCTCCGGAGAATGCGCGCCTCACACCGGCGCGCCAGTCCATCAGGTTGTCGTCGCTCGGAATGCTGATAGACTTCCAGACAAAGAGCAGAGCAACGAACGCTATCGCCCCTCCGATAAAGACGCTCAGCAACACATTCGGATCGCCGAATCGCATGCCGCTCCCGGCCGCGGCCGCGACTGCGAAGAAACGTGTGACCGCAGCGATCGCCGGATGTGACGCGCTGGCCCAGCCGGCCACCAGCGCGCAAAGCAGAACGACTACCTCGCGCCCATATTGAGTGCTGCCCAGCACATGCCCCAGCGTTCCCCCGCCCGCGATCGCTATCCACCCGGCGAGCATCGTTACCAGCCGCGCGGACGGGGTTGTCCCGATGTCGCTCATGGTGACGAAGAGAGCGGTCGCGCCGCCGGCCACTCCCGCGGCCGGATGCCCTGCGAGCACGCCGCCAACCAAGGGGACACCGACGGCCAGCGTTACACGCGACGCAACCGCCGTCGCTCCGGCGATCGAGCCGATCTTATAGAGGTCGCGATACCAGGAGAGGTCCACAGCGCGAGGCAGGGTGCTCAAGCGACTAGGGAACCGCCTTCGCGGCCATTCGCGGCTTCTTCAGAGGTTCCTCCTAGTCTGTCCTGAGTGGCTGCGCGGACCAGCGCGATCCCCGCGTGCTTCGCTCGTACTCGGCGATCACCTGCGCGCCGAGCAGCAAGACGATCGCCGCCACTTCCAGGCTCAGCAGGATCAGGATCGCCGTCGCGAGAGACCCGTACACCATGTTCACCTGGGAGAGAGTGGAAAAGAACCAGACGAGGACATGTCGCGTCACCTCCCACAGCAGCCCGGCGGTGACGCCGCCGATGAGTGCAAGCCGCCACGAGGGGCGCTTCACCGGCATCACCATGTAGATCGACGTGAGTGCCAGGATCTCTCCCGCGACCCCGATCAGATAGAGCACGAAACCCGAAATGCCGACGAGCGAGTGCGCGCGGCCGAAGATCTCGATGCTGTCCTGCTCCATTGTCTGCAGGACACCTGCTACGAAGGTGACGACGACAAGACCGAATCCCAGGCACGCGATGTAGCAGAAAGGGATCATCGCCGAGATGACGAAACGCCGCCGCTGGACACGTACCCGATGGTAAAAGATCACCGACATCGCGTTCTCGACCACCTTGAACGCGATTGCGCTGAAAAAGACCAGCGTAGCCACGAGCAACCAGCCGACGACCTTGCGATGGTCGAGAAACTGCGTGAGCTCGCGCATGATCGCGTCGGACTGGCCCGGCACGACGAGATCGAGATAGCGGTCAAGCGTCGCCAGTAGCGCGCCCTCGTCGATAAAGTGCGAAAGAACGATCAGGGCCAGGATCAGCAGGGGCAGGATCGACAGCAGGGTGTTGTAGGCGATCGCGCCAGCGAGCAGGTAGCCCTGGTTGGCGGAAAAGCTCTTGATTACCCTGAGGGCGAACGTCCCGGGATGCTTGAGCACATCCACGTGCGGATGCAACCGCGACCTGATTCGGGCGGAA
>Ga0126381_100001352_pt1 | contig 26430 bp, 26 predicted proteins | sample PanSoiMetPlot_28_FD_96465 | JGI IMG/M metagenome (GOLD analysis project Ga0126381, IMG submission 96465) | Tropical forest soil microbial communities from Panama - MetaG Plot_28 | ecosystem: Environmental > Terrestrial > Soil > Tropical forest > Bulk soil | place: Panama | collected 2016-02-17
ACCCGGCGACTACAAACCCGTTACCGTGATTAAGGCGAGCGGCGGCGTTGGGCGCGGAGGTGAGTTTTTCGCTAATGACCGCGCAGCCGGCGCGCATCTCCCGCCCTTGAACAGGCCCCACCTGCTGACGACAATCTCCACAATCTGTCGACGAGGTGTGGGACTGTGAAGATCATTTCGGTCGCGCTGTGGACGCTGGTGGCGGGATTGGGCGCGTTCGCGCTGGCGGTGCTGAGCGTCCTGCATGGCGAGCAGCCGCCTAACGCGTTGTGGTTCATCACCGCCGCATTGTGCGTTTACGCCCTGGGCTACCGGTTCTACGCCTCGTTCATTGCGGCGCGGGTGCTGGAGCTGGACGATTCGCGTCCCACGCCCGCGGTGCTGCTCGACAACGGCCGCGACTATATCCCGACCTCGCGCTGGGTGACCTTCGGCCATCACTTCGCCGCAATCGCCGGACCGGGACCGCTGGTCGGCCCAATTCTGGCCGCGCAGTTCGGCTACCTGCCCTCAATCATCTGGATTGTGATCGGGGCGGTGGTGGGCGGTTGCGTGCAGGATTTTGTAATCCTCGGACTCTCGCTGAGACGGCGCGGCCGTTCGCTGGGGCAGATGGCGCGCGAGGAGATCGGCCCGCTGGGCGGCTTCACCGCGTTGGTCGGCGTGCTCCTGATCATGATCATCCTGATCGCGGTTTTGGGCCTGGTGGTGGTCAATGCGATGAAGGAGAGCGCGTGGGCAACCTCCACGGTCGGCGCCACGGTGCCGATCGCGATGGTGGTGGGGATTTACATGACCTGGATGCGCCCCGGCCGCGTGCTGGAGGCTTCCATCATCGGCCTGCTGCTGATCCTCGCGGCGGTAGCCGGCGGGCGCTGGGTCGAGTTCCACGAATGGCGCCGGTTTTTTGTGATGGACGCCGCCCACCTCTCGATCTGGATCATCGGCTATGGGTTCCTGGCTTCAGTGCTGCCGATTTGGCTGCTGCTGGCGCCGCGCGATTACCTGTCCGCGTTCATCAAGCTGGGCACTATCGTGCTGCTGGCCGCCGGGATTGTCGCGCTGCATCCGCCCACGCTGATGCCCCCGCTGACCCAGTTCGTCAACGGCAAAGGTCCCCTGTTCGGCGGCAAGGTTTTTCCCTTCGCGTTCATCACCGTGGCATGCGGCGCGATTTCGGGCTTCCATTCGCTGATCGCCTCGGGCACCACGCCCAAGATGCTGGCGCGCGAGAACGACGCGCGCATGATCGGATACGGCAGCATGCTGATGGAGTCGTTCGTCGCCGTGATGGCGCTGGTGGCCGCCGGCGTGCTCCATCCCGGCGTTTACTTCGCGATCAACAGCCCCGCCGGCGTGGTGGGACGCGGCGAGGCGGCCACCCGGACCATCTCCGGATGGGGCTACGCGGTGAACGAGCGGGAGATGACGCAGCTGGCCGCCGACGTCGGCGAGACCACGCTGATGGCGCGCACCGGCGGCGCGCCCTCGCTCGCGGTCGGGATGGCGCATATCTTCGCGCGCTCGCTGGGCGGTCGCGCCGTGATGGGCCTGTGGTATCACTTCGCCATCATGTTCGAAGCGATGTTTATCCTGACCACGCTGGACGCCGGCACGCGGGTGGGGCGCTTCATGCTGCAGGACCTGCTCAGCCATCTCTACGCGCCGCTGGGCGAGACCAGTTCCTACCCCAGCATCGTGCTCACCTCGGCACTGATCGTCGGCGCGTGGGGCTACTTTTTGTATTACGGCGCGATCGATCCGCTGGGCGGAATCAATTCGCTCTGGCCGCTGTTCGGAATCGCCAATCAGATGCTGGCGACGATCGCGTTGTGCGTCGCCACCACGGCGCTGATCCGGCAAGGCAAGGCGCGCTATGCATTCGTCACCCTGATTCCGTTGGGATGGCTGGCCTCGGTCACCATCACCGCGGGCGCGCTTAAGGTCTGGAGTTCGATGCCCAACGTGGGATTCCTGGCCCATATCGAGATCCTGCGCGCCGAATTGGCCGCTCCCACCCTCAGCGCGGCGCGCGCGACGGAAATAAACCGGCTGATTTTCAACGACCGGGTCGACGCCGGCATGACGTTGATATTCATCGCACTGGTGGCCGTTATCATTGCCGATTCGGCGCGCGTATGGCTTGCCAAACTGCTCGGTTCGCGCGCGCTTGGCGCGCCCCGGATGGAGAGCGCGGCATGAGCCGCTGGGAGCGCAGCGCGGCGCCGCGCCGCATCATCAAGGCGTTCAAGAGGCGGCTGGCGCCCCTTTGGGCGGAGCTGAGGCGGCTCAATTCATTGGGTCTCGGCGCAACGCAAGGCCAATCCAGCCGCGGGGCGCGCTCCGCCGCGATGCGCGCCGCATTGTCGCGCAAATACCGCGACCAATCGCCCTGCTGTTAGGCGGGGTCATTCTTCGCCCGCTGTTATTGCGGCGATTACAGAATTGAAAGGGATTTTCGCTAAGTATCTTTTCATACGTCTCTAAGACACTTTTCTTTACCAACTAGGTGTTCTGCTTATACCCCGCACAGCTTTGATGTTCTACCTGATCGGGCTGGTTCGATCGTGCGCGCAACCCGTAGCGCGCCTCAGGGGGGACTGTCAGTGCGGGCCAGCAGAAGCAGCGCGGAATCAATCGCGCCGTATGTTAAATCGGTGGCGGCTCCAGCCGTCAGCCGGTTCGAAATAATATCCAATCTGTCGCATGAGCTGCGCAGCCCGCTGCACGTCATGCGGGGATATCTTGATATTCTGGCTGAGGACTGGGGTGGCGAGTTCAGCGCCGAGCCGATGCGCATCCTGGAGCGCCTACGCCTAAGTGCAGTCGAACTTTCGCAAACGGTCGAAAACCTGCTCGAATATACCGCCGCGATGACCGGCACACAGGCCGCGGTCAGGGAAGAAGTTGACCTGGCCGATGTTGTCGCGGAGCTGGAACCGGTCTTCGCCCAGGCTGCGCGGCGCAAAAAAGTCTTTCTGGTATGGCGGGTCGAGCCGCGGCTTAAGCTTTTACATTCGGACCGCCGGCGCCTAGTATCAATCATAGCCAATTTGGTGTCCAACGCGATCAAGTTTACCGACCGGGGCGGCGTTACCGTCCGGCTGCGGCGGCTTCGAGTCCGGCATCGATGTGTGGTGGAACTCGAAGTGGCTGACACCGGGATTGGAATGGAAGAAGGACGGTTGGATGAAGCCTTCGCGCCTTTTATGCAGCTTTCCAGCTCCAGCACGCGCGAGCATCGAGGGCTCGGGCTCGGACTGGCGCTGGTGAGGCGCAACGTGATCTCGCTCGGAGCAACGCTGGATGTCAGATCGAAGCCTTCAGCCGGCAGCAGCTTCAGGGTGAGGTTTCCGGAAGCCCCGCAGGCTTGAGCCTCCGGCATTGCGGCGGCGGCGGCTGGAGTTGGTGATGCGAGACGCGCGATTTTTCGGAATTCGATCAAAAGATGCCGGCACAGGCGCCAAGGTGGTGGCGCTAAAGCGACGCAAGGCGCCCGTCGCGGCGCCGGATTCCGCGCGACAGCCGCGGCTGGTGCTGGTTCAGCGCTCGGTTCTAACCAGCCTGGCCGGAAGTCTCATCAGCGGGCACACCCACGATACGGTCAGAATCTGCGAATGGTGCGGCAAGGTGATCAGCCGCTGGCGGCTTTTTGCGCGTCTGAGCAAGCCGCCGCTGTGCTCGCGCAAGTGCGCAAGCGAATGTGCTGAAAGAGAATTCTGAAAACGGCCTCGACAGCGGCCAGGCTGAATTCCACATGCGACGGGAATGGCCCCTGGAGACCGCCGCAATACCCTGACAGGGGCCCTTTCTGTCCTCTCTCTGTCCTCGCCCGGAAGCGAAAACCATTTCGACAATTAGTGTCCACAGACATTTTGGCGCAGAGCTCTTTCTGTTCTCTCCGCTTATCCCGGGAGAGAGCAACCGTCTTGAAAGTCAAGCGCCGCCGCAGCTCATGGCTCGTTTTGGTCTTTGGCTAGTGTCCAACGGAACCGTTCGTGGAAGTCGCTGAAACATTGGTCGCAGATCCACGATCGATTGTCCTCGGTGGTATAGCCTGTGTGCACGACACATGCGCGTCCTGTGGGTGTGGTAGGCGGCCTTCTTCCAGGAATTTCGCCCAGCAAAACTCACAGTGAGCGTGATCATCCCGATACGCACGCTCAGTAAATCGGCGTCTGAAGAGAGTTAAACCCGAATAGTGCTGATGGTCGCCGGGATGGAGCCGCCAGTCATTTTCATCGGTCATCGAAGCACCCGGCCCTCATCGAATCGTGGGGTTGGCCGAACCGCAACCATTTAGGACTTGGGGGAAAGCCGGCCTGTCGCTTCCTAATCGCATCTTAACGATGGAGGTCAACTCGATCGCGATTTTTCATCCATCGCTCTCTCCTTCTACGCTTCCAGCCCTTCCTTGCACGATAGGACTCTACGGTCCCGGCAACCGTTCTGGCTTTTTCAACCACGATGGTAGCGACGACCCTCCCAGACTCCCTCGCGGTCTCATTACGACCAGTGGGGAAGTCGGTCTGTCGCCCCGAAGCTTCATTCGGTCAAGACGCTCAATTCATCAAGCAGCAAATGCAGGCTCGCCGCGAGCGGCGTCGTTTGGCCAGGGAAAACAGTCCTGGCCTGCCTCCGCAGATCGTCGCGGCTTCGCATCTCCGAGTCATAGACCCAACCCATGTCTCATCCAATCAATTTTTCCTCTGCGCCCCGGTCTGAGTGAGGGCGGCAGGGGAAAAATTGGTTCTTCACCACAGATACAAGTGAGGAAGAGGATGCGCCCCCGGCGCTTATAGAACGATCAGCCTCAACGACAGGCATTTTGCAAAGTTTTGGCCGGCCGGCGCTAACCTAACTTTTCCGCCGGCTCGACCCAGCGCTTGGCCAGATGCTCCAGCTTGCCGATATTCTCCTCCTGCTTGCTCGAATAATTGAGGAAAATCACCAACTCATGAACTCCGGCCTCGTGGTACTTGGGCAGATTCGTGGGACTGAAATGTGCGATGCCGGGCGACATCATGACGCGCAGCTCATCAGGCTTGCGCCCGCTGCTCTTCATCAATTCGCGCAGCTTGGCCAGTTTTTCTCCGGTTTCCAGCGGCCCCAGATTGGAGCCGAACCATCCAGTGCCGTACTTGGCAACGCGTCTTAGCGCCGGCAAGCTTTCGCCGCCGAAGTAAACCGGTATTTTTTCGCGCGCCACCGGCTTGGGATTCATGCGGGCCTGGCTGAAACGGACGTATTCGCCGGAGTGGCTCGCCTGATCCTCGCCCCATAGCTTGAACATCGCGTCCATGTAATCGCCGGTGCGCTGCGCGCGTTTCTCAAATGGCACACCCAGTGCGCGGAATTCCTCCTCCGACCATCCGATACCGACCCCGAGCGCGAATCTGCCGCCGGATAGGTAGTCCAAGCTCGCGACCTGTTTGGCCAGCACCACTGGGTTGTGTTCGGGCACCAGGCAGATTCCGGTGGCCAGGCGGATGGTCCGGGTGACCGCGGCCGCGTAAGTCAGGGCCACGATCGGGTCGAGAAAGTCGGCGTCGCGCACCAGCGGCATTTCGCCGTCTTCCGTGTAAGGGTACTTCGATTGATAACGGTCGAACACCACCACGTGCTCTCCGGCCCACAACGAGCCGAAGCCAAGGCGCTCGGCGTGCTGGGCCACCGTGGTCATCGAGTCGGGCCGCGCGCCCGCTGCTATGCCGACAAAAATTCCAATTTTCATGACCCCATGCTCCGTCACTTGTTGTATGTGCCGCCCGGCTGGCAACTCGCAGACGCCACATAATGGACCGCGGCCGTTGCGCCTTCAATAGCCGCGCGCGGGGGCGCAATTGCCGCTGCGAATCGCACAAACTGTCCAGATATGAAGTCCACTTGTCATATCACGCGTCTCATGGCAATTGTGTTGCGGCGCAAAACGGACACTTGGACAGGGCTGAGGACGGCCGATAGTGACGGCTGGAAAAAAGGGCAAACGGGGTGGCAAACGGCGGAAACCCGGCCCTTGTACGGCTCCAACGCCGCGCCCCGCACGCGTTGGAGCGCAGCCGCGGCCGCGGCTTCATCATGCCGTGCGCAGCCGCTACCTAAAGCATCCCGACGTCATCGGGGTCGCCGTGGGCACCAAGCTGACCGGCGGCCAGGCGACCAAAGAGCACGGCGCAATTCATTTTTACGTCCGGAAAAAACGTCCCAATCCCAAGCGGCCCTTGCCGCGCTTCGTGTTCGCCCGCAATCTCGACGGCAGCGTGGACCGCAGCCGCAAGATACCCACCGACGTAATTGAAATCGGTACGGTGCGGTTCGCCTGCGGCGCGGGTTCGCGGCTGGACAACACCAACGGCAACGTCGGCACCGCCTGCCTGCTGTTCCGCAACAAGGCGCCCGCCGGCGGGATGTTCGTGGTTACCTGCGCGCACGTCGCCAGGGGAAGCGCCGAGCTGCTTTGCGACTGTTGCCCCGCAATCAATCCGGCCGGCAAGGTGGCGTTCCAGGCCGCGCCGGCCGGCGGCGGGCTTCAGTTCGATATCGCGATTGCCGGAATCGACACCAAGTGCAGCCAGTCGGACCTGATGGTTGACGGCGCCGGCGTCAATCTGACCGGCTTTATGGATCGATCCGAGATCAAACCCGGACTCAACGTCGACTGCGCGCTGCCCGTCTCGCTGGTATCGAACGCGAATGTGTACAGCTATGCCGGCGCGGTGCAGGTGGGCGATCTGCTGGTGGACAACGCCTTCCTGTTGGCGGCCGCCGTGATGCCGGGAGATTCCGGCGGCTTGCTCTACAGCGGCAGCCTCGCGGTGGGGATGGTCTTTGCGCTGGCCAGCCGCGGCTGGGCTTTTTTTCATCCGATCGAGGATGCAATCGCCTTCGCTCAACAACAGGGGGATATGAATCTTAGAGTTTTCTGAAAGGACTGGGTAATGCAAAGCAGCACAACTACACTGGCCCTGGCCGCACTGTTAGGACTCTCAGCTTGCGCCACCGTACAGACCAGATGGGCTCGCGGCTCCTCGGACGCTCCCGACGGAGTGCGCGTCTATCCACCTAAGGTTTACCTGATGGTGGACAACAAGGCCCAGCAATCGACTCTCACCATGCTGCCGGACTATGAAAACGCCTACGACATCAAGCCGTTGACGATTTTCGCCAAGAACAATTTCAGCATCCAGACCGACGACGGCCAGGTGAAAGCCTTTTCCGACGACCAGGACACCACCGCCTTTCTGACCTTCCTGTATGAGGCCGGGCAAGCTGCCGCCAAGGGCGCGGGATTGCCGGTGAGCAGCCAAGTGATGAAGGGAACATTCGGGCTGCCCGACGGTATCTACGTGATGGACCAGACCGGTACGTTTCGCAGACGCAATTAGCGGCCGACGCGAAATCCCCGCGCGATTCGCCCGCGCGGGAGGCGGCCATCCGCTGCGCGGCTGCGAGTAAACGCCGGGTCCTGTTCCCGGCGCGAAGTTTGGCTTGGCCGTGACATCATATAAGATTCCGCCCATCGTGCCGTTTGAAAGGCGGGCGGCGAATCGATGGCGTCGGGCAAGACAAACGGAAAGCGGCCGCTTTTAGGCGCGCATATGCCGATTGCGGGCGGCGTGGCCGAGGCTCCTCTGCGCGGCCGCAGCGTGGGCTGCGAATGCATGCAGATCTTCACCAAGTCGGCGCGTCAATGGGCCAGCAAGCCGTATGCGGATGAAGACGTTAAGACTTTTCGGGCGCGCCAGGCCGAGGCCGGAATCGCGATCGTGGTCGCGCATGACTCCTACCTGTTGAACCTGGGCGCGCCCGACTCACGGCTGCGCAAACGCTCGATCGAAGGTTTCATCGACGAGCTTGAGCGATGCGAAATGCTGGGCATCCCCAACCTGATCGCCCATCCCGGCTCCCATGTCGGGAGCGGCGAGGACGCCGGCATCAAGACCATCGCGCGGTCGATTGACGAAGTCCATGCCGCTTGCCCGGGCTACAAGGTGCGGGTGACGCTGGAGCTGACCGCTGGCCAGGGAACCAACCTCGGATGCAACTTCGACCAGATGCGGCGTATTTTCGACCGCGTCAAACGCAGCGACCGGATGCGACTGTGTATCGACACCGAGCACGCCTTCGCCGCCGGCTATGACCTGCGCACGCGGGAGGGCTATGAGCGCACCTTCGGCGAGCTTGCCGATCTGATCGGAATCGACCGGGTGGCGGCGTTTCATCTCAACGACTCCAAAAAGCCATTGGGTTCGCGTGTGGATCGGCATGAGCATATCGGCAAGGGACACATGGGCCTGGAACCGTTTCGCCGCCTGCTGAACGACCCACGCTTTGCCGGTATCCCGATGTGCCTGGAAACGCCCAAAGGCCCCGATCTCAAGGAGGATGTGGAGAATCTGGCCACGCTGCGCGAGCTGTTCGCGAGCTAGTTGCCCTACCAGGTGAATTCGTAATGGGTTTTCGCATCGAGACCCGAGTTGTCATCCGAGCCGGGCGTCAGCAAGACGATGAGGATCAACGCGAAGCGATTTGCCTGAAAGGGCAGAGAAAAAATGAATCGCTTCGCATTATCAAAGCCGATTATAAAGAATCATGGAAAAGAGAATCCTGACCGGCGACCGCCCCACCGGCCGACTGCATCTGGGCCATTATGTCGGCTCGCTGCAAAACCGCGTGCGCCTGCAGCACGAGTACGATACTTACATCCTGATCGCCGACGTGCAGGCTTTGACCGACAACTTCGAGCGCCCCGAGATGCTGCGTCAAAATGTCTTTGAGGTGGCGCTCGACTACCTGGCGGTGGGACTCGATCCGGAGCGCGTCAGGATCGTCGTCCAATCGATGGTGCCCGAGCTTGCGGAGCTGACCATCTATTTCATGAACCTGGTCACGGTGGCTACGCTGGAGCGCAACCCGACTGTCAAGGAAGAGATCAAGCAGCGCAACTTCAAGCGCGGCGTCCCGGTCGGCTTCTGGTCCTATCCGATCTCGCAGGCGGCCGATATCACCATCTTCAAGGCGCACCTGGTGCCGGTGGGCGAGGACCAGTTGCCGATGATCGAGCAGGCGCGCGAGATCGTGCGGCGCTTCAACGGTCTTTACGGCAAAGTGCTGATCGAGCCCAAAGCGATGCTGGGGGAAGTGGCGCGTCTGCCCGGCACCGACGGCGGCGCCAAGATGTCGAAGTCGCTGAATAACTGCATCTACCTGAGCGACACCTCCGAGGCGCTGCGCAAGCGCGTGATGTCGATGTTCACCGATCCGACCCGGATCCATCCAACCGACCCCGGCCACGTCGAGGGCAACCCGGTGTTTACCTACCACGCCACCTTCAACCCCGACAAAGGGGAGGTCGAAGAACTAAAGGAGCGTTACCGCAAAGGCACGGTAGGCGACGTCGAGGTAAAGCAAAAGCTATTGGCCGCGCTGGGCAAGTTCCTGACCCCGATAAGAGAGCGCCGCGCCGAGTACGAATCCAAACCAGACCGCGTCCGCGAAATAATCCTGGAAGGCACCCGAAAAGCCCGCACGGTCGCCCAACAAACGATGGACGAAGTCCGCGCCGCCATGAAATTGTCGTATTTTAAGGACTTTGGGACAGAACCATAATCCCTTTTAATGCGCACAGACGGTAAGCTGGCTCGATGGCATGTGCATCGCTGTTTGATGCCGATGAGATTACAGGAACGCTTGTCTATCCCGTTCGATTCTCAACGTGGGAAGCGCTCAAGGAGCGGGCCAGAGACATATCGAGAGCCGATTTGTCTCATGGCGGGAGGAGATTGACTCTGCGGTTACGCGGACTGCCGTTTGGTACGATTCAACCCGCGGATTGATTACGCTCCGAGCTATAACTACAATCGTAGTAACAAGGGGCCGTGGTGGACTTCGAATGGGACCCGAACAAGAACGCTGCAAATATCGCGAAGCATGCTCTCGATTTTGAGGATGCCATCTCAATTTTCGAGGGTCCCTACATAAAGCACCAAATAGCCGGTCGCGATTATCGAGAGGTCCGCTATTTAGCCTTTGGCATCGTCCACGAACGCGTAATCGCCGTGGTTTACACTTTACGAGAAGGAAGGCGGAGAATCATTTCAGCCAGGAGGGCTAGTCCTCGTGAACGCGAAGCGTATCGTCAGGCGTTCGCTTAACACTCGGCGGGCGGGTAGGACCGACTGGAAGCGGGTGGACGCTTTGACGGACGAACAGATTAAACAGGCCGCTGAGCGGGATCCGGATGCGGCGCCGATTGTTGATCGGGAGTGGTTCAGGTCCGCCAAGGTGGTGTTGCCTGAGCCACAACCCCCGAAGGAGCTCTTGACGCTGCGGTTGGATCGCAAAGTCGTGGAGTGGTTCAAGGAGCGAGGCGCCGGGTATCAGACCCGGATCAATGCCGTTCTGCGGGCCTACGTTGACGCGCATGAGAAAGAGTGAGAGCCACTAACAACGGGCGTACATTTTCGGCAATCCGCTGCCGGACTGGGAGAAGGAACTCACCCTATATCAAGCGTTGCGGTAGAGCGGATCCGCATTGCCCTGAGCATCCGGGTCTGCGCTGCCTGTTATTGACTCAATAGGACTTCGCGAAATAGGCGCGGGGGCCTTTGGCGCCGCAGATTATGCAGGGGCCCCGGCTCTGATCCTCCAACGGGATCGCGCGGCACGTAGCGCGGGTCTCCTCTCGAATTTTGGTTTCGCATTCAGGATCCCCGCACCAATGCACCTCGGCCAGACCGCCGCCGCCCTCGCCTTCCATCTGACGTTTCAACGCTTCGTAGTTGTCGAATGAGCGCGTCTCGGCCGCCATCGCGGCGCGCGCCTGCTGCAGCAGGTTGGTTTGGATCTCTTCCAGCAGCTTGCCAGCGGCCGAGGGCAGATCGGCAATTGCCGACTTAATTTTTGCCTCCTTGCTCGCGATGTCGCGGCGCGCCAGGATTACCGATCCCGCGGCGACGTCGCGCGGGCCGATCTCGATTCGCATCGGCACCCCCCGCATCTCCCAGTCGTTGAACTTGAAACCCGGCGTCGCGCCTTCGCGCGCGTCCAGGTGCGTTCGGACCCCGGCTGCTTCCAGCGACGCCAGACATGACTGTGCGGCGCCCAGCACCTGCTGGCGTTCTTCGTCCTTGCGCCAGATCGGCACGATCACGGCTTGTATCGGCGCCACTCTGGGCGGCAGCCGCAGCCCCTGGTCGTCGCCGTGAACCATGATCAACGCGCCAAGCAGGCGGGTCGAGACGCCCCAACTGGTCTGCCAGACGAATTGCAACTCGTTGTTGTCGCCCAGGTAGCGGATGTTGAAAGCGCGGGCGAAGTTCTGCCCCAAAAAGTGCGACGTGCCGCATTGCAGCGCGCGCCCGTCTGCCATCAGACCCTCGATCGTGTAGGTCTCCACCGCGCCGGCAAAGCGCTCGGCCGCGCTCTTGCGGCCCCAGATCAGAGGAATTGCCAAAATCTCCTCGCAGAAGGTGCGGTACGTCTGCAGCATCGTCTGCGTCTCCGCCTCCGCCTCGGGCTGCGTGGCGTGCGCGGTGTGGCCTTCCTGCCAGAGAAACTCGGTGGTGCGCAGGAACATCCGGGTGCGCATCTCCCATCGCACCACGTTGCACCATTGATTGATCATCAGCGGCAAGTCGCGATGGGAATGGATCCATTGCGCGAACATATGGTTGATGATGGTTTCGGAGGTCGGCCGCACAATCAGCGGTTCTTCCAGCTCCTTGCCGCCGCCGTGCGTGACCACGGCCAGCTCTGGCGAAAAGCCCTCGACGTGCTCGGCCTCTTTCGCGATAAAGCTTTGCGGGATGAAGAGCGGGAAGTAGGCATTGCGCGCGCCTGTACGCTTGATGCGCCGGTCGAGCTCGTCGCGCAGCGCCTCCCAGATCGCGAATCCGTCGGGCCGAAATACGATACATCCGCGCACCGGCGAGTAATCGGCCAGTTCCGCGCGCAGAATGACGTCGTTGTACCATCCGGCAAAATCCTGCGAGCGCGGCGTAACTTTCTTTTCCTGCTTTTCTGCCATGGTTTGGGGGCCGCGCCGGGCGCGGCCATTTCAGATTAAGCGCGCCGCGGCGGCGATTCCATATCCCGTCTGGCGCGCCGGCGCAAAGCCGAGGGTTGCGCCTCAAGCCAAATCCCGGCCAAGATTGGACCAAATCAACCGTGCCCAAGGTCATCCGATGAAAATTCCCGCCCTGCTGATAGTGCTGGCGCTCATCCAGCCGACCCTTGCGATTGCGCAGGCGACGCCCCAGAGCACTCCGCTGCCCACGATCGAGGTGACTGGAAACGCCGAAGTACGCGCCAACCCCGACCGCGCCGCGATTGATATTGCGGTGGAAACTCACGCCACCAACGCCGCCGAGGCGGCGACGGACAATGCGAAGCTCGCACTGAAGATTACCGAGGCGCTCAAGGCCAGGCTCGGGGATAGCGGCAAGATTCAGACCGGCTCCTACAATCTGATGCCCGACTATTCCCAGAAACCGGGCGAGAGTTCCGGTCAGATTATCGGTTACCGCGCCGTCAACACGGTTACGGTTGAGACCACGGCGCTGGACCGGGTTGGACCGCTAATCGACGCGGCGATCGGCGCGGGCGCCAACCGGATCGATTCGGTCACCTTCACGTTGCGCGATCAGAGTGGACCGCGCAACGATGCGATCGGGAAAGCCGCAGCCGACGCGGTTAGCCAGGCGCGCGCGCTCGCGGCGGCGCTGGGGGTGAAGTTAAAACGCGTACTGCGCGCGTCCACTACGGCCGAGCCGCGTCCGATCCAATTCGGGATGGCAGCCCCGCGCATGATGGCGGCGGCGTCCGCGGAAGCGCCGACGCCGATCTCGGCCGGCCAGATCACGGTTCCTGCGACGGTTTATCTGACTTATGAGATTGAGTAGGGCAAGCGGCGGTTTTTTCGAGCGCGAGAAGGCGCGGCTTGGCTGCCTGAAAGTGCCCGGCCCCCCTTACGCTCGCCCCTGGCTTTGGTCAGTAAGGAAGGACGAAAGTGTGAGGCGGAACCGGCTGAGAACTCCAGCAATCAAGTGGCGTCGCGGCGATTTTTGATTTAGGCTCTACACCTGTCAGTACCTGCTGGAATGTTGTGTCGATGCTGAAACCTGGTGACATCGCTCCGGATTTCGACTTACCGGCCGTCGTCGGGACCAGGACCGAGCGGGTGAGCCTGGCGCGTCCGGGGACGGAGATGGTCGTGCTGTTCTTTTACCCTAAGGATTTCTCCTTCGTCTGTCCTACCGAGGTGAAAGGATTTCAGCAGATGCTGCACGATTTCACCGCGGAAAAAACGGCGATAATCGGCGTGAGCTGCGACAGCGTCCGGACCCATCTGGAATGGGTGCGCGAGTTGGGGGGAATCGACTATCCGCTGGCTGCCGACGAAGGCGGCAAGCTGGCGGCCGGCTACGACGCGTTCGACGCGCGCGCGGGCGTGGCGTTGCGCGCAACCTTTATAGTCGGCGCCAGGCGCGAAGTGCTGTACGCAGTGGCGAGCCAAGCCAACGTCGGCCGCAGCGTGGCGGAAACGCTGCGCGTGGTGCGCGCGCTGCGCAGCGGCCGCATGTGTCCGGCAGACTGGAAACCGATCGCCGGCACGGCCGCATAACCATAAGACTGCGCCAAGTTGGCTCCCACCACTGCCCAACAAAGACGCGCCCGATTTCAGCGGCTGTCCAACATCCGCGAAGTCGTCTTCGGGATGCAGGACGGGATCCTCACCACCGCGGGAGTCTTGTGCGGGCTGGCTGGCGCGCTGCCCAGGCGCTACGAAGTTATCCTGACCGCGCTGGCCTCCACCGCCGCCGGGGCGATCTCGATGGCGGCCGGCGCCTACCTTGGCACCCGGGCCGAGGGAGAGGTGCTCGAAGGCGAACTCAATCGTGCCCGCGACGAGGTCGTGCACGAGCCGTATCTGATCCAGGAAGACCTGCTCGACCAACTGGGCCGCGAGGGCCTGAGCCGCGAGGCGGGCTACCGGGTGGTGAAGCTGCTCAGCACGGCGCCGGAGGCGCTCACCAAGACCGCCGAGGAAAAGGTCTATGGTATCGGCGAGAACCTGGTCTCCAACCCGATCACGGACGGCATTGTGATGGGGCTGGCGTTCGTCGTGGGCGCCCTGGTGCCGCTGGTGCCGTTCGTGCTGACCTCTTCCACCAATTACGGGTTGGGCGCCGCCGTGATTGCCACCGCCGCCGCGCTGTTCGGAGTCGGCTATTTCGAGGGCTGGCTGGCGGATCGTACGCGATGGCTCAGCGGGGCGCATTTCCTGGCGATCGCGCTGGGTGCCGCTTTGGCCGGCTTCGGCCTGGGCAAGATTATCGGCTGGCTCAGCGGCGTCGAAGTCAACCCGTTGTCGTGAACCTCACAGCCTACTCGTCGCTGACCGCCTTTCTTGCCCATCGGCGCGCGATGCGCGGGCTCGCGGCGCCCGATCCGGCTCAGGCCCGGCGGCTGGCGGAAATGGAAGCTTCAATCGCCGAACTCAGTGAGCCCGAGCGCGAAGCGTTGGAAAGCGCCGACGACGCCGGCGAGCCGGGGCGTCATCGCGGGCGCGCCGAGCGCCATCTGACGCAGATCTTGCGGCAGCGCGGAATACTGGCTGGATAGCGGCGCCGATGCTGGGCTATATCCTGCGCCGGCTGGGCTTCGGGGTTGTTGTGCTGATCGGAACCTCGATCATCACCTTCGTGATCGCGTTTGTGGTTCCGGCCGACCCGGCGGTCACGATCGCGGGAGCGAAGGCCGACCCGCAAACGCTCGCGATGATACGCACGCAACTGGGCCTGGACCAGCCGATCTACCTTCAGTATGCGCGCTATCTGGACCGCGCGCTGCACGGCGACCTGGGCCGCTCCTATATAATGCGCGAAAGCGTTACGCATCTGATCGCGGAGCGTTTTCCGGCCACCGCAATTCTGGCGCTCTGCGCGATGGCGCTGTCGTTGATCCTGGGCGTGCTGATGGGAATCGCGGCGGCGGCGTACAAGGATCGCCTCGTCGACCACGGCTTGTTGATTGTTTCCCTTGGACTGATCTCGATGCCGGTTTTCTGGCTCGGCACGATGATGCTTGTGGCCGGCGGTTTGTACCTGCGTTCGTTTCCGCTAGGCGGTTTTGGAGACGCCCGCAGCCTGATTCTGCCGACCGTGACTCTGGCGCTGGGCTCAGGCGGTTATTATTCGCGCATCCTGCATACCAGCCTGGCCGAAGTGATGGGCCAGGATTACATCCGCGCCGCGCTCGGGAAGGGACTGTCGCGGCGCGCGGCGATGCTCAAGCATGGGATGGCCAACGCGCTGCTGCCGCTGGTAACGCTCGCCGGCCTGGACCTGGCCGGACTGCTCTCCGGCGTGGTCCTGACCGAGACGGTGTTCAACTGGCCGGGAATTGGACGGCTCGCCTTCGAAGCTATCTTCAACCTCGACATACCGCTGATCATGGGCACGGTGCTGTTCTCGGCGTTCCTGATCGTGATCGCGAATCTCCTCGTGGACCTGCTCTACGTTTGGCTCGACCCGCGAATCAGGCTGGGTGAGGCGTCGTGAGCGGACGCGTCGGCGCAATGGAGTTGACCGGCTTCCTGATGGTGCTAAGCCTGGTGGTGTTGGCCGCCGCCGCGCCGATACTGGCGCCGCACGATCCCACGCGTGCAGTCGCTCCGACTTACGGTGAGCCGGCGCCGCCCAGCCGCGCGTTTCCGTTGGGCACCGACGAACTGGGCCGCGACGTTTTGTCCCGCATCATTTACGGGGCGCGTATCTCCCTGATCGTCGGCGTGGCTGGGATGCTGGTGACGATGACGATCGGCGTGGCGATCGGTCTGGCCGCCGGATTTTTTCGCGGCGCGGTCGACGTGGCGCTGATGCGCTTGACCGACGTGATGCTGACGCTGCCGGCCCTGCTGCTGGCGATGGCCCTGGTGGCGGTGCTCAGTCCGAGCCTGGTCAGCATCCTGATCGTCATCGGGCTGGTCTCATGGACGCAGGTCGCACGCGTGCTGCGCGCCGAAGCCTTGTCGATAAGCCAGCGCGACTTCATGCTCGCGGCGCGTTCGCTGGGCGCCTCCTCGACGCGCCTTATCGCGCTTCACCTGCTGCCCAACGTGCTCCCCCTGATCGTAGTGATGGCCGCGCTCTCCACCTCGGGCACGCTGCTGCTCGACGCGGGGTTAAGCTTTCTGGGCCTGGGCGTTCCTCCGCCCACTCCAAGTTGGGGCCGGATGATTGAAGAAGCGGAGCTGTATTTCCGCACCGCGCCGTGGCTGGCCGCGTTTCCAGGCCTGGCGATTTTTTACGCGGTGCTGGGTTTCAACCTGTTCGGCTACGGCTACCTGCGCAGGCAAAGCCGATAAGGGCACGGACTCCGGGCGCCCGCGCACGTTAGAGAGCGGGCGAGGTTAACCGATAATTCGTGCGGCGTCGGTGAAGGTGTATCGGGCGCCGAAGATGGCGCTTGGGTCGAGCGTGGCGCGCTCCGCTCCTTCGACTAGATTGAGGCCCTTGGATTTGAGATAGCCGGCCGCTTTTTCGCGTGACTTGACCTTCCAGTTGATCGAGTAAAAGCCCGCGCGCTTGCGCTCCAGAAATTCGGCGAGCGGGGTGCCCGACTTTTTGGGCCGCATCAGCTCGAGATTGAGGTCGGCGCTCCTGACCACGACCGCCTCCGCCTGCTCGCTTTTAATTTCGCCGCGGCCAACAACCTCGAAGCAGAACACCTCGCGATAGAATCTTTCCGCAGCCTCCAAATCGCTAACCGCGCAGCCGACGCTGGCCAAACCTTCGAGTCCGAGTGGATGGGAGTCGCGCCACCAGTCGGGCGACCATTCGGTCCGCAGCCGCAAATCGTTGGGCATTTCCACGGCGCAGAACTCGTAGGGGATGTTGCAGCTCTCGCGCCGGCGGGTGAGCACAAAAACGTCCTCGTAGCCGGGCGCCCAAATCGGATGTAGCCCATGCTCCTCCAGGTGCTTGATGACTGGCCGGGTCGCCTCGACCTTGAGCGCGATTCCCATGAAACCGCCGGCATAGTTGCGCAGGTCTTTGGCCATTACGGAGGTCTCATCGATCGGCGCCATCGGAATGATCTGGGTCTTGCCGATCAGCGTGAGCGTTTCGTCGCGCTCCAGCCCGGGCATCGGGCGGGCGTCGTAAAAAGTCTGCGCCGCGAATACGTCGAGGTAGAAGCGCTCCGCTTCGCGCCGCTGATCGTTGTCTGCCAGCACGTGCGTCAGGTGGATGAGATTTCGTACTTTCAGCATCGTAGGCGGCCTCCTTCGGCAATGAACGGGGCGATCCGGCCCTTCAGCGCGTCAGCAGCATACAACCGCAATAGGTACCGCCGCCAACGCCCACCGCCGCTACCTCGCAAGCGGGAACCTGGCGCTGGCCCGCTTCGCGGCGCACCTGGCGTATCGCCTCGGCCAGAAAACCAAAACCGTGCAGCCGCCCGCCCGACAACTGGCCGCCCCAGGTGTTGATTGGAAGCGCTCCGCCCAATTCGATACGGCCGCCTTCCATAAAAGGTCCGCCTTCGCCCTTTTTGCAGAAGCCCAACGCCTCCAGCCACGCCAGGGTCAGAAAGCTGAAACCGTCATAAAGCTGCGCGGTGTTCACGTCGGACGGCTTCAAGTCGGTGCGCGACCACAGATGCGCCGCCGCGTCGCGCTGCGGCCCGGTGGTGATGTCCTCCCATTGATCCCAATTGGCCCGTGAGCGCATCGCGGTGCCGATCGCGTTGACCCGCACCGCCGGCTTAGGGCGGTCGCGCGCGGTGTCAACGTGAGAAAGGACCACCGCGGTGGAGCCGTCGCAAGGCACGTCGCAATCGAACAGCCCGAAGGGCCAGGAGACCAGACGGGCGTTGAGGTAGTCGTCCATTGTGATTGGTTCGCGATAGATCGCCTTGGGATTGAAGGCCGCGTGGCGGCGGCCGGCCAGTGCGATCGCGCCCAGATGCTCGCGCCGGGTGCCGTACTGATGCATATGGCGGGTGGCGTAAACCGCCAGCCAGTTGCCCGCGGACATCGCTCCGTAGGGCAGCAGGTAGGCGAATGGACCGCTGACCTCATGAGCGCCGGCTCCTATTCCGGCGCGCCCTCGTCCGGCGCGAGCTTGCGCGCTGCCTTCGCTCACCGTGCGATATACCAGGCAATGCCGGCACATCCCCGCCGCCACCGCCAGGCATGCGGCAAACACGGGGGTCATCTGGCCGGGACCTTCGCCGGCCCCCAGATGCCATGACACTGACAGGCCCAGCGCGTCGGCCATCTCGGGAATACCGGGTCCGGAGAACCCTGCGCCGCCGCCGACACCGCCGCCGGGATAACAGGCCACCCCGTCGATTTCGTCGACTCGCAGCCCGGCGTCGGCGATCGCCTCCAGCGCCGCTTCGGTCGTCAGGTCAACGTCGCCGCGCGTCAGCAGCCGGCGGCCGATCGCCGATTGCCCCACTCCGGAAATGATCACCTTGCGCTCCGCCCGGTCGACTTCCGCGACGCGCCGCAGTGGATGAGCCGCCACGTATTCGGTTTCCGTGATCTTGGGCGGCGCGTCCATGGCTGGCGCCGTCCGGCCCTCGCCATCTTGCGCCTGCGAGTCGGGCTCGAATAGCGCCAATCCGACTTCATCGCTGACTTGCTTGAACACGACCTTGACCGGCATTCCGATCCGCACCGATTCGACCGGACAGTTGATCAGATTGGTGGTCAGCCGCAGTCCCTTCTGCTCGGCGAGTTCCACCAGCGCTATGATGAAGGGAAGCGACATGTTCGGAATCCAGGGTTGGTAGTTGATGGTGTAGCTGAAGACTACTCCCTTTCCGCTTAGCTGATGCGGCTTGACGTCCCGGCTTTGGCATCGCGAACAGACCGGGCGCGACGGATGGATAAACCATCCGCAGGACTGGCAGCGATTTACTTCAAGCCGGCCGTCATGGCATGCGCGCCAGAAGGCTTCGGTGTCGGGCAGCAGCGCGGGAATCGGCAGTCGTGGCTCGCTCATAAACCAGTCGCGTTTCCCTGACCAGGGAGAGAGTTAGGGTGAAGGCGCGGCGCTGTTTTGGGCCGCCTCAATCATGTGTTTCAGGAAAAGGCCGCTCGCCGTCTTGAGCGATTGCAGCCGCGGCAGCATTTGGCGGCTGGCCTTGAGGCTGGTGCCGGCGGCAACGCTGTTGAGCGCCATCGCTTCCATGTTGCCGAGGACCAGGGCAGCCAGGGCGCCAAAGTCGAGCGCGAGATGCGCCACCTCCGGGCCGAGCGCGGCAGAAATCAGTTGCGCGCCAGAACCGCGGAAACGTTCGATCAGCATCGCGTTGGCCTGGCGCAATCGGCTGTCGGTGCGGCTGGCCACCACCAGTTCCAGCCAGGCGTAGAAGGTGCGCGACCGGAAGGCCGGCCAGATGGCGTCGATAAACGCGGCGAGCCGGTGCTCGGGGGGCGCGGCCGGCAGTTTGCTGATGTTGGCCCGCAATTCCGCCAGTCGCCGATCAAACAGATGCGCGACGGTTTCAACCAGCAGTTCCTGCTTGCGGGGAAAGTGATGAAGTTGACCGCCGCGCGAAACGCGGGCGCGTTTGGCCACATCGACTGTGCTGAGGCCGCCATAGCCGCGCTCGAAGAGCGACGCTACGGTGGCCCCCATCAGTTTGCGGCGAGTTTGCTCTGGATTCTTCCTCCTGACTTTCTCGCTCCCGTTTCTCCCCACTGGTTCGGTCATCTGACTGGCCTGGACTGATCTGCATCTTGGCGTTTGCCTGTCCCAGCGACAGCCCCTTCGCGCCCGGCCCACCTTGTAGCGCTTAAGGTTAAGATCAGTCAAGACTGTTTGTTCTACCCGCGCTTGTGCGCTAGGTTTGAGCCGGACAATTTCGGGATGAAATATCCCCTAAGACGCTGTCCGCCCGTCTTACCGGAGGGAGGAAGAATCAATGGGACTGCCGTTTAAGCTGGTGTCGGCTGACTCGCATGTCGTGGAGGCGCCCGATCTGTGGCTGAAGCGGCTTGATCGCAAGTACCAGGATCGCTGCCCGCGGCTGGTTTATGGCAAAAAGACCGATTTCTACCTGACGCCGGAAATCGCCGGCGAGTCCCGCCAGGGGGTTGGCCTGGTCGCCACCAAGGGCAAGTACAGTGGCGCCCAGTCGCGCGAGTTCACTTTCTACGGTCACTATTCGGACGTGGTCGAGGGTGGCTACGACCCGGTTGCACGGCTCAAGGAAATGGACGCCGAAGGGGTGGAGGGCGAACTGCTCTACACCAGCTTCGGCCTGCAGATGTTCACTATCAAGGATCTCGACTACCAATACGCAATCCTGCGCGCCTTCAATGATTGGCTGGCCGAGTACTGCGCGACGGCTCCCAAGCGCCTGTTCGGTATTGCGATGATCCCCACCGAACCTGTCGGGAACGGGGTCGCGGAGCTGGAACGCGCGGCCAAGCTCGGGCTGCGCGGCGGTATGATCAGCATCCAGCAGGAAGAAGGACACGGCTATGACCGGCCGCATTGGGAACCGCTATGGGCTGCGGCGGAGGCGAATCGCCTGCCGCTGAGCCTGCACGTTGCGGCCAGCAAAAAGAGCTTCCTCTATACCGCCAACGCGCTGGCGGACTTCTCGCTCGCCTTCACCCCAACTATGTACGCAGTCACCTCGATGATCTTCTCAGGCGTATTCGACCGCCATCGCGGACTCAAGGTCGCGTCGGTGGAAAATGACGCGGCGTGGGCCGCCGCGATGCTGGAGCGGGCGGACGATCGCTTTGCACGCGACCAGGGATGGGCCGGGTCGTTCAACGGTATAACCTCGAGCCGCAAGCCCAGCGAGATCTTCCATGAGCACGTGGGATGCTCTTTCATGCACGATCGCACCGCGATCTTCTGCCGCAGCATCATCGGCTACAAGAACTTGATGTGGGGATCCGACTATCCGCACTTTGACGGCGCCTGGCCTAATTCAGCCGACGTGCTGGCGGCCCAATTCGACGGCGTGCCGGCCGAGGATCAAAAGCGAATCGGCCGCACCAACGCGATCGAGTTTTACGATTTGCCAATCACCGCCTGAGATTGGCGACGAATGGCGGCGAGCACTGTGCGCCGAGGCTTCGCGCAGAGGTCATTAAATGGAATATCGGATTATCGACGCGGATTCGCACGTCAACTCCACGCCCGACCTTTACGTCAGCCGTGTGCCCGCAAAATACAAAGAGCGCGCGCCTCGCGTGATCGAGATGGAAGGCTACGACGCCTGGGTGGTCGATAACAAAAGGCCCAGCCCGATCACGATCCTGGTATCGGCGGCAGGGCGCAAGCCCGAGGAATTGGCGCGCAAGGTTATCCGCTTTTCTGAAATGATCCCCGGTTCTTACGATCCCAGGGCGCGCCTTTCTGACATGGATCGCGACGGGATCGACGCTCAGGTGCTTTACGGCGACGGCGCGATGGGCGCGCAGGACCCCGAGCTGCGCACCGTGTTGATCCGCGCCTACAACGACTGGCTGTCGGAGTTCTGCGCGCCGGCGCCCGAGCGCTTTCTCGGTCAGGCGATCGTGCCGATAAATGACCCGCAGGAAGCGGTGCGTGAAGCCGAGCGCACCGCCAAAATGCCCGGGCTGCGCGGGCTGTTCATCGGTCTGGACGGCGCCGACTTTCCCATTACCGATCCGGTCTACGAGCCGTTCTGGGCGGCCGCGGCGGAGCAGCGGCGCCCGGTCAGCATCCATATCGGGGGCGGCTCGATGGTCAAACGCGGAGCTTTGAGCCTGGCCCAACCCGCACCCGGCCAACTCGAGGCATTCGTGTGCCTGACTCCGATGACCATCGCGGAGAGTATCGCGATGCTGATCTACAGCGGCACGCTCACGCGGCATCCGACGCTCAAAGTGGTAGTGGCGGAAGGCGGCATCGGCTGGATGGCCTACTTTTTGGAGCGGATGGATCACGTGATGGAAAAGCAGGGGGCGTGGGCGGGATCGACCCTAAAGGAAAAGCCATCGGAGGTCTTTCATCGCCAGGTGCTTGCCACTTTCGAAGAGGACCTGGCCGGCATTCGCACCTACGACCTGATCGGACCGCGCAACATCATGTGGTCATCCGACTTTCCGCACTCCGACACGACCTGGCCCAACTCGCGCAAGGCTATCGAGGAACATTTCGGCGGTCTTCCCGACGCCGACCGCCGCGCGATGGTGTGCGAGAACGCAGGCAGAATTTATGGCCTGATGGACTGACAGCTCGTCAACAAAGAGGACCCGCGCGTCACCCGCCGCCGGGTAGATGCCGCGCTTGTGGTCAATGATCAAAGGACCTCCAAAGCGCCTGATGTCGCCGTCACAGTTTCATCGCCTGCGCACTGCCGCGCGCCTGCTGCTAGTCCTGATTGCCGGCTTCGCGTGGCATAGCTGCTCGGTGTTGTCGCCGCCTCCGATTCCGCCCGCGCTTGACGTGACCGGTTTCTGGGAGGGCAATTCGATGGGCTCATGCGTCGCGCGGTTACCCCGCTGCGGCGCGATCGAAGTGATCTCGCTATCGATGATCCAGAATGAATCGAAAATAACCGGCAGCTATCGCTGCGACACCGGCAACATCGTATGTCGCAATATGGATACCCACGGCCAGATAGCAGTAGGGCAAATCAGGGGAACGGGCGTATCGTTGCGGATAATGTTCGAAGACGTCTCGAGCTGCATTTTCAACGGTCACTTTTCCGACGACGCGGGCGGCGGAGCATACATCTGCATGCAGGGCGGAGGAATCGTGGAGCGCGGTTTCTGGAGAGTGAAGCGGACGTACGGGCCCTCCCCACCACCAGCGTGGTGGACAGGTTAGCTCAGTTTTCTGCTTTGTCTGATAGTGGGACAAGTCGCCGCGGCGGCGGTGGGAAGTCGAGAGTGTGTAGCTCCAATCAGGTGGCGCGGGCGCTGCCCGCGCTTGGAGTTTATGCATTCGGCGCCTCCAACCTGTCATTCCGACCGACCGAGTGCAGCGAGGGAAGCAGAGGAATCGACCCGAAGCGATTCATTTCTACTCTGCCGCCGCCGGGCAAATCGCTTCGCGCTGCTTTGTCCACTCCGCGTCGAAAAGAACACCGCTCCGTGTCGGGATGACATGAAGAACTCCCGGGGTGGGGCGGGCACGGGCGGTCCGCCGCACTGTTTTAGTTCGTTCTGACCGCCGCCGTTTAATATTAATGCTTGCGCAGGTCTGCCGTGTCTATCGTGCCGGCAATTTCCGCCAGATCTTCCAGCGAGCGCGGTTCTCGGCCAACGTCCGGCGCGACCAGCATTATCGCGTCCGCCGGCAGCATTTCTCTCAGAACGCGCAGGGCGGCGGTCTCGCGCTGCTTGAGCGCGGCGAAATCGCGCCAGTTGCGCAGCAGTTTCTTTTGCAACGCGGGCGGTGTGACTTTTGCCGGCCGCGGCTTGCCCGGCATCGCGGGCGCAACCCGATTTACCACCAGGCCATCGATCGAGATACCCGCCTGGTCAAGCGAACTGATGAAGGCGCCGGTCTCCTCGACGCGTAACTCCTCGGGAGTCGTGATCACCAGCACCAGGCATTCCGGACCGGCAAGAATCGACTTGGCGCGTGCGGCGCGCTCCGCAAAGCCCTGGTACATGCCTTCAAAACTGCGCACGAACGCTTGCACGTCGCCCAAAAGATGCAGACCGGTGACGCGGTCAAAGGCGCTCAGCACCGCGCGCGCGGCCATGTCCGAAAACTTGAGCCCGCCGCCGAGCAAGGTGGTGGCGCGGGAGTTGAGCAGGTCGAGCAGCCGCTCGGGAGCACCCAGAAAATCCAGCGCCTCGCGCGCGGGCGGCGTGTCGAGGACAATCAGGTTGGTTTCGGGATCGTCGTAAAGCTCGAGCAGCTTCTCCATCGCCATGTAGTCGCCCACGCCGGCCAACGCGCCCGAGATGTTGTTATAGAGGCGGTTGTCCAGGATCGTGTCGGCCATCGCGCGCGTCGGCGCATAGCGCTCTACAACCGAGTCGAACGTATGCTTGGGATCGAGTTTGAGCGCGCGCATCCGCCCGGCGCCGCCGACCGACAGGCCATCCAGCGCAACCTCCTGCGGATCCGAAACTGTTGCGTCAAGATGCAACGCGTCGAGCAGGCGAGGCGCGGGATCGATCGTCATCACGTCAACCGGCCTCCCCTCCAGCGCCGCACGCAGACCCAGCGCGGATGCGGTGGTCGTCTTGCCCACTCCTCCCGGGCCCAGGCAAAGCAACAGCCGATGCTCCGTGGTGTGGATCGGCGACCGCTTCATGCCTCAACCTTCTTGCGCAGCGAGCGGGAAAGTTGTTCGACTTCCGCGCTACCGATCGCGGCGGTGAACAACATCGGCAGTTCGATCACCGCCAGCCCCGCGGCCGTCAGCTCTTTGCGGATGCGCTGGGCCGCCGAATCGAGATCGAGCCGCCGCCTGACGAGTCCGGCGTGCTCAATCTCCGCCTCCATCGCGCGTTCAGCCTCCGCGGCGCTAAACAACGGCGCGGGAGCACCGTTGAGAACTGCAATCGCGCGGTCGACTTTCAGTTGCGCGCGCAGGGTTGAGGCCGCCTCGAGCGCCTCCTTCAAGGCCAGCTCCTGCGGCGGAACCACAATTGCGACGCCGAAGCGGTTGGGATCGGAGATGAAGCTCTCCAACTCCGCTGCCAGGTGGTTGAGCGTTCCGCCTCCGGCGAGATTACGCACGCCCGTGGCGACCGACAGCAGCTCAAGGCTCGCGCCAGTGGAGAGCCCGTCCACCACCACGTATCGATCCTCGCGCGCGGCTTCGCCCGCCATCGACGACAGGCGCGACAGCAGCAGAAAAGCCTGCAAGCCGGGCAGAGCGGCGGTGACGTAGGCAAAGGTCCTGCTACCCAACATCCGGTTGGAGATTATGCGCACGGGAACGATGCGCCGGATAAAATGCTCCAGTTCACGCCGCGGGCTAAGCGAGCGCAGTTCCACGCCCTCGCCGGCGCGAGCCGGTCCCTCCGCAGGGGTCCTGACCCCCAGCAGCCGCGCGGCCGAACCGCGCTGGTCTAGGTCGGCCAGCACGGTGGGCCTCGAGGAGGCGAGGTACGTCGCCAGCGCGGTGGCGACCGTGCTTTTGCCCGCGCCCCCCTTGCCGATCACGAAGGTTAGCCGCGGCCATGCCATCAGATTAGAATTGGAAGGCGACAAAGTTTATCACATGGGTGACGGAAGGGTCTGATGCAGGAGCAGTCGGCAGCGATCATGAGCATCGTATTGGAAGTTCAGCCCGAGCATATCGCGATGCTCAAGGCGGTAGTCGAATCTTACGACAACCTCGTCACATTACGCACAGTCGACCCGATGCGCCATCACCTTAAGTTGTGGTTCTCCCCCGCGCATCAGGGGGACGTTGACGCCATCCTGGCGGAACTGTCAGCAACCTGCGCGACACGCCGTATCGGGTGAGGGCGCTTGCAGGCTCAAGCAGGCACACGCAGGTCGCGGCCGGTCATTTCGGGCGGTTGCGCGATACCAAGCATCCCCAAAAAGGTGGGCGCTACGTCGCCTAATGTTCCATCTTGCGCAAGGCTGCCGCGATAATTGGGATCAACGAGGATCAACGGAACGAGGTTGGTGGTGTGCGCGGTGTGAGGCTGACCGGTTGCCGGGTCCGCCATGAATTCGGCATTGCCGTGATCGGCCGTAATCAACGCCACGCCGCCCATGCGCTGCACCGCGTCCAGCACGCGGCCCAGCGCGGCGTCCGACACTTCGACCGCGGCCACCGTCGCCGGCAGTACGCCAGTATGACCAACCATGTCAGGGTTGGCGAAGTTGATCACGATAACCCCGAAGCGTCCACTTAAAATCTCCTGCTCGGCGCGCTCCGCCACGGCGGCAGCGCTCATTTCCGGCTTCAGGTCGTAGGTGGCGACCTTGGGCGACGGGATCAGCACCCGCTGCTCGAGCTTGAACGGCTGCTCGACGCCGCCGTTCAGGAAGTAGGTCACGTGTGCGTATTTTTCGGTTTCGGCCAGCCGCAGGTTGCGGACCCCGGCCCGGTCGAGCACTTCGGCCAGCGTGTTGCGGATATCTTCGGGGCCGAAAGCAAGCGACAGGTTAAAAGTGCGGTCGTATTCGGTCATGCATACGTAGCCGACCTGCGGATGGCGCCGGCGGGCAAAGCCAGCGAAATCCGCCAACGCGAGTGCCGCAGTCAACTGCCGGGCGCGGTCAGCGCGGAAATTGAAGCAGATCACCTGGTCGCCGTCGGCCATCGGGCGTGCCTGGCCGATAATCGTCGGCTCCACGAATTCATCGCCCTTGCCGGCCTCATAGGCGCGCTCGACCCCCGCGCGCGCGGTGGGCGCATGCGCCCCCTCGCCGTCAACCAACGCATTGTAGGCGCGCTCGGTGCGGTCCCAGCGTTTGTCGCGATCCATCGCGTAGTAGC